>Ga0070707_100004204_pt1 | contig 13494 bp, 8 predicted proteins | sample KBSK5502metaG_FD_65468 | JGI IMG/M metagenome (GOLD analysis project Ga0070707, IMG submission 65468) | Corn, switchgrass and miscanthus rhizosphere microbial communities from Kellogg Biological Station, Michigan, USA - KBS K5-50-2 metaG | ecosystem: Host-associated > Plants > Roots >... | reverse complement strand
CAAAACGGCAACCTGGCTCAAATTGCGTAGTCAACAACACCTGCACACTTGCCGGCGAAGACAATGAGCGGTCAACGCCAAATAGAGACATCTATTTCTATGCTGAATCAACGCCCAACAAGCAGATCCAATACAACTTCTTTGTCAGCCGAGCATGGAACACGCTTGATTTTGATTTTGGTGCGGGACCCAAATTCCCTCGCGTCAGCCCGTCTGCACTATCTGCCGCTCAAGCACGCGATAGCGGTCTTTGCAAAGTCGATCCGCTTGACCCGAACCCACCGCCGCTCCCGGCCGTTTGCCGCGCGCCACAGGACCCGGGACCCGGTGCTTTCTGGCACTTCGACGGTGGTATAACTTATCAGCCAACCAGCGCCATCAACGCAAGACTGAGTTACACCAAAGAACGACTCGTTCGTTACGATACTCACCGCTTGGCCTTTGATGAGAATATCGTCTCGCTTCGTACAACGTATCAGTTCACGCGTTTTCTGTTTGCCCGCGGGCGGGTCGACTACGACACGGTAGCTTCGAACATCAAGGGACAATTCCTGCTTGGCTGGACTCCTAATCCGGGCACAGCTTTTTATGCAGGCTACAATGACGACCTAAACCGAAACGGTTTCAATCGGTTCTCAGGTCTGCTCGAGCCAGGCTTTCGCCGCAATGGCCGAACGTTCTTCATCAAGATGTCTTACCTCTTCCGGCGCAGCTTTTGAGCCCAGCCCAAACTAAAATCCACAGATTTCGCAGATTACGCAGACAAAGAAGAACCAGGGACAGAAGCAGTAGGCAGGAGCACGAGGAAGGGCGCCCGTCCCGCTCAAGTTGCAATGGCAATCACCATCAAATCCAACTCTCAACTCCAATAACCTCACAGGTCGGGAAGGCGGACCCTGTCCCCCCAAGTTGGAATGCCACACAACTTCAGGCTCCATCTTGCCGAGCTGAAAGACTGTTGAAGTTGAAAGGTTGATCTGCTGGTGGGTGGCTTTCAAGGTTGAGCGGGGACAAGATCCCACAGAAGCAACAACTAAGTGCTCCTGCCTCCTCTCCTTTTCGGTATGTGCGAAATCTGCGGATGTCCTGTCTACGTGCTAAACTAGTGCAGCCCAGCCTTGTTCACTCTTGTTAGGTCAGCACAAAGTACTTGTGGAGACTTGGAAGAGGACGAGGGTCTGTTCTAAATTGCATAGCATGTCTGAATTTGTGAAGCCCCCAACCTTGGCCTCGAAAGCACATCTGTCTCTCCTGTTCCTTTCAGCGGCAGTGCTTTTCTCTTTCACAGCCTGCAAAAGCGACTATGCGGGCGCAGCCAGACAAGATCGTCCGAATGACCCTAATGGCGCCCGGCAAGTGAAGACCGCTACGGTAGTCGAAACTCCTTTTGGCGAAACTGTCACTGCCAATGGCACGCTCGCGGCCTTCGACCAAACCACGGCAAGCGTGAAAGTGCCGGGCCGTTTGCGGGCAATTTCAGTTGACCTCGGCTCTGTTGTTGCGCGCGGTCAGGTAATAGCGCAACTCGAACCCGAGGACTACACTCTCCGCGTACAACAATCGGAAGCGGCCCTTGCGCAGGCGCGAGCCCGTCTCGGTCTCACACCCGACGGCACTGATGACAAGGTGGATCCGGAGCAGACGGCTACTGTGCGCCAGGCTCGTGCCGTGCTCGACGAGGCCAGATTTAGTCGCGAGCGTGCGGCGAAGCTAGTTGAACAGGGAGTGGTTGCCAAAGCTGACTTTGATGCGGCTGACTCTACTTTCAAAGTGGCCCAAGGTCGTTATCAGGACGCTTACGAAGAGGTTCGCAACCGTCAGGGGATTCTGGCCCAGCGCCGGTCTGAAGTGGCACTGGCTCGACAGCAACTCAAGGATACTGCTGTATATGCTCCGTTGGATGGCATCGTTCAGGAGAAGCGAGCGAGTGTTGGCGAGTATTTGGCGGCAGGCGCTCCGGTTGTCAATATCGTGCGCATGGATCCGTTGCGCTTGCGTGCAGAAGTGCCCGAACGCGACGCGCATAATATTCATACGGGTCAGAATGTGCGGGTTACTGTCGAAGGAGATGCAAATGCTTACATGGGTCAGATCATGCGGCTGAGTCCAGTCGTCGCGGAGCAGAACCGGATGCTGATGGTGGAAGCAGACGTGCGCAACAACGGTAAATTAAGGCCTGGCTCATTCGCACATGCTGAGATCATAACTAATGACGCAAAGATGGCAGTCACGGTACCCAACAAGGCAATAGTCACTTTTGCCGGGATCGAAAAAGTAATCGTCGTGCAAAACGGCAAGGCCCTGGAGAAACCTATTACCACCGGACGGCGCAATGCCGACTTTACAGAAATCGTCGCCGGGGTGAATGTTGGTGAACACGTGATCGTTGATCCCGGCAATCTTCAATCGGGCCAGGATGTTCTAGTTGTGGAATGACTTCGATTTTTGATTTTTGATTGGTGATTTTTGATTGCTCGCCTTGCTCGCCGGTTGAGGTCGGCTATAATCAAAAATCACCAATCAAAAATCGAAAATCAAGAATTAGTAGGTTTGATTGTGACCAACCTCACCTTGGAGCACATTGATGGATGAAGATGAGCTGAAACGACGCACCAAACGGTTTGCGTTGCGCGTAATCAAGTTAGTGGCTGCGTTACCGAAAACAGGAGCGGGAAGAGCGATAGGAAACCAATTGGTTCGCGCGGGAACGTCGGTGGGATCCAACTATCGCGCGTCCTGTCGGGCGCGTTCTAAAGCGGAGTTCATAGCCCGGCTTGGGGTGGTAGAAGAAGAAGCGGACGAAAGCGAATATTGGATGGAGTTGATTATTGACGGTGGCTTGATGAAGGAGAAGCTTGTTGAACCGTTGAGGATCGAAGCGCACGAGCTATGCGCCATCATGACTTCTTCGCGAATTTCTGCAGCGAAGAACGAGAAGCTGGCGCGCAAAGCCATTGAACTCCGTAAGCGGGCAATCAAAAATCAAAAATCACCAATCAAAAATCAGTAGATGCAAAAACTAGCTGAAATCTGTATCCGACGCCCGGTATTCGCGACCATGATTGTGTTGTCGTTGGTCGTTGTCGGGGCTGCAGGCTTTTTCAAGTTGGGTGTCGACCGTTTTCCTTCGGTAGATCTTCCCACTGTCAGCATCCGAACAACTCTACCCGGTGCCTCACCTGAAGAAGTGGAATCGTTAGTTAGCCAACAGATTGAAGAAGTTGTTAACACGGTTGACGGCATCGACGAACTGCGTTCAGTATCCGGGCAGGGCACTTCCATTGTAATTGCCACCTTTAAACTCGATCGCAATCTTGAGTCTGCGGCCCAGGACGTTCGGGATCGCGTCAACAGCTTAGGGCGCCAGCTGCCGGTAGATGTAACACCGCCAATCGTTCAGAAATTCGATAACGACAGCACACCCGTCGTGACGATCTCGCTTTCAGCCGATCGGTCTCTGCGAGAACTAACGGAACTGGCGGACAAGACGGTGCGCGTTCAGCTTGAACGCGTCGGCGGTGTCGGGGAAGTACAAATAGTTGGTGGCCTGGACCGCGCGATCAACGTGTGGATCGACGCGGACCGTTTGGCGGCTTATCAGATTCCCATCGCAACCATTCGTCAGGCATTGCAACGGCAGAACAGCGACGTGCCGGGAGGCAACGTCACCACGGGTAAGGAAGAACTGATACTGCGCACGCTCGGAAGGTACACCGATCCACGACAATTTGAAGATCTGGTTGTTGCCAATGTCAACGGAGCTCCGGTGAAACTCCGGGATGTGGGACGGGTTGAGGACGGTACCAAAGAGCAAAGATCGCTTGCCCGTTTGAATGGAACTCCCACGGTTACGCTGGATATCCGCCGCCAGTCAGGCTCGAATACCGTCGAAGTAATCAATGGCATCAAGGCTGTCCTGCCTAGGGTAGCTGCTCAACTTCCAAACGACGTTAAGCTCGAGGTAATCCGCGATCAGTCGCGCTACATCGAAGCCGCACTACATGAAATACAAAAGCACCTTGTTCTCGGCAGCATTCTTGCAAGTTTGGTGGTGCTTCTTTTCATGCGCTCCTGGCGCTCAACCTTGATTGCGGCGGTCGCAATTCCTTGCTCGGTAATCTCTACTTTCGGCATGATGCGCGCGCTTAACTTCACGCTCAATAGCGTGACTATGCTGGCGCTCGTTTTGATGGTTGGTGTGGTTATTGACGACGCTATCGTGGTATTGGAAAACATCTTTCGCTTCATCGAAGAGAAGAGAATTGAGCCTAAGGAAGCAGCACGCGAAGCCACAAAAGATATCGGGCTCGCCGTGCTGGCTACCACCCTGTCGCTGGTAGTTATCTTTCTCCCAGTTTCGTTCATGTCGTCTATCTCGGGAAGATTTCTTTATCAGTTTGGTATCACGGCCGCCGTTGCCATCATGGTCAGCTTGCTGGTTTCCTTCACGTTGACCCCGATGATGAGCTCCCGTCTGATTCGTGTGGCGGACGCAGGCAAAGGTGGGCATGGGTCGCCCGCCTCTTCTCGACGAGGTTTCTATCGATTCATTGATGCGAGCTATTCGCGCTTGCTCGCATTTGCAATGAGGCACCGAATGGCAGTCGCCGTGCTTGCGCTTGCCACAATCTTCTCGAGCGTCCCGCTTTATCGCGCGGTCAAGCAGGAGTTTATTCCGACAAATGTCGACGAAGCTGAGTTTGAAGTAAGCGTGAACGGACCGGAAGGAACAAACCTGGCGGTCATGAATGAAACCATCAGCGCGATGGAGAAAGATATTTTATCTACTCCAGGTGTGCGGCTCGTTTTGTCTTCTGTGGGCGGGAATTTCCTTGGCGGGGTCAACCAGGGCGGTGCTTATGTTCGTGTTGCTCCCCACGAAGAGCGCACTCTATCGCTGGGCCGGCTTTGGACCGAATTGAAAAACGGAAATCCGTTGAAAGCGTTCAAGGGCAATTACTCCCAACAGGATGTAATGCTCGAAGTACGACGAAGACTGCAGAAGTATGCGCCGATGCGCATCGGAGTCCGTAATGCGCAGTCGTTTAATTTTGGCGCCGGTGGCCGTACGGACATCGACTTCGTTTTTCGCGGTCCTGATCTTCTGACTCTCTCCGGCTACGCAGACGACCTGGTTGAGAGATCGAAGACGCTTGGTGGCATCGTGGACGCTGACACAACGCTCAAACTCAATAAACCGGAGTTGCGTGTCGTGATCGATCGCGATCGCGCCGCCGACCTGGGCGTGGATACTTCCGACATTGCCACGAGTTTGCGGCTGATGGTTGGTGGAGAAGAACAGACGTCGAGGTTCAGAGATGAATCGGTAAACGAAGATTACGATGTGCAGTTACGGCTGACAGAGGCTGATCGGCGGGATGTCGCGACCATCAGTCGATTGTACGTTCCTTCATCGCGCGGTGGACTTGTGCGGCTCGACAATCTGGTCAAGATCAAGCGAGATACGAGTCCTTCCCGAATCGACAGGTTGGATCGGGAGCGGCAGGTATCAGTACGCGCTTCGGTAGCTCCTGGTTTCGCGCTCGCGGATCGCATTGATGCACTGCGAAAAACAGTTGCCACGATGAACATCCCAGCGGCTTACACCACGACAGTTTCCGGGCGTGCCCGAGAACTGGAAAGAACTTTTAGGGAGTTCATCTGGGCATTTATTCTCTCGATCATTTTCATGTATATGATCCTCGCGTCACAGTTTGAAAGTACAGTGCATCCGCTGACGATCCTACTTAGCTTGCCGCTTTCGGTACCCTTCGCGTTGCTTTCGCTCTGGGGCACTGGAGACACGTTGAATCTGTATTCCGCGCTGGGGATTTTGGTCTTGTTTGGTGTGGTTAAGAAGAACGCTATCCTGCAGATCGATCATATGAACAATCTGCGCGCAAAAGGCATGGAGCGCTTCGAAGCCATTATGCAGGGCAACCGCGATCGCCTGCGACCGATTTTGATGACTACGCTGGCCTTGGTAGCGGGCATGTTGCCGCTTGCGCTGGGCACAGGCCCAGGCGCCGAAGAGAGACGCTCCATTGCTGTCGTCGTAATTGGCGGGCAGACGTTGTCGCTACTGCTGACACTCATTGCCACTCCTGTCGCGTACTCTCTGCTAGACGATGTGCGTTCGACCACGCGCTGGCGGAAATTTGCCGGCGCTACGGCGCGCATTTCGCAGAAAGTTTTCGGCAGGTTCAAGAAACCGCGGAAGGTAAAGGTGAGTGAGGTGCCTGCGGAAAGAAGTTCAGTCGACGTTGCTGAAGATCAAGCTCGGGCTAGCGGAGATTAATCATGCTGACGTAGGAAACCACTCACCGGCAAAATCAATAACTCAAGCTCGGAAGTCTCTCAGGTAAGGAAGGTGGACCCTGACCCCGCCCAAGTTTGAGTGCCATTCAATATTCAAACTACAATTCAACATCATTAGTTATTCAGTTCTTATAACTCACGTCCACTCGATCCAGCTTCCGCAGCAGTCCCGGCCATGCCAATCTGCCCCCACCGCCGCGTGTAACCACCGCTACTTGTTCGGGAATCCGTGCGAGCACCGCATCTGGAATGGGTATTAGTTTTCCTCCGCCGGATTGCGCCAGTATCTGGATCTTGCAGGCTCGCTCTAACAAAAACATTGACATGAACGCGTCAGCTACAGTTTGACCGACTGTCAACAAGCCGTGGTTTCTCAAAATCAGAAACGTCTTATTGCCCAGATCAGCTACCAGCCGCGGCTTTTCTTCTTCGTTCAGCGCGAGTCCTTCGTAATCGTGATAAGCAAGCGAAGACAAGGCAAACAGCGCTTGCTGTGAAATCGGAAGCAGTCCATCCTGCTGCGCAGAAACGGCGATGCCATAGTCAGTGTGCAGGTGGATTACACAAAGAGCATCCTCACGCGCGGCGTGCACCGCGCTGTGGATCGTGAATCCCGCGGGATTGATTTGATAGGGTGTTGCCATCACGATGTTCCCGTCGAGATCTACTTTCACCAGGCTCGAAGCCGTTATTTCATCAAACATCATTCCGTATGGGTTAATCAGGAAGTGATGTTCAGGTCCAGGCACTCGGGCGGAAATGTGCGTGAAGACAAGATCGTCCCAGCCATAGTGTGCTACCAATCGGTAAGCAGCTGCCAAGTCGACGCGCGCTTGCCACTCTTCCGGGGAGACTAATTCGCGAACCTTCGATGTTTGTGCTTTTTCAGGGGCCGACATAGGTTCCTTTCGTTATCATGATTCTCGAACACTAAACTGCATCGGTGGTGCCATTTGCGGAAGTGACCTTGCCGCTATTTCGTCGGCAGTGCTTCAACGTCTGCCGCCTCGGGTACCTTCAAAATCTCCTGCCAGCCCGAATTGTCGGCTCGCATTTGCTGCGTTAACTCGTCGCGCAGTTTGTATAGTCGATCGCTCAACGTTACCGGGTAGTTGTTGATGTTCGCGAAGCGCTTGCGCTGATCTTCCACGAAGACTTTCTGTTTGGTGATCGAAGGAATAGCTGAATGCTGCCCGTTTTCCCAGAAAGGGACCAGCAAGCGTTCTACCCGCGCGGCCCCGGGAATCTCTACCTCTTCTTCTTCAAGTCCAATCACATCGGCGACGTAGTTGTCCTGAGCGTCGATTCCGCGAAACAGCTGCAAACGACCTGGCAGGGTGATCTTGTCGTGTGAGTTTGAAGCTTTGAGGGTTGGCAGCTGCTCCATCAGACATTGTTTGAAAATTACACCGGCTACCGATTTCACTTCGCTCGATAATTTTGTACCGATGCCAAAGCCGGCCACTTCAGGAAATTCCTGCACGATGCGTCTGACTCTTTCGACATCCAGATCGCCGGTCAGATTGGGTCGTAGATCACGCAGTCCGTTAGCTTCAAAAAACCGCAGACACCATTGGCCGAGTTCTGCCAAATCGCCCGAGTCGACGCGGAAGCCTTTGAAGGCCCGACGTCTCGCCGCGGTAGATGTGGCAGCCATCGCCGCGTGCACCGCGCCCATGTAAACGTCGATAGTATCGAGGAGGAGCGTGGTGCCGTTTGGATTGGCGTCGAGCCAGCGCTCAAAAGCGACTTGTTCGAAATGCTTTGGCTTACCTGTGCGCGACTCGATCTCCGGGTCGTTCATGTATTCAATGTAGGCTTGTTGCCAGTAGTGGGCCTCGGTGCCGACCGCGGGTATATCGAGACGATGCGCTGCTTCCATGTTTGAAGTGTCGTTGAAGCCGCCAATAAATGCATAGACCGCAATGTCGACTGCACGCTCTATATCGCCATTGCGACGCAAAGAGAAATCAGACAACCAACGATGTTCGCCAACCGCCATGCGAAATTCCATCGCCGTGCTGGCGGTGGTCATTGGCAAATCGAAGGCATGCTCAAACTTGATCTCCTGCGCCTGCGTCAAGCCGAACGCGCCGCTAATGTCGGCAAAGGGTTCCTGGGCGAAGACGATTGTGCCTGGACGCACGGCCCGCACTTTCCCCAGGAACTGAATGTCTTCGATGGCTTTGGCAAACAGTTGCAGACCGCCGCGATCCTGTTCGAGAAATCTGAGACGCGGTCGATCGATTTGGCTGTCGATGAGCAAACGTACCAGGCGCTCATGACCAAGGCAGGGCGCAAAGGGCAACTTGCGCTGAGTCACGTAGAAGGTCGCTTGAGCATCGCTGAGACGACCGCGATGCAGCCGCGCCACATCCTTATATGACGCATCTCCCATCGCGGCGTGATAGCGATCAATATTGAGAGTGCCCATTGTATTCAGGAGCAGGAGCAGACGGCAGCAGCAGGAGCGGACGGCAGGAGCAGAGATTCAGGGGCAGGAGCAGTCGGCAGCAGCAGGACAGGACAGGACAGTTAGTCATACGTCATCACCTGCTCCAGCCGTCTGCTCCTGCCCCTGGATCTCCGCTCCGGCGCGACGCATCTCATCAATGGCACGGTCGCCATCGCCTGGTTTTGAGTCCACCGGCCGCATAGCGTTCGTAAGCACCTTTACCGCAAAGCCTTCCTTTAGCGCATCAAGCACAGTGTTCTTAACACAGTAATCCGTGGCGAGTCCGCCCACCAAAACTTCTTCAACTCCAAAGTCACGGAGTTGCGAAGCGAGATCGGTCCCATCAAACGCCGAGTAAGAATCTTCATCACCAAGACCCTTGGAAATAACATGAACGCGAGAGTCGTCAGTAAGTGCGGGATGGAACTCCGCTCCTTTCGTTCCCTGAACGCAATGGACCGGCCATGTGCCCCCGTACGCGGCAAAATGTTTCGTCCTCGCAGGATGCCAGTCGCGCGATTTGAAGATCGGGGCATCACGCTCCAAAAATTCGGCAATCAGCTTGTTTAGCGGCGCCACTACCTCATCACCATGGGCGACTGCCAACGTCCCGCCCGGACAAAAGTCGTTTTGCACGTCAACCACGATCAGCGCCTGCTTCTTTTCGTTTGCCATACTGTTTTTTGCCACTCTATCTCACAGTGATGAAAAGTCAAGGCAATAGAGTCGCAGCACAACCAGGAGCAGGGGCAGTAGGCAGGAGCAGCGCAAAAATGGATCCTGCTGCCCCTGCTCCTGGTCATTCTGCCCCTTATCTCTTCATTCTCCGTAATCTGCGGATGCCCGGAATGGTGCTAAACTAACGCCATCTTTGATCTAAAACGCGGAAGGCTGGGAGACTCATCATGATCCCGATAGAATTTCTGCCAGGCCAATTAGCCGGCGAGATGAGCGGCGCGATAAAGCAGGCCGAAGACGATAACCTCGTAAAGCGCATTTGGCGCAAGGACGCCTCCCTCTGGAAGGCGGACGAGGCTAACCAGAAAATCATCAAGAACTCACTGGGTTGGTTGGTGTTGCCAGATGAAATGATTGGAGTTGCTGATGAACTCATTGAGTTTTCTGATCTGACCCGGCGAAGGAATTATAGACACGTTATGGTTTGCGGGATGGGAGGTTCGTCACTCTGTCCGGAGGTTCTCGCGCAAACATTTGGACCACAATCCGGATATCCGGAACTGTTAGTGCTCGATTCAACGGACCCCGATGTGCTCGCGGCATATGCTGACAGAATTCAAATCGAGCATTGCCTGTTCGTGATTGCGTCGAAGTCAGGAACAACCACGGAGCCAACAGTCTTTTATAAATTCTGGTACGACCAACTCGGCAAGCGTTCTGCAAATCCCGGAGAAAACTTTATCGCGATAACCGATCCGGGTTCCCCTTTAATTAAGGCTGCTGGGGAGTTGGGATTTCAACGAGTCTTTCTTAATCAAGCGGACATCGGCGGAAGGTATTCTGCACTTTCCTATTTCGGCATGGTTCCGGCGGCATTGATGGGGATCGATCTAAAGAAGCTGTTGGATCGCGCGAAGGAAATGGCCCAGGCCTGTGCCGCCGTGATGCCGGCTACAGCAAATCCGGCAGTGCAACTGGGTACCTTTATCGGAGAGTGCGCCAAGGCAGGCCGGGACAAACTTACGCTCGTGACCGACGAGAAGATCGCATCGTTGGGACTATGGGTCGAACAGCTAATCGCTGAGAGCACCGGAAAGGAAGGCAAAGGCATACTTCCGGTCGCCGGCGAACCGCTCGGCGGCCCTGCGGTTTATGGTCAGGATCGCATCTTCGTTACGGCATCAATTGGGACGAGTAGTCAGGGCATGAGGTCGAAACTCGACGCGTTGGCTGCCGCAGGGCATCCAGTTGTCCATCGACAACTGACAGATCTTTATGACTTGGGCGCAGAATTTTTCCTTTGGGAGTTTGCGACCGCATGTGCAGGCTGGCGTTTGGGTATCAATCCTTTCGATCAGCCAAACGTGCAGGAATCAAAAGATGCGACAAAGGAACTATTGAACACATTCGTAAGCCTGGGGAGTTTGCCCGAGCAGGCTCCGCTAGTGGCAGAGAGTGAGCTCACCATCTTCGCTGAAGGACACACTCGCGAAGCATTGCCGGCTACTTCTGTTACAGACGCTTTGCGGGCACATCTCGCAACGGTCAAGCAGGGCGACTACATCGCGCTTTTGAATTACATCGAGGAAACTCCGGCGATTGAAGCGAGGCTGCAGGAGATCAGAACGTTGTTGCGTGACGCGACGAAGTGTGCCACCACAACTGGTTATGGCCCACGGTTCTTGCACTCAACCGGTCAAATGCATAAGGGTGGTCCTGACACGGGCGTATTCTTTCAAATTACCGCGAAGGACAAACATGATTTTCCTGTACCGGGGGAGCCTTACAGTTTCAGCATTTTGAAGCAGGCGCAGGCTCTCGGTGACTTCCGTTCGCTCGTTGCGCATGGAAGACGTGCCCTGCGGGTGGACCTGGGCGCGGATGTGCCGGCAGGTTTGCAGCGATTGCATGAATTGATTGCTGCTGCGCTACCGGCGAGCCGGGGCGCCGGAAAGTAAGTGAGCCGCGGCGCCGGAAAGTAATTATTGATACACGGTCTTCGGCTTTAGGTCTTTGGTCTTTGGTCTTTGTTCATGCCTTGTTCCATGGATCCTTCAAAGGCCTAAGACCTAAGGCCAAAAGCCAAAGGCCCGAAGACGATGTGAAATATGTCTGAAAACAAAAACACAGCAATTGGAATGATCGGCCTGGGTGTGATGGGCCAGAACCTGACTCTCAACATCGAGCGCAATGGCTATCCGATAGCAGTTTACGACCGTGAATCACAGGTGGTGGATGCTTTTGTTTCCCAGCACCCCGGGAAGAAGATTGTCGCCACTCACTCGCCCGAAGAATTTGTTCGCTCGCTCGAGAAGCCGCGCAAAATCATTCTGTTGGTGAAAGCCGGCGATCCTGTCGATTGGACCATCGATTTGATCAAACCCTTTCTCGATAAAGGCGACATCATCATTGATGGTGGAAATTCCCATTTCATTGATACGGAGCGGCGTGAGAAAGCTCTAAAGGCCGAAGGTCTTTATTTCATAGGCTCGGGCACCTCCGGTGGGGAGAAGGGAGCGTTGTGGGGCCCGAGCTTGATGCCGGGTGGCGACAAGAATGCCTATGAACAGATTCGCCCAATCTGGGAGGCCATCGCCGCAAAAGTCGACGATGGTCCATGCGTGACTTATATCGGTCCTGGCGCATCGGGTCATTTCGTCAAGATGGTCCACAACGGGATCGAATATGGGGACATGCAATTGATTGCTGAAACCTACGATGTACTGCGGAACGGATTCAAGCTCACAGCCGACGAGATGGCGGACGTGTTCGAGGAGTGGAACGAAGGGGAATTGGAGTCGTACCTGATCGAGATAACGGCAAAGATTCTGCGGGTAAAGGATCCGGAGACTGGAAAGCCATTGGTTGACTTGGTGCTCGACGAGGCTGGACAGAAGGGTACAGGCAAGTGGGCGAGCCAACTGGCACTTGATCTTGGCATTCCTATTCCAACGATTGATGCAGCGATTACCGCAAGGAATCTTTCTGCTCGGAAGAGCGAGCGCGTAGCAGCGAGCAAAATAATTAGTGTACGAGCAACAGGGAAATACAGCGGCCTAAGCAGTCAATTCAAAGATGTGTTGCGCGATGCCCTGTACGCGTCAAAGATTTGCTCCTATGCACAGGGGATGAATTTGATCAAAGCAGGCTCAGACGAATTCAAATGGAATATCAATCTCAGCGAAGTGGCTCGTATCTGGCAAGGAGGTTGCATCATACGCGCCCGCTTCCTGAAGAAGATTAAGGAAGCTTATCTTAAAGACCCAAACCTGAAGAACCTGCTTCTCAATGAAGCGTTCAATTCCAGGGTGGAAAGTGCGCAGGCAAACTGGCGGATTGTAGTGAGCACCGCGATGCAGCAGGGCTTGCCGATCTTGGCGATGTCGGCGAGCCTGGGTTACTTCGACATGTACCGGACGGCCGACCTTCCCCTGAATCTGACTCAAGCCCAGCGCGACTTCTTTGGATCACATACTTATAAACGGGTCGACAAGCCGGACGTGGGCGCGATTCATACGGAGTGGGAGGAGTTGTTGGAGAAGCAGAAGAATCGATAGACAGTGGTGCGCTTTCAAAGTCGGTGAGACTCCGTAGGAGCGACTTTCGCTTCACTCAAGCTCTTGACTGGGACCGCGGGCGGCTCGCCCGCACTGAGCGCACAGCGAAAAGGAGGTCTGAGGTTGAGCACTTTTTGGAGATCCTGGCACCAGGCGGTGGTTGGTGCGGGCGAGCCGCCCGCGGTCCCAGTGAAGAGCTTGAGTGGTCATGCATGGAAAACTCTCGAAACATTTTTATCTTCGATAGCCACGAGCAACTCGCTGAAGCTGCTGCAGAACGGTTTGTTAATTCCGCGCAGGAGGCAATCACACAACAAGGCCGGTTCAGCATTGCCCTAGCTGGTGGCAACACGCCTAAGCGAGTCTATGAACTCCTTGCTTCGGAGCGATTCAAAGGTCGAGTCGAATGGCCAAAGGTCCATCTCTTCTTCGGTGATGAGCGCTGCGTTCCGCCGGACCATCCAGATAGCAACTATCGTATGGCGA
>Ga0070707_100004203_pt1 | contig 13498 bp, 13 predicted proteins | sample KBSK5502metaG_FD_65468 | JGI IMG/M metagenome (GOLD analysis project Ga0070707, IMG submission 65468) | Corn, switchgrass and miscanthus rhizosphere microbial communities from Kellogg Biological Station, Michigan, USA - KBS K5-50-2 metaG | ecosystem: Host-associated > Plants > Roots >... | reverse complement strand
GGGCGTCGACCGTGGCCGGGTCGGGGGCCGCGATCCACGCCGGGTTGTGCGCGCCAGGCCGGCTCCTGGCGATGAACGGGCCCTCGAGGTGCACCCCGAGCACGCGGGCTCCTGCTGGACCCGGATCCGCCATATCGGGGGCGAATCCCGCCGCGCGGCGCAGCGCGGCCATCGTGACGTCGACAGGGCTCGTAATGAAGGTGGGCAGGAAGGACGTTGTGCCCGTCTCGGGCAGGCGCCGCGATACCGTCGCCCAGCCTGACGGGTCCGCCTCGCCGAGCTCGACCCCAAAGTAGCCATTGACCTGCAGATCGACGAAGCCGGGCAGCAGGAATCCGGTGCTGAGTTCCACCTCGGGCCGCCCGGGCGGCTGCCCCTTGCCGATCGCCGCGACCCGTCCTGCATCGCATGCCACGAATCCCGGAGCCAGGACCGTGGCCCCGCCCTGCGTCGCTCTGGCCGGAATGATCCGTGACGCCGAGATCAGCATTGGGCTAGCTTCGCATCCGGCCAGACGGAAGTCATCCCATATGCACCATTTTACGCCCAGGGCGCCGCGGCCCCGGCCCCGGCGGTGAGCCCCTCGGTGGCCGCACAGTGAAGGAATGGCTCGCCGTGTACGCCCGCTCGGGGCTCAGCTGGCCTTGCGGGTCGCGGTCCCGGACTTCGCCGCCCCGCTCTTGCGGGCACCGCCCGCCGGGGTCTTGCCGGTGCCGGTCTTGGCCCGGCCTGACTTGGCCGGACTGGCCTGGCCAGAGTCTGGCTCGTCCGCGTCGGCCGCTGCTGCGGCCCCGGTCTCAGCCGCGGTGCCCTTCGCTGTCCTGGTCTTGGCTGTGCTGGTCTTGGCTGTGCTGGTCTTGGCCGTGCTGGTCTTGGCCGGGCTGGTCTTAGCCGGGCGCCCCTTGCCTGAGCCGGCCTTGGAGCCTGCGCCGATCGCCCTGGCCTTCCCCTCATCTTCGCCGGCCGCGGGGACCTGCTGAGCCGCGGCGAGACTCGCCCTGAGCGCGTCGGCGAGGCTGGTCGACGGCCCGGCCGCGATCTCTATCGCGGCCGGCTGGGCAAGCTCCCTGCCCTGAACCTTGGCCTCAACCACCTCGATCAGCGCCTCCCGGTAGCCATCGTGATGCGCGTCGGGGTCGAAATCCGAAGTCATCGAGTCGATCAGCGAGGCGGCCATCGTCAGTTCCTGCGGGCGAGCCTCGATGTCCTGGTCAAGGAACGGGAACGCCGCCTCGCGGATCTCGTCGGGCCAGAGCAGCGTCTCGAGGACCAGGACGCCGTCCCTGCTGCGCAGCGTGGCGAGCGCCTCGCGCTGCCTGAGGGCGACCTGGGCGATCGCGATCCGGCCAGACTGCTCGAGCGCGTCGCGAAGCAGTACGTACGCACGAGCGCCCGCCGCCTCGGGTTCCACGTAGTAGCTGCGGTTGAACAGGATCGGGTCAAGCTGCTCAGCGGGAGCGAAATGCAGCACCTCGATAGACTTGGTGGTCGGAAGAGGGAGATCGGCGAGGTCTTCATCATCGAGCACGACCATCTCGCCTGTCGGAAGCTCGTAGCCCTTGACGACGTCCTCGTACGGTACTTCTTCGCCATCTATCGAACAGATCCGGCGGAACCGAATCCGGCCTCCGTCGGCCCTGTGCACCTGGCGGAACGCGATGTCCTTCTGTTCAGTCGCGGCGTAGAGTCGCACGGGAATCATGACCAGCCCGAAGGAGATCCCGCCCTTCCACATGCTGCGCACGTTGTCTCCTTACCCCGGCAGATCGGATAGGTATACACCTAGCGTTGCTCTACTGTAGCCATTCGGCAATATGTTCGAGTGAAAGAAATCCTTGCCGCAGCGGCAGAGCACCAGACTTCCAGAGGGGGTCGCCATGACCGACAGAGGCCTTGACGAACCAGAGCCCGACGCAGCGGAGCAGCACCAGGAAGCCGTTCCAGGGACCGACGACTCGGATGAGGCCGAACTGCCCGACAGTGTGCCGCTTGAGGCCGACGCTGCCGATGCCGCCGAGCAGGCCCGAGTGGTCGAACTCGGTGAGGATGACTACCGCTGACGCGGGCCCACCTGCTGGCTTGCGATCTCGGCAGGACGTGTTACCCGGCCGTAGGATGTCAGCCAGGCAGGCTGATGATCGCCGCTGATGGATATTTCGGAGACTCTCGTGACCGTGACGCCGCAGACCGCCAGACCGGCCAGCCCGCGGTTGCCGCGCCCGGCGAGGCGCAGGCAACTGCTTGGAGCCGCCCGCGAGGTCTTCGTCGCGCAGGGCTACCACGCTGCCGCGATGGACGAGATTGCCGAACGAGCAGGCGTCAGCAAGCCCGTCCTGTACCAGCACTTCCCCGGCAAGCTCGACCTTTACCTTGCCCTGTTGGACGAGAGCGTCGCCGAGTTGGTCGGAGCGGTCTCCGCGGCGCTCGCCTCGACGGCCGACAACAGGGAGCGGGTACCGGCCACGTTCCGCGCGTTCTTCGACTACGTGAGCGGCGCGGGAGAGGCGTTCCGCCTCGTATTCGAGTCTGATCTGAGCAACGAGCAGGCCGTCAGGGCCCGCCTCGACCGGGCGATGTACGAATGCGCCGAGATGGTCAGCGAGTTCATACGCGAAGACGCGGGCGTCTCCGACGCCGAGGCTGATCTGCTCGGCATGGCGCTCGTCGGCATGGCGCAGGTCAGCGCGCGCTACTGGCTGAGCACCGAGCGCGAAATCGACCAGGAGATCGCCGAGACGCTACTGTCCAGGCTGGCCTGGCGCGGGATCAGCGGCTGGCCGCTCGCCGAAGGCGCGCACGAATAGGCGCCCGCCGACTTGCCCGGATCAAGTTCACCAGATAGTTCGCAATTCCGGCGCCGAGGTGACTCCAAGTCGGGGGAAGTCGGTCTGATCGCTGCGAGCGTAGTCGATCGGGACCGCGCATTGGCGCCGGGGCGCCAGCTTGGGGCTAGCCTCGGGCTATAGCTGAGCCTGAGAGCCGGCGTCGACCAGCGGAGGAGCGTCGTGGAAGTCAAGATCGGCATACAGATGGCGCCTCGCGAGCTCGTCATCGAGACCACGATGTCAGCGGAGGAACTCGAGCAAGCTCTCACGGCGGCGCTTGCCGAACACAAGGTCTTCGTCGCCACCGACCAGCGCGGCGGCACCGTGTTGGTGCCAGGAGACAAGATCGCGTACGTCGAGCTCGATGCGGCCAGGCCGCGCCCGGTCGGATTCGGCGGCATCACCGGCATCGCGGATCGCAAGCACAAGTAACCGCGGCCTGGCGGCCTGGCGGCTGGCGGCTGGCGGCTGGCGGCATGGCGGCTGGCGGCTGGCGGCTGGCGGCATGGCGGCGGGCAGCCTGGCGGCGGGCAGCCTGGCGGCGGGCAGCTGGCGGCGGGCAGCTGGCGGGGCGGGCGGCGGGCAGCGGGCAGCTGGCGGCTGGGCGATCCGGCCCCTCGTCAATTGGCCAGGCCGAGAGCGGCCATCCGCTGCGCGTGAGCGTCGGTCAGGGCCGCGAACATCCTGCCGATCTCGCCAAGCTGAGCCGCCGACCCGCCAGCTAGCAGCCGCGCCAGTGATTCCCGCTCGGCCGCCACGCGTTGCGCCTGGCTGAGCGCCTCACCGACCAGGCGTCTCGCCCAGAGCGCCAGCCGCCCGGCCACCGCTGGATCCTCGGCGATCGCCCCGCGGACCCTGGCGATCGCGAACTGCGCGTGCCCGGAGTCCGCGAGCGAAGTCTCCACCAGCGAGCGGGTCTGCTGATCGAGAAGTTGGGCTATCACTCGGTAGAAGTCGGCCGCAATGCCGTCGCCCACGTACGCCTTCACGAGGCCTTCGAGCCAGGTGGACGGTGCCGTCCTGGCATGGAAAGCGTCGATCGGCTCGACGAACGGCCGCATGGCCTGCTCGGGGTCGCCTCCGAGCTCATCGATCCGCGCCCTGAGCAGCTCAAAGTGGCCGAACTGAGCGGCCGCCATGGCGGCGAGATCCGCCTTGTCGGGCAATGACGAGGCGAGCGAGGCGTCGTCGGCGAGCCGGAAGAACGCGACGAGCGACGCGTAGGCGAGCAAGCCGAGAAGCTCGATCACGCCGTCGTTCGCCGGACCGTGCGATGACTCGCCCGCCGGATCAGGCCCGCCTACGTCGGCGGCGCCGTCGGCGTCGTCGTCGTGCCGCGTCACAACGGTCAGCGTAACAACGCTTTCGGCCGCGGTCCTCCTAATCGGACTCGGTGCGACACGGCGCGCCGCCCATGATCGACTGTCAGCGGACGTTGCTACACTGGTCATCGACGTCATCACGGAATGGGATCACCCCTGGGCGCGTTTATTCACGTAGCGCGGTACGAGAAGTTCTCCTTTCGCAGCTGCGTTTGGCTCCTCCAGGCGGCCGTGCGGCCAGAGCAGATTCTTCTGGCCCACGCGGGTGCGATGGCGGCCCGCCCGCCGCTCCCTGATGAGCCGATTGCCGTCCCGCGGCTGCCACCCTGGGCCTCATTGTCCAGGTCGGCCGCGGGCCACCGATGGAGGCGAAAGCCCTGACTACGCAAGACCTGACAACAGACCAAGACCTGACAACAGACCTAGGAAGCACGGATCTGCCGGTCACCGACCTCGCGGGCGCGGACCTGACCGCCGACGACCTGGACGGGGCCGGCAACCTCGCGGCCACTGAACTGGACGTCGCGGACCTGCAGATCTCGGACCTGGCGGCCGCGGACCTGCAGATCGCGGACCTGGCGGCCACCGACCTGATGGCCACCGGCCGGCCGGCCGTGGACGCGGTCGCGATCTTCGAGGACGCCACGCCCGACGTCGAGGGAGCCAGGTTCGACCAGTTCGGCGTCGCCGAGCCGATCCGCACAGCCCTCGAAGCCGCCGGGATCACACGGGCGTTCCCGATCCAGGCGCTGACCCTGCCGATCGCGCTCGAGAAGCACGACGTCATCGGCCAGGCGCGCACCGGGACCGGCAAGACGCTCGCCTTCGGTATCCCGATCGTCCAGCACCTGCTTGGCGCACTGCGCGCCGAGCCCGCGACGCCACGCGCGCTGGTCATCGTGCCGACCAGGGAACTGGCCATCCAGGTCGCCGAAGACCTGCGCGCGGCGGGCGCCCGCAGCGACGTCAATGTGGTCACGCTATACGGCGGACGCGCTTACGAACCTCAGATCGAGGCGCTGGCCACCGTCGACGTCGTGGTGGGCACCCCCGGCCGGCTTCTTGACCTGGCCAGGCAGCGCAGGCTGTTCCTGTCCGGCGTTGACGTCCTGGTGCTCGACGAGGCGGACAGGATGCTCGATCTCGGCTTCCTGCCCGACGTCGAGGCGCTCCTGCGGCTGACGCCTGATCACCGCCAGACCATGCTGTTCTCGGCCACCATGCCGTCGGAGATCGTGACACTGGCCAGGCGGCATCTGTACAGGCCGACCCACATCAGGGCAGAGCACCATGACGAGCCTGCGCACGTGCCGACCACCGATCAGCACGTGTTCCGCGCTCACCAGCTGGACAAGATCGAGGTGCTCGCCCGCGTGCTGCAGGCCGAGGACAGGGGTCTGACCATCGTCTTCTGCCGAACTCGCAGATCCTGCGACCAGGTCACCGCGCAACTGACGGAGCGGGGCTTCGCGGCCGCCGCTGTCCACGGCGACCTCGGCCAGAGCCAGCGCGAACGCGCTCTGCGCGCGTTCCGCAACGGCAAGGTCGACGTCTTGGTGGCGACCGACGTCGCCGCCCGCGGGCTCGATGTCGACGACGTCACTCACGTAGTGAACAACGAGTGCCCGGAGGACGAGAAGGCCTACCTGCACCGTACAGGCAGGACCGGCAGGGCCGGGCGCACCGGCGTCGCCGTCACGTTCGTGGACTGGCAGGACATTGCGCGGTGGAAGATGATCAACGAGGCGATGCATCTCGGCCAGCCGGAGCCTCTTGAGACCTACTCGACGTCCCCGCATCTGTACAGCACGCTGGGCATTCCCGCCGACGCTACCGGCTCGCTACCGACCGCCAGGCGCGGCCGCGCCGGGCTCGAAGCCGAAGACCTCGAAGACATCGGCGAGACCGGCCAGCATCGGTCGAGCCAGTCGCGAGCAGCAGGACGGCGCCCGCACGGTGACCGGGCGGGGCGACACGCCGACGCCGCCTCCCCTGGGGATCAGCGGGGTCAGCGTGCCGCGAAGCCCAGAACAAGGGCCAGGCGGCGGACGCGTGGCGGCGCGCCGGTCGGAGCGGTCCCTGACGCGCCCGCCAACCCGGACAAGAGCGCAGGCCAGCAGCGCAGGAGGCAGCGGTCGGGCCGTGGCCGAGGCACCGGGAGCAGCGGCGGCGGACACGGCGCCGGCGGCGGCCAGGGCACCACGAGCTCCACGAGCTCCACGAACTCCGCGGGCCCGGCGAGCTGACATGGGACCAGCGAGTCGGTACGACCTGTAGTTGTCAGACAGGTCCCGGTCTGGATCCATCGGTCTGAGTAGGCTGCCAACCCGTGAGCACACCACGATCCCTGCGGATGCCGCAACACGTCATGCCGCTGGTCATCGACACGACGCGCGGGTCGTTCGCGGCCCTGGCGGCGCGGCCGGCCAGTGGCATCAGCGAACGGCAAACCGCGCTGCTTGTCCCCGGCTACACCGGGAGCAAGGAAGACTTCCTGGCCATTCTTGAGCCGCTCAGCGCCTCGGGCCGGCCGGTGGTCGCGATCGACATGCGAGGTCAGTACCAGTCACCGCCCGCCGCGGACCAGGCAGGTTACCAGCTTGACCAGCTCGCCGACGACCTCGTTGAACTGGCGAGGGCGGTTGCGGCCGATGCTGGCCGGGTGCACCTGCTTGGCCACTCCTTCGGGGGCCTGGTCGCCCGCCAGGCGGCGCTGGCAGAACCGGCCGCGTTCTTGTCGCTGACGCTGCTTGGCTCGGGGCCCGGCACCATCGGCGGAGATCGAGCGCAGGCGCTGACGGATCTTCTCGACTTTCTCGCACCTGCGCGATCCGACAAGGAGCAGCTCGCGGCCAGGATCCGCCAGCTCTGGGAAGACCAGCTCAGACCACAGGCTGAGGGCGAGGGGACGCCGCCAGAGATCATCGACTTTCTCGCCGAGCGCAACCTGCTGACCTGCCCGCTGGGACTCGCCGAGATGGCCAGGCACCTGCTGGACTGCCCCGACCGCACGGACGACCTCGCGGCGCTCGGCAACCTGCCGAAGCTGGTCAGTTACGGCGAGAACGATGACGCCTGGCTACCCGACGTCCAGGACATGATGGCCAAGCGGCTGGGTGCCGAGCGCATCTGCATCCCGGGCGCCGCGCACTCCCCCGCGGTCGAGGCGCCAGAGACGACCGCCGCGATGCTGACGGCCTTCTGGAACAAATCGGAGTCCGCCCACTGAGTGAGCCGTCGGCCGGGCCAGCCTCGGGCGGGCCAGCCGTCAGCCGACGTGCCGCGCGTCCTGTTCGAGCCCGCCCTCGTCGACGGCCAGGCCGTCCCAGGGCCGTTGCTGCGCGGAGGCCGCCCGGCCCTCCTGGCAGACTCCGCGGAAGTCGCACCAGCCGCACCAGCTGCCAGGCGAGGGCGGGAACACCTCGTCGCCCCGGCCCGACTGCGGATCGGCGCGGAACCTCTCGTCCGCGGCAGCGCACTCCTCGGCGATGGTCTCCGCCCGCCGAAGCTGCCGGTCGAGCGACTGCTCAGAGTGCTCCCAGCGCAGCACGCTGTTGGTCGGCAGGTGATGGAGTTCCACCACGCGGCAGGGCCGACGCAGCACGTGCCCGGCCGCGAGGGCGTAGAGCGCGAGCGCCATCGACGACCGCGCGTCGTCGACCGACAGCGGGTGCCGGCCGGTCTTGTAGTCGACGACGACCAGCTCGCGATCGCCGGGACCTGGCCATGAGCCCGCCGCGCCCGCGCCCGCGTCCGCACCCGCCGAGACTCGCGCCGGCCGGTCGTCCAGCCGGTCGATCCGGCCGGAGACCGCGATCAGGTCCGTCTTGGTCGCGACCACCCGCTCGACGCCGACAGGCTCCCGCACTGGGTCGATTCCGGCTACGTAGCTCTCGACCATCGCCCTTGACCGCCGCCGGTACTCGGCCGACTGGGCATCGTCCGCGAACCCGTCAGGCAGCCAGCCGCCGTCAAGCAGCTCGCCGGCCGCCTCCGGCGTGCGGTCATCGCGCCGCAGCCGCCACCAGCCCGCGAGCGCGTTGTGGACGCTCGCGCCGAGGCTGTTGTGCGCCCACGGCGGCCCCTTGGGCGGAGGCGGCCGGTCCAGGTAGGTCATGCGGTACCGCCGCGGGCAGTCCAGCCAGGCCCGCAGCCGGCTCGGCGTGCACGGGTAGAGCCGGCGCGGCATGCCGTCGAAGCCAAGCTGCTGCACCGTTCCATCCTGTCGCATCGAGCGGCCGCGCGGCGGCTTGCCCGACGCGCATTCCGACCGGCACCATGAGGCACAACGGCTCGCACGGGGTAATCCCGCCGCGGGCCGACCTCGTTAATCGACCGGCTCGTCTATCAGGCCGTCTGGGCCGGCCGACACCCACGAGTCGAATCGCCGCTCGGCCAGCGCAACGGTGAGCTCTTCGCCGTGCCCGGCCAGGATCCTGGTGTCGCGGTCGAGCGTCAGCACGTTCGTACCGATCGCGCTGAGCTGGCCGGGGAAGTCGTCGAACTGGCCGTCGTGCGGGACTGGACCGCCGCCGCTGACGATGTCGCCGGAGAACAGCACGCCGAGTTCCTCGCAGTACAGCCCGACCGAGCCTGGGGTGTGCCCTGGCGCATGGATCACCTCGAGCGTCACGTCGGCGATCTCGAAGATCCCGCCCTGCTCTATCTGGATGTCGGGTTCCTTGCCCCCGTGCGCTTCCCGCCAGGCCAGCCGGTCGGCGGCGTGCAGCGCGACTGGAGCCTCGTCGCGGCTCGCCACCTCGAAGGCCGCCGCGACGTGCCTCGCATGCCCGTGCGTGCAAATCACGGCGAGAACCTCGCGCTGGCCCACGACGCTGCGGACCGCGTCGGCCGACTCGCCGGGATCGATGACGATCACCTCGTCGTCGTCGCCGATCACCCACGTGTTGACCGCGCCGGCCACCCGGTCGATCCTCGCCTGCATCGGTTCCTGCCTTCCCGCCAGCTAGGTGACGCCGATCCGGATGAGGGTCCGGACCGCGCCGACGATCAACTGCACCGCGATCGCGGACAGCAGCAACCCTGCGATCCTGGTGAGCAGTTCGACGCCGCTGGGCCCGAGCAGCTTCAATATGACCCCGGAGAACCGCATGGACAGCCAGAGCGCGGCGACGACAGCGACAATAGCGGCACCGAACGCGACGCCGCCGCCAACCGAGCCGATCCGCTGAACAAAGAGCATCGTCGCGACAATCGCCCCCGGCCCGGCCAGCAACGGAGTACCGAGCGGCACGAATGCGACATTCGCCGTGGCCCGCTCCAGGTCGGCCGGATCGGGTCGTCTCCCCGTCAGCAGTTCGAGCGCTACGAGCAGGAGCAGCAGGCCGCCCGCGGCCTGCAGCGAGGGCAGTTCGACGCCGAGGTAATCAAGTATCGACCGGCCGAAGACCGCGAACGCGACGATGACACCGAGTGCGACAAGCGCGGCCTGCCAGGCGAGGCGGTTGCGCTCGGCCGGGAGCCGCGCGGCGGTCATCCCGAGGAAGACCGGCACGATGCCGGGCGGGTCGGTGATCACCAGCAGCGTGACGAAGATCTCCCAGAAGAACTTGACGTCGGAGACGAGCGGAGTCACCCTCTGATCACCGGCGCCCCGCTCGCTCGCTCAAGCAGCTTGTCGAGGTCGTCCGCGCCGGTGGCCTCGCAGCCGATCCGGTCGCCGGTGAGCTGGCCGTGATCGTCGCTTCCTCCGGTCTCGATCAGGTCCAGCCCGCGCGCGACAGCACTGAGGAGAGTTCGTTGTGCCAAATCATGATCGGGATGGGCGACCTCGACGCCGTCGAGCCCGGCGGCAGCGAGCTCGGCAATGAGCCCTTCAGGAACGATCCAGCCGCGCGTGACGGCCAGCGGGTGGGCGAGGACCGCGACGCCGCCTGCCGCGTGCAGCAGCGCGATCGCGTTGGCGGGATCGAGCGCGTACCGGCGCACGTGCGCGCGCCCGCCCGGGCCGATCCACTCCGGCGTGAACGCCTCGTCGACCGAGCCGACGACCCCGGCCGCGATCATCGCCCGCGCGATGTGCGGGCGGCCGATTACGCCGTCGCCCGCGATCGTTGTCACCTGCTCCCAGGTCACGCCGGTGCCGAGCTGGGCGAGCTTGGCCACCATTGCCCTGGCCCGCTCGACCCTGCTCGCCCTGATCGCGCGGGTCTGCGCGGCTAGCTCCGGGTGCTCGGGGTCGAAGAGGTAGCCGAGCAGGTGCACGCTGTGGCCGTCGCGCCGGCACGACAGCTCCATGCCGGCGATCAGCGCCAGGCGTGACGGCAGCGCCGCGGCCGCCTCGGCGATGCCCGCGACCGTGTCGTGGTCGGTCAGCGCGATCGCGGCGAGCCCCGCGGCGGCGGCGCGGGCGATCACGTCGGCAGGCGCCCTGGTGCCATCCGAAGCGGAGCTGTGGCTGTGCAGATCCGCGCGCACCTCGCTGACTCTAGCGGGCCTCGCCTGGCAGCCGGGGGGAGCGAGCGCCGAACGGCAGGTCGAGCTCCTGGCCCGGGTCGCGCAGGTCGAGCAGGCGCATCGGCTCGACGAGCAGGGTGCCCGCCGTGTCGGGCCAGAGCAGTATCCACAGCCAGCTGCCCATCACCTCGCCGGCGAACGCCGCCCGCCCGGGCGCGTCGACGTGCCACAGCGGGAACTCGTGGTTGCCGAACTCGACCTGAGCGTGCGGCGAGCAGTCGGGAAAGCCTGCCCCGGGATCGGGCCCCTCCAGGCCGGCGCAGTAGGCACCAAGGCCGACGCCGAGTTCCTCGCAGATCAGCAGCATCTCGCCGGGGCCGCCGACCGGGTTGGGCCCGGAGAGCGCGACCGCACAGCCCTTGGTGCCGCTGCGCTCGTCCCCCGCGGCCGCGAAACCGGTCAGCAGCCAGCCGCCTGGCAGCGGCCAGGGCAGCATGACGGGAACGATGGCGTTGCGCACCAGGCCGGCCAGGCCTTCGCGAGACAGGCTGCGCACCTGCCTGAGCGGATACACGTCACCATGGCTGGCGCACCGCCAGCTGCTCGACCAGGCGCTCGGGGCGGCAAGATCGCCGCCGCACCGCGGGCAGGTCAGGTCCGTCGCCAGCATGCCCGCATTTCTCCCGGTCGATCGCCGCGCCTGCAATTGAGCTACCACTACGATGCTCCAGCCGCGTCGCGGGTAAACGCCGCCCCCAAACGCGACTCACCGCGAGAATTTCAGCGGCTGACCTGTCGGCGTCAGGCCGGCCGCGTGGCCGCGCGCGGCGACGACGAGGGCGAGTTTCCGCGACGCCTCGTCGATCATCTCGCCGTCGAACGTCACAGCGCCCTTGGATCGGACCGACGTGGCGTGCTCGTAGGCCTGCAGGATCCCTTCCGCCCTGTCATACTCCCGCTGGCTCGGCGAGAACGCCGCGTTGACCGGCTCGACCTGACTGGGATGGATGACCCACTTGCCGTCGTAGCCGAGCGCGGCCGCGCTTGCGGCCGCGTCCTTCAGCCCGTCGACGTCGTCGATCGCCGCGTACGGGCCGTCGATCGCCTGCAGCCCCGCTGACCTCGCGGCGACCAGCACTTGCATGAGCGGGTAGTGAAAGGCATCGCCGTGGGTGTAGCCCTCCGGCTGGGCGCCGATGCGCAGGGAGCGCATCCCGACGCTGGCCATGAAGTCGGCCGGGCCGAAGATCAGCGCGGCCAGGCGGCGGGACGCGAACGCGATCTCCCTGACGGCGGCCAGCCCGGCCGCGTCCTCGATCTGCGCCTCGACGGCGATGCCGCCTGCGGGCAGCCCCGCGGCTCGTTCGACCTGGCCGAGCAGCAGGTCGAGCCAGGCCAGGTGACCGGGATCTGACACCTTCGGCAGGATGATCGCGTCGAGGCGGGCTCCAGCGGCCTCGAGCACGTCGATCACGTCGCGGAACGCCCACTCTGTCAGCGCCCCGTTGATCCGGACACCGAGCACGGGCCCGGGAGCCGGCGAAACAGCGTCGGCCCGCCGCGGAAACCGGGCGACCGCGGCGGCGACGAGCGTGCGCGCGTTGTTCTTGGCCGCGGGAGCGACCGAGTCCTCAAGGTCGAAGATCAACTCGTCGGCGGCAAGGCCCGCGGCCTTGGCGAGGAATCGCTCGCTGCTGCCAGGAACGGTCAGGCAGGTGCGCCGGGCCACTGGCGCACCGGGCGCCGGCGCGCCGGGCGCGGGCTCACCGGGCGCGGGCTCACCGGGCGCGGGCTCACCGGTCATGTGTCGATGATCCCGCACCCGCGGGGGACGCCCCCGCGAACCCCGAGGGAACTTCCGTTCGACCCGGTGCGCGGGTGCTTCTAGCATGAGGGCATGTCCACCACAACATCCGAACCGACCGGCGCCGCGCTCGGCTCCCCCACCGCCGAGCAAGTCATGCAGGCGCTGGCCGGCGTGCACGACCCGGAAATCAGGCGGCCGATCACCGATCTCGGGATGGTCAAGAACGTGGAGGTCGGGCCGGACGGCGCGGTCAGGGTCGAGGTGTGGCTAACTGTCTCCGGCTGTCCCATGCGCGACACCATCACGCGCGAGGTGCAAGGCGCCGTCGGCAAGGTTCCTGGCGTCGCCTCGGTGCGAGTCGAGCTCGACGTAATGAGCGACGAGCAGCGCCGCGGGCTGCAGGCTATGCTGCGCGGCGGCAAACCGGAGCGCGAGATCCCGTTCGCCAACCCGGCCTCGCTGACCAAGGTCTACGCGGTCGCCAGCGGCAAGGGCGGAGTCGGCAAGTCGTCGGTGACCGTCAACCTGGCAGCCGCGCTCGCCGCGGCGGGGCAGAAGGTCGGCCTGCTCGACGCGGACATTTACGGGCATTCAGTTCCCCGGATGCTGGGCGTCGCCGGGCGGCCGACCCAGGTTGAGCAGATGATCATGCCGCCGGTGGCGCACGGCGTGAAGGCGATCTCGAGCGGCATGCTCAAGAAGGGCAACGAGCCCCTGCCGCTGCGCGGACCCATCCTGCACCGGCTGCTGCAGCAGTTCCTCGCCGACGTTTACTGGGGTGACCTGGACGTGCTGCTGCTCGACTTGCCCCCAGGCACGGGCGACGTGGCGATCTCAGCCGGGCATCTGATCCCGGGGGCCGAACTGATCGTGGTCACGACCCCGCAGATGGCCGCCGCCGAAGTGGCCGAGCGGGCCGGCTCGCTGGCCAATCAGCTGCACCAGCGCGTGGTCGGCGTCATCGAGAACATGGCCTACCTGTCGTGCCCGCACTGCGGGGAGCGGGTCGAGGTGTTCGGCAGGGGCGGCGGCCGCGCGGTCGCGGCGGCACTCAGCCGCCTGACCGGCTCTGACGTGCCGCTGCTCGGCGAGATCCCGATCGACCTGCGGCTGCGCGAGGCCGGCGA
>Ga0070707_100004202_pt1 | contig 13499 bp, 6 predicted proteins | sample KBSK5502metaG_FD_65468 | JGI IMG/M metagenome (GOLD analysis project Ga0070707, IMG submission 65468) | Corn, switchgrass and miscanthus rhizosphere microbial communities from Kellogg Biological Station, Michigan, USA - KBS K5-50-2 metaG | ecosystem: Host-associated > Plants > Roots >... | reverse complement strand
GCGACCCCGGCGAGTCGAGGTTCTACCTGTCGTTCGAAGACGACCTCATGCGCAGGTTCAACGGCGATCGGGTCGCCCAGTTCCTGGAGTGGGCCAAGACCGGACCAGAGGTGCCGATCGAGTCCAAGACGGTCAGCCGGTCGATCAGGTCGGCCCAGACGCAGGTCGAGCAGCTCAACTTCGAGATGCGCAAGGACCTGCTCAAGTACGACGACGTGATGAACAGGCAGCGGCAGGTCGTCTACGCCGAGCGGCACAGGGTTCTGGACGGCGAGGACCTGCACGAGCAGATCAGGCATATGGTCGACGAGGTCATCGCGGACTATGTCGCGAAGGCGACCGCCGAGGGTTTCGCCGAGGAATGGGACCTGGACCAGCTGTGGACCGCGTTCCGGCGGCTGTATCCGGTTGGCCTGACGATCGACCAGCTCGTGGAGGCAGAGGGCGGCGAGCTGTCGATCCTGACCGCCGAGAACATCACCGAGCAGATGCAGGCCGATGCTCATGCGGCATATGACCGGCGCGAGGAAGAGCTCACGCCCGAGGTGATGCGCGAGCTGGAGCGCCGGGTCGTTCTCTCGGTTCTTGACGCCAAGTGGCGCGAGCACCTGTACGAGATGGACTACCTGCAGTCCGGCATCCACATGCGCGGCCACGCGCAGCGCGATCCGCTGGTCGAGTACCAGCGCGAGGGCTACGAGCTGTTCACCGCGATGATGGACGCCATCAAAGAGGAGTCGGTCGGCAACCTGTTTAACCTGCAGGTCGAGGTCACCGAGAGCCCGATCGTGGGCGAGGCGGGGCCGGACGGCGAATGGATTGGCCCGGGTGTCAACGCGCTCGGCGGCCAATTGCACGACGCCGTGCCGCTGCCTGCGCTGGGTGCGGGCGTGACCGGGCCGGCTGAGCCGGAGGCGCCGGAGGCGCCAGAGCTGCCGCCGGCATTCAGCTCTCCAGGCCTCGCGCAGCCGAAGCGGCCGGGCCGCCTGAGCTACAGCGCGCCGAGTGACGATGCGTCCGGCAAAGCGGCGCAGACGGCGGGCTCGGCCAACGAGGCCCAGTTCGCCAAGGTCGGCCGCAACGAGCCGTGCCCCTGTGGGTCGGGCAAGAAGTTCAAGCTCTGCCACGGAGACCCGCGGAAGCGGTAACGCCGCCATCACCCCCGTGTCTGGCCGCAGGCGTCCACCGTCGGCACCCGCCGCTCGAGTCCACCGTCGCCGCCAGCCGCTCGAGTCCACTGTCGGCACCCGCCGCTCGAGTCCACCCGTCGGCACCGTGCGTCTCGTTGCGTTCGTTGGATCCGTTGCCGTCGCCTTTCGTGCCAGGTTTGGGCCTTTTACGGGTTTTGCGACCTGGCCAACGGATCCAAAGTCGTGACTGGGGCTGCTACGCGGCCTCGATCGCTGTGCAGAGCCAGGCGGTGGGGGGCGATGGTTGCGGGATATGGGGTGGTATGTCTGGGTGTCTGGTTTGGGTGGGGGGCGAAGGGGCTGGCGGGCGCTCGAGGCGAACGGCTACGGCGCGGGCCCGGGCACCGAAGTCCACGATGACGGTCATCTCGAGGACCCCCTGCGCAGGCGAGGTGACGATGACCCGCCGGACTCGCGGCTGTCGCGCCGCGCTGAGCATCGGGCCGAGCTCGTTGATCCGCTTCCTGGCTTGTTCGGTGGTCCAGGGCCCGATCTGCTGGGCGGGACGGGAGCCTGCCAGAGTCTCCGCGAGTACCTGAGCGAACTGACTCGGCCACCGGCCTGACACAGCCTGCGGAGCCCGGTCAGGCTTCCTCGGATTCCCGGCGATCCCCCCGACGGCGGCCGGCCGCTCGCGGTCCGCGACATGTGCGATGGCGTCCGCCGCAGCGGCATCATCGTAGGGCGGGGCGGCCTCGGGGACCAGGCAGGTCCGGATCGCCTGGGCATCAGGTAAGGGCCTGCGGCCGGCGCCCCTGCCGCTGGCGCCCCTGCGGCTGACGCCACCGCCGGCCCCCCGGCTGACGGCGCTGCCAGCCCTGCGGCTGAGGTTGCTGCCTGGTCTGCGGCCGGCGGCCGGGACCAGCGGCAGCGGGCTCGGGTTCTTCGACGTATCTGGCATGGCTGAGTTCTACCTGACACCAGTGACACTTTCGCCTTATGGCTGGTCAGGGCCCGCCGAGCCGGCGCGTGGCGCGCTCGGCTGACCGCGAGCAAGACGCCGCGCGATCAGGAATGCCGGGCTAGCCGCTGTGGTTCACACTGGATGGCTAAGAAGCCCGTACTTACAGGAGATCACCCGTGACTCTGCCGCCGCTGGTCGAACCCGCTGCCGAGCTCACCGTCGATGAAGTGAGGCGTTACTCCCGGCATCTGATCATCCCAGACGTCGGGATGAAGGGACAAAAGCGGTTGAAGAACGCGAAAGTCCTGTGTGTCGGGGCGGGCGGGCTCGGATCGCCTGCGCTGCTCTACCTCGCGGCGGCAGGCGTCGGCACGCTCGGGGTCATCGACTTCGACGTCGTGGACGAGTCCAACCTGCAGCGGCAGATCATCCACGGCCAGTCAGACGTGGGCAGGCCCAAGGCGCTGTCCGCGCGGGACAGCATCAAGGAAGTGAACCCGTACGTCAACGTCGTAGTCCATGCCGAAGCCCTGACGAACGACAACGTCATGGAGATCTTCGCCGGATACGACCTGATCGTGGACGGGACAGACAACTTCGCAACCAGGTACATGGTCAACGACGCCTGCGTGCTGCTAGGCAAGCCGTACGTCTGGGGTTCGATCTACCGCTTCGACGGCCAGGCGAGCGTGTTCTGGGCCGAGTACGGCCCGTGCTACCGCTGCCTGTACCCGGAGCCACCGCCGCCGGGCATGGTTCCGTCCTGCGCCGAGGGTGGCGTGCTCGGCGTGTTGTGCGCCTCGATCGGTTCCATTCAGGTCAATGAGGCCATCAAGCTCCTCACCGGTATCGGCGAGCCGCTGGTCGGCCGGCTGATGATCTACGACGCCCTGGAGATGACTTACCGGAACCTGAACATCAAGAAGGATCCTGACTGCCCAATCTGCGGCAAGAACCCGACCATCACCGAGCTGATCGACTACGACGCGTTCTGCGGTGTGGTATCCGCCGACGCGCAGGAGGCGGCGGCGGGTTCCACGATCACCGCAGCCGAGCTGAAGGCAATGCTCGACTCGAAGGATGACATCTTCCTGATCGACGTCAGGGAGCCGAACGAGTACGAGATCGTCTCGATCCCCGGTTCCGTGCTGATCCCCAAGAACAAGTTCCTGAACGGATCGGCGCTCGAGCGACTGCCGCAGGACCGCCGGATCGTCCTGCACTGCAAGTCCGGCGCGCGCAGCGCTGAATGCCTGGCTGTGGTCAAGAACGCCGGTTTCTCTGACGCCGTGCATCTCGGCGGCGGCGTCCTCTCGTGGGTGAACACCGTAGATCCCTCTCTGCCTGTTTACTGACCTGGTACACGGTTCCCGGTCAAGCCGAACGCGGCATTATGGTAGGCGAGCGCTATTGGTGGCCTTAACATCATCAGGTGGCTACTCAGCCGGGCCCCCCGAACCTGCAGCGTGGATCAGGCGCGCGCGATACCGCTGAACTGAAGCTGCGGCCAGCCCGCCGCAGACGCAGGGCGCTGATAGTGATCGTGCTCGCAGTGATCGGATTGAGCGGGCTCGCGGTAGCCGCCGCCGGTGTCCGTGCGCAGCTCAAACCGAGGACCTTCACTCCCGCGCAGCAGAAGCGGATCCAGGCCTGGGAGGTGGCCAAGCGCTGGCGGACGACCCCCAAGTCGCGGATCTTCCCGCTCGTGATCAGGTACACGCTGCCGAGCGCACCAGGGTCGAAGGGCGGCGGCCTCAAGCTGAGCGCCAGGCGGCTCGAGATCGCGCGGCAGGCTAGCTGCGTCCAGGCTGCCGGCGGCAGCAAGCAGTTCATGTCGGTGCTGGGCGGCTACGGCTGTGCGGCGCTGCTGCGCTCGACCTATACCGATTCCAGCAGCAGCCTGGTGCTGACGGCCGGAATAGCGGTCTTGAAGGATCCGGCCAGTGCGATGGCGGCAGCCAAGTTCCTGACCGGCGGTGCCGCGGTGGGCCAGGGCGGAGTCGCTCACCAGCTGGTGCTGAGACCGTTCCGGGTCAGCGGTACGCCAGCGGCCCTGTACGGCTACCCGCAGCGCCAGCTCTCGTGGGCGGTGGCAGCCGGGCCTTATCTCGTCATGACGACGGTTGGCTACGCGGACGGCAGGCCGCGAGTGCGTGTGAATAGTGACGCCTACGCCTACCAGGAAATGACGAGCCTAACCAGCGGGGTCGCCGTCCGGATCGCTACTCCGCTGGCATTGACCCCGCCCCTCCCCCGTTGTCCAGGAGCACCTTCATGCTGACCCCTGGCGCAAAGTCCGCCACACATCGCGCAGCGAGCAGACCGGGCGACACAAGCCTGCGAGAGTTGAGTGCGTGGTGGCGATTTCGTTCGCTATCAACTTTGACTGCTGTCGTCGCCATGATCGCGCTGCCGTTTGCCGCGGCCGTTCCGGCGAGCGCTGATCAGGCCAGACAACGCCAGCTGTGGGTGCTTTCGGCGCTGAACGTCCCCACGGCCTGGCACCTGACGCACGGAAGCGGCGTACTCGTCGCGGTGATCGACAGCGGAGTTGATCCTGCGGTATCGGACCTGACGGGGTCGGTACGAGCCGGCCCTGACTACACAGGTGTCCGGACGCCGCCCAGCAACCCCAACTGGGGCGCGCACGGTACCTGGATGGCCTCGCTCATCGCTGGTCACGGGCATGGCCGCGGCGCCGGGAACGGCATACTCGGCGTCGCGCCGCAAGCCAAGATCCTCTCGATCAGGGTCATAACCGACCGGACAGACCCCAGTTACCGCGCCTATCACCACCAGCCAGAGTGGCGTGGTCAGCGTGAGCTGGCCAAGGCGATCAAGTACGCGGTCCGCCGCGGCGCCCAGGTGATCAGCATGTCGCTCGGCTACGACGCGTGGAGCCTCGGCGCTCGGGCCGCGCTGCAATACGCGCTGAGCCGCGGGGTCGTCGTCGTGGCATCGTCAGGCAACGCGGGCACGACGACCACAGCGCAAAGCCACGGCAACGCCCCGTACTCGTTCCCAGCCGACTATCCGGGCGTGATCGGTGTGGCAGCGGTCACGCAGGCGGGCCAGCCCGCGTACTTCTCTAGCGAGAACCTGTCGGTTCAGGTCGCGGCGCCCGGAGTCAACGTGCCGGCCCAGGGCAGGGGCAGCAAATACTGGGTCGTGAGCGGGACCAGTCCCGCCTGCGCGCTTACCGCTGGAGTCGCGGCGCTGGTCAAATCCAAGTACCCAAAGCTCACGGCAGCGCAGGTGCGGAGCGCCATTACCCAGACCACTTCGCACCGGCCGCATGGCGGCTACAACGACCAAGTCGGATTCGGCACCGTGGACGCGGCTGCTGCCCTGCGGATGGCCGGCCGGCTCGCAGACCAGATTCCCGGCGGCAAAACACGCACCGGAAAGGCCGCTGCTTCGGGCAACTTCGGGAAGGGCCAGGCCGGCGTGCCAGCCTTCCCCGTGCCGCCCAGAGGACGGCAGAAGCTGCTCGTGTTCCTGGGGATCGGCGTCGGCGGGCTGCTCCTCGTGGTCCTCGCGCTCTGGCTGCTCGTCAAGGGCAGACGCAAGCGGAAGGCCGCCCGGCTCGCGTGGTCAGCGGTCCCGCCGGTTCGGCCGAGCCCGGTCGGCGCGGCTGGCCCGGTCGGCGCGGCGGGCGCGGCTGCGGCCAGCGGAACAGATCCGGATGTGCGCTACCCGACTCAGATCTATCCCTCGCAGCTACAGGGCCACGGTCTGCCCGTTCAGGGTTACCTCGGCCAGCCGGGTCAGGGCTTGCCGGTGCCGGGCTATCTCGGCCAGCCTGGTCAGGCACAGCTAGGCAGGGGCCAGTACGGTCAGGGTCAGCCGACGCTTGGGCCCGGCCGGCTTGGTCCTGGCCAGCCGGGCCAGCCGGGCCAGCCTGGCCAGCCGGGCCAGCCCGCCCTGGGATACGTGGTGCAGCCGGGTCAGCCCGTCCCCGGATACGTCGGGCAGCCTGGTCAGCCGGCCGCCGGATACGTCGGGCAGCCTGGTCAGCCGGCTCCCGGCGCGGCCGGGCCTGGATATGCCGGGACAGGATATGCCGGGCCGGGATATGCCGGGCCTGGATACGCCGGGCCTGGATACGCCGGGCCTGGATACGCCGGGCCTGGATACGCCGGCAGCGGCAACAGCGGGCAGTCCCAGCCAGAACAGCATTACGCCGGTCCGAGTTTGCCGGCCGGGGCCGTACCGGCCGCCGCCGGCCAGTATTCGAATGAATCAGAGTGGCCGTTCGATGATGGGCCTAGCGAGGCGCCTCGAGGCGCCATGCCGCCTCACCGGGTTCCTATTCCGCCACGTCCGCTGGAACAGCGACAGGATCTGGTTGTCCCGCCACCCGCACTCCCTACCGAAGGTCACGCGGCCGAGTGGCACTCGGCACCTGGTCATCGCACTGTGATCCCGCCAGGCAGGACCCTGCTTCCCGAGCCGGACACCGGCAGGTTGCTCGACGACCCGCTGACCAGCCCGCGTTATTCCCGAGACGCCCGGTCTGGCGGGCAATCCGGGTCGCGGGGATTCCGCAGCGACTGGCTGACGGGCCGGGAAGGCATCACCAGGCCTGCCACCTCCCCGCCCGCCCCGCCTGCCCCGCCTGCCCCGGCCGCCCCGGCTGCCCCGCCTGCCCCGCCGGTCCAGCCTGAACAACGCCTCACGACCGAGCAACCGGCGCCGCCGGCCGGGCAGACATGGACTGCGCAGCCCCCGGCATCGGATCGGGGCCAGCGGGGGCAAGCGCTGGATGGCCCGGCTGAGGAAGCAGGCCACCCAGGTGCGCCAGCCGTCAGCCACGCCGCATCCCCGTCCGCCGATCCGGCCGCCAGCCAGCCGTCGTCCGAACCGGCGGAACCGGTCATGCGGTCAGTCTGGGAGCCTCTGACCAGGCATCGCCCAAGCCCGGCTCGACCGGCGTCTGAGCAGACCGTCGAGCACCCGAGCCCCATCGCGAGGCCGGGCACCTGGGCGTCGCCCGCGTGGGAAGCCAGGCTGTCTGAGCAGCCCGGCACGATCAGCCAAACGGAGCCAGTTGCGGCAAGCCCGGCCGCTTCCGCACCTGACTCCGAGGCAGCCGGGCCTGCACCCGCTGCACCGGGACTGTCAACCGAGTCAGCTGCCGGCCAGCCGCCGCCCGGCTTGGTGCCGCGACAGCCCACCCCGCCCAGCGCTGAGCCCTTGTCGCGGCCGCAGCCTCAGCTGCAGGCAGAACCTCTGCCGCGCCGCCAGCCCATGACGCACCTCGCCGCTCCGCTCCGCCGGGACCGGCAGTCAGAGCCAGGACGCCAGGCCCAGCCGGGACGCAATCCCGAGGCCGGAGGCCAGCACCAGGCGGACCCCGCTGAGCCGATGCCGAGCGTCTGGGACACATGGCGGCCGGCCGCCGCCGCTAGGCGTGCAGCCCAGGCAGAAGGCTCCGATCCGGCTGATGACAACCCGTAGGATCCGGCCGGCCGGCGCTGAGATCGGCGAGTTCGCGAGCCGAGTCCTTGAGGTAGCCGAGTCGATCCCCCCGGGGCGGGTCATGTCGTACGGCGATGTCGCCGAATACATCGGCGAGGGCGGGCCGCGGCAGGTCGGCCGCGTCATGGCGCTCTGGGGGGGCGGCGTTCCCTGGTGGCGCGTCGTGCACGCGGACGGCAGCCTGCTCTCCGGCCACGAACGCGAAGCGCTACGGCACTACCGCCAGGAGGGAACGCCGCTGCGGATCGGAGCCGACGGCAAGCCAGGGCGGCTGGACATGCGAATGGCGCGCTGGCCGGCCGGATCGCAGCCCCTCTGAGCCTGCACCTGCGCGGTCGCGAGCAGACGCCGCATTGCCTGCGGGCGGCCCGACACGCCGGCCCGGCCAACTCTCCTGCGGAGTGTCGGTGCCGGATGCTGGAATGCATACGACATGGATAGGCAACGGCTCGCATACCGCCTGGTTCGCCGGCCTGTCACAGCGGCAGAACCGCCGGTACTCGACCGGGCGCAGGCCCGGGTCGTCGGCCACTCCGGCGGTCCGTTGCTCGTGCTCGCCGGGCCGGGAACCGGCAAGACAACCGCGATCGTCGAGACGGTGGTGGACCGGATCGCCGGCCGGGGCCTGGATCCCGGCCGGGTCCTCGTGCTGACCTTCAGCCGTAAGGCTGCGCAGGAACTGCGCGCGAGGATCACGCTGCGGCTCAACCGCACGACCACCGCGCCGCTCGCCCTGACCTTTCACAGTTACGCCTATGCCCTCGTGCGGCGCGAATCGGTGCTCGCTGGCGAGGAGGCGCCGATCCTGCTGTCCGGGCCCGAGCAGCTGCAGGAGGTCAGGCGGATGCTGGGCGGCGAGGCATCCGACGGGGCCAGGCAGTGGCCGCAGCGGCTGCGGCCGCTGCTCGCGACTCGCGGCTTCGCGGCCGAACTGCGCGATTTCCTGCTCCGCGCAGCCGAGCGCGGCCTCGACGGTGCGCAGCTCGCGCGGCTGGGGCGGCAGCTGGACCGCGACGACTGGGTGGCCGCGGGCGGATTCCTGATCAGGTACGCAGCACGGTTCGACCTGGCCCCAGTGCCCGCCTACGACTATCCGGAGATCATCAGGATCGCCGGGCAGCTGCTGGCCAGGCCGGAGATCAGGCAGCGCGAACGGCTGGCCTACGATGTCGTCCTGGTCGATGAGTTCCAGGACACCGATCCGGCGCAGGAGGAGCTGCTGCATGCGCTGGCCGGCGACGGCCGCGAGCTGATCGTCGTCGGCGATCCCGACCAGTCGGTCTACGCGTTCCGCGGTGCGGACTCCGACGCCATCAGCCGGTTCCCGGCACGATTCCGCGCCCCGGACGGTCACCACGCGGCGGTAATAGCGCTGGGGACCTGCCGGCGCAGCGGTCCGGTCCTGCTGGCCGCATCGCGCCGGATCGCCGCCAGGCTTCCGGCCGTCCGGCTGCCCGAGGTCAGGGGTACCGCTGGCTCGGTTTCCCAACAAGATCACCGGGCGCTAGTCCCGCAGCCTTCCGCCAGCCTCGGCGCGGCGCGAGTCGTGATCGCCGCGAGCGAGCGGCAGGAGGCGGCGCTGGTCGCCGATACGCTCCGGCGGGCCCACCTGATCAAGCATGTTCCCTGGTCGTCGATGGCGGTGCTGGTCCGGTCGGCGGTCCGGCAGGTGCCTGCCTTGCAGCGAGCGCTGTCGAGTGCCGGTGTTCCTGTGGCCGTCGCCGGAGACGAGGTGCCGCTGGCGGACGATCCAGGGACAGGCCCTGTGCTGCGCCTGATCGGCTGCGCGCTTGATCCGCGGGCGCTGACCGAAGACGCGGCGGCTGATCTGCTTACCGGGCCGCTCGGCGGCACCGACGCACTCGGCCTGCGCAGGCTGCACCGGCTGGCGAGGCAGCGCGACGCTGAACCGCCGGCGTCCGCACCGGCCGAACCTGCGGCCGCAGCAGGGCCGCTCGCGGCGGCGCTGCTGGATCCGCGGCTTCTGTCGGCCGCGGGCTGGCGGCCCGGTCACGCCCTGATCGCGGCGGGCGAGGCGCTCGCAGCAGCCCGCCGGGTGGCTCAGCTACTGGCCGTGGCGAGAACGGCCGCTGCCGCCGGGACGGCCCAGGAGGTGCTCTGGGCGGTCTGGGACGCCAGCGGCCTGGCGAGGCAGTGGCACGCCGCCAGCGCGGCTGGCGGCACCCGTGGCGCGACCGCCGACGCCGACCTCGATGCCGTCATGGCCCTGTTCGACGCCGCAGCCCGGTTCGACGCCAGGATGCCAGCCGGGTCGATGGCGGTCTTCCTTGACAGCCTGAGCGGCCAGGAAATCGCCGGCGACACCCTGGCCGAAAGGGGGCAGCGCGGGGAGGCCGTCACCATCTCGACCGCGCACCGGGCCAAGGGCCTGGAATGGGATCTCGTTGTGGTCGCCGGGGCCCAGGAGGGAAGCTGGCCCGATCTGCGGCTGCGCGGCTCCCTGCTCGGGATGGACGAGCTCGTCGAGGCCGCCGACCGTGGGCTTGACCCGACCGCCGGGGCGGCCGCGGCCTCGGATGCGGCCGCGGTCGCCCTCAGCTCGAAGCTGCTCGATGAGGAGCGGAGGCTGTTCTATGTCGCGGTCACGCGGGCTCGGCGCTCGCTGGTCGTGACCGCGGTCGGCGGCGAGGACAGCGAGGAACGCCCGTCCAGATTCCTGGCCGAACTGGCCGGAGACGAGATCGCGATTGAGGACGTGGCCGGAAGCGGCAGGCGCTGGCTTTCACTGCCCGCCCTGACCGCCGACCTTCGCCGGGCCGCTGCCGACCGGGGACTGCCGCGGCCGGTTCGCGCGGCGGCGGCCGCCCAGCTGGCGAGGCTGGCCGCGGCAGGGGTACCTGGAGCAGGTCCAGCCCAGTGGTATGCCCTCACGCAGTGGTCAGGTTCAGGGCCGATCAGCGATGGCGAGGTCAGGGTTTCTCCCTCACAGGTGGACAAGTTCGTCACCTGCGGGTTGCGCTGGCTGATCGAGTCGGCGGTCGGGGCCGGCCCGCCGTCAGTCGCCGGTCACCTCGGGACCGTGATCCACGCGGCGGCTGCGCTCGTGGCCGAGGGCGCCGACCGGGCTGACATCGCCGGCCGGATCGACGAGATCTGGCACCAGCTTGACTTCGGCAGCGTGTGGTACAGCTCCAGGCAGCGCGAGAACGCCAGCCAGATGGTTGCCAGGTTCGTCGACTGGCACCGGGCGAACCCGCGCGACCTGATCGCCATCGAGCAGAAGCTGCGCGTCAGGATCGACGACGTCCTGATCGCTGGCCAGGTGGACCGGCTGGAGCGCGACGCGGACGGCAGGGCCGTTGTCGTGGACCTCAAGACTGGCTCATCGAAGCCGCCCGCCGCCGATCTCGACCGCAACCCCCAACTCGGCGTGTACCAGCTGGCGGTGCTGCTCGGCGCTTTCATCGAGCTGGGAGCCACCGAGCCGGGTGGGGCCGAGTTGGTCCATGTGGGCAGGGCAGCCAGACCCAAATCGGCGGCCGTGCAGAGCCAGCGTGCGCTGGCCGACGACCCAGACCCGAGTTGGGCCCAGACGCTCGTGAAGGAGGCCGCTGCGGCAATGGTCGGCCCGCAGTTCAAGGCGGCGGTCAATGAGGGTTGCCGGCGCTGCCCGGCTGCGACAAGCTGCCCGGTCGACGAACGTGGCGGTCAGGTGACGCCGTGAGCCAGCTGACCCTCTGGGACGATCCGCCGCCGGCTGGCACGGAACGGCCGCCGCGGTCGCCCTGGTCGTCCCGGCCGCCCCGGTTCAGCCCGGCGCAGCTGGCGCGGCTGCTCGGCATCGACGAGCCGACTCCCGAGCAGTCAGCGGTCATCAGCGCGCCGCTGGCTCCGGTCGCGGTGATCGCTGGAGCCGGTTCTGGCAAGAGCGAGACCATGGCGGCGCGGCTGGTGTGGCTTGTGGCGAACGGCTATGTCGGGCCGGAGCGCGTTCTTGGGCTCACCTTCACGCGGAAGGCGGCCGCCGAGCTTGCCGGGCGGGTCAGGGCGCGGCTGGACGGACTGCGCCGGGTCGGGCTGGCCGTTGCCAGGGCTGGTCAGCCGGGTCAGCCGGGCCGGCCGGGCCGGCCCGGCCGGACCGGCTCGGCGGGCCGGCCCGAACGGACTGCCCCCGGCAGAGACTGGCCGGACGAGGCTGATCTGACCGGTGATCCCGTTATCGCGACGTATCACTCCTATGCCGGGCGGCTGATCGCTGATCATGCGTTGCGCGAAGCGCTTGAGCCGACGATGCGGCTGATCACCCCTGCCGTCGCCTGGCAGCTGGCGGCCAGGATCGTGGCCGCATACGACGGCCCCATGGACGCGGTCGACTGGGCGCCAGTGACTGTGACGGCCGCCGTCGTCGAATTGTCCGGCGAGCTTGCCGAGCACCTCCGCGGACCCGACGATGTGCTCGGAGCGGGCGACTGGCTGCGGCGGCGTCTTGCTGAGGTCCCGGCAGGAAGGCGGCGGCAGGCGGAAGCGACGATGAAGTGCCAGCGCGTCCGCGAGCAGCTACTGCCCATGGTGCGGGCCTATGCCGCAGCCAAGGCCGAGCGCGAGGTCATCGATTACGGCGATCAGATGGCGCTCGCGGCGCGCATCGCCATCGCCCATCAGGAGGTGGGGGCAGCCGAGCGGGCCAGGTACCAGGTCGTGCTGCTCGACGAGTTCCAGGACACCAGTCACGCGCAGCTCGAGCTGATGCGCGCGCTGTTCGGCGGCGGGCACCCGGTCACTGCGGTCGGTGATCCCTGCCAGTCGATCTACGGCTGGCGCGGGGCCAGCGCGGGAAACATGCGGCGGTTCGCGGACAAGTTCCCGCCAGCCCCCGTGGTCGACGGCACAGCAGGGGCAGGTGGTCGAGCCGCGGTCAGGCTGCTGTCGACTAGCTTCCGCAACACCGGCAAGGTGCTCGACGTCGCTGCGGCGATCCAGCGCGACCTCCGGCAGGTCGCGCCCGAGGTGCCCAGGCTTATCGCGCCCCCGCAGCGGGCTGACCGCGGCGCCGTGGTCTGCGCGCTGCTGCAGACCAGCGCCGAGGAGGCCCGTTGGGTCGCTGAGCAGGTCGCTAGGTTGCTGAGGCTGCCCGGCGGGCTGGCGCCCGACGGGCAGCCGTGGCCGGACGGACGGCCGGACGCCGTCCGGCCGTCCGACATCGCCGTGCTGTGCAGGAAACGCAGTCAGTTCAGCGCGCTGCGGACCGCGCTGGAAGCCGAGGGCATCCCGGTGGAGGTTGTCGGGCTCGGCGGGCTGCTGACCGTGCCCGAGGTCGCCGATATCGTGGCAACGCTGCGCGTGCTGCACAGCCCGGCGGCGTCCGACTCGCTGATCAGGACGCTCACCTCGCCGCGCTGGCGAGTCGGCCCGCAGGACCTGGTCGCGCTCGGGGCCAGGGCGTGGGCACTGGCCAGGGACCAGGCTGGCGGGGCAGGCGCGGGTGACCCCGAGAGCCCTGTTGAAGCTGAAGATCATCTGACCAGGGCCGTGGCCGACTTCACGAAGGAAGCCGGCAGCCTCGTTGAGGCGCTCGATGACCTTGGCGATCTCGGCGCGTACTCGGCAGCGGGCTATCCGCGGCTGTCAGCGCTGGCCGCCGAGCTACGGGCGCTGCGCCGGCATGTCGGGCGGCCGCTGCCCGAGCTGGTGACCGAAGTGGAGCGGGCGCTCGGTCTGGACGTCGAGGTCGCCGCGCGGCCGGGGAGCAGCCCGGCTGCGGCGCGGGCTGACCTTGACGCTTTTGCCGATGCGGCTGCGGCGTTCGCGGGGGACGCTCAGGAGCCGACGCTCGGCGCGTTCCTCGCGTACTTGACGGCTGCCGAGACCGAGGAGTTCGGGCTGGAGGCTGGCCAGGTCAGCGACACCGACGCGGTCAAGCTCGCGACCGTGCACTCGGCGAAGGGGCTGCAGTGGCCGGCCGT
>Ga0070707_100004200_pt1 | contig 13504 bp, 9 predicted proteins | sample KBSK5502metaG_FD_65468 | JGI IMG/M metagenome (GOLD analysis project Ga0070707, IMG submission 65468) | Corn, switchgrass and miscanthus rhizosphere microbial communities from Kellogg Biological Station, Michigan, USA - KBS K5-50-2 metaG | ecosystem: Host-associated > Plants > Roots >... | reverse complement strand
TCGATCTGCCAGCGGATCGACACCTCGACGTGCATCCCCATCTGCTCGGACGAGAGCGCCTCGATCTCCTCCACCTGTGCGCCGGCTTGCGGCCACTGTTCCTCGCGCGTCGAGAACCGCTCGACTGACGACCACGGGGACACCAAGCGAATGCCCGCGAGGAGTGGCTTGGGATCGACGCTGCCGAACGCGTGCCGCACGCCCACTTCGCCCGCGTTGATGACCACCGCAGTCGATCCGAGCACGGTGATCACGCCGATCACCAGGGCGACATAACTGAGAATGCGGAGTATGCCCTGGACCGGACGGCCTGCCGTGCTGTCACCGCGCACCGTCGCGGCGCCGAGACGGAGGAAAAAGGCAACCCCGAGGAGTACGAGACCAAAGACTAGCTCGCCCATGGCGACTCCGGTATGTGGAGGAGATGGGGACTACGTGAAGAGGTTCGGTCCTGTTCCAGGTCCTCCCCCCGCGGGGCCCTTTCCGAACGGCGGCTTCTGCTCCGCACGTGCGCGCACGTAGCCCAGCTCTTCGCTTCGTGCGATCCGTTTCTCGGCGACCAGCCCTTCGAGCACCAGCTCACATGCCGACACCACCGTCGCCGGATCTTTTTTCGCGGCGAGCCCGACCTGATCGATGAGATCGAGGAGCCCGGGGACGACGGTGAAGCCCTTGAGCAGCGCCTCGGAGCGCTCGTCGGGCGTGACCTTGAGGGCGCCGCCCTCGTCGAACCAGTGGACGATGTCGTCCACGTTGGCGCCGCCCACGCGCCCCTCGAACGTGCGGCCGGCGGCACGCCGGATCAGGTCCTTCGCGATCGTCTCCGAGCCCTGCAGCTCGCCCTCGTACTCGAGCTCGAGCTTGCCGGTGATCGCGGGCAACGCCGCATAGACATCCGAGATACGCGGCACGACGGTCTTTTCTTTGGTGAGAATCGTACGTCGCTCGGCGTTCGACACGACGTTGTCGAGCACACTGATCGGCAGGCGCTGCGACACGCCGCTGCGGCGATCGACCCGCTTGTCCTCCCGTGCCTCGAACGCGATCCGCTCGATCAGCTCGGCCATGAAATCGGGGACGCGAACGGACCGCGCGCCGTTCCGCTCGACCCACGACTCTTGCTGGGTGATCGTCGAACCGAGCTCCACGGTGAGCGGGTAGTGTGTCGTGATCTCTGAACCGATCCGGTCTTTCAGCGGCGTGATGATCTTGCCTCGCGCCGTGTAGTCCTCGGGGTTCGCCGTAAAGACCAGCGCGACGTCGAGGTTCAGCCGGACGGGGTAGCCTTTGATCTGGACGTCGCCTTCCTGCATGATGTTGAACAGGCCCACCTGAATCTTCCCCGCGAGGTCCGGCAGCTCGTTGATCGCGAAGATCCCGCGGTTGGCGCGCGGCAGGAGCCCGAAGTGCATCGTCAGCTCGTCGGACAGGAGATGCCCACCACGCGCCGCCTTGATCGGGTCGACGTCACCGATGATGTCGGCGATCGTGACGTCGGGCGTGGCGAGCTTCTCGACGAACCGCAGCTCGCGCGGCAGCCACGCGATGGGTGTGCCGTCGCCCCGCTCGGCGATCAGCTCGCGGCCGTACTTGGAGATCGGATCGAAGGGATCGTCATTGACCTCGCTGCCGCCGACGATCGGAATCTCTTCATCGAGCAGCGTGACGAGCTGGCGCAGAATCCGGCTCTTCGCCTGTCCCCGCAGGCCCAGCAGAATGAAATTGTGGCGCGAGAGGATCGCGTTCACGAGCTGTGGAATGACGGTTTCCTCATAGCCGACAATGCCCGGGAACAGCGGTGAGCCGTTCTCGAGCAGGCAGATCAGGTTTTCGCGCATCTCGTCTTTGACGGTGCGCTGGCGGCGGGCGGGAGCTGCCCACTCGGTCCGCTTCAGCTCACCCAGTGTCGTCGCTTGTGTCATGGGTTCGACATTAACTGACTCGAGGCCGCCTTGACAGGGGGTGGGACGGGCGAGAGCGTCTCGTCATGCGAGTCTCATCCGTCCTCCTGTTCGCATTCGTAATTATCTCTGCGCGTGCCGTGGCGCAGCAACCGCCGGTGCCACGCGTCGACACCACTGCGGTCGTCACCGTGCACCTCAGAGATGGATCAGAGATCACCGGTCGCGTGTGGGCGGCGGACGACTCCTCGCTCACGCTGCTCACGTTCGCGGGCGCCCGCGTGATCCTGCCGCGAGGTTCCATTCTGTCATGGCGCCAGCAGGCGGGTCGCGTTACCCCCGGCGGCTTCCAGCGGCTCGACCCCAATGGGAGTCGTCTCTTCTTCGGACCGACGGCCCGCACGCTGCCGAAGGGAAGCGGCTACTTCGCCGACTATTATTTGTTCTTTCCAGTCGCGGGAGTCGGGGTCAGCAACCGCGTGATGATGTCGGGCGGCGTCTCGCTCATCCCCGGCTTGAGCAGCCAGCTCGTCTATGTCGCCGGCAAGGTTGGCCTCGTGCGCGAACGCCAGGCCGCCGTCGCGCTCGGCGGATTCTGGTCGACCGTTCCGGACGAGGCCAACGCGTCATTGGGAATGGGCTACGCGGTGACGACGCTTGGCGACGACGATCGTGCGCTCACGCTGATGGCCGGCCTCCCGTTCACGACTCAGGATGTAGCCCGCGAGCCGCTATTCATGGTTGGCGGAGAGACGCGCACGGGCCGGGGCACGAAGCTGATGACTGAGCTCTGGATGCTTCCGGAGGTGAGCGAGGTGCCCGCCTTGTTTGGCGTGCGCTGGTTTCGTGAGAAGCTGGCCGTCGATTTTGGTTTCGTGTACGTGTTCGGCGGCGGCCTCGAGGGTTGGCCGTTCGTCCCGTGGGTGGATTTCGCCGTCAACTGGTAGCTCAGCCCGTACTCTGCAAGCCCTGAGCAATCCCACGGACGCTGGCAATCAGCGCCTGCAGCACCTCGTCATCCGGTTCACCCGCCGCGCGCCACCGCTGGAGCAGATCGATCTGTAACAGGCTCATGGGATCCACATACGGATTCCGGAGCAGAATCGAGCGCTGCAGCGCGGGATCCGAGTCGAGCAGCGCCTGCTCGTGCTTGAGCGTGAGCACGTGCGTCACAGTCCGCTCGAACTCCGCGCGAATGACGGGGAAGTAGCGATCCCCCAGAGCGCCCGCGAGCCGGGCGTAGCGCGCCGCGATCGAAAGATCGGCCGTGCCCAGCACCATCTCGACGTCGTCGAGGAGCGCGCGCAGGAACGGCCAGTCGCGCGCCATCGCTGCGAGCGCGGCCGCGCCGTACTGCGCAGTCGCCCGATCCAGCGCGGTGCCGATTCCGTACCAGCCGGGGAGCAGATGGCGGCTCTGCGTCCAGGCAAAGACCCACGGAATCGCGCGCAGCCGCTCGATTTCGCCCCGCGAGTCTTCGCTCTCGCGCACGGCCGGACGACTGCCGATCTGCATCCGCTGAATGACGTCGATCGGCGTCGCCAAGTGAAAGTATTCCACGAAGCGCGGGTCCTCGAACACGAGTGCGCGATAGGTGGCGCGGCTACCACTTGCGATCGCCTCCATGATCTTGGCCCAGTCCGCCTCGCGCGGGTCGCGCGCTCGGGGCCGGGGCAGGGCGGTCGCGAGCATCACCGCACTGGCTGTCTGCTCGAGGGTGCGCAGCGCGATCCCGCGCAGGCCGTACTTGGCGTTGATGACCTCGCCCTGCTCGGTCACGCGGAATCGGCCTCGCACCGATCCCGGAGGCGCGCTGAGAATGGCGCTCGCGATTCTGCCTCCGCCCCTGCTTACCGTGCCGCCGCGGCCGTGGAAGAACGTGAGGTCGACTCCCGCGCGATCGATCGTTTCCACGAGTGCCCCCTGAGCTTGCTGCAGCGCCCAGCGCGCGGCACCGATCCCGGCGTCTTTGTTGCTGTCGGAGTAGCCGATCATGACGATCTGGTGCATCGCTCGCGCGCCGAGGTGCGCGCGATAGGACGGATCGCTGAGCAGCGCACCCATCACACGCGGCGCCCGCTCGAGATCGGCGACGGTTTCAAACAGCGGCGCGACGTCGAGCGGAATCTGTTCGCCATCGCCCACGAGTCCGCCCCACCGGGCCAGCACCAGAACGGCGAGGACGTCGTCCGCACCCTGCGCCATGCTGATGATGTAGGGTCCCACGGCGTTCGGCCCATAGCGCGCGCGGCACTCCTCGATCGCCTTGAACACGGCCAGCGTCCGCGTGGCCTCGGCGTCCGGCGATCCGGTGGGGTTCTCGCCGCGCTCGAGCACCTGACGGAGCCGCGCGAGTCGCTCCGCCGGGTCGCGCGCGCGCCATTGTGCGTCGTGCAACAGCGTGGCGAGCACGCCGCGGTGGATCTCCGCGTGCTGGCGGACATCGATCGTGGCGAGATGAAACCCGAACGTTTCGACGCGCCGGAGCAAGCGCCGGACCGCGAACAATCCTGCGTGCGCGCCGTGATGCGCGCGCAGGCTCGCGCTGACGACGTCGAGATCGCTCTCGAACTCCTGGGCCGTCGCGTAGCCGGTCGCCTCGTCGCGCCGCGTCGCATCGAGCCGTGCGGCCAGCAGTCCGAACAACACGCGATACGGCATGTCGTGATAGCGACTGGGGATCAGGGCCAGGGCTTTGGGAAACTGGGCGCCATAGGCCGCGATGCGGTCGAGTACCACATCGCTGACACCGGTGCGCGCGCCTGACTGCGACAACCGGCGCGCCAGATCAGCGGCTTCGCGGCGGTAGCGATCGAGCACCAGGTCGCGTTGCCGCGCGAGTGCCGCGCGCAACGTTTCGGCGCCGACGTTAGGGTTGCCGTCCATGTCGCCGCCGACCCACGAGCCGAACCGGAGCACCGCGTGCACCGGCCGCTCGATCTCATACGCCTGCCCGACTGTCTTTTCGAGCTCCTCGTAGAACGGCGGCACAATGCGATAGACGACATCGGTCAGATAGAAGAGCACGTTCTCGAGCTCGTCCATGACCGTAGGACGAGCCGAGGGCGTCGGATCGGTTTGCCACGCGACGGTCACTTCTTCGCGGATGCGCGCGAGGGCGGCCCGCTCCTCGTCCGGTGTGCGCGATGGATCGAGCCGCTCGACGAGGAGCCGGCCGATCACTTGCTCCTTCTCGAGAAGGGTGCGCCGCGTCGCCTCGGTCGGGTGCGCGGTGAAGACCGGCTCGATCCGGAGCCGCTGCATCAGCGCGGCGGTTTGCTGCGGGGTTACGCCGGCAGCGGCGAGCTGCGTGACGGTCGCTTGGAGGCTGCCCTCCTGCGCCGTGGCGCCGGCGCGAAGGTAGTCGCGACGCCGCCGGATCCGGTGAATCCGCTCGGCAAGATTGACGACCTCGAAGTACGTGGCGAAGGCGCGGATCAGGCGTTCGGCCTCAGCGGCCGGCAAAGCTTTGACCTGCGCCTCCAGCTCGTCGTCCGCCGACGCGATCGCGGCGCGCCGGGCGCGCTCTACGCGCTGGAAGAATGCGTCGCCGCATTGCTCGCGCAGGACATCGCCGACGAGCGCGCCCAGTGTGCGCACGTCGTCGCGGAGCTGCGCGTCCTTCGGAGCAAACTCGACTTCGCGGCGGCGACCCCGGTCCGCGGTCGCCGTCAGGAGCCCTCTTGGGGTGTGAAGAGTCGAGCGGCCGCGATTCCCCAGGCCGCGAGATCGACCGAGGCCCGGCCGTCGCCGCCGACGGCGATGGGATCGCCGTTCTGCTCGACCAGGTTGGTGCGGCGCGCGAGCTTGAACTGATACGCAGCGGACCACACACCCACGGCGCGTGCCTGGCCGCCGACGTCGAGCCATTTCACGATGACGCCGTCGCCATCGTCCGCCGGCTTCGCGCCGGCGAGCATCACATTCTTGTCGGCATAGAACAGCGCGCGGTCTTTGGTGATCAACGGGCCGGGCTGCTGATTGCTGTACGACGGGCTGATGTACAAGGGATCACACGCGGCCCAGCCGCGGCGCACCGGTTCAGCCGCGTCACCGGGGGCGAGCAGCGAGATGCGGAAACGGAACGTCGCCGGTCCGCCCTGCGACGCCGCGTAGTTCGTATGCCAGTAGTTGTTCATCGCGTAGGCGAATAGCGTACCGTCGGGCACGATGCTGCGCCGCCACACACCACGGAATACGTCGTTCAACGTGAAGAGCGGCGTGTCCGGACCGCTCCACAGCACGCCGTCGGTCAGCTCGTGCAGCCATACCCAGTGCGCATGGCAATACCAGTCGCGGCAGCTTCCGGGTTGCTGATCGCGATCCACCGTCATGCGGCCGAGCGGGACCTCGACTTCCACGGTGGGCTTGGCGAACGCAAACGGGAACGCAACGTACAGCGCTTCCTTGGCGAACGAGGGCGTCTTTGCGATCCGGTTCTCCACGTCGACCCAGGGCAGCTCGTCGTAGAGTGTGACGATCGACGTGATCGCGGGAAAGCCCTCCAGCGCGCGCTCGACCACCAGGCGAACGCCGATGCCGCGAAGCCGTTCGCGACGGCACCGTACGAACTTCGCTTGGGTGAGCTGCAGCTGCGGCGGATTCTTCAGCTCGTCGCGGTCGTCCGACGTCCACAGCGCGCTGTGTTCGCCACCGCGCACGTAGACGAGTTGATTCAAGCCGGACCAGTCTGACGGCTTCACGCGCTCCTTGCCGTCGGGGCCGGTCAGCGACCGGATTGCCCCGGTGCCGGGATCGAGCTGCACGGTGAAGCCCCCCGCTTTAGCGTCGAGCGCCTCGCCGTCGGCCGCGGGCGGCCGTGCCTCGCCGTCGGTTTCACGCAGTGCGAGATAGCCGATCGGCGGCACATCGCGGAACAAGACCAACGCGTCGCCGTCGTCGAGATCGACGGAGGCAAGCTCTTGTCCGTCGCTCGACAGCCGTTTGCCCGCGCCGCCCGCGACTCGAGCCACATCGGTGCGTTCCCACGTTCCCGCGTTGAAGACCAGGCGGCCACGCCCGGCCTGGGTGGCGCGTCCCAACCGCAGCAGTCCGTCGCTCAGCTGATCACGCGCCGCGGCGGCCCCTGAATCAATGAAGCGTTTCTTGTACTCCCATTGCGCCACGGTCTGGCGGGAGGTGGGCGCTGAGACGCTCTCCGCCGCACCCCAGGTGTGCTCGCCGAAAAGCAGCAAATCGCGCCACATCGCCACGCGCGACTCGGCGCGATCGCGCCGCCGCTGGACCGCATCATCGTCGCGCGGCTCGATCCGATCGTCCCACAGCGCGACCATTTCGGCGGCACGCGCGGCGAGCTGCGCCGCGCGGAAAGTCGCCAGCTGCGCCGCGGTCGAGGCCGCCCCATCCTCCCAGTACAGCCCGGTGTCGCCCCGGCGCACCGGAATCTTCGTCCCATAGCGGCGCTCGACGTCGCGGAAGAAGTCCTCCGCGCGCCCGGCGACAATGCGGGGCCAGGTGTAGCGGCGGCCGAACTCCTGCACGTTGGCCACGATCGCTTCCTTCATAAGGGCATTGTCCTGCCAGTCGGCACCGTACAGCAGCGCGGTATCGTACGGCCAGTTTTGGGCCAGAAACGCTGGCTGAGTGAGGAGCCAATCGGACAGGCGATGGCCCATTTCGTCCGGGCCCACGTCGAAGCCGAAGCGCGTGCCGTCGCCGTAGTGATGCGCCCGCCAGTGCAGCACGCGACTCCCGTCGGGACCCTCCCAGTAGTAGAGCTGCGGATACGGGGTGCCATCTGTCCCGGGAAGCAGCGGGAGGGCGCGCTCGGGATTAGGGCCGCTGGCCAGGTATTTCACGCCACTCGCCGCGAGCAGCATGGGGAACGTCAGCGCCTGGCCGGGAACGTCGGTGAGCTGCGCGGAGAGGAATGTCAGGCCGCGCTCGCGCGCGAGCTTGCCGGCGGGCCAGACGAGTCGCGCGAATGTCTCGTGATCGAGAATGCCGGTGAGCATGTTCGCGAACAGCGCCTGCCATCCGACTTTGCCGTCTCGGATCGCCTGCACGAGCGCGTCGCCCGCGTCCGGCGAACGGTTCTCGAGATACGAGAGCACCTGCAACGCGCACTCGGCGGTGAAGTGGAAATCGCGATACTTCGTCGTCCAGGCGAGCGCCGCGTCGAGGTTCTTTCGATGCACTTCGAGCGCGCGTTCCTGGAGATCGGTGTACCCGACGTCGGTGTGAATGGACGAGATCCAGTACAACGTCCAGCGCTTCGCGGGCGTCAGACGCAGTCGCCGCCGCGCGGCACGGTCGCGTCCGACCTCGACGTCGACTTGAAAATCGGATGGCTCCGACAGCGGCACCCACACTTCGCCGGTCAACGCCGGTCCTTGCGGAGCGGGCAGCAGTCCCGCGGTGCCGACGAGCGCGCCGCGCCGGTCGGTCACGCGCGCGCGCGCGGCGGGCGCGGCGAGTCCCGAGACGGTGATGCGTACGAGATTCTTCCGACCTTCGGGCTGTTGAAACAGCGCGGTCGGTCGGACCTCGATGACGGGCTGTTGCGCTTGGCGTCGTCCCGCGGCGATCCATCCCGCGACCGACGACACGAAGCCCAGGAATGTGCGACGATCAGAACGCAGCATGATTGCTATATCATAACGCAGCTTGACTGCGTAGGTCCCCTATGTACGTTTCGCCGTCCCCCGACCCAAACCTCAACAGGAGCGAGCATGAAGCGCATCGCATTTGCCGTGGCGGTCGTCGTCATGGCTGCAGGCGCGTGCAAAAAGGCCGAGCAAAGCAACACGACCCCGCCTGCTGACTCGTCGAAGATGATGGCGGACTCGATGAAGATGGCGCCGGGTGACACGACACACCCCACCACGACCACCACCACCACCACAACCACCACGACCACGCCACCTCCGGCGCCGGCACCAGCGAAGAGGCCGACCACCACGCGGCGCCCGTAGCGTCGGGCAGTAGCAGGGAATCAAGCCCGGGCGCTGCCCGGGCTTTTCATTTTCGTACCGACCGCTCGATCGCCGTTCGTGTGTCGAACGGTGGCGTCCACCCCAAATCGGTGCGAATCCGCTCGGTGGAATAGGGATTCTCCCCAAGCACGAACGACATTGCCGCATTGCCCAGCGCGCTGTAGCGCCCAGGCAACGCGACCCGCAATAACCCGCCCCAGGCGGCCACGCCGGCTCGAAGCAACGGCACGGGCAGCCGCGGCCGAATCGGCCGCACGCCAAGCGACTCGGCGAATGCATCGAAGAACTGGCGCTGTGTGAGCAGCGGTGGCGCGTCGCGCGTGACGTTGTATGCCCGAAACCCGGGTTGTGCCGGTGCGTCCAGCGCGGCGAGAATCGCCGCCGCCACATTGCCGGCATACACGCAGGAGAGATGATTGGTCCCCGGACCGAGCTGCGGGAGGAAGCGGAGCCGGAGATTCGCGATGACGCGCCGCGTGAACAGCTGGTCGCGTTCGCCGTAGATCACATTGGGACGAATCGCGATGACGGAAAGCCCGCCGCGGGCCGCCTCCTGCTGGAGGAGCTGATCTGCCGTCCGTTTGGTGCGCGCGTAGAAATCCCGCTCCGGGAGCGGTTGCAGCGGATAGTCCTCGGTGATGCCGGACGCTCCGGACTCGAACACAGCCCTGCGGCCATAAACCGCGACGGTCGAGACATAGATCAGCCGGGCGCCGCTGCGTCGCGCGGCGTCGATCGCGAGCCGCGTCCCCCCGACGTTGACCCGCGTGAACTCCTCGAACGAATCGTGAGACGCGACGAGCGCCGCGCCATGCATGATGGCGCGTACGCCTTCCGAGGCGCGGTTCCAGGAATTTGCGTCGGTGACGTCGCCGACGATCGCCTCGGCGCCGAACTCCTCCACGACGCCGCGCGACGGCGCACGGACCAGCGCCAGCGGACGCTCGCCGCGGCCGCGCAGCGCCTCGAGGACGTGAGTGCCGACGAGGCCGGCACCACCCGTTACGAGGACCTTGCCCGTCGTCACGCCGGTGCGACGCGTGGGGCGTCGAAGGGCAGGTCGACGACCCGCGCTTCGCGGCCCGCGGCCCGCACCGTCGCTCCAACCGGCACCTCATGCCGCAGGATCGCCAGGCCGATCCACCGGCCGAGCACCGAGCCGCCACCGTCGGGGAGCCAGGCGATGCTCGTGACGCGGCCGACATCCCGCTCTTCGTGCGTGACCGCGCTCCAACCACTCGCGGGCGCCGCGGGCGGATCGGTCTCGAACAACAGCCCTCGCAGCTGCCGGTTAGCATGGCCGCGGAAGTGCAGCCGGCTGACCGTCTCCTGGCCGGTGTAGCACCCCTTCGTGTACGACACGCCGCCGATTTCGTCGAAGCGCACTTCCTGCGGAATCGTCTTCTCGTCGACCTCCGAGGCGAGCCGTGGCCAGCCGGCGAGAATGCGCGCCAGCTCGAGCGCCGCGCTATCCGCGGCGTGCGCTCCGGCATCCACCAGGCGCATCCGGATTTGTTCGACATGCTCGAGCGGCAGCGTCAGCTGAAAGAGGAACGGCGCCGTCTCGGCCGTGCGTGCCACTTCGATCGTGATGTCGCCTACGGATGCCTCGATCACGCGATTCGCGGCATGCGGCACAGGGATGCCCGTCGCGCCCATTACCGCGGCGGCATGAGCACCGGCGATGCGGAGAACGGCTGTGTCGTTCGTCCGATCGGCGGATCGCGCCAGCCGGGGCGGCACCGAGCGCTGCAGGATCGCCAGCGCGCGCTCGCGGCCCTCGGCGGGGACCGTGTAGCGCACGCGGGCGCCGAACCGCGCCGCCCAACCGTCCACCACGATCATTCCTTTGGGCGTGAGCAATGCGCCGTAGACGAACGCACCGTCTCCAGGCTTCTCGATATCGTTGGTCAGCAGGCCCTGAAAGCAGGTGACGGCCCCTTCCCCGGGACCCATCAGGTCGATGACGCCGACATCCGCCGGCGCCACGATCGCGCCGGCGCGCAGCCGGTCGACGAGCTCGGCCGGCACGGCGTCGCGCTCGAGGCGCGTGACGGTCGCGGCCGGGGCGCCGGGGAAGACGTCGCTCATAGCTCTGCGAGCTCGTTCGCGCGATGGCCGGCGAGCGAGTCCCAGACCAGCGCTGCCCCGCGTCCCTGCAGCTTGTCGGACGCGTGGCTGGTCGTCAGCATCACACACGGCATTCCCGCCGCGCGCGCGGCCGCGAGCCCGTGCAGCGAATCTTCGATCACCACACAGCCCTCGCGGGCGAGCGGCCGTTTCTTGTTCAGCGCGTCGTGCGCGGCGAGATAGGCGCCGGGATCGGGCTTGCTGTGCGGGACGTCGTTGGCCGCGACGATGGTTTCAAACCGGTCTTTGAGCCCGGTGCGGCTGAGCACTGCATCGATCTCGCGCCGCAACGCTCCCGAGACGATGGCCAGCCGAAATGTTCGTGCGGCATCGCCGACGAACTCCGGCGCGCCTCGGACCATGCGCAGCGACGTGGTGACCAGCTCCAGATACAGCGTCGATTTCTTGTCGACGAGATACTTGAGCAGCTCGGTGGTGGCCGTCCGCTGCGCCCGGCGATAGGCCTCCACGAACCCCGTGCGGTCGTCGAGACCGAGATAATGGGCGTAGTAGTCCTCGCGGGTCAGCGTGATGCCTTCGTCGGCGAGCACGCGCTGCAACGCGACGCAATGTTGCGGCTCATCGTCGACCAGCACGCCGTTGAAATCGAACAGCACCGCCTCGATCACAGCGTCTCCTTGAGCCACGCCACGATGTTGGGCCAGCATGCGAGTCGCGCGCGCGGGCTGAGGACCAATCCACGATGCGTCAGCCCCGGCTCGACCGCGAGTGCCTTCCGGGTCGCACCGACCCGGTCGACTACCTGCTGGCACGCTTTCGCTGGTGCAAAGATCCAGTCGGCACCGCCGGCGACGCCGAGGTACGGGATGTTCAATGCAGCCAGCCCGGCGAAGTAGTCGAAGCCATCGGTGCCGCGCCAGGCGCCACGCACATTCCACTCCATCCATTCGGCGATGATCTCCGCCGCTTCGTCTTCGTTGCCGAAGCGCAGCGCCCGGGCGGGGAACTGCCCCAGGGCGCGGGACATCGCCATCGTCGCCGCCGCCAGCGTCCGTCGCACGGGGCCGAGGCGCCGCGGGCCCGGCGTGCCGAGCGTGACGATCGCGCGCAGGGGCGCGGCCGCCGCAACGCGGGCAAGCCAGCACAGCCCAGCCGCGCCGCCCGCGGAATGCCCGATCCAGGCCAGCGGCGCGCCGTCGGTTTCCTCGCGCACTCGCGCGACCAGGGTCGGCGTGTCTTGCAGCACCCAGTCCTCGAACGTCCACGCACCCCGGCGTGGTTCGCGCGCGCTCTCGCCATGGTGGCGCAAATCGGCGAGCCAGACATCGAGACCCGCCGCGCCCAGGAAGTGCGCCATTCCGCCGGCTCCGGAGCCGTCCGTCGAATGCAGCCACAGACGATGATTACTGAATGCCCCGTGCGCGAGCAGCACGGCGGGCCGGCCGTCGCGGTACGCGCGCATCCGATGCAGCGCGAGCTCCACGCCGTCCGGCGTGGTGACGCGGCGCGCGCCTCCCGTCATTCGTAGCGCCCGGCGGCGCGGTAGGAATCGTCCAGCAGCTCCACTGGATGACGCACGCGGGCGGAGATGCGCGCCGCGGCCAGGCCCGCGCCCAGCTGCATGATGCATCCGGGATTCCCGGTGGCGACGACCTGCGGCGCCGCTTCGCGAATCCGCTCGAGCTTCGCATTGAGGACGATGCGCGACATCTCGGGCTCGAGCAGTGTGAACAGGCCGGCGCTCCCGCAGCATTCCGCCGCGCCCGGCACCGGGACGAGCTCGAGCAACGGAATCGCCGCGAACAACTTGAGCGGCTGGGCCGCGACACGCTGCGCGTGGACCAGGTGGCACGGCGGATCGTAGGCCACGTGCAAATCGAGCGGCGCACCGGGCGCGGGCGGGTCGAGCAGCTCGGTGACGTCCCGGACGCGGGCGGAGAATCGTGTCGCGCGTTCATCTCCGAGCAAGTGCCCGTATTCCTTCATCAAGGCTCCGCAGCCGGCGCTGTTCACGACGATGGGCTCGTCGCCATCGCCGAAGGCTTGCACGTTCGCGCGAGCCAGCGCGCGTGCCTCGTCGAGCAAGCCCGCATGGGCGTGGAGAGCTCCGCAGCAGACCTGGCCACTGATTTCCTGGACGGCATGTCCATTCACGGCCAGGGTGCGGACGGTGGCATCGTGGACGTGCGAGAATAGGCCTTGCTGAACGCAGCCGCGGAACAGCAGGACGGTAAGGGAAGGTAAGGGACGGTAAGGGACGGTAGGGGTTTTGTGCTTACCCTTACCGTCCTTTACCGTCCTGTACCGTCCCTTACCGTCGTATTTCGTCGCAGCCAACATTCCCATTGCAAACCGAAATCGACCCCAGCCGGCGAGAAGTCGCGGGAGTCCCGTCGCTCTCAGCACGCGGGCAAGCCGGTACACCACCGCGCTCACTCCCGGTGTCGTCAGCGTCCACAGGGCCAGCCGAGTGACGAGCGAGACTCCACGAGTCGCCGCGATTCTCGAGCGCGCCGCTTCGAGCCCGCGCCCGTACTGCACGCCAGAGGGGCAGAC
>Ga0070707_100004199_pt1 | contig 13510 bp, 8 predicted proteins | sample KBSK5502metaG_FD_65468 | JGI IMG/M metagenome (GOLD analysis project Ga0070707, IMG submission 65468) | Corn, switchgrass and miscanthus rhizosphere microbial communities from Kellogg Biological Station, Michigan, USA - KBS K5-50-2 metaG | ecosystem: Host-associated > Plants > Roots >... | reverse complement strand
GGATGTTCTTGTTGCGACGGACTTGATCCAGATACTTTTCATTGAACCGCACCGGAGGCGAGAAGGTAAAGGAGATAAGCTTTAGGCCGCTATTCTTGAGTTCACTGTCTTCGCTCGAGGTTGAAATTTCCAGGATCGATGCCGCTCGATCAAAAAACGGCTCCAGATCATTCCTCGTTATTGGCCAATGACCAATCCTTTCTGGTCCTTTTCCCTGGAAGTCTATGTCGTCAAGTCGCCTGCACCAGCCATTCCAGTGATTTGACGTTCCGCCGAAAAAACGCAGCCTGCAAGCATCGAGCGCAAAATAGGGATCGCCAATTACTTCTCCCCGATAAAGATCCTGCGAATCCTCCGAAAACTGTTCGCCACCACCTTCCGCAAGAAAAACTTTCCGGCCGGCCGCTGCGAGGGCGAGCGCGCATGTCAAGCCTGCTGGGCCAGTGCCAATTACGCAGAATTCGGCATCGGCAATCTGCGGCAGTTCGGAAATCCGCACTTCCACTCAGATATCCCCACTTCGCAGTATCCAGACACTCCGATCCTTAGTGCGTACCCGCACAAACAGCTTGGGCGCCATACTTAGGAAAACCCACCCGACCGCTCCGAACAAAGCCAGTCTCCGTGACACGGACAATAGTGATCTCCTCTCGATCGCGCTCACATCAAATCAGGTAAATGCAAGTCCCTGACAGGATTTAACCTCATCACCGACTCTTGTCTATCCTGGGTGATTTTCGCTTGGGTCTGGGCTATCGTCACTTTGCGAGCAATGTGCTAGCGGTATTAAACTGCTGCAGGCAGTCAGGGACATAAGGTGGGGCGAGCGGACTTTCCATTGTCGTTGTCAGTTAGGCACCATTTTGTGTTGGATGCCACCATTCTCACCGCATTGGTTGCGGTCGTTTCGCTGGTCGTCATCCATGTTTCCACACTATTTCCGACGCAAATCTATTATGGCCAAGAGGCCTATAATATCTGGTTCGGGTCAGATCCGCCGCGCGTGTTTTCGAACCTGACTGATTTTTACTTCGACAACCGCCGAAGCGTAGTGCATCCCGCTTTCACCATTCTGTTCTGGCCATTAACACGCGTCCTGATCGCACTCGGGTTCCCGGACCTGATCGCGGCTAAGGTCATAATAGCCGCCTCCGCCGCTCTGTGTGTCGGCATGCTCTACGCCATCGCACGCCGCATCGGATTGCGCCCGGCGGATGCGACTCTAGCCTGTCTCGTTTTCATGCTTTCCGCGAGTTTCATCTTTTGGTTTGGCCTCGTGGAGACTTTTCCGATCGCCGCGGCGACCTTATGCTGCATGCTGTTTATCGCCGTAGTCAACCCTGTCTCATCCATACCCTGGATCCTCGGCAGTGCCGCCACGCTGTCGATCACGACGACGAACTGGTCGCTGGGGATTTTGACCGCCTATTTCTTTAACGACAGATCGCGATTCCTCAAGATCACGATATCGGCATTCCTGCTTGTATCTGTCCTTGCCGTTGTTCAAAAAATACTTATGCCCTCATCAATCCTGTTCTGGGCTCCTTTTGAAGTGTCCAAAGAGCAGGAATATTTGAACATGTGGGCGAGTGGCGGTGATTTGCCAGCTTACTATTTGCACAGAATATTCGATTTCTGGCTCAACACCGGGGTGAGTTCCGAGTCAAGAATAATCCAGTTGAACTATTCTTCCGGTGAGCCGTTCTATTTGACCTACGCTTCCGGAATTCAAAACCTCTCACCTATCGGATGGATTGCGACGGTCAGCTGGGCCGCCATGCTTGGCGCCGGCTTCGTGGGCATGGTGCAACGCCCGGAACTAAAACAGTTCTCATTAGCCGTCGCTGGATACCTTGCCGCCCAAACGGTCTTGCACATGGTCTACGGTGACGAGCCGTTTCTTTACTCGCTTCATTTTCTTCCGGCCATGATTGTTGTTTGCCAGTTTGGATTTCTGGGTTCAGCCAAACACGTGTCACGTCTTGCTGCGTCCATCTTTATTGTTACGGCCGCCATTGCGAATCACGTCAGCCTCCACCAGGCTCTTTATCGCGTCTATGCCGGACTCGAATTGACCGACCCGTTCGCCATGATTCGGTCGCCGGACCCCGGAAATATCGTCAAGGGCCTGTTGTTTGCCGGGTCCGGTGATGTGGACGAATGCCTGGCGACGAGTGTCACCGTAGTGGCGTCCGGCACTAGTCATGAAGGACCGCCGGTTTTCAAGCTCATAATCGATGGTGCCGAAATGGGGGAGCGCGTTGTTCCCAACGCGCCGACAAACACCAAGCATGCCGTGACAGATGAGGAAATTGGTGGAACACTCACACCCTACACGTTCAATTTCGAAGGCATCAGGAATCCCAAGGAACTGAGAGTCCGCTTTACCAACGATTTGTCTGCGGGCCAAGGCGAGTCCGGCGACAGGGATTTCTACATAAAGACAATCTGGATCGGCTCACGCAGATATCCTGCTGATCTCCTTGAGATCTATGGCGACGGCGCGCGCTTCCTGGGTGGCGAGATGGTCGGTCTTTACAGCAATGGCAGCATTGTCTTGCATCCACGGCCACCCGCAGGCTGTGAGTAAGCGCTACCGCACCATTGGATTCTTAGACGCTCAAGATCAACACCGCACCGGCGGCCATAGCGGAAAGCAGGCTGATCTTGTCAGTCACTGCAAAAACCACCGGATCATCATGCATGTCACCACGACCCGCGATAAGGACCACCCTGCCGATCCAAAATACAAGCACCAACCCGACGCCCCAAAGCGCTGTTGGATGACTGTACATGGCACGCACGTTCTCGCTATCGAGATAGAGCGCCAGAACCAGAACGGAGACAAAGCCCGATGCGCCAGCCAAAGCCAGTACGATTGGCAAGTCTTCCGTCTTATACCCGCGACCGGGCAACTGCGTACTTACCTCAAGGGCGCTTTTGATTTCAGCGGATCGTTTCACCAAAGCAAGGCTGATGAAAAAGAATATGCAAAACGCGATAAGCCATTCGGATAGGGGAATGCCGATGGCGACGCCCCCGGCAACCACTCTAAGACCATACAGGCAAGCCAAGACGACGACATCGATCATCAAGAGTTGCTTGAGGTATGCAGAATAAAACAGCGTTAAGGCGAAATAGCCACACAATACAGCAGAGAAAGACCGCGGCAGCAGCACGATCGAAATCGTCAGCGCCGCGATCAAAAGTCCGATGGATAGTATCGCTCCAAAGATTGGTGAAAGTGCGCCGGCTGCAAATGGACGGTTTTTCTTTCGCGGATGCTTGCGATCATGTTCGCGGTCGAAGAGATCATTCAGGACATAACCGGCTGACGCACACAGGCTGAAAACAATGGCGGCAAGCAGCAATTGCCCAATAGGCTCGAGGGCGGTCTGATGGGCGGCGATTGCAGGAACGCCAATCAGAACATTCTTCAACCATTGATGCGGCCTGAGGGCGCGAAGGGCATCCCCGAGCGGTGAACCGAGACCGCCGGGTGAAGGTGGCAGCTTTTTGACTTTGCCTTCTGAAGCCATCATGGGTTACCCGGAGATACCAATCAAAGGTTAATGATTTGGACGGGATTTGGACCGTCAAGTTCCTGTGGCTTTTGCGGCCTGGCCCCTCACTTTGCGTTAGGGGGATATTAGCCAATTCGGCCCCAATTTCACCGGATTAGGTACATTATTAATCTGGCCCGTGCGAGATTGGATAACGTGCGCAGTCGAGCTATTTCTGGCCGATTCCCGTACCGGCGCCGTTGACATCCGCTTCGGATTAAATTCACTAATTGAGCCCGTATTGCTGAATATCACGATGCTGAGCGAGAGACAGAAACCGGTTAGAAGCAAGAAATGCCGCGCATTTCAGTAATTGTTCCGGTGTACAACGCCGGTGCGTTCATAGATCGATGTATTGAATCGATCCTGGACCAGAGCTTTTCGGATTTCGAAGTCATCTTTGTCGATGATGGCTCGACTGATCGCAGCTGCCAAGCGATTAATCAGTTTGCTCGCAATGACTCGAGAATCGTCCTGCACAAACACCATAATAACATGGGACCCGGCGCGGCTCGCAATACCGGCATCGCCAAAGCAAGAGCAAGCTATCTAACCTTCATTGATAGTGATGACTTTGTCGACTCCAACTTGCTCGAAAGACTGCATGAAGCCGCTGGTGGCGGATTCTTCGACATCGTCGAGTCCGGGTGCCGCGCAATCGACGAAGAGGATGAAATTCTGTGGCAATACACTCCGACCGCTGCAAAACTGAAAAATCTGGAGTCGGTAAAGGACAGCATGCTTCTCGTGCAGGAATGGGGCATGCCGCAAAAATTGTGGAAGAAAACTCTCTTTACTGAAAACGCTATCCGCTTTCCGGAAGATGCCTTCTGGGAGGATATCGCGGTCGTCCCGATACTGGTCGTTTGCGCCCGCAGCCTCGCCAGGATCGACTTCATCGGGTACAACTACGTGCAGCACGCCAGGTCGATAACCAACACGCGTTCTTTCAAGCACATAGCGGACCTCTTCAAGGCATTCGAACATTTCAGGTTGTTCTTGGTGAACCAGGGGATCTTCGCAAAATACCGAGAATCCTTCGAAAAGTCCGTCAACAAAACCGTGCGATATTTGCTGGAACACATGCAGCAGCGAAATCTCTCCAATTCGGACATTTCTGAAAAGCTGGTTCGCATTTGCAGCGTCATTGCCGACGAATACCTCTCAGACAACCGGATTCTTGAACGCATCCCCGCACCGCAATTTGCGGCGGCGATTGAGGCGTCCCTGGAACTCGATCTCAAGCAAGCCGACGCGACCATACGGTCAGCGATTAGGCGTATTTTGGAAGCAAAACGTGCCAATTGAGCGTAAACCAAAACAGAACCGGGGAACTCCGGTTTGCGTCGTTACGACTGATATCGCTTGTTCCGACATGCTCCAGGAAGCGTCTGTTTCCATGGTGGCACTGGCGCAGAAACTGGCCGCTGCAGGGAATGATGTCACTCTGCTTTGGGTTTCAGACGATCTGAAGACAGCAGAAGAGGCTGAAAAGTCGATCCACTATTTTTCCGACACCTTTGGCATTGAACTCGACCTCTTCCGGCCCGCTGACGAGAACGTCCACCGGTATAACGGTCCTGAGTATCGGTCGTTCGGTGTCTACAAATATCTGAAGCGGAACAGGTTCGATATTGTTTACTTCCCGCTGGAAAATGGGCTGGCCTACTACACTTTGCTCGGCAAAGAGACCGGCGTCTATCAGCAAAGGCCCCAGTTGATCGTCGCCGCACATTCGCCGCTGGAATGGGTAGCGGAAACTGATCGCTTCTTCCTGAAAGGCACCGAGCAAATAAAGGTCGCCTTTATGGAGAAATATTGCACGCAGGAGCCTGACAAGCTCATTTGCATATCCTCCGGTCTCTTCAAATGGTTTCATGAGAGAAACTGGGTGTTGGCGAAGAACTGCCAGATTGTCCCCGCCCTGACCCCTTTCGAATGGTCACAGGTTCCGGATGACTCCAGCATTATACGAGGCTCGCAGCAGCAGAGAGAACTGGTGTTGATTGCGAGCCATCGCTTCAGAGATGGCATGACTTTATTCTGCGACATGCTGGATGAGATTAGCAGGCTCGATGTCAAAGACCTGCGGGTCACTGCGATCGGCGAGTTCGGTAGAATTTTGGGAGAACATACTGGCGGCATGCTGCTTCGGCGCGGGAGATTGTGGCGCTTCCCCATCAGGCTGATGCCAAAACTTTCCAGCATCGAAGGGATCCGCTACGCGAAGCGGCACAACGGCATTGCCATCATCCCCAATTTCGAAAGCGCGACAGGCTATTGCGTATCGGAGTGTATTCGGCTCGGCGTTCCCTTTGTTGCGACTTCAGTCGGCGGCAATGTCGAGCACGTCGCTCAAGCGAGTGTGCCAAAATGCCTTGCTGCGCCGACCGCGGCTGCGCTTGCGGCAACACTGGCCAAGGCGATCGAGAATCCGCACATTGCTGCCCCTCGATGGAATGACGAGACGAAAGAGCGGCTATGGTACGAACTGGACCGAGTGCCGCCACACTCGCAAACGACGGGTGAGAGGAAGAATTTGCGGAAAACCACGTCGCCATTGGTCTCGGTTATCATCGCGCACCATGATAGGCCGCAGTATCTTCTGCAGGCCGTTGCTTCGTTACGAGACCAGGACTACCCGAACTTCGAGGTCATACTGGTCGACGACGGCAGCAAGCTTCCGGAATCGCATATTGCTTTGGAACGGCTTGAGGACGACTTCGGCAAAAGAGGCTGGAAAATCATCCGGGGCGAGAACCGGTATGTGGGTGCAGCCCGAAACACTGGTGTGAAGGCCTCTCGCGGCGAGATGGTCATTCTCCTCGACGACGATAACGCCTTGTATCCGGAAGCTTTGAGCACTTTTGTTCGAGCGCTGGAGACCTCGCAGTCGGACGTATGCATGGCACTGTCCAGAAGCGTGTTTCAATCGAACATTCCGGGTTCCGACCGCTCCACCTATGTAACCTACATACCCTTGGGCGGCTGTTTGGATTTGAGTTTGCTGGGTAACGTATTTGGCGACACGATTTCAATTTATCGTAGAAGTGTGTTCGACGAGGTGGGCTTCCAGCTCGAAAAGCACGGATACATGGTGGAGGATTGGGAATTCTTTATAAGAATGGCGCTTTCGGGGCTCAAGCTGAGGCTCATACCCGAGGTTCTCTTCTGGTACCGGATCAGCACTCAAGGGAGATATAGGACATCGAATTACTATGACAACTTGACTCCAATACTCGCCACCTGTGCAAATCATAATTTCAAGGGATTCGAATATCTGTACCGCATGTATGTGGGCCAGAACATTGGCCCATACCACTCGGAAAGTGCCAAGGTAAATCTCACCTACTCTCCTTCCGACGAAAAGTATCTGGAACTGGCCAATCTCGAACCTAATGGCCCTGAAGCGATCACATTGCTTATAAAGATAGCGGCCGGTGAGGCTAGGGAGGATACGGCGATTAACCTCCTGGCGCAGACAGCGGGGGACGGTTTCGCCGCCGCGGCCGTCGACGTCTTGCAGACACAGCCCGGGTCGCAGACGGCGCTGGAAGCAGCCGTCGCTTCTCTGACAATTGACCGCAGGCTTGTCAGTGAAGACCTGCTCATGATGGAGACATGGACTAGCGCATCTGCCAGTACCCATCCCTTTTCCTATGTCGAGAAGCCCGACCGTCTCTTTCTTGAATCAGCAAGTGGGGATTTATCGGTTGCCGTCCTGCCTGCCGCCTGCCCTGCATCGACGACATCCCTGCTCAGCGTGGTATCCCTGCAACAAGCTGCAAGCGAGCCGGCAGAATTCCTCGCGCTGCTCTGTCCGATGCATGTCGATCCGCTGCTCGCAGCCAAGTCAGCGCTCAAAGAGCGCAAAGATGGTGCTAGCGGTTGGATAAGGGTGTCGAATCCCTATAGGCCGACAGTGCTGGAGGCACACTTGGCTACACCAAGCTCCATCCCGATGAACCTCGTTCTCGCTGTTCGCTCACCTGCGGCCAACAGCAAGCCCGTGCTGGGATGTTTTGCTGGGATCATTGTCCGAACTTCGATCGAGGATCGCGTGACCAGGCGACCACGTCTCGGACCTCCACCTTACAAATTGCGCGCTCGGCCATGGATAGAGTCTGAGCGCATGAGCGCGCGCCTCGTGACGGAGTACAAGTCCGAATTGCCGCTGCTGCTATTCGCGAAAGAAACAGAAGGCGGCATTTTTATCAGGCCTTCTGCCGCGGGCCCAGTCGTGGCTGTCATCAAAAATGGCTTTCCCGCTTTTGCTCGGGAGGTTCTGGCAAAGGTGGAAATCGCGCATGACGAGGCCTCCGCCTTCGATTTCGCGATGGCATTGACACTTCCGCACTCCCCCTTGAACTGGCGAGCCGCAGGGCCGAGGAATCCGGTGGCATTTTCAGGATGGATCAGGGTGGAGGAAAAATTCAAGCTCCACGACATCAAATTGAGAGTGCGCGAATTAATCCCGACACCATTGTCGATCAGCATGGCGGTGAGGCTGCCGCGCGGATCAAATCCAAATCCATCAAACGCTTTCTGGCGATCCTTGGTGTTCTTCTGGGATCAGTAGATCATTAAAGTTGCGGCGGTCGAGACTGGTGGGTTGTCGTGCAATCAGGCGGCCAAGCAGTTTGGGATCGGCATAAGCACGGCGATTGGCTGGGTACGGCGGCAACGCGAGACTGGCAGCGTCGCGCCGGGCAAGATGGGCAAGTCACAGGCCGAAAGCGATTTCGGGCGAGTATGCGGCGTGGGTATCGCGACGGATCAGGAGCGGTGATTTCACCTTGCGCGGGCTGGTCGGCGAGCTTGCTGAGCGCGGGTTGAAGGTCGACTACCGCTCGGTATGGGAGCTTGTCCATGCTGCTCAGCTTCAAAAAAGGGTGGTGGCCGGCGAGCGCGATCGTCGCGACGTGGCGCGACAGTGGGCGCAGTGGATAAAATACCAAAATCGTATCGACCCTGAGCGGCTAATTCTTATCGATGAGACCTGGACCAAGACCGATATGGCTGCGCTACGTGGATGGTCGCCACGCGGCCAGAACTTCAAAAATTCAGGCTATGGGCAAACCTAAAATCATCATGCTTTGGCCGTCAGTTCAAGCATGATTGGCAAGCCGGGACAGGCGGACCTCTGAAATTCCGATTGCCCTTCTGGATGACCTGACGCGATCGAGGCCGCATTACACGGGTTCTGATGCACGGGCAAGGGTGGAATTCGCGTAACGGGTCTCATCTGTCCAGAAAAAACCGGCCTCGCGAAATGACTGATATAATTCTTCGTGCACCTCGACAAACTTTTGCCCGCGAGTGACATCCAGGTCGTTGGTAAACAGCATAAATTGATGAAACAATTGCGGTGGCGGCGGATCGTAAAGCGACTCGAAGTATTCCGCGACCGACAGAACCTGGTCTCGGTTCCGCGCCAGGCAGTCCTTATCCGCGTATTGACGAAGACGCTCTGCCGCGAGATGCCGCACGCTCGCAGGCATGAGGGATACTCGAAGCTGTTCCGGCCAATGCAGCATGTTATTAAGCGCGAAATCAAGGCCCATTTCGTCACAGTAGCGGCATAGATCGGAAAGATTCAGCGCGTTGTAAATCTGTACGACCGGCGTCACACAGAGATACGCATTCGGCAATTGCTTCAGCATTCTGATGTTGCGATCCACGGTCATCCATTTTGCCGGAAATCTAATGTACTCATACGTGTCATTCACGCCGTCGAGGCTTAGAGCGAGATTGACAGCCTTGAACATGCTCAGCTTTTTCAGTATTTCGGAATTTATCTTCGTGCAGTTCGTGCTGAATTCCAGCGTAATGTGATTGTTGCGGGAATCCAGAAGATAGTCGATTATTTCAGTCACTCTCTTCATCAAGAACGGCTCGCCGCCCGTGATGTACAGGCGATCGAGCTTCGCGGGATCTCCCAATGCTTCGCCGAAGATGAACGCGTCCTCGTTCTCCCATAATGTTCTTCCCGGAAGCCGGCTGAATAGCATCCGTTTCGGAAGCTCTGCTGCTCTGCTTGCCTGGCGAAAGAGGCGTATCGACTCAATTGCGACTCCCGCATGATCCGAACCCGTATTCGAACCAGGCGACTGTATTTCGATGCGCAGGATACGATCGATTTTCTCGCCGGTAAGATCGACTCTGACCAACATATTCTCGCGTGTCGCGGTTTGCTCCAGTCGGACGACCCCGTTCACGGAGACGCTGAACGTCTGCTCGCGATGGCCGATCGCATTGAATTTTATCTCCAATCGATCGAGGGCGGTGTTTTCGTCGAGACCAAGTTCGACGCCGCATTTATCTCCGCTCCAATAAAAACGCCCGCCGTCGTCAGTCTCTATTGCTGACGCAAAGCCTGCGCGATGCACGCCGACCAGGGGCTGCGGCCCAATCACCGCCGCATCATCACTCCAGGTTACCACCGGAACGCTATCGAAGCCCCAAGTCGGCGCCCAGCGGTTATGAACGGGATCACGCTCGATCTGAGAACTAGTCAAGGAACCACACATACGGCACTCAAGATTGCAGAGATTTCCCAGCTCCAATTTGAGAAAGCTGGGTTTCGTATCTACCTGATAGTCATTGGCGACGGTCTCGGCCCGCACTTGCTCGATTGACCGGTCCATCATGCTTGCAGCGACACTTGTTCGGTAGCTCGTGCCCGAGCTGGCCTCGTTGTTGTAGCAGCCTTGGCAATCGGCCACAGGTTCACCTGTGAGCATCGCTCGTCGAACATCTCGCATATATTGGGAGTTCCAGGCGTGTTCCAGGCTGTGGTGATATACCGACATGGGCGCGCCACCATCGCTCATTACGCGGTGTGCCACGCAGCAGAGCTTGTAAGATCCCTCGGTACCTATGGTTAGGTGCTTCCACGGCAAAATACAGAACTTGTCGGCCACCGTATAATCTCTCCTTAAAAGTCACCGCGCTGGGCGCCGGCAGAACAGACCTGCCTCCGAATTGAACCTTACCATGACCGGGGCCGGCCGTAACCACATCAAATATCGCATAAGGCCGCTCATGATCTTGCTAAGCCATTGTTTTTAATAAGAGTCTTATAGGGCGATCATCCTGAAGCCTATACCTCCCGAGAGGCCAGCGGGGCGAACTCTTGCCCCGTCATCGTCACCGTCAAAACCGGGAACCTCTTCAAGATACGGAACAGCCAAAACCGTACGCGCATTTCCGGACAGTCTCTCGCGCGAGCAACCACCAATCCATCTCACGCCCAGCGCGAGAGCCTGGCGCTCATCGCCGTCACACTCATTACTGTTGGCGCTTGACATTTTATTAACCCAAATTCCTGCGGTTAACCTTGTGGTATTGGGATTTCTTCTGCAAATAACGGGCCACTTTGAGCCCGGGCGTGAAAATTTCCGCGCAGCGCACCGCGCCGCTGCCACGGAATGCTACCAATCAATGGTGGAAAGATCAGCGACCCGCAGGTGCTGGTTTTTTTAACCCCGCTTGGACATGGAACCGCAAGACTCGAAGACCACGATTTTCTTGCTAGGGAGTAGCCGCATTGTAGACTTTAAGGGCAGTCTAATTTTTTTGGTTCACCATTTTGGCAGATAGCTAAAAACTTGTCAGGAAACCGAGACCCGGGAGTAATAAATGCCGATGCCGCAATCCTCGACCGGCCGCCTACCGTTGAGTGATAAGCTTTCCAAATCCCTCGATGCATGGAAAGCGGATAATATTCGTCCAAAGATCTTCATTCGTGACGATGATGCTGAACGCGATCACCCGTCCCTTCGAAGCTTGGTCAGTCTCAGCAGACGTTTCTCTATTCCCATGTTGATGGCAGCAGTTCCGGAGTACTGCGACAGATCGTTGGCCCAGGCGGTTGCATCGTCAGAACTTGTCACCGTCGCGGTTCACGGCTACAGCCACAGGAACTATGCGCTGCCGGGACATGAACGCTGTGAGCTTTGCAACGACCGGCCACTTGACGTAATAATGGAAGAGTTGAAGGCCGGTCGCGACAAGCTGTTGGATATCTTTGATGGGCGCATTTCCAATCTACTGGTTCCACCATGGAACAACATTGATGATGGAGTCGCGGAGGCGGCGTTAGATCTTGGTTTCAAGGGCATATCGGTACACGGCTGGGAACGAATGACTGACCCCATGCCAAGAGTTAACACTCATGTCGATCTAGTTAACTGGTCGGCTGGTTGTGTCGGTCTTGGGCAGCGTGAAATTCAGGATTCCATCGCGGATCAACTGGATGTCGCGCGTCGGCTTGGCTTTAAGTTCATTGGCATTGTCAGTCATCATCGTTACTTCTCCAATGACGATTGGGAAGCTTTTTCCGGCATCATTCTGACGTTGAATGAACATGGTGTTGAATGGGTGGAAGCCGATCACCTTTTGCCTCTGAATGAGAAAGAGCAGCCCGGTAAACTAGAGTGCGCGCAGCATTGAACTGTTGGGGAGAAACGCAATGCCGCATGTCAGTGTCATTGTACCGATTTTCAATACCGAGAGGCTTATTCCGAAATGTCTGAATTCGATACTTGGCCAAAGCATGCCGGATATAGAGGTTATTTGTGTCGACGATTGCTCCTCAGACAGCAGCGCGCAGGTCGTGCGGTCATTCGCTCGAACAGATTCGAGAATTCGTCTCATTCGACATTCGACCAATCTGGGTTGTGGCGGTGCCCGCAACTCAGGAATCCAGTCAGCAAGAGGCGAGTATGTCGCGTTTGTCGACAGTGATGACTATGTCGACCCAAGTTTCCTTGAGTTTCTTTATCAGGCAACTGACTCCGGACGTATTGACATCGCCGCTTGCGGATACAGAGTTTATGATGACAACGGTCTGACCGAGTGGGATTTCTCTCCTGAAGACAAGGTGGTGGACAACCTGGTCAAGAAGTCGATGATGTGGGGGGTCACTCCTCCTCATTTTTGCGATAAAATCTGGCGAAAGTCCCTGTTCGCCGACAACGGCATTTTGTTTCCGACAAACTCCTACTGGGAGGATGTGTCCACCACTCCCATGTTGCTGTATTATGCAAAAAACATCAGATGCGGAAGGCAGATACTCTATCACTATTTCAACAGAAGCGGATCAATTACGAATACCGGCGGCAAGAAGCACCTTATCGATCTTCTGCTCGCGATAGACGGTATCAAAGATTTCATGATCGAAAAGGGGCTCTATCAGGCTGAGGCCAAGGAGTTCACTCGCTTCTATGAGGATCTTTTCGAATTCCATGCCAGAAAACTGCGGAAGAATGGGATGGCCAATGAGAAAGATACAAAGAAGTTCTTGCGGCTGATTTCTCTAATAAAACAGGGTTATTCAAATCTGGATGATGGCTTGCGAGGCTCGGCCGGAATGGACAGTGCAAAGTTGACGGGCCAAAACTCGGGATAGTGTTTTATTGACTGGGCATCTTGGGCTCGCGACGGCGGCTTTTATAATGTTAGTGGTCATTGAAGCGCTGAATGCGCGCGAAAGCGGATAGAGCAATTCTCGTCCGAGCGCATGGTCGAGAACTACCTGGCTGTGTTCAGACAGCTGTACAATCCACAAGGCGGCACCTCGGTTTTTGATATCACGCATCGGCTTCGACGGGCGATGAGGCTCCTTGGCCATTATGCGCCACGGCAATGAGCCGCCCCACATAGGGGATGGGCGAAGTGTGTGAATTGCAGGTCGCACCAAGCAGCAGCCGCGAAGGAAGCGGCTGCCGCGCTCGCTATTGCCCATAGCCCCACGCCGCCCGCGAAGCTCACGGGCGGGGCAACTGCTTTCTGCGGAGCCGGTGGTCCGCCTCAGCCCTCTGACGGCTTGAGAACGGGTTCATCCGGTGCGCTGCTATCATCATGGCTCTCACCTTCGGGCCCCGCGCCCTCGCCATCCGGCGGCACAGCCATGGCCGCGCAAGCACTGTTCTTGTTGTTTACGC
>Ga0070707_100004197_pt1 | contig 13511 bp, 11 predicted proteins | sample KBSK5502metaG_FD_65468 | JGI IMG/M metagenome (GOLD analysis project Ga0070707, IMG submission 65468) | Corn, switchgrass and miscanthus rhizosphere microbial communities from Kellogg Biological Station, Michigan, USA - KBS K5-50-2 metaG | ecosystem: Host-associated > Plants > Roots >... | reverse complement strand
CGGCAGGCCAAACACCGCCTCGAAGGCGATGACGTAGCCGGGCAGGCGGATCGAATGGACCTGCGTGCCCTCGATCTCCGCCCCGCGCGCCGCTGGCGTGCCTAGGGTCCGCCCGATCGGTACCTCCGTCTGCGGCGTGGCGACCCGCCCGAGCTCTTCGGCCAGCTCGCGCACGGTCCCGCTCGGCGCATCGATCTTGTGGGCGTGTGCGTAGTCGATGAGCTCCCACGAGGGCAGATACTGCGCCGCGATCAGGGCAAAGTGCTTCGCCAGCGCGGCGGTGAGCGAGAAGTTCCCCGCCGCGATGACACCCAGGTTTCGCTCTTTGGCCGCCTGGTCAATCTCAGCGTAGTCGGCCGCCGTGAGCCCCGACGTGCCGATGACGACCCGTACCCCTGCGGCCAGCGCGGCGAGCGTATGCGCCTTGACCGCGTCGGGGCGAGTGTAGTCGATGAGCACATCCGTCGGCGCTTGCAGCGCTTCTGTCACCGTGCCGGCGATGCGAATGCCGCTGTGCGGCAGCCCGAGCGCCGCGCCGATATCGCTACCCGCCTGTTGGCGCGCGACGGCCCCCGCAAGCACAAAGTCCGTGGACGCCAAGATCTGGCGCGTGATCGCGGCGCCGGCCCAGCCGGTGGCCCCGGCAACGCAGACACGAATCGCCATGTCGCTCGTCCTCCAATCGCGAAGTGAACGCCGCTCTATTCACCGGTGCACACTTCCAAACACGTGCCACATCAGCAGAACTACTCTTGACCACACCGTAGCCGAAGCTGGCACGGCGTGCGGACCGCACGTGCCGCGTGCCTCTGGCACCCCTCTCCGCGCTGGAGAGGGGTTAGGGGTGAGGTCTGCCAGCCAGCACTAGCGGTCAATCCGTGATGTCGCGCGTACGCACGAGTGCATAGCTCAGGCCGATCAGCAACACACAGTAGCCGAGCGTCACGGCGAGCGCGTGACCGGTCGTGAGCTTGACGAGGACGCTGTTCGTGCTGATACCCAGGTCCACCGGCGACTGCGAGACGTAGACAGGAACCGCGCCGGAATTGACCCCCAGCAGCCACTCTGGGATGTGGCCGAGAAACTGGCCGAACTCGCCGGGGATGCCCTGGGACACGGCGACGAAAATCGTGCTGACGATGGACTCCCCCACCAGATAGCCAAGGGCTGCGCCGATGCCCGCCGCCGTCGAGCGCCCAAGTATGGCGAAGAACATGGCCACCAGCTCGAAGATGAAGATATTCAGCGAAAGCGCCAGCCAGTACGCGCCAAGCTCCAGCCAGCCGCCGAACGGGAGCCCCGGGATGTGGCCGCCGAGAGCCGGCCCGATGACCACGCCCGACAGCGCGCCGAGCACGAGCATGGCGCCCGCAACGATCAACGCGAGCGCCGCCAGCCCCAACGCCTGCGCGGCGACCAGCTGCCCGCGCCCCACACCGCGTGAGATGGCTAGCCGCACAGTGCCCGCGGCGTACTCACCGCCCACCAGCGCGCCCGCCAGGATGCACAGCAGCAGCACGCCGAGAAATGAGGTGAACGTGCCGACACGCCCGAGGGAGACGGGGAAGGTCAGGCCCTGAACCTGGCTGTTGACCTCCTGCTGCTGCGCCCGTTTGATGTCTTCGAGCTGCTCAGGCGTCGGTTCCTGACAGGTGAAGCCCGCCCCGCCATTCGATTCGGCTTCTTGCGTCTGGACCGCGGCCGGTGGGCAGCCGTTTCGTGCCGGCGACTGGTTGGAGATCGCGACGTAGGCGAGCAGCTCGCCGCCGGTGAGCAGCAGGAAGCCTGCCAGCAAAATCCCGCCAAGCACCTTGGTCATCACGCGCCGCCGCGCCTGGAAGAGCATCCAGCCGGCAAGGCGCAGCGTCTGCGCGAGCCAGGGTCCCAGCGATCGCGGCGCGGTGGCCGTCGCGGTTGGCGCAGTGGCTGCCGTCACTTTGTGCCTCCTTGTGGCGCGGACACGGGCGCCTCCGCCCGTGTGGCCGTGGCCGTGCCCCCAGTGAGCGCCAGGAAATACTGCTCGAGACTGGCCTCGCGCCGGCGCAGCTCGGCTGCGTAGATGCCCTGACCCGCCAACAGTGCGTTGGCGTCTGCCGCGCGCTCGACTGGCGCATCCACCGCCAGCAGCCAGCCGCCCGGCGGAATCCACGCGCCTGGCTCGGGCGGCACATAGTGGACACCGCGTATCCACGGTGCGCTGCCGCTTTGGCCCGCTGTGTGGAGCACTTCGGCTGCCCGCGGCAGCATCTGAGCCTCCGCGAAGCCGAGCACCAGGCCGCCTTCTGTCGCCAGCAGCGAGTTGACTTCACCTTGCGCCAGCAGTGAGCCCTCTTTGAGGATGCCGACACGTGTGCAGACCTGCTGCACCTCATGCAGCAGGTGGCTCGACAGCAGCACCGTGATGCCTTCTTGCGCCAGCCGGCTTATCAGCGCGCGCACCTCGACCATGCCGGCGGGATCCAGCCCATTGGTGGGCTCGTCCAGGATCACCAGCTCCGGGTTGTTCAGCAGTGCGGCGGCGATGCCGAGCCGCTGCTTCATGCCCAGCGAGTACTTCTTGTAGCTGTCACGACGCCGCTCCGCCAGGCTGACCAGCGTCAGCACCTCGTCTATGCGCGCGCGCGTGGCGGCGGAGTCTGCCATACCGGCGAAGGTCGCGACGCCGCGCAGATTCTCCGGGCCCGTCAGGAAGGGATAGAACGCGGGCTGCTCCACAATCGCGCCAATGCGCTGCAGCGCCAACCGATGATGCTCCGTGTTCGTGATGCTGCCACCGAAGATCTCGATGTCGCCGCTGGTCGGCCACACCAGTCCCAGCGCCATGCGTAGCGTCGTCGTCTTGCCGGAGCCATTCGGGCCGAGCAGCCCGAACACATCGCCGCGGTGAATGTCGAGATTGAGCTGGTTGACGGCGAGTCGCTGACCGTAGCGCTTGGTCAGCCCCACCGTGCGCAGGATGACGTCGTCCGCTGGTGCGCTTCCCTTCGGCGAGGATACTGGGATGGCATCCATTGGTGAGGGACCGCTCCTCTCGTACACGTGCGACCGGCGCACGTTAGCTACCATGCTACCGCCGCTGTCAATCTACCAGTCGCCGCGCAGCTCGACCTCCAGCTCCAGCGCGACGCCGAACCGCTCGCGTACCGTACGGCGGGCCAGGGCGATGAGGTGGACGACCTCGGCGGCGGTGGCGCCGCCGGTGTTGACGATAAAGTTGGCGTGCCGGGGCGAGATTTGCGCCCTGCCGAACACTTCGCCCTTGAGGCCCGCCGCCTCGATGAGCCGGCCGGAGAAATCGCCAGGCGGATTCTTGAAGACAGAGCCGGCGCTCGCCTGCGGGGGCTGCGTGTCCTTGCGATGCTGGCGATACTGGCGCACGCGCTCGCGCACCGCCGCGGGATCGTCGCGCCACAGTACGAATGTTCCGCCGGTGATCATCTCCGGCGGCTCGATAGCGGCGCGGGGGGCGGCGACCGGCCGGCCGTCGTCGTCGAAGTCCACACGCCGGGCGGCGCGAAAGCGGCTATGGCGGTACTCGAGATCGAGCTCCGCGGCGGAAAGCTCGCGCACCACGGGCGGAACGACTGCGGCGCCGGTGAAGAGCACGCGCGCCGTCCGCAAGGTGTCGCCGGTGCAGGCGCCATGCGCTCCGGCGTTGCTCACGATGGCGCCGCCGATGGTGCCGGGAACACCCGCGCCCCACTCCAGCCCGGCCAGGCCGCGCTCCGCCAGGTCGTTCACGAGCTTGGGCAGGCTGACGCCGGCGCCCGCATGCAGGATGGTGTGCGCGCCGTCCACCTCGTCCAGCCGCCAGTCATCAATCGCCATGCGCGCGACGATGCCGCGTGCGCCGGCGTCGGCATAGAGCACATTGGTTCCGTTGCCAACCAGCATCAGCGGCCAGGCGTGCTGCCTGGCGAGGGCGACGAGGGGGAGCAGGTCATCTTCGCGCCGAATGCTGACCCAGGCGTCTGCCGGCCCGCCCACCGCGAAGGTGCCGTGGCGCGCCAGCGGCTCCTCCCTGCGCACGAGGCGGCCAAAGCGCGCCTCAAGCTGGGCAAGCAGGCCGTCGGTATCGGGAGGAACGAACATAGCAGGTCCTTGGATGTTAGAAGGGAACCGGTGTGAGGAACCCTCTAGCCTGACGCGCCAGGGCCCAGCCGCCGCGAGGCGCCGCGTGGAAGAAAGGCGTCTCGTCCCGCCAGGCGGGCGAGGTAGGCCGCGCCCCCTATCCCTGATGCCCCAACAATGGCCGCTGTGCCTACTCTGGCCGCGCTCGCCGCCCTCTGGCTCCACTCTCCGGCGCGGAGAGGGGTTGGGGATGAGATTCCCGTCGCCCTGGCACAGTATACCCGCGCAGTGGAACCCGACAGAGCGACCGCGCCCTTGTTGGGCGCTCCAACCCTACGACGCCTAGTCCGTAGAGAAGAGTGGCGGGAACGCGTGACGTGCCCGCGCCCGCACGAGACGTGCGCTTGCCGTCCTGGGAGGCTCTTCCGGTGCTGCACTCAGCGTCGCCACCCCGTCTGATTCTAACCGGCCCCACCCACTGCCACATCCTTACTGTAGACTTCGGCACCGCTTCTCTCTACAATGGCTCCGGATGCGTCACGTCCTGGGCTGGCGGCCGAGCAGACGGCTGCCAGCACGGCCGAATGACTGCGTGAAGAGGCACTCATGCCTGATTCGACCTCTCCCTCCACGGGCACCGCCAGGCGCGTCATGTCGCGGCGCAGCATGCTCGCCGATGCGGGCAAGCTCGCTGCCACCGCCATCGTGACCGGCGCCCTCGGCACGATCGTCGTGCGCGCCGCGGGCGGCGGCAACCCGCCAGCCGCCGCGTCCGGCCCTGGCACCATCACCGTCCCGTTTACGCACAGCACCGAGAAGAGCGAGTGACTTCAGCGGGCGGCGGAGGCCTTCAACCGCCGCCAGGTCACGCATAACGACAAGCGCATCGTGATCGAGCTGGACGCGCGTGGCTCGGTGGACGCGCTGCAGAAGATCGTCTCCGGTGACGTGCGGCCCGCCGCCTGGTCGCCGGCTAGCACTCTTGAGCTGAATCAGCTTGTGACCAGCTGGGACGTCACGCACCCAGGCGCACCAATCCTCATCACACAGGGCAGCCTGGCCCCCCGCTCGCTCGTCTCCAGCCCGCTCGTCCTCCTGGCGTGGCAAGAGCGCGCGACCCTGCTGCGGCGCCAGTTCGGCGGGCTAGATTGGCAGAGCCTGCATGCCGCGCTGACGGCCAAGGGCGGCTGGGGAAGCATCGCCGGCGGCGACACGGCCTGGGGACAGGTCAAATTCGGGCAGACGCGCCCCGATAGCTCGAATAGCGGTGTGTTGACGCTTGCGCTGCTCGCTGGGGCGGTCGTCGGCACGAATCGTCCACTCAGCGTCGCCGACGCGCACAGTCTGGCTTTCGAGCAGTTCATGCGCGACTTTGAAGACGCCGTGACACAGTTCGGCAGCAGTAGCGGCACGTTCACGGAGTGTGCCGTCTCACGCGGCCCCGCGAGCTTCGACGTCGTGGCCACCTACGAGCACCTGGCGCTCGTCAAGCTCGCCGCGGGCGCGCCGCCAGCCGGTCCGCTCGAGCTGTACTATCCCAATCCAACGCTGCTCTGCGACCACCCGTTCGCGATCCTGCGCAGCGCTTCGGCGGAGCAGACCGCCGCGGCACAGCTCTTCCGCGACTTCCTGCTCTCGACGGACCAGCAGCGGCTCACGCTGACCTACGGCTTCCGCCCGTCCAGCCCCAGTGTCCACCTCACCGACACCGGCATGGCCGGCAATCTCTTCGCCAAATCCATCCCCGGCGTGCAGGCGGCGCTGCAAAGCGCGATCGCACCGCCGCCCGGCGACGACGTCGTGGATGCGCTCATCGCCGAATGGCAACACTTCTATAAAGACCGCCCGACAAATTCGAGCTGTTAGCCGTGCAGAGAGGATGCTTCCCTATGCAAGCGGCTCTTCGTCCCGCCTGGCTGATGCTACTCGCCGCGCTGCTGGCCTCGGTGGCCGCGTGTGGCGGCGCGTCCTCCACGCCGCAAGTCTACGGCACCCCGCCACCGACGCCACCCATCGTCCGCGCGCACACGCCCTGCGGCCCGCATACCTCGAATCCGATCTCGCTGACGATGTACTATGGCAGCGAGAAGCAGGCATGGATGGAAGACGTGGTGCGAGCCTTCAACAGCGCGCACTATGTGGCGTGCGACGGGCCAATCTCGGTGTGTGCCATTCCCATCGGCTCGGGCGACTCGATGGAGGAAATCCTGGCGGGCCAGATCCAGCCGGACATCTGGAGCCCGGCGGGCAGTGTCTGGATCACGCTCCTGAATGACGCGTGGCAGCAGAAGCATGGCAAGGACTTCGTGGGCTCGGGCGCCAGCGACGCGCTCTCGCTGGTCACTAGCCCGGTCGTCATCGCGATGTGGCAGCCGCTGGCGCAAGCGCTGGGCTGGCCCAAGAAGGCACTCGGCTGGTCCGACATCGCCGCGTTGGCCTCCAACCCCCAAGGCTGGGCAGCCTACGGGCACCCTGAGTACGGCGCCTTCAAGTTCGGCCACACCCATCCGGACACCTCCAATTCGGGGCTGGACTCCGTGCTCGCGGAATACTACGCGGCGGCGGGCAAAACACGCGACCTCACCACCGACGACATCTCCAACAGCAAGACGCGCGCGTACCTGGCGGGGATCGAGTCGTCGGTCATCCACTATGGCGAGAGCACCGGCTTCTTCGCGACCGAGATGTTCAATCGCGGCCCGAGCTTCCTCAGCGCCGCGGTGATGTATGAAAGTCTCGTCGTGCAGTCCTACGACACGGCGCAGTACCCCAAGGCGAAGAACTTTCCGCCGGTGGTGGCCATCTACCCCAAGGAAGGCACGTTCCTGAGCGACCACCCCTACACCATCCCCCAGGCGCCCTGGGTGAGCACAGCCAAGCGAACGTCGGCCGAACTCTTCAACGACTATCTGCTGGCGCAGCCGCAGCAGGCGAAGGCGCTGCGCTACGGCTTCCGCCCAGCGGTCACGAAAGTCGCGCCGTTGAGCGCGCCAGTGGATGCCGCGCACGGGGTGGATCCCGCGCAGCCGTCGAGTCTGCTGCAGATCCCAGGCGCGCAGCTGATTCGCCAGATCAAGAGCTCCTGGGACGAGCAGCGGCGCAAGGTCTCGGTCATGCTCGTGCTGGATGAGTCGGGAAGCATGAACGACTCGCTCAACGGCAAGAGTAAGATCGACGCGGCAAAGGAGGGGTTGAAATCCTTCGTCTCGCTGCTGGGCGATGCGGACCAAGTGGGTCTCACCGTCTTCAGCGACAGCGCCCAGGTGCTCGACGGGATCGCGCCACTGGGCGACCAGCGTGCCCAGCTCAATCACGCGATCGATGGGATTCGCGCGGGTGGCTCAACGCGCCTGTACGACACCATCGCCGAGCAGGTGGACGCGCTCAAGTCAGCCTCCGGCTCGTCCATCAAGGCCGTCGTGGTGCTGACCGATGGCCTGGACAACGGCAGTCATCGCAGCTCCACTGATTTGGCCAATCAGCTCAACGACAACGGAGCCGACGCGGGCAACGCCCTCAAGGTCTTCACGATCGCGTACGGCAGCGACGCCGACAAGACTGGGCTGCAGCGCATCGCGCAGGCCTCTGGGGGCGATGAATATGACGGCAACCCGGACAACATCAAGCGTGTGTTTCTGGCGATCAGCCGGTTCTTCTAGCCGGCGCCGCTGACTCATGGGAGGCGCTGCTATGGCGCGCGAACAACTGGTGCGGAACTATCCGCGAGCCGCGATGCCGCAGCTGTTCGAGCAGGACTCGCGCGAGCTCGCCCGCAAGGGCTGGGAGGTCGCGGATCGCCGCAACGACCCCAGCGACCCTGCCGCGACGCGCGTGGTCTATTTCCGCGAGGGTGGCGGCCAGGCGCGTGCCGTCGTGCTGCCGCCGTTGCCGGCGGCGCTGGGGCCATTGGCGCCTGAGATTCGCCACTACTCCTACCGCCAGGTCGCGGTGCTCGTGGTGGGCTATGTGCTGGTGCTGACGGTGTGGCTGGCCGGCGTGCACGCGCCATTCACGTGGATCGCGCTGCTGCTCTTCTTGCTCACGTCGGCCTACGCGCTGGTGCTGGACGGGTTTGGGGTCGCGACGCTGCGCGGCCAGATCCCCTGGCTGCGCCTCGGCCGTGGCGCCCGCCGGCTGGTCATCCTGCTCGAGGTGCTGACGGCGCCAGTGTTTATGCCGTACTACGCGGCGCGCGTGGTATGGCAGTTCGTGCTGCGGCAGGATGTCGCCAGCCCCGAGCGGGTGGCGCAGCTCGAGGCGCGCCTGGGCATGACGCCGCCGACCGTGGGGACGTGCCGCAAGTGCGGCAGACCGTTGCAAGTGGGAGCAGACTTCTGCTCGTACTGCGGCGAGACGGTGATCGAGTATCCGCGCATCTGTCCGAAGTGCGCGACAGTCTGCCTGCCCGACGCGGAATTCTGCCCGAAATGCCGCACGCGCCTCACCGCATAGGAACAGCCGCCTCACCGCATAGGAACAGCAGCAGGCGTCGCTGGCCGTGCGTCTCGACACGTGCCTCACGCTAGAGCAACAGCAGGAGGAATGTGCGCCGTCCTGACACACGGTTCCACCTCAGAGCGCCTACCCCACTACGAAGGGGACGTTTCTACACCTACGGCACGCTGTAGGTGTAGCCGTCTGGGACGATCACGGCGGTCATGCCGGTGAACATGCTCATGAACGTGTCCAGCGGCAGGTAGGTGATGTAGTATTCCGACGAGTCCACGATCTTCAAGCCGGCGGCGTCTCCACCCGTCATCGTGAGGAAGTGACCGCCGTCGAAGAAGTGGTAGTAGCCGTACGCGATGCGCACGTTGACGATGACGGGCAAGCCCAACGTGTTGGTGATGTAGAGCAGCTGCTTGTAGGTCAGATGCCAATTCAGATCGGCGCGATAGTGGTAGGCGGCGGCGCCTCGCTGGAAGCCCTGCGCCCGCAGTAGCCCGCCATTGAGCGAGATATCCGGCTGCATCACGTCGATCATGTGGCCGATGGTCGCGCCTTTCTCGCCCCAGGCGGTCAGCACCTCGGAGAGTACCGCCGCGCTGCACGCGGCATTCCACCAGTCGTCGAACTGCTGGTGTGAGTCATAGAGATCGGGGCGCGTTCCCTGCGTCTCCGGCCGCACCCGGCTGACGACGGGGTCGGAGTCGCGCACGGCAGCCGCGGCCCGAAACGACGCCATCAGCGGCTGCGGCGGCTCACCCGCGGCAGAGAGCGAGGTCCACACCGCAAACGAGATGGCACACAGTGCGAGGATCAGCCGCGCCACCGACCAGGGGCTGCGCGCGGACTGCACCAGTGCGCGGGTCGCGACCCGCGTGCGGCTCACCCCGCGGTAGACGGCCAGATCGGGGGGCGCATCCGCATCTTCATCCGCAACTTCATACGCATTCGTCTGCACCACGGGCACGGGCAGGTGCGCGCGCTCGTGCGTAATGCGCAGGTGCTGACGAACGAGGTCCCGGCTGAGGGCGGCGAGCGGGCGGGCGCGGCTGTGCTCGCGCACACGCGCAAACGTGTCGCCGCCGTCGTCGCCACGCGCCGAGCGTGCCGGCTCCCGAGAGAAATGAGCGCGTGCATGGCGGTTGGTCGCGCCGTCGTCCGGCAGCCCAGACGGCGCGCGCGGTAGCTGCGGAATGCTCGGCAGCGTCAGCTTCGGCAGGCTGGCATCGCTGTCGCGCACTGCGCGCACTGCGATCTCGTTCGGGTGGGCGCGGCGCGCGGGTGGGCGCAGTGTGGTGGCGAAGGGGTCCGGCGCGTCGTCGGGCAGATGCCAGTTCGCGGCCCGAGGGCGCGGCGTGCCCGCGGGGATGCGTTGCCTGCGCCTGGGAATAGGAACTTCATCCACGTTCGCCGTTCCCTTCAATCGCGGTCCGTCCTGACTTCGGCGTCCTGATGATAGCCAGGTTGTCGGCCGCCGTCAAGCGCCCCGCCGAATCGTGCTATGCGCATGAGTTTTGATGAATCGGGTGCTTCCCTCTTGTCGCATACCCGCGGCTCCCTTATACTGGGCGCGGTCCGTACACTGGGCGAGCACTCTGGGCCGCCGGGTCTTGCGGGCCCATGAGGGAGGGCAGCATGACAACGTCTGGTCCATCGGATGGGGGCTCACTCGCTTCCCTGGCGATATCTGCGCTGCCGCCACAGGTGCAAGACCTGCTCAAGCCCGGCAAGACACCGCAACGCATCAACCAGGCGATCAACTGGGCGGCGCGGCGCGATCCCGCCGTGCTGGCAGCGCACCAGGCGCATAGGCACCCGGTGAAGCGCTTCGAGGATATCCACAACCTGCCGCTCAACCAAGTGGACATGGTCGCCCATGAATTTGCTCGGAAGTTCCGGCGGCGCGCCATGCTCACCGGCGCAATCACCGGGCTGCCCGGTGGATTGTGGGCGCTGGTGGCCGCTGGTGCGGACGTGCAGCTGACAGCGGTCTATGCCGTGCGCATGGCCGCGGACGTCGCACAGTCCTACGGCTACGACACGAGCATCGTTGAGGAGCAGGCGCATCTGGCCGAGGTGCTGGCGCTGGCGGCGGGCGTCGATAGCCTGCGCGGCGTGGGCAACTGGCTGACACGTGAGGGGCTGATCCATGTCCTGCCGGAGCTCCTGCCCAAGCTGCTGCTGAGATTGAGCGTCGAGCTGACGGAAGAGCAGGCGGCGAAGCTGGTAGGCCGTCTGATTCCCGGCGTGGGCGCCGCCATCGGCGGTGCGATAGATTACACGTTCTTGCGGGTGGCGGGCGAGCGCGCGATCACCTACTACCGCGCGCGCTACATGGCGGACCATGGATTGGCGGCGCCCACGCCGGTGCTACAGATCAATCCCGCCTTCGCACCGCGGACAGTGGAAGGCTCCGTGGCACGCCAGCTCCCTGGTGCGGAGGCGCCGGCAAGCGCACGACCGGCGCCGGTTGCCGTGCCTGCGGTGCGGCCGCCCACCAAGCCTGTCAAGATACGCAAGCGCCCGCCCGAGCGCTTCGGCATCTACCTGGCCATCTTCGCCGTCTTCGCCCTGGGCATCACGATCGCTGCCTGCGCCGCACTCGCCGTGCTGGCGACGCAGTTCGTGCAGGGCCTCGGCCACTAGCGACGGCGCGTCACGCCAGGGCGGCGAAGCGCTCGCCTTCGATACGCTCCGCGGCGGCCCGCTCGTCGGCGCGCCACCGCGCCGGCGCCAGGCGCACGCGTAGTCGCGCCGCCAGCGCTGTTTCCACCGCGGCGATCACCTCGTCGCCGTCGATCGTGCGGCCCGCCAGCTCGTCCAGCCCCGCGGTCACGTCGCGCAGCCGCCCGGCGAGGAGCTCCTGCTGCGCAGGCGAGAGGGCGAGCAGGCGCGTGAGGCGCTGCGGCTGCCAGCGCAGGTTCACGCCGACCTGATACAGCGCGCCGGGCCGGCGCCGCACCTGGCACAATCCCACCACTTTGCGGCGACCGACCACGACCTCCCAGGGCGAGAGCGTACCATAGCAGGCGAGCCGAAGCAGGTCGTCTTTGGGCAACGGGCCCAGCGCACGCACCTCGTCGGTTGGGATGGCGCGGGCCTCGGCGATGCCCAACGAGCGCAGCGCCTCTGCCCACAGCGCGCCAATCCACTGGTAGCCGCGCACGACGTCGAAAGTGGCGAGCGGATGGCCTGCCGGCAGCGCTACCTCCATGCTCAGCGCGTCGGCATCCACCAGCACAGCCGCGCCGCCCGACGTGCGGCGGTAGGCCGTGACGCCGTTGGCCCGGGAAGCCGCGAGGTCGGCCACGGCGGGCGGTTGGCCGTTGCCGAGGACCAGCGCCGGACGGGAGGTGTAATACCAGCGCAGGGCAGGTACGGGATGCGCGGCCAGCCCGGCGAGCAGCGCCTCACTGTACGCCAGCTGCCGGCCCATCGGCTCATCCTTGTCGGGGAGCCGCCGCCACGCCAGGTCGGAATCGTCTTCGCTCATGTACACATCGTATCACGGGGAGACGTCACTCCCAGGCCCTCTCTGGCGCGAAGAGGGTCGCCAGAGGGCGGCGACGTGGTGGATGGTCCCTGCCCTGAAGCGGCGGGGCTAATCCCGCACGTTCCATTGCAGCGAGGGCATAAGCGTCGGTAACCGCCGCATCTGCCCTACGCCGGACGTATCGCGTAGGATTAGCCCTGGCCTTCAGGCCGGGGACTGCGCCCCGCCCCACGATAAGGGAAGCCAGCGCGACACGAGGGCACACTGGCGCTGCTCTGGCCCCCTCTCCCTTCGGGGGAAGGGCTGGGGGTGGGGGCCTCTGAGGTCACCGAAAGCGTCACTCCCCAGGCGTCATCGGCGCGCCGATCTGGGCGCCCGCTTGCAGCCCGCGCAGGAACTCCACGGCGGCGGCCACGCGCTCGGCTGGCGGCGCGGCGTCCACCGCGTTCAGCAGCGCGCTGCCGACCGCCGCGCCGTCGGCGACGCGACCGATCTCCGCCACATGCGCGGCGCGCGAGACGCCGAAACCGACGGCCAGCGGCAGACTGGTATGCGCGCGCACGCGCTGCACGAAGCTGGCGAGGTGCTCGGGCAAGCTCGTGCGTGCGCCGGTGACGCCGCTGAGGGAAACGCAGTAGAGAAATCCCCCACCCGTCTGACCCGCGACCCGCGCCACCCGCGCGATGCGCGCGTCCGGGCTGGTTGGCGCGACGAGAAAGATCAGCTCGATGCCCGCGGCGGCCGCGGCGTCGCGCAGTGGTTGCGCCTCCTCCAGCGGCAGGTCGGGCACGATCAGCCCCGCGACGTTGGCCTCGCTCGCGCTGCGGCAGAAGCGCTCGACCCCGTAGCTATAGAGCGGATTGTAACAGCCCATCAGCACAAGCGGCGTCTGGACGCGCGCCGAGACACGCGCCGCCAGCGCCAGTGCGCCCGCCAGCGACATGCCGCCCTCCAGGGCTCGCTGCGCCGCCGCCTGGATGGTGACGCCGTCGGCCAGCGGATCGGAGAAAGGCACGCCCAGCTCCAGCACGTCCGCGCCGGCCGCGCACAGGGCCACCGCTACCTCCTCGCTCGTCGCCAGGTCGGGATAGCCCGCCATCACGTAGGGGATCAGCGCCACGCGTCCCTCCGCGCGGGCGCGCGCGAAGGCGGCGGCGATGGGGTGGCTGTCATGCAGGTTTGCCATGCTTACTCCCTCGGTGCGTTCGCGCGGCGTCACAGCGTCACGCCCAGCGCCGACGCCACAGTGTTAATATCTTTGTCGCCGCGGCCAGAGAGGCAGATCACCACCACCTCTTCGGGGCGCAGCTCGCCGCCCTCGCCCAGCGCCAGCACGTGCGCGACGGCGTGCGCCGACTCCAGCGCCGGGATGATGCCCTCTTCCTGGCTGAGCACCTGGAACGCCGCCAGCGCCGCGTCGTCGGTGGCGGCGACGTAGCTGGCGCGGCCAGTCGCCAGGAGGTAGCTGTGCTCGGGGCCGACGCCTGGATAGTCTAGTCCG
>Ga0070707_100004193_pt1 | contig 13512 bp, 12 predicted proteins | sample KBSK5502metaG_FD_65468 | JGI IMG/M metagenome (GOLD analysis project Ga0070707, IMG submission 65468) | Corn, switchgrass and miscanthus rhizosphere microbial communities from Kellogg Biological Station, Michigan, USA - KBS K5-50-2 metaG | ecosystem: Host-associated > Plants > Roots >... | reverse complement strand
GCCTGCTTGGGGTTTGCGGCAGAAGCGCTTACAGATGGACACATTATCCCGCAGCCTGCGCCGGAGCCCGGGATGCTGGGCTTGCTGGGGATCGGACTACTCGCGATGGGCTGGCCGGCACTGCGTCGCCGCATGGCCTAAGCGACCCCCAGCGACAAAAACGCCGGCCCTGCCGGCGTTTTTTTTGGGGCTCCACGGCCTCGTTCCTTGACCTCGGTCGTTGGCTGCGATCTGGAGTGGAGAAGTCTCTGGTGCCCGGGGCCGGACTCGAACCGGCATGGCGGCTTCCGCCGCCGAGGGATTTTAAGTCCCTTGTGTCTTCCTGTTTCACCACCCGGGCGAATCGCTATTCTAGCCGTGCGAGCGCGCGGCGCGGGACCCTTGTGCGCAGGGGCCGCGACTCGCCCTATTCGCATTTCTTGCGCGGTGGGCGATCGAGTCGGGCGCTGTTGCGAGGCCTGCGGTCAGGGTCAGGATCCGGCGCTTGCGGAAATCACTTGGCCGTGATGACCGTGCCGCGTGGGGTGCGTGAAAATGATCAATACAACTCGATGAAGCGGTACCGGGGCCCTGGCGGAATACTTGGAGATATTCGGCGAATATCTCCATCATAGCCAGTCTAGCCATCGGTAAATTGTGCGCCCCAAGTTGTGCAAACGAATAGCCAATCAATGTTGTAATTTGCGCCGCGTGCGCTCTCACCCTCGACCCGTGCTACGCTTGCGTGCCGGCCACGGGTGGAAACTAGCGTTTATTTTTAACGCAGGACCCATCTATACTTGGCGTTCTACTTTCCATGAAGGCAGGTCCGTCTATTACCCCTTTTTCTTACTTTTGGCTTGCCAGCCGGCTCAGGGTCCAAATATGACTAGAGCGAGGCTAGCAAAGATGTGCACAAGTTTCATTTCTACGCTGAGCAATTGGAGCACCGCAGTTCACTGTTTCGAGAACTAACTCGTGCAATTATCCGTCGTCAGCACAATGTATCGCTCTGCCCCGTTTATCGCCGAGTACTACGACCGCATGACCAAGGCCGCTGCCGCGTTAACGGCGGACTACGAGATCATTCTGGTCAATGATGGTTCACCCGACGACTCGCTCCAGCGCGCGCTCGCTCTGGCGCGTAATGACCCGTACCTGAAGATCGTCGATTTGTCGCGTAACTTCGGGCATCACCACGCCATTATGGCGGGGTTGAGCCAGGCAGAGGGCGAGCGAATCTTTCTGATCGATATCGATTTGGAAGAGCAACCGGAATGGCTGCTCGCCTTTGCTGCGGAGCAGGAGCGGTCCCAGGCTGACGTGGTGTTCGGCGTTCAGCAGAAGCGCGTGGGTGGTGTGACCAGACGTCACCTCGGCGGGTTGTTCTATAAACTGTTCAACTTGGTGTCGGAAACCAAGATCCCGGCAAATCTCTGCACCGTGCGTATCCTCACGCGCAATTTCGTTCGGGCGTTACTAACGCTCAAGGACCGCAACCTGTTCCTCGCCGGAAACTTTGCGTGGGCCGGCTTCGAGCAGGTGCCGATCACCGTAAAAAAGACTCCGCCGCGCGGCCCTTCGAACTATAACTTGCGGCGGACAATTCGGCTGTTCTTCGATGCGGTGAGTTCGTTCTCGTCTTATCCGCTGCGCGTGATCTTCGCCACCGGGTTGATTATTTCTCTCTTTTCAGCGTTGGTTGGCGCTGAGATGGCGATACGTAAGATGCTCAATCCAGAAACCGTGATTTTGGGTTTTGCGTCGATCATTGTTTCGATCTGGTTTCTCGGCGGGTTGATGATCTTCTTTCTCGGCGTAATCGGTTTGTACCTGTCCAAGATATTCGTCGAGGTAAAGGACCGTCCGCCATTCATCATTCGCAAGGTCTATCGCGGTGGGTCGGCGCTTGCGAGTGAGCAGAGAGTACCAGAGAGCGCGGGCCGGCAACTGGCGCTCGAAGAAACGACGCCGCGAGATTGAAGCGGAAGACGAGGCGCGAGTGCGCCGACCGCGTGAGGACGAACCAGTGTCGACGGCGAACCTCGATCGCATGAGGGATGCGTATGACGAGCATTTCGTCCTTGATAACAAGTTGATGCTTGAGTGGTACCCGCATCGCGTGGTCGGGATGGCGAGCGGACCGTCGTTCCTAGAGCTAGGTTTGGGCCACGGTTTCTCTACGGCATATTTCGCGCAACATTTTTCGCGTTACAAGGTGATTGAAGGCTCCCTGGAGATGATCGAGCGCTTTCGCTGCCGGTTCGACCTTGCACAGGTGGACATCGTGCACGGCTTGTTCGAGGATTTTGACACGACTGAGCAGTTCGACAATATTGGAATGGGATTCATCTTAGAGCACGTGGACGATCCGGGCGCTATTCTTCGCCGGTATCGTCGCTTCCTGAAGCCCGAAGGCTCGCTGTTCATCGCGGTACCGAACAGCGAATCGCTGCATCGGCGCTTTGGGTATCAAGCCGGGTTGCTGCCGGATCTCGGCCAACTTTCACAAGCGGACCGCGACTTTGGGCACCAACGCTACTTCTGCCTGCGAACGCTCACCAACCTGGTCGCGGACGAGGGCTACAGCGTGAGTAAGGTCGAGGGGATCTTCCTGAAGCCGATCACGACCCAGCAGATCATCGATCTCAAGCTGACGCCGCAGGTTCTGCAGGGTATGCTTAAGGTGGGTGTCGATTACCCCGAGCTCTGCAACGCGATACTCATGCAGGCTCGACCGACAGCGTGACGAGCCAAGCAAATCTCGAGGACAAGGATGGAGAACTTCGGGCTTGCTTTCGATCACTTCGGTCTCGCGACCCGAAGCCCTGACAAAGCAGTCGCCTTCCTGAAGGGACTGGGCTACCAGCCGGGTGAGACGATCTACGATCCGGTACAGAAGGTAAATCTAATATCCTGTCCGAGCGCGCAGATGCCATCGGTCGAGGTGATCTTTCCTACGGATGAGTCCGGACCCCTCATGGCAATCCTTGCCGATCGAAGCGAATCCCTCTATCACCTGTGCTATCGTTCGCGCGACCTGGCGGCCACGCTTGCGGCGATGAAACTGGCGGGACATCGGGTTATCCAGGTGGCTGCGCCACAACCGGCGATCCTGTTCCACAACAAGCGCGTAAGCTTTTATCTAGTGGGAGGCTTCGGGCTGATTGAAATCATCGAAGATTGACGACGAGCGCAATTGCCGCTGATCTCCATGAAAGAGACGAGCTCAGTTACAACGGCCGACGATGCCGTCGTCGAGAACCTGAACTCGCTGTTTTCGGCCGTCAGCCGGATGGAGCGTGATGGCCGCGACCTCCGAGAGCAGGTTCGTGTGGTTTTCCTACGCAACATCACCATCGAAGGCATCGAAGCGTTCCTGAAGTACCACCTTTACGCGCAGGGCGTGCGGCCTGAGATCGCTTTCGGCGGATATGGCACGATCGCGCAGGACGTGTTGGCCGCCGACTCGCTAGTGGCGCGCGCTGATCCTGACGTGATCGTATTGAGTCTTATGCTCGAAGAGCTTGATCCGGCGTACGGTACTCCAGGCTGGAGGTGCGACTCGGTGCGCAGCCAACTCAAGAGCTTTTTCGATATTCTGGCCTCTAATACACGCGCAACGATCGCGGTCAACACTTTCCTCTCGCCTCTGTATCCGGAGTTTGGTCTAGCGCTCGCACCCGACCGGTCGGATACGTCGGCGCAGGTGACTTGCCTGAACGAGCTCATCGTCGAGTATGTTCGGGCAAAGGCGCCGCGCTTTTGCCTCACGGACTGGGACCGGTACTTGCGGTTGCTCGGGGCAGAGGCCAGCCTGGATTGGCGCTACTGGTACCTCTCCAGGGCCCCGTTCAAGAAGGCGTTCCTGAATGCATATGCTCAAGAACTATCGCGCATCGTGCTGGCTCTCAAAGGTTGGGCAAAAAAATGTCTGGTCCTCGATTGCGACAACACGTTGTGGGGCGGGGTCATCGGCGAGGACGGCATCGACGGCATCAAGCTCGACCGTAACGAGTATCCGGGCAAAGCGTACTATGATTTCCAGACGACCGTCCTGCACTTGGCCGAGCGGGGAGTTATGATTGCCCTGTGCAGCAAGAACAATGAAGCTGATGTGTTCGAGGTGCTGGACGAACATCCGTGGTGTCGCCTCAAGCGTTCGCATCTGGCGGCGTGGCGCATCAACTGGCAGGACAAACTCAGCAATCTCGCCGCGCTAGCGAACACCCTCAATCTCAGCCTCGATTCGTTCGTAGTCGTAGATGACAATCCCGTGGAATGTGGACTGATTCGGCAAATGCTTCCTCAGGTAACCGTACTGCAAGTCCCGGAGAAGCTCTACGCTTATCCGCCGCTCGTTCTGAAGGACGGACTTTTCGACACTCTGCGTTTGACGGACGAGGATAAGAAACGCACGAAACTCTATCAAAGCGAGTCGGAGCGCCAAGGCGCGCGCAGCGATTTCGGCACGGTAGAGGATTATCTGGCTTCGCTCGAAACGGTGGCACGCATCCACCGCGCCCAGCCGAGCGAGATTCCTCGGGTTGCGCAACTCACGCAGAAGACCAACCAGTTCAACTTGACCACGAGGCGCTATTCCGAGCACGAAATCGAGGGATTCATGCGCCGCGAGGACCGCGCGGTGTTTACGCTTGCCGTCAAGGACAAGTTCGGCGACCTCGGTTTGGTAGGGGTGCTGATCCTTGGGCGCGAAAACAGTGTCGGCCAGATAGATACGTTCTTGATGAGTTGCCGTGCCCTGAGCCGCGGCCTTGAGTCGGCCATGATTGTCCATTGTCTGGAGCTAATGCAGCGTGTGTGGAACATCGATACCTGGCAGGCGGAGTACATCCCTACGCGCAAGAATCCGCAGGTTGCAGACTTCTGGCGGGTGAACGGCTTCACCGAAACAGATAATGTCGAGGGCCGCAAGATCTACCGGGTTGACGCATGTTCGCACCCTTGGATTGTCCCGCCGTACATTTCCATACGGCAGGATTAGTCGTGCAGAAAGCCTTCGCCGAGGAGCGGCTCTTTGCTGTGCTGTCCTCGATACTGAATGTACCGCTTGAATCCTTAAGTCTCGACAGCTCGCGCAGCTCGCTTCAGGAGTGGGATTCGCTCAACCACTTGTATGTCGTGCTTGCATTGGAGGAGGAGTTCAACATCGAGTTCTCCGACGACGAAATCGCGTCGCTGCGTAGCGCATCGGGCCTGCGTGATGCGCTCATGGCCAAGACCGCCGAAAGAACAGTGTGACGATGCGGCCGGTTATCATCCTCGGCGTCGGTGAGCTTGCGCAGCTTGCGCACTACTACTTCGTAAACGACTCGCCGCGGAAGGTCGCCGGCTTTACCGTGGATGATGCTTACGTCAGGTCGGCCGAATTTTGCGGCCTACCGGTAGTGCCATTCGAGCGCGTACAGGAGAGGTTCCCCCCGGGAGAGTTCGATCTGTTCGTGGCAATCGGCTACACCGATCTCAACGCGGCGCGGGCACGGAAATGTGCCGATGCGAAGGCGCGCGGCTATCGGCTCACTTCGTACGTAAGCACTCGTGCTTCGGTATGGCCGGATCTCACGCTCGGCGAGAATTGTTTCATCATGGAAGGCAACCTGATTCAGCCCTTTGTCGCGATTGGGAGCAACGTTATCATTTGGTGCGGGAGCGTTATCAGCCATCACGTACAGATCGCCGATAACTGTTTCATCGCCTCGCAGGTTACGATGTCCGGTGGAGCGAAGATCGGCGCGAACTGCTTCATAGGCGTCAACGCGACGATCCGCGAGCACGTCACAATTGGACGCAACTGCATCATCGGAGCCGGCGCGCTCATCCTCAAGGACGCGCCCGCCGAAACAGGATATGTCGCGGCCGAGACCAGGAGCGCCGGCATTCCCAGCAACCGGCTAAAGTCACTGTTGTGAGCGCACCGAAGGCCAAGCGGGTCGCAGTCTTGCAATCGAATTACATTCCCTGGAAAGGGTACTTCGACATCATTCATGACGTAGATCTGTTTATCTTTTACGATGATGTCCAGTACACCAAGAATGACTGGCGCAATCGCAACCGGATCAAGACTCCGACCGGGGCTGCTTGGCTGACCATACCTGTGGGCGATGCTCTTGATCGACTCGTCTGCGAGGTCATGTTGACTGACGATCAATGGCCGAAAAAACATTGGAAGACGATTAGCCAGTGTTATTCCCGCGCGCCATATTTCAAGGCATATAAGGCATTTGTCGAGGATGCATATCTGGGCACGCAGTGGGACAGCCTCTCATCGCTCAACCAACACTTCACTAAGGCGATATCAGGCGAGTTGCTCGGAGTCGCGACACTCTTCAGAGATTCCAGGGTCTACAATGCCTCGGGAAAGAAGCTTGATCGTTTGATGGATGTCATTCAAAAAACCGGTGCTGATACTTACGTTTCCGGACCTTCGGCGAAGGACTACATAGACCCCAAACGATTCGAGGACATGGGTATTCAACTGGTCTATAAATCCTATGAAGGTTATCCGGAATACCCGCAGCTCTATCCGCCATTCGAACATCGGGTAACAGCGCTCGACCTGCTCTTCAACGTGGGGCCCGATGCCTCGTACTACATCTGGGGTTGGCGCGAAGCCGCTGCAACAAACGAGAGGATGGGCAATTCTTGAGATGAGCTATTTTTATGTCGCATTGACAGTCGTATTGACGGTGTATGGCCAAGTAGTGCTCAAATGGCAAGTGCTCAAGGCCGGTTCGATGCCTGAGGTTGCGTTGGACAAGCTTGCCTTCATCGCCAAGCTGTTTCTGAATCCATGGGTCATCTCGGGATTGGCCGCTGCGGTACTTGCCTCGGCGGCATGGATGGCGGCACTGACGAAGCTGGAGCTTAGCCACGCATACCCGTTTATGAGCGCGACCTTCGTCGTCGTTTTTGTGCTGAGTGGCATTCTATTTCAAGAACCGATGACGATGCCCAAGATCATCGGGCTCGGCCTCATCGTTTCCGGCATCATCGTCGGGAGCCAGGGTTGAAATGTGTCTAGCTTGCAACGGCCCCGTAGCTGCTTCCGGATGGCATGTCCCGGGTGCGGGTCGTCACCAAAAGTTGAGTCTGGATTCCTGACTTTGCTACTGAGCTTGCGGTAGAGCGCGAAGGATTTGCAAGCAACCTGTTTGCGCTGCTTGCAAGCGAGGAATAACGGAACTTTTGGTTTCGTTCTCGGAATCGATTGATCATCTGGACACTTGGAGCTTTCGCCAACGCTTTGATGGAGACCATGCTCGACATCGAGCGGGATGGCCCTTCCAGCAGGGGGCTCGTTTCTCTGATTGCGCGCAAGATCCAAAGGCAAAATGCAAATTCCATTCAACAAGCCGTACATGACCGGCAAAGAGCTGGGGTACATCAGTGAAGCTCACGGGAAAGGTCATCTCTCCGGAGACGGCGCCTTCACGAAGCGGTGTAACGCCTGGTTGGAGCACCGGATCGGTTCTCGCAAGGCGCTGCTGACGCACTCCTGCACCGCCGCATTGGAGATGGCTGCGATCCTTGCCGATCTGCAGCCTGGTGATGAAGTGATCATGCCGTCCTTCACCTTTGTCTCGACTGCAAACGCTTTTGTCTTGCGCGGCGGTGTGCCGGTCTTTGTGGACATTCGCCCGGACACGCTGAATATCGATGAGACAAAGATCGACGCGGCAGTCACGGCCAGGACACGCGCCATTGTCGTTGTCCATTACGCCGGCGTCGGCTGTGCGATGGACGCGATCATGGAGACCGCACGCAAACACAAGCTTCTCGTCATCGAGGATGCTGCGCAGGGGATCATGTCCACATATAAGGGACGACCGCTCGGCGGCATCGGGCAACTGGCTACGATTTCCTTCCATGAGACCAAGAACATCATGTCCGGAGAAGGCGGGGCGTTGCTGGTGAACGCCGAGCAATTCATCGAACGGGCGGAGATTATCCGGGAAAAGGGCACGAACCGGAGCCGATTCTTCAGAGGCCAAGTGGACAAATATACATGGGTGGACATTGGATCTTCGTATCTACCAGGCGAGATCATCGGGGCTTTCCTCTGGGCGCAAATGGAGGAAGCCGAAGCCATCACCAAGCGCCGTCTACAGATGTGGGAGACTTACCACCAGTCGTTGGAGCCCTTGGAGAAGATGGGCAAGATACGTCGCCCGATCGTGCCGGCCGAATGCCGGCACAACGCCCACATGTACTATGTTCTGCTACCGGATCTCAGGCGCCGCGCCGAATTCATCACCAGACTCAAGGAAAACGACATCGGCGCCGTGTTTCACTACGTACCTCTGCACGATTCGCCCATGGGAATCAAATATTGTCGCGTCGCAGGGGAGCTTCCGGTGACGCGAGAAATGAGCGATCGGCTGGTCCGATTACCGCTGTGGCTTGGCCTCGAAGAACATCTAGTGGACACCATCCACAAGATCACCGACACGATCGGCCGGTTATAGGCACCTCATGGCTTGGTCGAGCCGGCAGAGCCCGTTGCCTCGCGGGTCGCAGCGGAATCCGCGGCCTCACGGATAATTGAATCAAAGCGCGGTATGCGTTTGACCAGCACCGAATTATATTCGTCCTCGTACACCGAAACGAAGTCGCCACGCTCGAGCAGCAACTGCCTGACCGGCGCGTTCCGCGCGCAAACGACGTAATCGATTTCGTATCGGTCGAATGCATCCGCCCATCCCTCCTGCCCCGAGAAGATCTTGAGATATTCTTTAACGAACGCATCGCCATAGGGCGCGGCTCGACCATCGATGAATACCTTCTGCGCAGGGTAGCGATAAATCATAAGGCCGCCAAATCCATACTCGTTGAATACGCGACCAGTAATGCCTCGACTCACGACGAAATTGACGGCGTTCCAGCCGGTGAGCTTATTGCGGGCTTCTATCTGTCGCGCTGCATGGATGGGCCAGTAGGCAAGACCGAGGAGCAGCCCGACGCATAGCATCAGCCAGTTCATCACGTAGACCTTGGAGCCAAGTTGTCGGCCTCGACCGGCTGTCTTTTTGTATCGGTTACGCACACGGCTGCGCTGCCACCGCAGCTTCAATTTGTCGAGGACTCCATCGGACAAAGCGAGAGCGAGCACCGGGGCAAGAGTAATGAGGCCGAATACCACGTGGCGACTCGCCTTCATCGATAGCAGGATCATCGCCGTTGCAAGCAACAATTCCTGGAGCTTGGGCCGTGAATCGCGAAAAGGCATACTCCACGCATACGCCAGCGCCAAAATCACCAAACTCTGGAAGTATCGATCCGTCAGCATCGGTGCACGCCACTCCGCGATTACTTGGGTTGACTCCAATCCAGCCGATTGAACTAGATACAGCCAATTATGAATGTGATAAGGACTGACCAAGCTCGCGCCGGCGGTAACCACGAGACAAATGAGCAGCGGTCGAAGGCGCGTTGGGTTGCGATCCGGCCAGGCGAGCCAACGGCTAAGCGCGGTGGCAGCGGTAACGATCGTGAGTAGGATCAAGCCGGTGGCATAGCCTCCATGGCTGTTCACCCACAAGACCATGATCGGCGGCAACCACACAAGCCTGCGCGTATTCCCGTCGTGCAGAAATGCGAGGATCAGATGCAGATAGATGGCATAGAAGACATAGCTGATTAACTGGCCCCGCGGCGACGCGAAGCTCAGCAGAGCACTGAAGCAGACAACTGCGATCAATAGTGCAGGAGCGGGGTTGAGAAATGCCCGGATACTGCGGTAGACGACGGAAAAAGTCGCACCCATCAAAATCGCAATGAGGAGCCGAACGCCAAACGGCCCGCCGATGGAATACACCGAATAGAGCACCACGTCGAACAGCCATGCGTTCAACACCCAGAGAGCATCCGGCCGTGTAAAGGAAAACGGGTCGCGGCTGGGAAGCATGCGGTCGTCGAGGATCAATTGCCCGGCGCGCAAATGCCAGAAGTAATCCGGGTCATACAGCTGGGCCATGACAAACGCCGCCATGGCAAAGACGATGATTAACAGTGCACCCGGTTCCAACCGCGGGATTCGCAACAGACGAGCGCGAAAGTCAAGTGCTCGCATTCGGGCCGGAAAAGAAAAACGGGACACAAAGCACGCGCACCCAGGGTGCTGCCCGAGGACTAGCACTCACTTGAGCGGAGCCCAGCGTCGATATTTCTGCCGTCATTCGCGCACTTTCGCGCGACAGACGAGTTGCGGCCCGCCTTTCAAAAGGACACGCCCGGTTTTTCGCCGGGGCCGCTGGTGCGTTTCCCGGCGGCAGATCGATGGATCATCGCGTTCGCTCCGGAAAGCTGCCGCCACCAGCGCGTGCGCGCCACAGCGCTGGATATAGCGATGGTCACGGCGACAACGGCGGCGCCGGCAATCACATCGATCACGTAGTGCCCGCCCTCGGAGGGCAGCGACAGCAGCATCAGGCCGTTCAGCGCCAAGATCAGGGCAAACAAACGGCCGCAGCCGCGATAAGCATAGATGATCAGGATCGCGAGCACCGTATGGTATGAAGGCATCGTGATAATGCCCTGGAATTCGTTCACCGAAAAAGACGCTGCGGTGCCTTCGCGCAGCGCGAGCAGGTGTGACGGATAGGTTGCCCAGGCGGGGCCAGGCACGCCGAAATGCGCGAATGCTCCGCGAGCCGGAAAGATACCCGAGATCGTGGCGGTGATCAGAATGGAGATCAAGGCGCCGAACAGGAATTCGGCAATGCGGTCGTTTCGCCTGCGATGGGCGAAGTAGAGGATCGATGCGGCGCACTCCGGCAGCAGGCTCGTGTAGAGGATGACGAACAGGCCTTTGAGCAGCGGGTGCGAGTTGACGAACTGAAACCACGCGGGCCAGCTGAAGCCCAGGCCGGCGTCGATGTTGACGAGCTCGCTGTCGGTCAGCGGAAAGGGGAGTGTCGCCGTCAGATATGTGAAGATCGCGGCGGCGACGCTGAACGCTGCAACCAGCGCGCCCCACAACGCCATGTCGGCGAGCTGTGCGTTACGCCGGAACGAGCCATAGAAAAATCCGATCGCAAGCAAGAGCCCGGTCAGTACGACGACCTGCGTCCAATGGGAGAAGCTCAGGCCCGCGTGTCTGGCCCAGAGCCAGTCGCAGATGGCGAGGGCGGCGATCGCGCATGCTGTGGCCGCCTTCATGGCAACTCAACGGAGGTGCCGTAAACGATCAGCCCGAAAGATCAAGTTCCAACCGGGACCGTCAGCCTCGTCACAACACCCCGTGGCGTTGTGACGACGACATTAACAAAGCCGCCCATCACGGTGCATAGGATGGGTATATCGTATTCCTCTATCACCACGTCGCCCGGGCCGGTCCCGAAATGCTGCCCGATCCCGATCACATAATTGCGTACCACAAACGAGGTGAAGGCTCCCGGCGCAATAGCGGTCCCGGTGAATACGATGGTGGTTCCTGCGGGCATCGGGTTCCCATTGAGGTCCACGATGCGAAAGTGAAGGATCCCACTGCTGCCCGAAGGAGAGAAATCGGCGCACACGCCTGCCGGGCTGAAGCTGATGAATGCATTGCTCCCAGACCAGATGGCGACATACGACCGGCCCAGGTACGTCGTCTGCTGGGCATTGGGAATCTTCGGGTTTGCCAACACTCCGTTGTACAGGCCATCCGGCGGCGTGCTGCACAGTCCGTTGGTGTTGGGCCCTATGCAGGGCTCACCCGGGTCCCAATGAAAGTCTTCGTTGTCGTCTCGGAAGATATCGGGGCTCAAGTCGTTGGCCACCTTGAACTCCGGACCGAAAGTATTGCCGCAATTGTCGCAGACGTTGTTCCCGTTGGCGTCGAAGAAATCCTCTTCGCCGCGCAGATATCCCATCACAACGGAGCGCCCGCCGGGCGGGCGATTGCCAAGCGACCAGTAGGCCACCGAGCATGCCCCGGATACCCCGCTGACCGCGGAATTCGTGGTCTGACCCGTAGGCGTGGCGACGACGGCGCCGGTGAGACACGAGGCGCCGATGCCTCCGTAAGCTGCGGTAAAGTTTACGGCCGTGCCATCGGGAGGCGGGTTTCCGAAGTGATCCGCGGTCGACATCGTAACGCAGGTCTGCGACGGCGATCCAGTGCAGGCCGGACCCGCAGGCCCGTCGAAGTTCCACCCTTCGAAGTTGCCGATGGTCGTGCTGATCGATATGCGAGCGTTGACGGCAAGGCCTGTCGAAACCACGAGAACGCTCGATACGGTCGTAATGCCGGTGTTGGGGATCGACGCGGTGACGATCACAAATGGCGTCGGCACCGTTCCGGCGGAGACTACCGTAGAGACTAATCCGTTTGCATCTGTCAATGCGCTCTGCGGCACCAGCGACAGCCCGCCGATGGTTGTATTCAAGGTGAAGTTGACCTGCGTGCCCTGCACCGGGTGGCCGGTCTGGTCGAATACCTGAAACGTCAGGGTGGAAAACTCCTGGCGGCCCGCCCCTCCCGTCCCCTTGAGCGCGATGTTGGTCGTATCCGCTCCTACAAACTTTATCGATCCCAGGGCGGAGGCGGGCAGGTTGGGGACATTAACCGCATAGCCGAGGGTCGCCGTCCCTGCTGTGACGGTGCTTACGATAATCGTGCCGCCCGGGCCGATGGTAATGACGGTCCCGCTGGTCGTCCCCGCCGTCGACGCAGTGATAGTGAATGCGCCGGCAACGGTCCCCGCAAGAAGGGTAACCCGCGCCACGCCGTTGGAGTCGGTCAGCGCCGACCCGGATGGCGGGTTGAAGCCGCCGGTTTTGTCCGAAGTCGTGAAGGTGACGGCAACGTTGGGCGCGGGATTGCCGTTGGTATCTCTTACCAGCGCCCGCACGATCCCCGGGCTCGTGGGAGAGATCGTATTGGTGGCATTTCCGGCTGTATCCGTCAGCGTCAGGGAGATGCTGGATTGGCCGGTCGGGGTCGTGGGAGTCGACGCGCAGCCAGGCAGCAGCGGGCTGCGGTTGGGGTCGTTTACGCAACTGTTGCTGCCACCGCCTCCGCAGCCGGATAGGACCGCGATCGCCGTGACGACCGCGAACCACTTCAAGCGACTGCCGAGTTGCGCGACTGTTACCATTCTTTGTCTCCCTGAATGAAGCGCGCCGAGGTCGTCACCCGACGATGGCCTTGCCTGGTCGAATCGTTTCGTCGGGTGCGTCCGCGGCCGATCATTCCGCGCCGTTGCCCGCGTCCGCCACTTGCATGCCCTCGGGTGCAGCGTCGAGCAGCGCGACGTGGCGCTGCAGGTCTCTCCCCAATACCACGCGGACATCGGTGCTGGCGCGCAGTGCAGCGGTCTTGATCATAGGCGGCTGATTGGGCATGCGGCTGCGCAGCGCCGCCGCCACGTCGGCGTACCCGTCGCGGTATTGGATCTGCGTGAGGCGCTGCCGGAAAGGCTTCTGGTTGGTCAAGCGCGCCTTGGGCAGACCCTTCGCGATGAGCTGCTCGCCCAGTCTTCTCGCCATGCCGGTCACGCCGTTGCCGTTCGACAATTCCAGCCGATAGCT
>Ga0070707_100004189_pt1 | contig 13518 bp, 6 predicted proteins | sample KBSK5502metaG_FD_65468 | JGI IMG/M metagenome (GOLD analysis project Ga0070707, IMG submission 65468) | Corn, switchgrass and miscanthus rhizosphere microbial communities from Kellogg Biological Station, Michigan, USA - KBS K5-50-2 metaG | ecosystem: Host-associated > Plants > Roots >... | reverse complement strand
ATTGTCACTGGTCTGTCGCGCTTCTCGTACCTGCGAGTGATCTCACGCAGTTCGACACTTCGATACGGAAAAGAAACAGATGACGTCCGCGATGTTGGTACAACACTCGGCGCACGTTATGTGATGGAAGGAAGTCTGCGGGTTGCTGGTTCGTCGTTGCGCATATCAGTGCAACTCGTAGACGCAGGCACCGGCGCTCATCTGTGGGCCGAGACATACGATCGACAATTCCGCGCTGAGGAAGTATTCGCCCTGCAAGATGATCTCGTACCGAGGATCGTCTCGACCATAGCCGACGTAAATGGTGTGCTTCCTCGGAGCATGAGTGAAGCTGTATGCAGCAAGAATCCTGATGAGTTAAGCCCGTACGAAGCTGTACTGCGCAGTTTCCGATACTTCGATCGAGTCAATGCCGAAGAGTTGGCTGCTGCGCAGTCTTGCCTCCAGATAGCCGTGCAGAAAGCTCCGGCTAATGCGGATGCCTGGGCGATGTTGGCATTGCTATTCGTTCAGGACTACGGACAAGGATTCAATCTTCATTCGGATGCACTGGACTCCGGGGCAATGGCAGCTCAACGCGCAGTCGAGGCGGGACCATCGAATCACCTGGCCCACTTCAGTCTGGCCCAGGCGCGCTTCTTCCAAAAGGATCTTCAGAGTTTTCGAAATGCGGCAGAGCGAGCCGTTGCGCTCAACCCAATGGACGCAAACTCACTCGCTTTCATGGGTGAGTTGTTAACCTACGTGGGCGATTCTGAACGTGGACTTGCACTCGCCTCGCGCGCCAAACAAATCAATCCTAATCATCCTGGTTGGTTCTGGTATGCCGACTTCTTTCATGCGTATCGCCAAGGCGACTACCGAGGCGCACTTGGCTTGATCCTAAAAGCGAACTTGCCGAACCACTGGGGAATGCATGCGGGTATTGCTGCCTGCGCTGGTCAGCTTGGAGACAGAAAGTTGGCAGGTAAAGCCGTTCGCGATCTGCTCAAACTGCGGCCGGACTACGGCGCCACGGTACATAACACTCTCGCGAAGTGGTTTGACCCTGAGTTGTGCGAGCAACTTCTCGACGGATTGCGAAAGGCCGGGCTCGAGATTTCCGATCATGAGAGATTGACAACCTCATCGACTGTGACAGAGACAGCTGCGCTGGCCGAGTCCTCGCCCTCCATAGCAGTCCTGCCTTTCGTCAACATCAGTAACGACGTCGACAACGAATACTTCTGCGACGGCTTGGCGGAAGAGCTGCTCAATGCGCTGTCGAAGATCGACAAGTTGAAAGTCGCCGCTCGGACTTCAGCTTTCTCGTTCAAGGGTCGGAATGTAAACGTCAGTGAAATCGCCAGCACCTTGAAGGTGAACACGGTTCTCGAAGGCAGTGTGAGAAAGTCAGTGAATCGTATCCGAATCACTGCTCAGCTGATCAATGCCGCGGACGGTTATCATCTCTGGTCTGAGCGTTACGACCGTGAGATGAAAGACATCTTCGACGTGCAGGACGAGATCACGGTTGCCGTAGTCGAAGCGTTGAAAGTAAAGCTGCTTGGAGAAGAGCAGGGCGCCGTACTGAAGCGTCACACGAGGAACCCCGAAGCTCACGAATTCTATCTGCGAGGCCTTTTTTACTTCAACAGGTTTACGCCTGACGATTTTCAAAAAGCCAGCGAGAGTTTTCGCCGGGCCATCGCCATCGATCCGCGCTACGCATCGGCTTACGCCGGGCTGGCCGACGCTTATACGGAACTGTCCTTTTTCTCTTTCTCGCCGAGTGAATCGATGCCGAAGGCCAGAGCAGCAGCCAACCAGGCGTTGGAACTCGATGACACGCTGGCTGAAGCTCATAATTCCCTGGCGATCATCAAAATGTACTTCGACTGGGACTACGCCGGCGCCGAGCAGGAGTTCAAACGCGCCCTCGCTCTCAATCCTGGCAGCGCTCTTATTCATATGTGGTCTGGCTGGTATCTGGCCTTGATGGGGCGCTTTGATGAAAGCTTCAAAGAGATGCAGCGTGCGCAGGAGCTGGATCCACTGTCCGCCACGATCAATAGCGGTATTGGCATCGTCTTCCATTGGTCGCGACAACCTGAGCGCGCAATTGAACAGTTTCGAAAAGTGCTCGAGCTGAACCCGAACTATGCCATCGCCAGCAGCTTCCTCGCTGAGGCGCATGTACAGAGGGGCGACTTCGACTCGGCTATTGCGACAATCGAGAAGATACCGCAAGCAGCAGCCGACCCACTTACCTTATCAACCGTGGGATATGTGTATGCGAAATCCGGAGACCGTCACAAGGCGCAGGAGATTCTGAATGAGTTTGTGAAGCGATCGAATCAGGAATACGTACCGGCGGTTAACTTTGCGCAGATTTACGCGGGCCTCGCTGATAACGAGCAGGCTCTGGCGTGGCTTGAGAAGGCTTGCAACGAACGAGCGGTATGGATTCCATTCTTGAAAGTGGATCTGAAACTCGATCCGCTGCGCTCCAACCCCCGCTTTCAGGAGTTGCTGAAGAAAGTCGGTTTTTCGGCAGTGTGACGCGCGTGATACCAGGCCAGCTCGCGATGTCTCATTGAAGCGCCTGACTCGGTGACGATGGCCTATCTCGGCGCTTTGCGACAAAACACAGTGAGAATTCTTCCTGCTCTCTGTCTTCTGCTCTTCCTGCCATCCTGCGTCCGCGCCCAGGAGGGTTTGACTCGTTACGTTGATCCTTTCATCGGCACGGGTGGGAATGGCCACACCTTTCCTGGCGCAACTATGCCTTTCGGCATGATGCAGCTGAGTCCTGACACGCGTCTGACCGGTTGGGACGGTTGCTCGGGGTATCATTATTCGGACCACGTCATCTACGGATTCAGTCATACACACTTAAGCGGGACGGGTATCTCCGACTATGGCGACATCCTGCTGATGCCAACCGTAGGGAAATTGTGGCTAAGCAATCGCGACTACGCTTCCGGTTTCAGCCATCAGAACGAGACGGCTCGGCCAGGGTATTATTCGGTCAGGCTCGACAACAACGTGTTTGTGGAGCTAACGGCAACGCTGCGAGCTGGTCTTCATCGATACACTTACCCTTCAACTGATCAAGCCAGAATCATTCTCGATCTAACTCATCGCGATCGAGTCCTCGATTCCGGATTGAGAATTACCGGCGGAACAACCTTCGTCGGCTGGCGCAGATCGCGCTCCTGGGCACAGGACCAAATTGTCTATTTTGCCGGAGAGTTTTCTCAACCTTTTACAGCGTCGGGAATCTCGAAAGATGACCAGGTCCGTGAAGGTCATGCTGACGCGCGAGGCACTAACGTTAAGGCGTTCTTCACTTTCGACGCTCGCGGCGGGGCGCCAATCTTCGTGAAAGTAGCTATCTCTGCGGTGAGTATTGAAGGCGCGCTCCGGAATCTGCACGCTGAAATCAGCGACTGGAATTTCGACCACGTCAAAGCTGAAGCTGATCGCGCATGGAACAAAGAGCTAAATAAGATCAAAGTTACCGGCGGCAGCGACGCACAACTGAAAACCTTCTACACGGCGATGTATCACGCCATGCTGGCGCCGAATCTTTTCATGGACGTTGACGGGCAGTACCTTGGCCGCGATTTCAAAATTCATACTGCGCATGGCTTTGACAATTACACGGTCTTTTCTCTCTGGGACACTTTTCGCGCCGCTCATCCTCTCTACACGATCATTGATCAAAAGCGCTCGCTGGATTTCATCAAGACCTTTCTGACGCAATACCAGCAAGGCGGCCGGCTGCCGGTGTGGGAACTCGCCGCCAACGAAACCGACAAGATGATCGGATATCACGCGGTGTCGGTGATCGCCGACGCTGCTGCGAAAGGCATACGCGAATTCGATCTCAATCTTGCTTTGGAAGCGATGAAGCACAGCGCCGAATTCAATCAAACAGGCCTGAGAGCTTATCGCAATCACGGCTACATCGGGATGGAGGAGGAACGAGAGTCGACCTCGAAGACGTTGGAATACGCTTACGACGATTGGTGTATCGCGGAGATGGCGCGCTTCCTTGGACGGACAGACGATTACCGACGGTATCTTCGCCGCGCCCAGTTCTACGAAAACGTTTTCGACACAACGTCAGGTTTCATGTGCCCACGCGTCAATGGTGGCTGGCTCTCTCCGTGCGATCCGCACGAGGTCAACTTCGCTTTCACCGAAGCCAACTCATGGCAGTATTCGTTCTTTGTGCCCCAGGACATCAGCGGTTTGATCTCTTTAATGGGTGGCAGGGATAAGTTTGTGAATAAACTCGACGAGCTCTTCACGACGACCGGCAAGCTCACCGGCCGCGAGCAAGCAGACATCACCGGGCTGATCGGCCAATACGCGCATGGTAACGAGCCCAGCCATCACCTGGCTTATCTGTACGACTACGTGAATCAGCCCTGGAAGACGCAGTATCGTGTCCGTCAAATCATGGACAACTTCTACACGCCTCGGCCCGACGGCTTGATTGGCAATGAAGACTGCGGGCAGATGTCGGCCTGGTACATCCTGAGCGCGGCCGGCTTTTATCCGGTAACGCCAGGCGCATCGATTTATGCTATCGGGAGTCCGCTGTTTCCGGAGGTCCGATTCAAACTCGAGAACGGCAAACAGCTTGTCATTAAAGCAAGTGGCGTTTCGGACACGAACATCTACATTCAATCCGCGACGCTGAACCGGTTGCCCTATCGCAAATCGTTTCTGACCCATCGCGATCTGATGGCCGGAGGTGAGCTGGTCTTCAAAATGGCCGCGCGACCAAATCGGCAATGGGGTAGCGGCGCGGCGGATGTTCCCGTCTCGAAGATCGCGAATCACAGGATTGTGGCGACGCCAGTGATCAAGGTCGCGGGCAAGACTTTCAGAGACCGTCTGGAGGTTGCCTTCGAACCCACACAAGGAAATCTGAAAATACACTACACCACTGATGGCCGCGAGCCGGGCGCCAACTCACCGATTTTTACCAGGCCCTTCTTCATCGATCGCACGACGACCGTTAAGGCGCGAGCCTTTGAATCGAAAGACAGTAGCTTGGTTGCCGCGGCCACATTTCACAAGATTCCGCAAAACTGGACTATCAAGCTGCTCTCAAAATACAGCCGGCAGTACACCGGAGGTGGTGACCTCGCCATGATTGACGGTGTTAGAGGAACGTCGAATTTTGTCGATGGCACCTGGCAGGGGTATGACGGGCACGACCTGGTTGCTGTGGTTGACCTGGGAGCGAGGCAAAGAGTTTCGAAACTTGGCGCCGGCTTTTTGCAAGACGTTGAATCGTGGATTTGGATGCCGCGCCGGGTCGATTTCGAGCTTTCAACCGATGGCACGAATTTCGTTCCTGCGCTCTCACTTAACAACGATGTTTCCGACAGCGAATACGGAGCGATAGTGAAAGACTTTGTTGGGACCATCAAGCCGCAACAGGCGCGCTTTGTGAGAATGACCGCACACAACTACGGCAAGCTTCCCGTGTGGCATCCCGGCGCCGGCGGCGACTCGTGGATCTTCGTTGACGAGATCATTATTGAATAGGAGACCTTTCAGTCGGAAGGTAACCGCTGGAGTGCGCTTTCTGGAGAACTAATCCCTGCGGGCATATCTGACATAGTTTGAAGAAACTGGCGGTTTTCACTCACGATAAGGCTCGCCTCAAACACTTCCGCATGCGCTGCGATGACAGCATCTCCCTTACGACAACCATGTTCCTGATAGAATTTCACCTTTTCGGTCGGCGCTAGATCCCAGCTTACTTCGACCTGATCGGAATAGTTGTTAACCAACTGGTAGAAGTCTCGCATCTCCTGCTTAGTCAATTTCACGGCGAGTTCTTTGAGTACCTGTCGAGGAACGATTACTGAGAATGAACCAATCCGATCAAGTAACTTCGCACAAGCCGGGAAGTTCGCGTCCCGCCGCAAGCCCAAGATCCAAACATTAGTGTCCAGCAACCAACGCTTAGGCGCGGTAGTCATCGTCAGCGATTTCTTCTCGGATATGTTGGAGTTCCGACCAAATTTCGTCCGATGGAACGTTTAAGCGATGTTCGGCGAGTAAACGCTGACGGTATTTTTCAGACAGATCATGCAGGCCCTTTTGAAAATTAATTTGCGCGACCTTATCAATCAGCGCTTGTTGCTCTGATGGTTCAAGCGAGGTAATTGCGCGGGCCAACTCATCAACAGATTGCATCATGCGAAAATGCTAATCCTCTATCCCGAACTTGGCAAGGGTTCTTGGGTATTGGTGCTGCTCCGTTAGCGTGTTGCTCCGCTGTACTCCCGCAATAGAAGGAGGGCATCACGCCGCATGTTTGGATATTCGAGATTTGCTTGCGGCCTAAAGCTGGCGAGGAGTATTGTCGCCACTGTGAAATCAGGCGTCGGCATTCCAGATAGTTCGCCCGAAAGCACGGTTAAAGCCATCCAACACATTGTAGACGGGCCGACTAGGGCTGATCTTGAAATGCTCTCCCGAAGTCAGAATAAAGTTTGGCGATTTTAGTCTTGAATCGCGTGACGAAAGATTTTCCCAGGAGACGTTTCCTCAAAGGAATTGGTGGTGCGGTGGCAGCCACTTCGTTTCCCAATCTCCTTTTTGCGAGGGCGTCAGAAGCTCACCAGGAAAGAGCCACTCGCACGAGCGCGATTGTTCTCTGGGAAAGTGACTTTCCGCAGATCGACGGTGGCCACATCACCAGGGAGATCCTCGAAGCAGCATTGACCGGCTTCGATGTCAGCTACGTTTCGGAACAGCAACTGATCGAGCGTCTGCGAGTCGACGGATGTGACCTGCTGGTAATGCCGTACGGCTCGGCCTTTCCCAAGCGCGCCTGGCCAGCCGTGCTCGGATATCTTCGTGCCGGCGGCAATCTGCTGAACCTTGGCGGGGTGCCATTTGCCGTTCCTGTTATTCGCGGCGGCTCGCGTTGGCAGCCCGAAGCACGACAGAACGCGTATCACAAGAAACTCGGCATCACGCAGTCATTCCCGGTTGAGGCTGCGGCGGTTGCTGCTTACCGGGCAGCGAGTCAATTTGGTGAAGACTATCTCAGGAATAAGAACTCTGATAACCAAAACCTAGCGAACGAGTTTAAGGCTGAACGGATTTTCGAGCTTTATGTGCGGTTTACTTCGTCGAGTTCGATTGCCGATGAAGCCGGCAGTGATGGGCCGCGCGAGGCTGTACTCCATCCACTGGTGTTCGGATTGAATCGCGAGCAGCGGCCTGTCGCTGCTCCGATAATTCAAATCGATCGTTTGCAGGGAGAATTTGCCGGTGGACGTTGGGTGCTCGCCAACTTCAGCGGACGTGTCAGCGCTGCGGCGATTCGCAGGCTAAGTGAACAAGCAGCGCTGGGGGCGATCGAGTTTAGAGTGCGCAGCGAGTTTGCATGTTACCGCCCTGGTGAGGTTCCTTCATTCTCAGTAGATTTACATCGGCCGGGAGGCCATGTCGAAAAGATCATTCGTGATGATTGCAGTCTGGAATTGCGTGACCGCGCGAACAATGTGGTGGCGCAGTTGCCGGTTGTCCTCAAACGCGAAGCCGCGCGCGCCACGGGCACAGGCCGTTTGAAGGAAGGGACGAAGCTGGCGCCCGGATTTTATCGCGTCGCAGCGCGTCAGACAGTTAACGGCAGCACTCCTTACGAACTCACCTCCACAACGGGTTTCTGGGTTTACGACCACCAGCTCATGACGCGGGGCAGACCTCTGACTGTGGATCAAAACTTTTTCTATCGTGATGGCGACGTCTACCCCATCACCGGCACAACGTACATGGCGTCTGACGTGCATCGACAGTTTCTGTTCGAGCCAAATCCGGCTGTCTGGGATCGAGACTTTCGCGCGATGAAGGCGGCCGGCGTCAACCTGCTGCGCACAGGTATCTGGACTGGCTGGAAAAAGTTCATGCCCGAAGCCGGCAAAGTAAACGAAGCGGCACTGCGTGCGTTGGACGCATATCTTTTGACCGCGCACAGTCATGACATCCCGGTCATCTTCACCTTCTTTGCTTTCCTGCCGGAAACCTGGGGCGGGAAGAATGCTTACCTCGATCCGAAAGCGGTGCAGGCGCAAGCGCAGTTTGTCTCGGCGTTCGCGCAGCGCTATCGCGAGGTGGACGATTTGATTTGGGACCTGATCAACGAACCTTCGTTCTGTTCGCCCAAACATTTGTGGAGTTGCCGGCCGAACTATGACGATTACGAAAAGGCAGCGTGGCAACAGTGGTTGAGAGTGCGTTATGACGCCGCGAATGACGAAGAGCGCGCCACGCGACTCCAGGAGCTTTGGCGAACGACGAGTCCCGACGAGTCGGGACTTGACCTGCCCCGTCTCGAAGACTTTGAGGGCGTCAACATCCTCGACGATCGCCGTCCGCTCAAGACAATCGACTATCGTTTGTTTGCGCAGGAGATGTTTGCTCGCTGGGTGCGCGAGATGACGGAAGTGATTAGAAAAAACGGCAATCGAAATCAGTTGATCACCGTGGGCCAGGACGAAGCCGGAAACAGCGATAGCCCCAGCCCTCATTTCTTTGCTGGCGTGGTCGATTTCACCTGCATGCACAATTGGTGGGCTAACGACGATCTGGTCTGGGACAGTGTGATGGCGAAATCGCCATCGAAGGCCAGCCTAATCGAAGAAACCGGAATCATGTTTTACGAGAAGATGGACGGCTCGGGATGGCGTACAGAGGAAGAGGCGCGCAACCTGCTCGAACGGAAGCTGGCCATTAGTTTCGCAGCGCAAGGGGCCGGGTTCGTCCAGTGGATTTGGAATGCGAACTGTTACATGAACTCAGACAACGAAGCCGCGATTGGCTTTCATCGTGCCGACCAGACCGCCAAGCCCGAGTTGGAATCTTTTCTTAAGATCACAAAATTCCTTTCGACGCATCGCGATGCACTGCACGGCAGAGAAGACGAAGAAGTGCTGATGCTGATTCCGCATTCGCAGATGTTTTCGCCGCGTAACTTTGCCACCGAAGTCACGCGCAAATGCGTCCGCGCGATGTTCTATCACTGTCGCATGCCGCTTAGGGCTGTCAGCGAATATCTACTCGCCGAAACTAACTCAACCGCGAAACTGATCGTTGTTCCGGCGCCGCGCGTGCTTACTGAGAAATGCTGGCGAGCTTTGGTCGCTCAGGCCGCTCGTGGAGCTACGATCGTGATCTCCGGAGTGTTAGACGCTGATGAGCATTGGCTGTCCACCGAATCCCGATCAATCGGGATCTTCGGCTTCGGTGCGGACACCAACACGGTTTCGGCATCCGAATCCATTTTGATTGGAACTGCTGATCACCTGGTGCGCTATGAAGGAGAGAAAATCCAGCGGATTGAAAAGGCCGTGATGAAAGCTAAAGGACCGTCGCGCGTTCTGGTGCAGTCACATGGCGCCGGCCGTTTTGTCTGGAGTCCTCTCCCGCTCGAAGCCGGCAACTCAATGACGTCGCTGATCGCTTTCTATCAGTTTGCGCTGGCGCAGGCCAACCTCGCGCCGGCATTTGCGGTGTCACCCGACACTCCCTCGATCGTGGTGCTTCCGTCAATTTTCGAGAAGCATGCGCTCTACACTTTCGTTTCCGAAACAGATCGCGACGCGTCGCTGACGCTTCGGCACCACGAAACCCGAACGCCTGTTTCAGTGACGATTCCCGCAGGCAGAGCTACGCTTCTGTTGCTGGACCGAGCAACCGGAAAGCTGATCGACTCGACAAATTCTTCTCGGGAACCTTTGTAAAGCTTTCCACGTCGTGAGCTGAATTGTATAGTTGTCGCCGTTTTTGGCGACGTGATCGGTTCGCGTGAGCTTCCTGTTCAGAGGCGGGCATAGTCCGCCAACCCAGAGCCATCAGAACAACCGTTCAGGCACAAAACTATGTTTCGAGACCTTATTCTCCCAGTTTTCTTTTTAGCCAACGTATTCGCACAGAATGCACCGCTCAGCTCGTCAGGCCTTCGAGTCGGTCGCGAGCTGAATAGCGCGTTTGCTCAAAAGGCCGCCCCCGATACCGTTGCCTTTGACAGCAGTTATAAGCTAACGCTGCCAAAGCCGATTCAGGACAAGAACTTTTTTCTGTTGAGTGTGTTTCAGAGAAGGCGTGCAGTACGAAAACTCTTGAGTGAGAACAGAGTCCTGAAGCAGTTGGCGAACGACAAGGTTGTGGCTTTGAAGAAAGCCGCGAGTTGCGATAATGCGGGTTGCTTCGACGAGTTGATTCGATTCGACGCCCGCACCATCGAAGCAGTGTCCACCGAACTGCAAACACTGGCGAATGCGCCTGAGCTCAAACTCCTTGCGAAAAAAGATCTGCGTCCATCGGGTGCCTTTAATAAGTACAACGATCAATCTGACGGAGAATTGTTGGTTGCTGCCTGGAAGGATGCTGCGGCGGGGATGAACCGGATACTTCGCGTTTATGGCCTCGGCGAGGACCCGCGTTACGAGCAGATCGATAAGGTTAGTTTTGATGTGTCCACGGACGCGTATCGCACTCTGGTAAGAGCGAAGATCAAGGAAATCAAATTTTCAAATACTCCGCTGTTTTTTGAGCCGACGCTCAGCTTTGCTCTGGGACTGTTGGAAATCAATCGACGTGATGAGGCTGGCCGTTACGAACCGCTTGAACAGGGAGAGAACAAAGCCGCTGTGCAGAATCTAAAAAACATCAGGTGGAGTGACTATCCGTATTCTTTCATTTTGGTGCTCGGTTCGGGTCCGCAGGACTCGGCCAGATTGAGTCCGCTGGGAGCCACGAGAGCTGACGTGGGCGCACAATTGTTTTTACAACATAAGGCGCCCTTGATTATCTTGTCTGGCGGCCATGTTCATCCGATGCAGACGCCTTATTGCGAAGCCATCGAGATGAAAAAATACGTCATGGAAAAATTCAAGATACCGGAGACGAGTATTCTGGTTGATCCGCACGCGCGTCATACCACCACAAATTTTCGCAACGGCGCGCGGCTCGCCTTTCGCTATCGGATACCTACTGCTCTGGCTCTGGTCACTTCCAGCGAATCTCATATCGCCTCATCGACCAGTGACGAATTCCGTACTCGGTGCCTTAATGAACTTGGATATTTCCCAATGGAGTGTATTAAGCGGATATCTCCAGTCGAAGCTGAGTTCAGGCCTTCGATTGCTTCTTTGTTTTTTGATGCCAATGATCCGCTGGATCCCTGATCTCTAAACGGCGAGATGACGCTTTTACCCGGCACCAAAATCGGCCGCTATGAAATCCGCTCAAAGATCGGCGCGGGCGGAATGGGCGAAGTTTATTTGGCGCTCGATACTGATCTGGGTCGCACAGTGGCGATCAAGACTCTGCCGCCGGCTCTCGCATCTAACCAACAACGGCTGCAGCGCTTCACTCAGGAAGCCAAAGCCGTCTCGGCTCTGAATCACCCGCACATTCTGACAATTCATGAGATTGGGGCGATTGATGACATCCGCTTTATCGCCACCGAGTTCATCGACGGCGAAACTCTCCGCGTCCGCATCAACGCGGGAATGAAACTGTCAGACATTCTGGAGGTGACAACTCAGACAGCCAGTGCGCTTGCCGCTGCGCACGAGGCCGGTATCGTTCATCGAGACATCAAGCCCGAGAACATCATGGTAAGGCGGGATGGATTCGTAAAGGTTTTGGATTTTGGGCTGGCTAAGCTGGTCGAGCCGAAAGATTCCGCGAGCAATGCCGAGGCGCCCACGCGGGCGATGGTGAACACGGACGCGGGAACGGTGATGGGCACGGCCAATTACATGTCGCCTGAGCAAGCGAAAGGCACGCCGATGGATTCGCGCACGGATCTTTGGAGTCTGGGCGCAGTGCTCTACGAAATGATCGCGGGCCAGGTGCCTTTCGCCGGCGAGACTCCGACTGAGACGATTTCTCTGATTCTGCAAAGAGACACTGCACCCCTCAGCCGGTACGTCGATGAGGTTCCCGCCGAACTGGAGCGCATCGTCGCCAAAGCGCTAACGAAAGATCGCGATGAGCGCTATCAAACTGCGAAAGACTTTTTGATCGATCTGAGAAACCTGAAACGTAAGCTGGAAGTCGATGCCGAGATTGATCGCAGCGTGGCGACGGAGCTGCGCGTCGCCCTGTCCACCAGGTCAGGGCAAAAGTCAGGCGTGACAACCGCAGGCGCGCAGCCGGCTGCAGGCGAAACGCTGAGCCCCGACCGCTCGACCCCCGTTGCCGGAACCAAAAAGCGGAGGATTGTCATCGCGATCATCGCCGGGCTGGCGTTGATTGGCGTCATGGTTGGCATCGTGGTGTTTGTGCGCGCGCGCAAGGCCGAAGCGGCCATTGATTCGATTGCCGTGTTGCCGTTTGAGAATCTGAACCAGGATGCAGACTCAGATTACCTGGCAGATGGGATCACTGAAAGCATCATTAACAGTTTGACGCAGCTTCCCAACCTGAAAGTGATCTCCCGCAGTTCTGTCTTTGCTTACAAAGGAAAAGGTGTGGATCCGTTTGTTGCCGGCAAGCAACTGGGCGTGCGCGCCATTCTCACCGGAAGAATCGTCCGGCGCGGAGACCAGTTGAGTATCAGCGCCGAGCTCATGGAGGTCGCGAGCAATAAGCAGATCTGGGGTGAGCGCTACAACGAAAAGTTGTCAGATCTACTTTCAGTACAGCGCAACATTGCCACCGAGATCACGCGAAACCTGCGCCCACAGCTGTCCGGCGAACAGGAACGCCGGCTGGCCCGGAACTACACCCAAAACGCCGAAGCCTATCAACTCTATTTGAAGGGCCGTTATTATTGGAACAAACGAACCGAGGACAACTACCGGAAGGCAATTGAGAGTTTTCGCAAGGCAATCGAAATAGATCCGAGCTTTGCCCTGGCGTACACGGGTCTGGCGGATACTTACAGTTTTCTCAGCAGTCAGGGAGTCAGCCCGCCGTCCGACGTTTTTCCGCTCTCAAAGGAGGCAGCCACACGAGCAATCGAGATCGATGATTCTTTGTCGGAAGCGCACACTTCGCTGGCTTACGTAAAGCTCTATTACGATTGGGATCTGGCCGGAGCTGAGCGTGAGTACATTCGGGCGATCGAGCTGAACCCGAATTATGCCACGCCGCATCATGGCTACGCTTACTTGTTGATGTCGTCCGGCCGCACCGAACAGGCCATCGCGGAAATAAGGAAAGCCGAAAACCTCGATCCGCTCTCGCTGATCATTCAAACAGACCACGGAGAATTTTTTTACTTTGCCCGGCGTCCCGACGAAGCGATCCAGCAACTGCAAAAAGCGATTGAAATGGATCCCGGTTTTGTGCGCGCGCATTTCCTGATGGGCCGCGCGCTGGCGCAGAAAGGGCAATGCGATCCCGCGATTGCGGAATTTCAAAAGGCGCGCAGTCTGGCAACCGGGAGTGTGGAAATGCTGGGCGCGCTGGCCCAGGGATATGCGTCGTGCGGCCGCAAGGCGGAAGCCAGAAAGACTCTCGACGAATTGCTGGTTTTATCAA
>Ga0070707_100004186_pt1 | contig 13522 bp, 13 predicted proteins | sample KBSK5502metaG_FD_65468 | JGI IMG/M metagenome (GOLD analysis project Ga0070707, IMG submission 65468) | Corn, switchgrass and miscanthus rhizosphere microbial communities from Kellogg Biological Station, Michigan, USA - KBS K5-50-2 metaG | ecosystem: Host-associated > Plants > Roots >... | reverse complement strand
ACCAGGCGGCCCTCCGGCACCAGCACCAGGCCGGCGCGCACCCGGCCCGGCGCGTCGAGCGCGCTCACGGCCGCGCCGAAGAGCTGGATCCCACCGCGCTCGGCGCGGAGGAGCCCGGAGAGCGCCGCCATCAGGGTCGACTTGCCGGCCCCGTTGGCGCCGAGGACCGCGACCAGCTCGCCCGCGCCCACCGAGAGATCGAGGCCCGGCAGGACCGGCGCGCCGCCGTAGCCGGCGACGAGGCCGGCCACGTTCAGGGCGCTGTCGTGGGACATCGGCGCCGCGGCGGTCCGGGGTCGCCCGGTCGACCGACGATCGCCCAGGTAGGCCGCGCGCACCGCGGGATCGGCCTGGACCGCCGCCGGGGTCCCTTCGGCCAGGACGAGCCCGGCGTCGAGCACGACGACTTGGGTGGAGACGTCCATCACCAGCTCCATGTCGTGCTCGACGAGCAGCACCGCCACGCCGCGCGCGGCGATCGCCCGCAGCAACGCTCCCACCCGGCGCGTGTCGTCGGCGCTGAGCCCCGCGGCGGGCTCGTCGAGCAGCAGCGCGGCCGGCCGCGTGGCGAGGGCGCGCGCGATCTCGACCAGGCGCCGGTCCACGTGGGCGAGGCCGCCGGCCGGGGCGTCGAGGCTGCCGGCGTAGCCGACGAAATCGAGCAAGGAGGCGGCGACCGCGATCTCCGGCGAGGCGGCGGCCCGCCGCGGCATCACCGGAGAGCCGAGCCGGCCATGCTGGAGCCCGACCAGCACGTTGTCGAGCACCGACATGCCCGCGAAGAGCTGGGAGGTCTGGTAGGTACGCGCCACGCCGGCCCGGGCCACCGCGTGGGCGGGCAGACCGGAGAGATCGCGGGCGCCGAGGCGTGCGCGCCCCGCGTCCGGCCGGGTCACGCCGCTGATCAAATTGATGAGCGTGGTCTTGCCCGCGCCGTTCGGCCCGATGACGCTCGTGATCGAGCCGCGCCGCGCGGTGAAGCCGACGCCGGAGACCGCGCGGACGCCGCCGAACGCGCGCGCCAGGCCCTCGACGACCAGATCGTCGCTCGCGACGGCGGGCCCCCGCTCGAGGAGGACCGCGACGTCGACGCGGTCGGGGACCGGCGTGGGGGGCGCCTCGGCGAAGCGCGCGGCCAGCGCGCCGACCACGCCGCGCGGAGCGATCAGGAGCACCACGAAGAGCAGGGCGCCGAAGAGGAGCAGGCGATATTCGGCGAGGGCCGACAGGGCCTCGGGCAGCAGCACCACGATGACCGCGCCGACGAGGGGCCCGGTGACGGTGCCCTGACCGCCCACGATCACCACGAGCACGAAGATGATGGACGTGATGAGGGGAAACGTCTCCGGGCTCACGAAGCCGGTGAGCGGGGCGAAGAGCCCGCCGGCCACGCCGGCGTAGGCGGCGGAGACCACGAACGCGGTCCAGCGAATGGCGATCGTGTGAAGGCCGAGGCCGGCGGCCGCCGTCTCCGCGTCGCGCACCGCCCGCATGGCGTAGCCCCAGCCGCTGCGGCTCATCAGCCAGAAGAGCGCGACGCCGCCGGCGGTGGCCACCGCGATGGCCGCGGCCAGGGCGCGCGAATCGAGCGCGGCCCCGGCCACCGACACCGGCGGCATGCCCATGATCCCGTTGGCGCCCCCGGTGAGCCCGCGCCACTCGGTGGCGCCGTGCTCGATCACGAACGCGAAGGCCAGCGTGATCATGGCGAGGTAGGGACCCGACAGCCGCAGGGCGGGCAGGGCCAGCGCGCCGCCCACCACCGCGGCGAGGGCGCCCGCCGCGACCAGGGCCGGCCAGAAGCCCACGCCCACGTGCTTGGTGAGGATGGCGGTGGTGTACGCGCCGATCGCGAAGAAGCCGACGTGGCCGATGGACGTCTGGCCGGTCAGCCCCATCAGGACGTTGAGGCCGGTGGCGACCAGCGCGGTGACCCCGACCAGGCCCAGGAGATACGTCTGGTAGCCGTCACCGGCCAGGCACAGCGCGACGGCGCCGAGCAGGACCACGGGGCCGATCAGGAGGCCGCGCACGTCAAACGCGCTGCGCGCCCGCGCGGCCGAGGAGCCCGTGCGGCATCAGGGCGAGGGCGGGGATGACGACGCCGAACGACAGGATGTTCGTATAGGTGGACCCGAGCACCGCGGTGATCAGGGCCTCGGTGACGCCGAACAGGATGCCGGCCACCACCACGCCCCACGCGCTGTCGAGCCCGCCCAGGATGGCGGCCGCGAAGGCCTTGATGCCGAAGACCCAGCCCATGCCGGCCGAGACCGTGACCAGCGGCGCGATGAGGACGCCCGCCACGCCCGCGAAGATTGTCGAGAGGACGTACGCCGCGCTCGTCGCGGTCTCCACCCGCACGCCGACGAGCCGCGCCGCCTGCGGGTTCTGCACCACCGCGAGCAGGGCCTTGCCGTACACGGTGTAGCGGGTGACCAGCGCGAGCGCGGCCGCGATGCCGAGGCCGACCGCGGGGATCAGCAGGTGGAGCGGATAGACCCCGGCGCCCAGCACCTGCACGGTGTGGCGGGTGAGGGGGGACGGCATTCCCCGCGGCTCCTTGCCGAAGGTGAACAGGGCCACGTTGTCGAGGACGATGCCCACCGCCACGGTGGCCATCAGCCACGCCTCGGACTTCCGCGCCACGAACGGGCGCACCACGCAGCGCTCGATGGCCATGCCATAGACGCCGCAGAGGCCCAGCGCGACCACGACCGCGACCGCGCCGGGCCAGGAGTGGGTGACGGTGAGCCCGTAGAGGAGCACCGCGCCCAGCATCATCGAGCTGCCCTGGGCGAAGTTCACGGTGCGCGACACCGCCCAGGTGACGTGGAAGCCCAGCGCGAGGAGCCCGTACATGCTCCCGGTGGCGACGCCGGTGATCAGCGCGGAGAGGATGAGCACCGGCCCCTCCGTCGCGAGGCCGCGCCGCTACTTGCCCTTCACCGGGACGATCTCGCCCTTGTCGGTGTAGCGGACCATGACGTAGTCGTTCTCGTTGAGGGCGTCGTGATTGTCGGCGGTGAACGCGGGGTCGTAGGTCTTGATCAGCCCTTCGTAGCGGCCGATCTTGTACATCGCCTCCCGCACCTTGGGCCCGTCGGTGGCGCCGGCGGCCTGGATCGCGCGGGCCAGGATGTGCATGGCGTCGTAGGCGTTGGCGGTGCCCACCGGGGCGATGATGTCGGCCGGGCCCTTCACCTGGGGATAGCGCTTCATCAGGAGATCGAGCAGGTGCTTGCCGCGCGCGTTCTGCTCGCCGAAGAAGCTGTAGGTCTGGACGAAGTGCACCTTGCTCGCGCCGGGCCCGCCGAGCTCGACGAAGCGGCCGCCCGAGATGCCCCAGTGGGAGATCACCGGCACCGGCCAGCCCATGCGATCGAGCGACCGGACGACCTGGGCCGCGGGCGCGGCGTTGGCCACCAGGATGATGCTGTCGGCGCCGGCCTCCTTGAGCCGCGAGAGCTGCGGCACCATGTCCACGTCGTCGGTCTGGAACTTCTCGACCCCCGCGATGGCCACTCCCTGCGCCGCCGCCGCCTTGGTGAGCCCGTCGTTGTTGGACTCGCCCCACGGGTTGTTGATCAGCATGAGCCCGGGCTTCTTGGCCCCGTACGTCTTCGCCGCATACTGGATGAGCCCCTTGTCCACGATCACGTCGACCGCGGACACCCGGAACACGTAGTTCGGGTTGGCCCCGTTGCGCGTGATGCCGGTGCCCGCCGCCCAGACGCCGAGGAACGGCTTCTTCTCCGCGTTGGCGATCGGCACGATGGCGAGCGACACCGGGGTGTCGATGCCGCCGAAGAGCGCCGCTACCTGCTCCTTGAAGATCAGCTCGCGCGCGGCGGTCACGCCCTTGGAGGGGTTCGACTCGTCGTCGCGGCGAACGAGCTCGAGCATGCGCCCGCCCAGCAGGCCGCCCTTGGCGTTGATCTCCTCGATGGCCACCGTGAGACCGCGGGTGATCGCCTCGCCCGACGCGGCGGACTGGCCGGAGAGGGCGGCCACCAGGCCGATCTTCACCGGGTCCGCCGCGGGGGCCGGGCGGGCCCCCAGGGCCATCGCCCCCAGGGCCATCGCCCCGAGGGCCACCGTGATGATCGTGAGAGCGAGCCACGCGCGTGCCGTCGTCATGTCCAGACCTCCTTGGAGTGGGGATTTCGCCGGCGGGGAATTGCACCCGGTGTGCCACCCCGAGCCCCGAGCGGAATCGCTACTTTAGATCATCGGAGCCGGCGCCGATTGGTCAATTTCTGGGCAACCCGCAATCCCGGTGGCGGTCGGAAGAGCATCCGTCGCCCGGGTCAGGGGAAGACGGGATGGGGCCGGTCACAGCGCAGGAACTGACCCCGGCCGGGCGCGGCCAGCAGCTTGCCCTCCTCGACCACCACCTCGCCCCGCGAGAGCACGACGGTCGGCCAGCCGCGCACCGCCATGCCCTCGTAGGGGGTGTAGTCGCAGCTCGAATGCAGGAGGCCGCTGGTGATGACGACCTCGCGGTCCTTGTCCCACACGACCAGGTCGGCGTCGGATCCGACCGCGATGGTGCCCTTCCGCGGGTAGAGGCCGTAGATCCTGGCCGCGTTGGTCGAGGTCAGCGCCACGAACGTGGTGAGATCGATCCGGCCCTTGCCCACGCCCTCGGAGAAGAGCAGCGGCATCCGCGTCTCGACCCCGGGGATGCCGTTGGGCACCTGGGTGAAGGAGGCGCGGTCGCCGTGTCGCTTCTTGCCGGCCGGGTCGTCGAAGCGGAAGGCCGCGTGATCGGAGGAGACGACCTGGAAGACGCCCGACGCGAGGCCGTGCCACACCGCCCGCTGGCTCGCCTCGTCGCGCGGGGGCGGGCTGCAGATGTACTTGGCGCCTTCGAAGCCGGGCGCGTGCAGGTGCTCGGCGGTGAGGACGAGGTACTGCGGGCAGGTCTCGGCGAGGATCCGGAGCCCGCGGCCGTGGGCCCAGCGGATCTGCTCGACGGCGTCCGCGCTCGAGACGTGGACCAGCAGGATGGGCGCGCCCACGATCTCGGACATGGTGATCGCCCGGTGGGTGCCCTCGCGCTCCACCGCCTGAGGGCGCGAGACCGCGTGAAAGTAGGGCGCGGTCTTGCCCTGCCGCTCCAGCTCCTCGGTGAGCCAGGCGATGCAGTCCGAGTTCTCGGCGTGGACCATGACCATGGCCCCTTCGCGCCGCGCCACCGCGAGCACCGCGATGATCTGCCGGTCGCTCAGCCTCAGGCTCTCGTAGGTCATGTAGATCTTGAACGAGGTGTAGCCTTCGCGGATCAGCGCGGGCAGCTCGTCGCGCAGCGCGGCCTCGGTCGGGTCGGAGACGATCAGGTGGAAGGCGTAGTCGATCACCGGTTTGCCGGCCGCGCGCCGGTGGTAGTCGTCGACCGCGTCCCGGAGGCTCTGCCCCTGGAGCTGGCAGGCGAAGGGCACGACGGTGGTCGTGCCCCCGTGAGCGGCCGACTCCGTGCCGGACCGGAAGTCGTCGGCCAGGGTGACCGAGTCGCGCATCGGCTGGTCGAAGTGGCAGTGGGTGTCGATCCCGCCGGGCATCACGTATCGGCCCGCCGCGTCGAGCTCGCGGCGCGCCGGGCCGAGGCCTCGGCCCAGCGCGGTGATGACGCCGCCGGTGATGCCGACGTCGGCCTCGACGACGTCCGCCGCCGTGACCACCACCCCGTTCCTGATGACCGTGTCGAACTCCGCCATGCGCACTCTCCTCAACTGATAGATACGCGCCCGAGGATGACCGGCCGGCGGCCGGTTCGCAAGTGGCCTCTAGCCGCCGCGCGGGCTCGCGGAGATCTGCATGCTGGCCACCAGCGAGACTTGCCCCTCCGGGTCGACGGCGTAGACGTGGCAGTTGTGCGGGCCCACTCGATTGCCGTAGGCCACCGAAGGGGCGGAGATAACGCGGATGCGCTCGAGATCCGCCCAGTACCCGACGTGCTTGTGTCCGTGGAAGACCACGACGCGGGCGTGGCTCGACAGGATGCCGCGGAGACGGGCCGTGTCCGCCAGCTGGAGCACCTTCACCTCCAGCGGCGAGACCTTCAGCCGAGACAGGATCTCGGGCGGACACCCGAGATGGTGATGCAGCACCAGGATCGCGCACTTCCCCGACCTGGCCCGCAGCAGGCCTTCCAGACGGTCGAGCTGCCCCCGGCCGAGCATTCCGATCGCGCCGTCGACGATCGAGAGGGCCGGGATGGTATTCGCGCCACCTCCCGGCGGCTTCGCGATCTGAGGGAATACGTCACCCTCTACGAGGATGCACGTTACGTGGTCGTCGGGCTGCCCGAGCGCATGATCTGCCGGAGCTGCGCCCCGAGGCCCCTCCATTGCTCCCGCTGGGTCCCGAGGCGCGGAGGCGTCCGATCGTAGGCGCGCGCGTAGTCCTCGCAGCGCCGGAGCATCTCGCGGAGCGAGCGCGACCGATCGCCGTGAAACACGACCTCGGGAAGCGAGAGGTGGGCGAGGACGTGTCGGGCAAAGGAGCGGCACCGCTTCTGGTGGGCCAAGACGAGCCGCCCGTCGGTCTCCGGGTAGGTCTCCAGGGTGATCGTGAGGTCGTGATTCCCGGTAATGACCAGGAGCCGGCCGGCTTCGGTCGGCGACAGCCCGGCGAGGAGCCCGTGAAGCAGCTGCCATTCCTCCTCGCGCCCCGAGTCCGTGATATCGCCGCTCAACGCCACAAGGTCAGCCTTCTGCTCGAAGCACCAGTGAAGGGCCGCCCGGGCGGCGCGCAGGAGCAGCCACCAGCGCGAAGGCCGCGGGGTGAAGGCGTAGACCGCGGCCGGGAACACGAGCCACCGCGAGCAGCGCTACCAGCAGAAGGATGCCCTGTCACCCGGACACCGGAGACCGTTGCGAAGACGCTTCATTGGCCGAACGCGGGGGCCTTGGACCAAAGTTCAATGGCGTACCCCCCCCGCAGGGCGTAGTCTTGGATACCAATGGACAAGCAGCTGGTGGGGGTGTCGTTCCAGGTGTCGGAGGCGGGACCGAAGACCTGGACCCTCCGGACAAACATCGCTCACTACCAGTACGGTGGCATGACCGAGGCGAACCACACGTGCAAGCGTCCCCGACCGCTCATGGTCGGAGACACGGTCTCGGTCCAGCGTGTCGCGGAGCCGAGCAAGGACGTGATCGTGCAGGCACCGTGTGGCTGCAAGCTGCTCCTGTACGCTCTTCGCCACTGACGTGCCCGTTCGTGGGTCCTGGCTTGCCCTGACCCGGGAGGTAAACACCATGGCCTACAGCATGAGCGAGCGACTTGTGCGGCAGCGACTGCGGGACAACAAGGGCCGGGCCTACTGCGCCGAGTGCATGGCGAAGGACCTCGGGCGGAATCCGGCCGAGCTCAAGCCGGCCATGGAGGCTCTGGTGCTCCGGGAGCGTTTCGTGGCCGCGGCCTGCGGCTGCGGCGCGAGTGGTCTGATCTACCGCTGGTAGGACTGCACTACCGCGCCGGTCCGGCTCCCCTCGAGGCGAGGGCCTCGCGAACCGCCCTCGTCAGGTCGTGGGGTGTGAACGGCTTCTGCAGGAAGGCCCGGCCGGGCCCGCCGGCCTGAGGCGAGGTCACGGACTCATCCGCGTAGCCCGACATGAAGAGCACCGTCATGCCCGGGCGGGTCTCCGACAGCGTGGCGGCCAGCTCCGGTCCCCGCATCGCCGGCATCACCATGTCGGTCAGGAGCAGATCGATCGGCTTCCCGTCCCGCCGATCACACAGGGTGAGGGCTTCGAGGGGATCCCCGGCATCCAGGACCGTGTAGCCGGAGGCCTGGAGGATCTCGGAGGTGAGTCGGCGCAGCTCATCGTCGTCCTCGACGAGGAGCACCGTCTCCGAGCCTCCCAGGAGATCCGGCACGAGGTCCTGGCCGGCCCCGGACACGCTGATCGGGGCCAGGAGGCGCGGCAGGTAGATCGTGAAGGCGGTGCCCCGGCCGACCACGCTCTCGACCGCCAGGTAGCCGCCGCTCTGGTGCACGATCCCGTGGACGGTCGAGAGGCCGAGGCCGGTGCCGCGGCCGGGCTCCTTCGTGGTGAAGAAGGGCTCGAAGATTCGCGCCAGCGTGGCCGCGTCCATTCCGCTCCCCGTATCGCGGATGCTCAGGGTCACGTACGAGCCGGGGGTAACGGGGCGATCGTGGGCGCGGAGGCCGCCGTCCGGAACCAGGCGATCCGACGTCTCGATGGTGAGCGTCCCGCCGTTCGACATCGCGTCCCGGGCGTTGACCACCAGGTTCACGATGACCTGCTCCATCTGGCCGGGATCGGCCATGACCTGGGCCGCGCCGTCGGCGGCCACGATCACGATCTCGATGTGCTCGCCGATGAGGCGCGTCAGGATCGGGGTGACGCCGGCCACCAGGGTCTTGAGGTTGATCGGCTTCGGCTCGAGGACCTGTTTGCGGCTGAACGCGAGGAGCTGGCGAGTCAGCCCGGCGGCCCGCTGCGCGGTCGTCTGGATCAGGTCGACGTCCTTGCGCGCGGGATCGTCCGGCCCGAGCCTCATGAGAAGAAGGCTGCTGCGGCCCCCGATCACGGTCAGCAGGTTGTTGAAGTCGTGGGCGATGCCGCCCGCGAGCTGGCCGATCGCCTCCATCTTCTGGGACTGCGCGAGCTGCGCCTGGGCCTGCTGCAGCTCCGCGTACGAGGCCTTCAGTCGCTCCACGAGCCGGGCCTGGCCGAGCGCGATCGCGAGCTGGGTCGCCACCTCGCGGGCGACGCTGATCTGCTCCTCGGGGAAGTGCTCCTGGTCGCCCCCGAAGCTCACCGAGCCGATGAGCTCACCGGCCGCGATCATCGGGACGACCATGTATAGGTGAACCCCCGAGGCGAGCAGGGCGTCGGCCTCGGGGCTCGCCGGGAGCGCGCGCACGTCGACCACCTGGGGCTCCCCGCGTCGCAGCGCGTCCAGGTAACCCGCGAACTGCAGCGGGTACCGGACTGCGGGGCCGCGATGGATACGGTGGCGGCCGACCGCGGCCAGCCACTCCACCTCCCCTGCGGCCCAGTCGAAGAGGTTCACGATCGCGCGGGGGACCCCGAGCAGCTCTCGGAGCCGGCCGAGCACCGCCTCCGCGATCGCGACCGGCGCGGTCTCGGTGATGATGGCGAGATCGATGTCGTGCAGGATCTGGAGACGCTTCGCCTGCTTGACGAGCGTCTCCTGCGTCCGGACGTTGCTGATGGTGAGAGCGGCTTGATCGGCGAAGCGCTGCAGGAGGTCGATCTCGGGCTGGGTGAACGTCCGCGGCTCGCCGCTGCCCACCGACAGCACGCCGATCACCACTCCGGCCGCGTGCATGGGAACCGCCAGCCCGGCCACGATCGCGGCCGCCACGTTGCGGGCGCGCAGCGTCGGGCTCTGCTCGAAGCGGTCGTCGATGCGGATGTCGCTCGTCCAGATGGGCCGCCCCTCGACCGCGGCGCGTCCGACGAGACCGAGGCCGGCCGGGATGCGGTCTCCGATCACCGCGTACTCCTTCGCACGACCGGCCAGGGCGATCGCCCCGAGGGCCCCGTCGGGCTGGAAGAGCCGGATCACCGAGCTGTGGACCCCCAGGAGGCCGAGCACGCTCTCTGCGATTCGCTGTCCCACCGAGAGCGGGTCGAGGCGCTCGCCGATCAGGCTGGCCACCAGGGCGAGCTCGCCGGCCTCGTACCGTTGCCGGGTAGTCTCGGCTTCGAGGCGCGCGTTCTCGACGACGAGGGCCACCTGGTCGGCGAAGGCGGAGAGGAGGAGGAGGTCCGGCTCGGTGTAGCAGCGGCCGGTCCGGTCGGCGAGGACGAGGCTCCCGATCACGGTGCCGCCGACCCGGATCGCGGCGGTGGCGAGCGCGCCGAGCCCCTGCCGCCTGATCAGCTCGCGGGTGGCCGGGTCGAGCCGGCACGCGGGCTCGGCGAGGAGGTCCGGCGTGCCCCGGGCCGCGTTCGATGCCGACACCAGGCGGCTGAACGCGATGTCCGCGACCGCGAATCCCGCGTGGGCCAGGCTCGCGTCGTCCGGCTCCGCGGACGCCATGCATCCCGTCGCGCTGCGCTCCGCGTCGATCCGGTACACCCGGGCGTAACGGCCACCGAGGGATCGAAGGGCCAGGCCCACGATCTTCTCCGAAGCCTGGATGAAGGCGTGGGTGCCCCCGGGCTCGCTACCGAGCGCAGACGGGGTAGGCTCCCCCATGGATTCAGGGTAGTACATCCGCATTTCTTAAGGCAATTTACTCATGAGGCGGTCAGTAAGGACATGATGGGGGGCTCGGCGCTCCCGCGGATTCGTGGCGGGTCTCACGAGGGACGGCGGTAAAATGTTCCCGTGCTCGGCGTCGATACGACGCGCGCCTCGCGTCTCGTCTTACCGGTCGGTTTGGCAGTGGTCACCATCCTCGTGTTCGCCCCGACCCTCGGCGGCGAATTCCTCGACTGGGACGACCACGTCAATTTCGTCGACAACCCCGGCTACCGAGGGCTCAGTGGCCCGCACCTCCGCTGGATCGCGACGGCCACCCTCATGGGTCACTACATCCCGTTGACGTGGCTGACGCTGGCCCTGAATTACATGGTCGGCGGGATGAACCCCTGGGGCTATCACGCGGTCAACGTGGCGCTCCACGCCGCCAACGCGGTGCTGGTCTACCTGATCCGCCCGGCGGCTGCTCGCGGCGGCCCTGGGAGCCGCGGACTGGGCGACGCCGCCGGTGACCTGGGGGGCCGCGGCGCTCTTCGCGCTGCATCCGCTCCGGGTGGAGTCGGTCGCGTGGATCACGGAGCGTCGCGACGTCCTGAGCGGCCTGTTCTACCTGCTCGCGGTCCTGGCCTACCTGCGCGCGGCGGAGAGCGCCGTCCTCGAGAAGCGCTGGCACGCCCTCTCGCTGGCCTGCTTCGCGGCGGGACTCCTCTCGAAGGCCTCGGTGATGATTCTGCCCGCGGTCCTGCTGCTCCTGGACTGGTATCCGCTCGGCCGATGGCGGCTGGGCGGGCGGCACGTGCTGCGGGAGAAGGCAGGCTACGCGGCCCTCGCGCTGGGAGGCGCGGTGGTGGCCGTCATCGCCCTCCGCGAGGGGATTCGCGTCACGTCCTACGCGAGCCACGGGCCCGAGGCGCGCGTGGCCATGGTCGCCTACAGCGTTTTCATCTACCCGGCGCGATTCCTGTGGCCGGTCCATCTGTCGCCCCTCTACCAGATCCCGGCCGACGTGCACCTGGGGCAGGGGCGGTTCCTGGCCCCCGCGGTGATCGTGACCCTCGTCTCGGTCGCGCTCATTGCACTGCGGCGGCGCTGGCCGGCCGGTCTCGCGGCGTGGGCCTACTCGGCGGTGGTGGTCGCCCCGGTGAGCGGCATCGTCCACGCCGGGTTTCAGCTCGCGCACGACCGCTACAGCTATCTTTCGGGGCTCGGCTTCGCGGTGCTGGCCGGCGGCGGCCTGGCGAGGGTCGCGCGGGCGCGCTCGAGCGGTCGCCTGCGTGGCGTGACGGCGGCCGCCGTCTTCGGCGGCGCGGCGCTGGCGCTCGCGGCCCTCGCGGCGAACACGGTGGTGCAGGGTCAGATCTGGCACGATTCGGAGACCCTTTGGCGCGGGGCCGTCGAGGTCGACCCGCGCTGTGGAGTCTGCGCGGGGAACCTGGGTACGGTGCTCGCGCGCCAGGGCCGCTATCCCGAGGCGATCCCGCTGCTGCGCACCGCGTACGACGCCACGTCGGCCCGGAGCCGGAGCAATCTCGGCCACGCGCTCGGAAACCACGGACTCGAGCTGGCCCAGGCCGGCCGGCTCACCGAGGCGACCGCGCTGCTCGAGGAGGCCGCGACGCTCATCCCGGACGACGCCGACCTGCATCGCGGTCTCGGGGTCGCGCGGTGGGAGCAGGGGGCGACCGGCGAAGCCCACCGCCACCTGGAGCGAGCCCGCGCACTGGCCCCCGACGACCGCGTCACCGCCTGGCTGCTGGACCGGCTGAGCGCCGACCCGGCCCGCCCGCCGATCCGGGAGCGGCGCTAGCGAACGACCCCCTGCCGCGCGCGGGTGATCCACACGAGGTCCAGCTCGCTATCGGTCCAGCCGTGCGAGCGGAGGTGGGTCACCCAGGCCCGCACGTCGGCCGCCGAGACGATGTCGATGCCGGCATCGACCTCGACGCGGTTGGCGCACGGAAGGCGGCCCGGCACGGATGGGGAGAGCGGGCGATCGTTGATAGGCATGTCAGGGATCCCTCGATGGAGACCGGAATCGACTGCGGGGCGAGGACCGAGAGCACGGCGGGGGCGCCAGTACCTGCCGATCTCCTCAGGGGAGAGACGTCGACTATAGCGCAAACGCGGGGCCGGCCCGCGGCCAATCTTGCGCGCGCCGCCGAGGGAGATTCGGACTTGACCGCCTGACGCAGCGGATATAAAATCAATACAAGTTATATATCATATAAGACTAGATGCTCTCGTTCGGGCGCCGGGGGTGGCGCGGAGGCTTCGCACGGATGCCGGCAGCGATTCTGAGCGTCGGCGAGTTCGTCCGGCGGGTCGTCGATGGTCTTCTCCGCGGGGCGTGCCGGGGCAAGTTCCTCTGCTCGCGCTGCCTCGTCAAGCTGACCCGTGAGCACCTGGATCGGCGCCACCCGACGCGCGAGCTCGCCCTGGCCATCGCCGACCTCTTCCGGGCCCCCGGTCGCATAACCCGCCTGGCGAGGTCGACCTGCGTGGCGTGCGCGGGGAGCACGATGCCCTGCCTCGGGGTGCCGGTCCCGTGAGCCTCCCGTACACCACCGAGGGATTCATCCGGCGCACGGTCGGCGGGGTGCTCGACGGCACCTATCGCGGCCGGGGAGTCTGCTCCGCCTGTCTGGTGGGGATGACGCTCGAGCGCTTGCACCGCGGGTGGAGACGATCCGAGGTCGAGCTCGCGATGGTCAAGGTCTTCCGGGCCCCCGCGCCCCTCAGCGACATGCCGGCGGGGCCCTGCGGGCGCTGCCGGCGCCCGACGCCATGCCTGCGCGGCGGCCAGCCCGATCGCAGTCGCTGACCGCCCGGCGACGCTCACCATGATCGGGGAGGAGCTGGCGCGGTGCCACGTGGGAGCGATGCTCCGCGACCAGCCGGGGCGCTACTACTGTGCCCGCTGCCTCGCCGGTCTCCTCGACGGCGCGGTGTCGACGAAGCGAGAGGCCCGCCGGGCGATCGCGGTGCTCTTCCGGTGGCCCATCGGGCTCACCACCACGCTCCGCGGGGGCCGGCAGCCGTGCCGCGGCTGCGGACTGGTCGGCGGGGCCCGGCTGGGGGCGGGTGACGTCCGCCTGGGATACATTCCTTGACAGGGCGGGGACGGCTCGGTAGCCTGTGCATCGGTGCAACGGCTTGCGAGCACAGGGTCGAGCGTAACGCCGGGCGGACGTCAGGTCGCTCGGCGTTTTTGTTTGTCCTCCACTTCAGGAGGGCGTCCCCGCCATCGGGGCGGGGTTTGACGGAGGCGTAAAGCCTCGCCAGAAAGAGGGCGCGTCGATGGCACAGGGTA
>Ga0070707_100004184_pt1 | contig 13525 bp, 14 predicted proteins | sample KBSK5502metaG_FD_65468 | JGI IMG/M metagenome (GOLD analysis project Ga0070707, IMG submission 65468) | Corn, switchgrass and miscanthus rhizosphere microbial communities from Kellogg Biological Station, Michigan, USA - KBS K5-50-2 metaG | ecosystem: Host-associated > Plants > Roots >... | reverse complement strand
GCGACCCCCCGGAACCCTCGGGAATCGCGTGGATGGCGAGCAGGCTACCCACCCCGGTCGCCTGGAACGGCGCGCCGGCGGCGCGGAACGCCCGGCAAAGCTCATCGCGCAGCTGATCACCCCGCGCGGTATGCAATTCCGCCACCTCAGGTGTATACACCCGGGTCAGCCCGGCGTGGCCTGCGGCCATTGACGCGACGTTGTTGTTGAACGTCCCGGCGTGCGGCAGCGCGCCGGGACGGGATGGGTCGAACTGCGCCATCACGTCCGCGCTTCCACCAAACGCGCCGAACGAGGAGCCACCGCCGATGTATTTGCCCAGCGTGGTGAGGTCAGGCCGGATCCCCAGCCGCGCCTGCAGGCCGCCAGAGCCGGTCCGCGAGGTCATCACCTCGTCGAAAATGAGCAGGGCGCCGGCTTCTCGCGTGCTCTCGCGCAACACCGCAAGGAATTCCGGATCGCCCGGTATGCAGCCGCCCGAGCCGAGCATGGGCTCGACTAGCACGCAGGCGAGCGTGCTGGCGTGCTCTTGGACCAGCGCACGGGCCCCGGCCACGTCGTTGTACTCGGCCAGCAGCACGGCATAGGGCGCGTTCACCGGCGACTGCCCGGAAGTAAAGGTCAACAGGCCGCCGTGGTATCCGCCGCGGAAGGCCAGCATCCGGTCACGGCCGGTGTAAGCCCTGGCCGCCGACAGGGCCATCAGGTTGGCCTCGGTGCCCGAGTTGGTGAACCTGACCAGCTCGATCGAGGCGAACCGCCTGCAGACGGCAGCAGCAAGATCCACCTCGTACCTGGTGTGCGCCCCCCGGCTCACACCTTCATGGAGCGCGCTGATCATCGCCTGGATGACGACCTGATTCGAGTGCCCGTAGAGCCCGGCCGAGTACTCGCCGAGCAGGTCCACGTACTGATGCCCGTCGACATCCTCGACGATCGCGTCCCAGGCCCTGGTGATCCGCAGCGGGAAAGGCCGGTGATACAGCACGGACCTGGTGTTGCCGCCGGGCAGGTACTCGCGCGCCCTTTCGTGCAGCGTTGCCGTCAGCGGACGCTGGCTGGCATAGCGTTCCCTGGCCCGCTCGACCTCCTCGCTCACCGCGTCGAATTGCGGTCTGGTCTGCGTCATGCGCCCACCGCCGGGGTAGATTGCGAATGGTGAAAAAGCTATTCGAGATACTCGTCTGCTTCATCCATCCGCTGGCGGTCGTGCTTATGTGGATCGACCTGGCGACCCGAAGCAACCTGGGCACCGGCCAGAAGATCGCGTGGGCCATCTTCGGCCTCATCCCGCTGGTGCCGTTCATCTACGTGCTCACGAGCGGCGACCTGTGGTAGGACCGGCGGGCCGACCGTTCACCGGTCAGACCGCAGCCGTTTACCCCCCGTGAACCAACCGGGCAAACGCGGACGGCATCATTGAAGTAGCAAGAATTCCGCGCGAAGCAGAGGACATCGGGGGCTCGCTGCATGCTGACCGGACTCGTCCGCCGGCCGGATGGATTGGGAGCCCCCGCACCCGAGCAGGTCCACCTGCAATTCGGCGCAGATGCGGCCGCGCATGTTGCGGTGTCCTGGGCCGCCCCGGCAGCCGTGGCCAGGCCGCGGCTTCGAGTTGGCCAGGCCGGCGGACAGCCGGGCACTCAGATCGACGCCTGCGAGCGCGTTTACGCCGACGCGCTGAGTGGCGAGACCGTCTTTACCTACCACGCCAGGATCGGCTCGCTCGAGCCAGGAACCCAGTACGCTTACGAGGTCCTGCACGACGGCTCGCCGCCGGCGCCCGGTACCTTCAGGACCGGCCCGCGCGGCAGGTCAGGCCCGTTCCGCTTCACCAGCTTCGGCGACCACGCGATCCCCGGGCCCATGGGCGACGGCAGCGGACCGCACTCGCCGAACGCTCGCTACGTGGTAGCCGCGGTCGAGCGGCTCGACCCGCTCTTCCACCTGCTCAACGGCGACTTGTGTTACGCCAATTCCAGCGATCAGCCGGTCGCGACCTGGACGTCGTACTTCGCCAATATCACCCGCTCCGCCCGGTACCGACCGTGGATGCCCACACCCGGCAACCATGAGAACGAGGCGGGCAACGGACCGCAGGGCTACCTGTCGTACCAGACCAGATTCGCCCTGCCGGGCAACGGAACACCGGCCTTCAGCGGCAACTGGTACGCCTTCACGGTCGGCCCCGTGCGATTTGTTGCGCTCAATAATGACGATGTCTGCCTGCAGGACGGCGGATTCAGCGGCCTGCGCAGGGATAACGTGCCTGGCTACCGCGCGAGCGGCTTCGATCCGTACATCAGCGGTTACAGCGGCGGGCTGCAACGCCGGTGGCTGGAGCGAGAGCTGGCCGAGGCGCGCCAAGACGAGGACATCGACTGGATTGTGGTCTTCATGCATCAGGTCGCGATGTCCTCGGCGCACTTCAACGGCGCCGACCTGGGGATCAGGCAGCAGTGGCTGCCGCTGTTCGACAAGTACGGCGTTGACCTCGTGCTGGGCGGGCACGAGCACCACTTCGAGCGGTCCTTCCCGGTCCGCGGCGTCCTGGCGGGCAGCGCTCTGCTGACGCCTGCGCCGGTGCGAGCGGCGCGGCGCGGCGACCCTGCCGAGTTCGACACCAGGCACGGCGCTGTTCACCTAACCATCGGTGGCGGCGGTCACCCGTACCGGACGCCGGCCAGGCACCTGCACGGCCCGCACGAGGGCATCGTGATCGCCGACATCGTGCCGGGCGACCCGCTCGTTCAGCGCCGATCCGTGATCGAGACCGAGCCCGCCGTGTGGTCGGCGTACCGCGAGACGAAGGCGGCGTTCGGCTTCGCGTCGTTCGATGTCGCGCCGGTCGAGCCGGGCGGCACCACCTCGATCACGATCACCTACTGGGCCGCGTCGGACGGGTCGCCGACCTACCGCCAGCGCGACCAGGTGGTCCTCCGCAAGCCGCTGCTGGCTGGCCAGCGGCCTGACGATCAGGTTGCTGGCAGCGTTCGCCGCTAGCCTGACCTGGCCCGACAATGGAGATGTGATCGACATCGACCCGGCCAGGTTCGAGGAGATGGTGGTCGAGGCGCTCGACGGACTGCCCGAGGAGCTCGGCCGCCTGATGCGCAACGTCGTCGTGCTCGTCGAGCACGAGGACGGGCCGCCCGGTCTGCTCGGCCTGTACGAGGGCGTGCCGCTCACCAGCAGGAGCACCCAGTACTCTGGCGTCCTGCCCGACCGCATCACGATCTACCGCCAGGCCATCTGCGCGAGCAGCTGGTCTGGTTGGGAGGTTGAGGAGCAGGTGCGCAAGACCGTCATCCATGAGGTCGCCCATCACTTCGGCATCGGGGACGACCGGCTGCGCGAGCTCGGCTGGTAGCCGGACCGCCAGTCCTGCCCCGCGATCTCGTACACGACATCGCCATGCTCGGCGCCCGTGATGTAGGTGGGGCACTGCGCGTAGAAGGTGCGGACCAGCGACAGTCCTGCCCTCTCAAGCACGCGTCTGGATGCCACGTTCACCGTCATCGTGGTCGCGACCACGCGCTCGAGCCCGAGTTCGGTGCCCTCTGGCAGCTCCGCGTAGTCGCGCAGGATGGCGGGGGGCATCTCGGCCGCCACCACAGTCGGCGCCACAGGCCTGCCATCGTCGATATAGCGCATGACGGCCGGATCGCCGTGTGATCCGATTACCGCATCCTGCGGACCGCAACTCCATTCTCCAGGTTGCACAATAGCTGGGTGCGAGGTTGGTGCGATGACCCGCGGGGCAGAACGGCGGCCGCACTGTGAGAAGCCAGCGACCGCGGCTCGGCCGCGACGCGAAGCTGCTGATCGCGGGGCAGGGCGTGCGGGCGGCCGGGTACGGGTTCACAGCGGTGCTGCTGGGCGCGCTGCTCGCGGCCCGGGGTTACACGCCGCTGCAGGCGGGCGTGGTGCTGACGGCGCTGATCGCGGGGACGGCGCTGGCGAGCCTGGCGGTCGGCGCGTTCGCCGACCGGATTGGCCGGCGGCGCTGCTACGGGCTGTTCTTCGCCGGCGTCGCGGCCGCCGGCCTGCTGGTGGCCGCGGGCGCGCCGCTGTGGGCGCTCCTGCTGGTCGCGGTCACCGGCACGCTGTCGACCGACGTGGTGGACAACGGGCCGGCGACGACGCTGGAGCAGGTGATGCTGGCCGCGGAGGACGCGGGCACGGCGGCCGTATACGGACGTTACAACATGGTCGGCGCGGCGGCGGGTGCGCTGGGCGCGCTCGCGGTGACGCTGCCGGGCCTGGGCCGCGACGGCAACGCGGGGCCGGATGGCTGGCTGTTCGCGGTCCTGGTCCCGGTCGGGGCGGCCGGCGTCCTTGTCGCCCTGCGGCTGTCACCCGCGGTGGAGGCACCCAAGGCGGCAACGAGCGGCGGGGAGCGGCCGGCCCGGATGCGTGCGCGGCTGGGGAGATCCCAGTCGGTGGTGCGGCGGATGGCCGTGCTGTTCGCTGTCGATTCCGCGGGTGGCGGGCTGGTTACGACCGGGTTCTTGTCGTATTACTTCACCGAGCGCTCCCACGTGCCGGTCGCCGCTCTGGGCTGGCTGTTCTTCGCCGTGTCCGTGGTGCAGGCGGTCTCGGTCGCGCTGGCGCCGCTGCTGGCCCGCCGGTTCGGTCTGGTGGCGACGATGGTCGGCACGCACCTGCCCAGCAACCTGCTGCTCGCGTCGGTCGCGTTCGCGCCCGCGTTCGGGGTGGCCGCGGGGTTGCTGCTGGCCCGGACCACGTTGTCGCAGATGGACGTTCCGACCCGGCAAGCGCTGGTGATGGCCGCGGTCACGCCGGAGGAGCAGACCCCGGCGGCGGCGGTGACCAATGCGGCCCGCTACACCGTGCGGCCACTGGGACCGCTGGTGGCGGGCGCGGTGCAGCAGATCGCCCTCGGCGCCCCGCTGGTCATCGCAGGAGCGGTCAAGGCCGGCTACGACGTCGCGCTGTGGTGCTGGGCCCGGCGGCTTCCCCTTGCGTCCGCCGGCAGCGCCGGCCCGCCGGCCGGGGGTGGGGCCAGCGGCAGGGCATCTGCGGATGCGGCAGTGGCGCCGTCATCGGGGTCCCCGCGATGACCGAGGGCTCGGACGGACGATAGGCCCGGCAGCCGGCCTGGCTGCCGTCATGGCAAGAAGGACAGGCAAGGAGCGAGCGGCATGAAGTGGGTTACCAGGGAGAACGCCAACGTGGACCGGATCGCCTGCCCGTGGCTGATCAGGCGGTTCATTGACGCCGACGCCGCGTTCCTGTTTGTCCCGAGAGAGCAGGTGTTGGAGGTGGCCGAGCGGGAAGGCGCTCACTCGTATGACGCTCCGGGAGCTGAATACACCCACCGGGACGAGAAGTGCTCGTTCGACGTGCTGGTCGAGGACTTCGGCCTTACTAGTGACGCGGCCTTGGTCCGGCTCGCCGAGATCGTGCACGCCGCCGACGTGGCCGAGGACCGGGACAGCTCGCCCGAGGGCCCGGGGCTGTACGCGATCGCGCACGGGTTCGCTCTCCTGCACGGCACGAACGATCATGCCAAGATCGAGCTGGAGACCCCGGTGTACGACGCCTTGTACGCCTGGTGCCTGGAGCAGGTTTCCGGGTGAGCAAGGCTGGGGCCGCAGATGCCGCTGGTGAGATCGGGGTTCATCGCCATCTCGCCGGGCCTGCGGCCCGGATTTAGACCACGCCGGCGTCTACCGGGACGGCTCGGGTACCGCGCGCCTGTATTCGTTCAACCTCGGCCAACCGATCGGGGAGAACTGCACCGCCTCGGTTGCTGACATCGGCGCGCGGCAAGTCATGGCGACCATCCCGCTGCCTGGCTGGGCCCGCTGGGCGGTCTACGACCCGGCCACCGACCACGTGTGCGCGAATATCCGCCATCCGGCCCAGATCCTGGCCATCAGCGCGGCGTCAGTTGCGATCGACCGGTTTGTTGACATCCCGGCACCAGGCCCGCATACCACTGGCGTCACAAACAACAGCGATGGCCCACCAACCGTGTTCTATCAACGTCGATGAGACATCGCTGTTCTTTCAGCGGGCGCGCCGGGCGGCCAGACCCTCAGCGAGGGTCACCGAGCGCGGCCACGGCAGGTGCTCGTGCCGGCCAGCGGCGGCGTGGCGGTCTACACCGAGCAGTGACGGACAAGAGCATGGGACCAGGCAAAAGCCCGCCGCCTGGGCTGCGGCAGGCCGGGGATGCCACCCGCACCGAGCCACTCGGGCGGCTGTGACGACTACGCGACAGGGAACCGGCGAGTGGGTGCTCCTGTCCTACCGGCTGCCAGGGGAGCCGTCCACGCCACGGATCGCTCTATGGCGCAAGCTCCGGCGGCTCGGCGTGGCCCAGATCAGCGACGGGCTAGTAGCGCTGCCCCGCGGTGCGCGGACCCGCGAGCAGCCTGGAGTGGGTGTCCGAAGGGGCGCCGCGACAGCGGCAAGCGCCAGCCGGGATACCGATCCGCCGGCACACGCGGCTGCCCTCCGCCGACTCCGCAACGTGTTGCGCGCCATCCAGCGCCGGGACTAATTCCCGCCCGCCGAACGCGACCAGGCGCAGGCCGCCGTCAGGCGCAGGCCGCCGTCAGGCGCTTGCAGCCAGCCCGCAGGCGCACGCCGCAGGGCAACCCCAGCCCAGGAGGAAGCCGGTCAGCCAGGCGCGGAACGCCGTCCGCCGGGCCGAGGAGGCCACATGAGGTGGGCGACGCACGCGGCCATCCACATCGACCGGGCAGCGTGCGCCTGGCTGGTCCGTCGCCACATCGACGCCCGGGTGCGCGCGCGTGCCCGAGCCAGCTCCTCCGGCGTCACAGTCGGTACCCCTCAGTACGCTCGCCGCATGGCAGTCTTTGTTCTCACAAGGGTCAACGGCCCGAATTACGATGATTCGCGGGAACGGCGGGACCAGGACGCCTGGACCGAGCACGCGGCGTTCATGGACCGCCTGCTTGAGGACGGCTTCGTCATCATGGGCGGCCCGCTCGATGACGGGCGGCAGGTCCTGCACATCGTGCAGGCCGCCGACGAGCGGGAGGTCGCGGAGCGCCTGGCCGGTGATCCCTGGGAGCCCATGGGCATACTCAGGACGGCCAGGATTCAGCGCTGGGATGTCTGGCTGGACAGCCGAGCCGCGCCAGGGTCCAGCTAGGCCTGGCCTGCGCCCCGCGGAATCTGCCTGATGGCCACCGACTCAAGCCGCAGGCCGCGGATCAGGCGATCGATCACTAGGCCGCCGTCGATGCCGCCACAGCTGAAGAGGTCGATCGCGACCATGCTCTCTTCGGGCCAGGTATGAATGCTCAGATGCGACTCGGCCAGGATCAGTACGAGCGTGATAGCGCCATTGGGAAAGTTCACCTGCGAGGTATCGAGCACATGCCCGCCGCCAGCCTCGACGGCGGCCGCAGCGATGCTCGTCAGCTCCGCCAGGTCGTGCACGGCCGATTCGGTACCACAGATCGCGTCGACGGCGAACAGCGCTTTCGGCGATGCTGCCTCTTGCCGCCGCAGCTCGGTGTATCTGCTGGCCGGTTCGATCCCGGGCATGATGTGGCAGGATACCGCAGGGCCTCCCAAGTTAAGCCGGTGGACACAGCCGATGGACATTGACTCGATCGCCGCCGAGGTCGCCGTCGCCGTCGGGCTGGCCGAGGGCGAGTCTGGCGTCCGCGACGTGCTTGTGGCCGTTGCTCGCACTGAGCCGGTCCCGACCAGCCAGATCGCCCGGATGGCCGAGCTGCCGGTGCCGATCGTGGCCGCCGTCTGCAACGAGCTGCGCAAGCGCGGCGTCATTGACAGGACCAGGCCGGTCAGGTTGACGGCCCTGGCACGGCAGACGCTCGCGGGCGCCGAGCCGCATGCCGATGCCGCGTGCCCCTGCTGCGGCGGCCTTGGCTTGCGCATACCCGAACAGCTCGAGCCGCTCGCCGCAGGGCTCGAGGCGGTTGCGGCGGGTGCGCCGCAGGCCAGGATGGAGCTCGACCAGACCCATTGCACGGTTCCCACGAAGATCCGCCGGGTGCTCAAGCTGCATGAAGCGGGCGCGCTGGCCGGCCGGAGGATCGTGCTGCTCGGCGACGACGACCTGATCGCGGTGGCGATCACACGCTTCGCCCGGCTGACGGGAACCGGCGTCGGGCGGCTGACCGTGATCGACTCCGATCCGGCGGTGCTCAGCTGGATTGGCGAGCAGACCGCGGGCGCAGACGTGCTGCTCGTCGAGCACGACCTGCGCGAGCCGCTGCCCGCCGGCCTGGCCGGCGCCTTCGACGTCGCGTGCACCGATCCGCCGTACACCGTGCAGGGCGCCGAGCTCTTCTTGTCCCGAGCCACCTCAGCCCTTGAGCCGCGCCCCGGCCTGCACCTGTTCTTCTCCTTCGGCGCCCGCCGGCCGGCGGAGATGCTCGCCACGCAGCGGCTGATCGCCGGCCTCGGCCTGGTGGTCAGGTCCATGACGCCGGGCTTCAATAGCTACGCCGGCGCGGGGATACTCGCCGGCACCAGCCACCTGTACCACCTGCGCACCACCGCGGAGACCGCGCCGCTGATCGAGGCCGCCTATCGCGGCCCGCTGTACACCGCCGACGCCAGAGCCGACCAGAACCGTCCGTATCGCTGCGTGGCCTGCGGCGCGGTCTATCTCGTCGGCCGGGCCGGGCCGGCCGAGCAGGCACCAGCCTGGGAGCAGATCAAGGACCTGCAGGCCGCCGGCTGCCCGGCCTGCGGCGCGGCCACCTTCCGGCCGATGCCGCGCCGCCCGCGCTGACCTGGCCTGTGCGAAAATGCACCGCGTGACCGGGCAGCACGGCCAGCGCCAGCGCTACATGGTCAGGCCGGCAGGAGAGCCCGACCTGGACGCCATCGCGGCCTTCGAGGTCGATATCGCCCGCGTCTCGTTCGGAGACGAGGCGATTACCGACCCCGCGTTTCACCGGCGCAGGGTCGCCGGTGCCCTGGGCAAGCCGGGTGAAATCGCCCTCGTGGCAGTGACCGCCGGCGCTCCGCACGTGCCCCTGGGGTGGGCCTGGATGTCGGCGCGGACGAACTCGCTGACCGGCGAGCGGTACGGCAACTTCCGCTCCCTGGCCGTCACGGACACGAGCGCGCGGGGCGCGATCGGGGAGCTGCTCATGGCGGCCGTACTCGACGCCGCCAGCGAAGCAGGCTTCGTCCACCTCTCCGGCAAGGTGAATGCGGCGAATCTCGGCATGCGCTCGCTCTACCGCGCGTTCGGCTTCACCGCCACGCACCTCACGATGGAGAAGCGGACGGACCGGCGCCCGTGATCAAGTGCGTGATCTGGGACCTGGACAACACTCTCTTCGACGGGGTGTTCCTCGAGTCACCCGACCAGCCCCCGCCGCCGAATCCCCGGCTCGCCGGCCTGCTGAGCGAGCTAGCGAGCCGCGGGATCCTGCAGGCGATCGCGAGCAGGAATCCGCCCGAGGCGGGCGAGCACGCCGAGCGTGTCACGGGGCATGCCTTTGCCGCCACGCAATGCGGGTGGGGAGCCAAGTCGGCGGCGATCCGGGCGATCATGGCAGAGCTCGGCCTGACCGCCGATTCGGTCGCGTTCGTGGACGACGACCCGATGGAGCGGGCCGAAGTCTCGTTTAGCCTCCCCGACGTCCTAGTGCTCGCGCCGGACGACGTGACGGCGGCCGCGAGCTGGCCGCAGTTCAGCCCGGCGGTGGTGACCGACGAGGCGCGCCGCCGCGGCGAACTCTACCGGCAGCGGCAGGTCAGGCAGGAGGAGGCGCGGGCTTTCGGCGGATCACGGGATGAGTTCCTGCGGCACAGCGGGACGAGGGTCACCATCAGGCCGGCCACGCCCGGCGACCTGCCGAGGCTGCACGAGCTGTCCGTGCGCACGCACCAGTTCAACTCGGCCGGCACAGCCATCTCCGAGGCGGAGCTCGTCAGCCTGCTCGGCTCGCCGACCCGCCAGGTGGTCGCCGTCAGGCTCGCCGACAGGTTCGCCGACGACGGGCTGGTCGGCGGCTGCGTGCTGGCGACCGGCCAAAGCTGGCAGGTGCCGCTGCTGATGATGTCGTGCCGGGCCCTGGGCCGCGGAGTCATCGACGCGTTCCTGATCTGGATCTGCCGTGCCGCCCAGGGAGCCGGCGCGGCTCAGGTGGCGCTACCGTGCCTGATCAGCCCACGCAACGTGCCGTTGCGGATCGCGCTCACCGGGGCGGGCTTCCGGGTTGGCATGACCAAGCAGGACGCAGCAGCCGATCCCGCGGCTAGCCGCACCGCGGTTTACGTCAGAGATCTGACCCAGCCGCTACCTGACCTGCCCAGCTGGGTACAGCGGTGATCACCGACTTGGCCGGCGAGATCAGGCAGCTGCTCGCGGAGCTGACCGGGGACAGCAGGCCGCTAGACGCGCCGCTCGACACCCCTCTGCTGCGCGATGGGATCGGACTTGACTCGCTGGGCGGGACCGTGCTGCTAACCGAGATCGAGCGGCGTTACGGCGTCGACATCGCCTGCGAGGACCTGAACCTTGACTGCCTGGCGAGCATCGGGACGCTTGCGGACTACGTCGCCGCGAGGCTGGCCGCGCCATGATCGACGGGACCTGCGACGCCGGCTTCGAGCCGGTCCGCGGCGCTTTCGCCGAGAATTTCGCCGTGCGCGGCGAGACCGGCGCCGCGATCTGGGTCACCGCGGGCGGGCGGGTCGTCGCCGATTTGCGGGGCGGCTGGACAACGGCCGCGAGGGTCAGGCCGTGGCGACCCGACACGCTGGTCAACTTCTTCTCCGTCGGCAAAGGACTGATGTCGGTGCTCACCGCCAGGCTGGCCGGGACCGGCCTGCTCGACACCGATGCGCCCGTCGCCAGGTACTGGCCGCAGTTCGGGGCCGGTGGCAAGGAGTCGGTGACCGTGCGGCAACTCCTCAGCCACCAAGCCGGGGTCCCGGCCGTCCGGCGCAGGCTGCCGCCCGGCGCGATGCTGGACTGGGCCGTGATGACCAGCGCCATCGCCGAGCAGGTTCCGTGGTGGCAGCCCGGCACCGCGCATGGTTATCACGTCAATACGTTCGGATTCGCCCTCGGCGAGGTCCTGCGCCGGGTAACGGGCCGCACGGTCGGCGCCCTGCTGCGCGAGGACGTAGCCGGACCACTGGGCGCCGACGTCTACATCGGCCTTCCGGCCGCGCAGCAAGGCCGGGTGGCCGACTTCGAGTGGCCCGGCGCGCTCATGCCGGAAGAAGACCGGCCGGACCTAGCCGGCGAGCAGCTCATGGAGCACAACGCCTACTTCAACCCGGGCGGCTTGTCCGGGGCCGGGGTCGTCAATACGGCAAGCTGGCGCGAGGCGGAACTGCCCGGCACCAACGGACACGGCAGCGCGAGGGGAGTAGGCCGCGTCTATGCGGCGCTGGCCGCGGGCGGGACCGTCGACGGCGTCAGGATCGTGGACGCTGGGGCGCTGACCGATGCCACGACCGAGCAGGTCTACGGCCAGGACCGGATCCTGCACCGGCCGTCCAGGTTCGGCCTCGGCTTCCAGCTGACCCAGCCGGAGCGGCCGATGGGCCGCGGCCCGCGCGCCTTCGGTCACTTCGGGGCCGGCGGGTCGCTCGGCTTCTGCGACCCGGACGCGGGCATCGCCGTCGGCTACGTCACGGGGCAGATGGGGCCGCGATGGCAGAACCCGCGGAACCGCGCGCTCATCGACGCGATCTACAGCTGCGTCTAGGGTGGTACGGGAGGTGTCCATGTCCGCCGTGTTCGCTGTCGACGCCTGCAGGACGCCGATCGGGAAGATCAAGGGAGCGCTGGCCGGGGTCCGCCCCGACCACCTGACCGCCGACGTGCTGACAGCGCTGCTAGCACGCAACCCTTGGCTCGATCCGCACGCCATTGACGATGTGTACTGGGGCGCCGCCAACCAGGCAGGCGAGGATAACAGGAACGTGGCCAGGATGGGGGTGCTGCTTGCCGGGCTGCCCGTGGAGGTTCCTGGCGCCACGGTGAACAGGCTCTGCGGCTCGGGCATGGAGGCCATCTCCTCCGCCGCGCGGGCTGTAACGGCAGGGGACGCCGACATCTGCATCGCCGGCGGCACCGAGTCGATGACCCGCGCTCCTTTCGTCCTGCCGCGGTCGGCAGATCCCTTCCCGCGCGATGCCGGCCTGGTGGACACCAGGCTGGGCTGGCGGCTGGTCAGCCCGAAGATGGCCGAGATGTACCCGCCGATCAGCCTGGGCGAGACGGCGGAGAACGTGGCCGCGAAGTACGGCGTCGACCGCGCCAGGCAGGACGACTTCGCCCTGCGCAGCCACCAGCGGGCGGCTGCCGCAAGGGATAGCGGGCGGTTCGGTGCCGAGATCGTCCCGGTCCAGACGCCGGCGGGCACGGTGACGGCGGACGAGGGAATCAGGGCCGACCTGACCGAAGCGGAACTGGCTGCCAAGCGGCCGGCCTTCAGGGCCGGCGGCACGGTCACCGGCGGGAACTCATCTCCGCTGAACGACGGGGCGGCCGGGCTGTTGCTGATGTCGCAGCGGGCGCTGACCGCGGTCGGAGCCGAACCGCTGGCCAGGTACACGGGCTCGGCGGCTGCCGGGGTCCATCCGGACTACATGGGGATCGGCCCCGTGCCTGCCATGACGAAGGCGCTGAACAGGTCGGGCTGGCAGCTCGGCGATCTCGCCCTGATCGAAGTTAATGAGGCGTTCGCCGCCCAGGCCGTCGCCGTCATCGAGCAGCTCAAGCTGGACACGGACCTGGTCAACGTGAACGGCGGCGCGATCGCGATCGGGCATCCGCTCGGTTGCTCGGGAGCGAGGATCACTACGACCCTCCTGCACGAGCTACGCCGCCGTGGCGGTGGCAGGGGAGCGGCGACGATGTGCATCGGCGTCGGTCAGGGCATCGCCAGCCTGTGGGAGGCGGCCTAGCTGGCCGTAGCTGGGGTCGAGCTCAGGCTCCTGTGACCGCGACGACGCCGTGCAGCGTCCCGACCAGCACGAGCCGCCCGGACAGCGAAGGCGAGGCGAAGTGCGGGAGCTGAGCACCGAGCCGGATCTCATACCTGACGCCGCCGGTGCGCGGGCTGAGTTCGTACAGCACGCCGCGGGCCGTATCGGTGACCCAGACTGCTCCGCCGCCGATCACCGGCGAGCCGTCGGCCGATGACGGCCCGCGCCATGCCACCTGGAGCCCGCTGCCGCGCGTAGACACGGCCGCCGGGCCGCCGCCGGCGCACGGCACGATCACCGTGTCGCCGGCCACGGCGGCACCGCCGAAGGCTGGGCAGATCCTCAGCTTCGCGACCTGTCCGCCGATCCCGCCTAGGTCATGGGCTCTGAGCAGGTAGCCGATGCCGCGCTTGCCTACCTGGAGTATCTGCCCTGCGCCGGTCAGGGCCGGGGTCATGGAGCCGAGATCGAGGTCGGAGCGATTGTCGGCGACCCAGCTGGCCGGAGCGAACACGCCGGTCCTGTGCAGCAGCGGCGATAGCGCGGTCACCGAGTCCGAGCCATCGTAGGGCTGCGACGTGGCGCCGTT
>Ga0070707_100004183_pt1 | contig 13526 bp, 12 predicted proteins | sample KBSK5502metaG_FD_65468 | JGI IMG/M metagenome (GOLD analysis project Ga0070707, IMG submission 65468) | Corn, switchgrass and miscanthus rhizosphere microbial communities from Kellogg Biological Station, Michigan, USA - KBS K5-50-2 metaG | ecosystem: Host-associated > Plants > Roots >... | reverse complement strand
TCGCTGGTGAACACGTTCCTGGTCGAGTCGATCTTCGACTGGCCCGGGCTCGGCAGCTACGCCGCCAGCTCGATCGCCACCCTGGACACCCCGGCGATTCTCGGGGTCGCGCTGTTCATCGCGATCGTCTACGTGGTGGCCAACCTGATCGTGGACATCGTCCAGGCCGGGCTCGACCCGAGGATCAGGCTGTCATGATCGACGTCCCGGTCGTTTCCGCTGCGGCCGCCCTTCCGGCCGGGCGCGCGCTCCGGCAGCGGCTCGCCGCCAACCCGCTGCTGGTCGTCGGCGGCGTGCTGGTCCTCCTGCTGGTCGGCGCGGCGGTGCTTGCGCCGCTGCTCGCCCCCTTCCCCGCCGACGCAGGCACCGCGACCCACCCGTTCGCGGTGCTGAGGCCGCCGTCAGCGGCGCACTGGTTCGGAACGGACCAGGTCGGGCGCGACATGCTGTCCAGGGTGCTGTACGGGGCGCGGATATCCCCGCTGATCGCGGCCAGCGTGCTGCTGATCGCCTGCGCGATCGGGCTGCCGCTCGGGCTCGCGGCTGGCTACTTCGGCGGCTGGCTGGACGAGGTGATCATGCGGGTCACCGATGTCTTCCTGGCGTTTCCGGCCCTGCTGCTCGCGCTGACGCTGGCGGCCGTGCTGCCGGCCAGCCTGACCAGCGTCACGATCGCGATCGCGGCCACCTGGTGGCCGTGGTACACCCGCCTGGTGCGCGGGCAGGCGGCCTCCGTCGCCGGGCGGCCCTATATCGACGGCTGCCGGGCGCTGGGACTCTCCCGCCGCCGGATCATCTTCCGGCACGTTCTGCCGAACGCCATCACTCCGCTCATCGTGCAGATGTCCCTGGACTTCGGCGGGGTGATCCTCACCGCGTCGGCGCTGTCCTTCCTCGGCCTCGGCGCCCAGGACCCGACTCCCGACTGGGGCCTGATGGTCTCCGAGGGACAGGGGTACTTCACGACGTCATGGTGGGCGGTCACGTTCCCCGGGCTGGCGATCCTGGTCACCGCGTTCGCCTTCAACCTGCTCGGCGACGGGCTGCGCGACCTGCTCGACCCGAAGCGGAGCCTGCTGCGATGAGGCTGGAGATCTCCGACCTCGAGATCCGCTTCGGCGACCGCCGGGTCGTGTCGGTCGGCGAACTCGCGGTCGGCGACGCGGAGATCGTCGGGCTGGCCGGGGAGAGCGGGTCGGGCAAGTCGATGACCACGCTGGCCGTCCTGGGCCTGGCCCAGACCGTCGGCGCCACGGTCAGCGGCAGCATCCGGCTGGACGGCACCGAGCTCACCGCGCTGTCTCCCGCCGACATGCGACGGGTCAGGGGCCGGCGGATCGCCGCGATATTTCAGAGTCCGTCGTCGAGCTTCAGCCCGGTGTTCCGGGTGGGCGCGATCGTGCTGCGGGCGCTGCGGCTGCACGGCCTGAGCAAGGCCGAGGCGGCGCAGCGAGCCGAGACCGCGATGCGGGCGGTTCTCCTGCGGCCGGAACTGCTTCGCCGCTACCCGGCCCAGCTCTCCGGCGGGCAGCTGCAGCGGGTGGCCATCGCGCTGGCGCTGGCGCTCCGCGCCGAGGTGCTGCTCGCCGACGAGCCGACCAGCGCGCTTGACGTGACCGTCCAGGCCGAGGTGCTCGACCTGCTGCGGCAGCTTCGGGCAAGCGAGGGCATGTCGATCCTGTTCATCAGCCATGACCTGGCCGTGGTCGCCGAGCTCTGCGACCGGGTCGCGGTGATGCACGCCGGCCGGATCGTCGAGCAGGGCCCGGCCGGTCAGGTGCTGGCGGCGCCGCGGGATCCCTACACGGCGGACCTGCTCGCCGCGGTGCCGAAGATCAAGACCGGGGCCGGCCGGTGAACCGCCCCGAGGTCGCCGCAGCACGGCCGCTGCTTGAGATCGTGGATCTGACCGTGCGCTTCGGCCCTGTCCGCGCGGTGGACGGGGTAAGCCTCGAGATCCGGCCCGGTCCGTTCGGCCTGGCGCTGGTCGGGGAGAGCGGGTCTGGCAAGACCACGATCGGCCGCGCCGTGCTCCGGCTCGTCGCGGTCAGCGGCGGGCGGATCATGTTCGAGGGAACGGACGTTACCGGCCTGCGCGGCGGCGCGCTCAAGGCCTACCGCCGGTCGGTCCAGATCATCTTCCAGGACCCGGACTCGAGCCTCGACCCGCGAATGCGGGTCGGCGCGTCGGTCGCCGAGGCGCTGACCACGCACGGCATCGTGCCGCGGCAGATGATCGCCGGGAGAGTTGGCGACCTGCTCACCGAGGTTGGCCTGGAGGCTGGCTACGCCTCCCGCTATCCGCATCAGCTCTCCGGCGGTCAGCGGCAGCGGGTCGCGATCGCCAGGGCGCTGGCCGTCGAGCCCCGGCTGCTGGTGCTCGACGAGCCGACCAGCGCCCTCGATGTGCGGGCGCAGGCGCGGATTCTGAGGCTGATCGGGCGGCTGCGCTCCGAGCGCGGCCTCGCCTACCTGCTCATCACCCACAACTTCGGCGTGGTCAGCGAGCTGTGCGAGCAGACCGCGGTGCTCTATCTCGGCCGGGTTGCGGAGATAGGGCCGACGGCCGTGCTGCTCGACGCGCCGGCGCACCCGTACACGATGGCGCTGCGCTCCGCCGTCCCCGAGCTCGGCCTGACCGCGCGCCCGCCGCGGATCGTGCTCCCTGGCGAGCCCCCCGACCACGCCAATCCGCCGGCCGGCTGCGTCTTTCACCCCCGCTGCCCGCTCGCCATCGACCGCTGCCGTGCCGAGGTGCCGAACCTGCGTGCGGCCGGGCAGGGCCGGGTTGTCGCATGCCACCGGGCGGAGGACGTGCTCGCGGGCGCGGTCATGCCCCGCCACCTGCCCGACAGCGCCCAGCTCGCCGGCCGCGGAATGCCCAAGGGCGGCAGGGAGGCGGGATAGACCGTGGAGTTCACGCGCGCGATCAGCGAGGAGCACGCCGTCGCCTGGCTCGCCAGCCGCGGCGACGCAACCTGCGTGGTGGCCGGCGGGACGGACGTCATGATGCAGTACGCGCGGGGGGAGCTCGCGCCCGCGTCGTTCTTGCACATCGGCGCGATCACGGCACTTGGCACCGCGGAGTGCGGCGCTGACGGCGGCGCGGCGAGCCGCTTCGGGGCTCTGGCCACTCATCGGCTCCTCGCGAAGGACCCGCTGATCCGCCGGCGGCATCCGGCGCTGGCCGAAGCGGCGGCCACCGTTGGCGGCTGGCAGACCCAGTCGGTCGGCACGCTGGGCGGCAACCTGTGCAACGCCTCCCCTGCCGCCGACACCGCCGCGCCGCTGCTCGTCGCCGACGCCGTGGTGGAGCTGCGCAGCGCCTCGGGGACGCGGCGGCTGCCGCTGCAGGACTTCTTCCGCGGCCGCCGGGCAACCGCTCGCCGCCCCGATGAGCTGCTGACCGCCGTCGAGGCGAACCCGGCCGGCCCGGCAGCGGGTGAGATCTACCTCAAGGTGGGGCGCCGCGGCGCGATGGTCGTGGCCGTGGCCGGCCTGGCCCTGCGGCTCACGTTCGACGGCGCCGGGCGCGTCAGGGACGCCAAGCTCGCGCTGTGCTCGCTGGCGCCCGCGCCGGCGCGCGCGGTTGAGACCGAGCGGGTCCTCGCGCAGGGCGGAGCCGCGGCGGAGACGCTCCGGCTGGCGGGAGAGACCCTGGAGCGCGAAACAGCCCCGATCGACGACTCCCGGGCAACGGCGGCGTATCGCCGTCAGATTCTGTCGGGCCTGCTTGAGCGGGCGGTGGACTGCTGCCGGTCCCGTGCCCGTGCAGAAGAGATGAGGGTCAGCGCATGATCATCGAGATGACCGTCAACGGCCGGCCATGGCAGCTGGAGGCCGACCCGGACGAGACGCTGCTCGCGGTGCTCCGGGACCGGATGTTCCTGCGCGGCGCGAAGGACGGCTGCAGCGAAGGCGAGTGCGGCGCGTGCACGGTGCTGCTCGACGGCCAGCCGCTCGACTCGTGCATCTACCCGGCGGCGGCGGCCGCGCACCGGACGGTCACCACCGTGGAAGGGCTCTCGCCGGCCGACGGGGAACTCAGCGCGCTCCAGCGGGCTTTCATCGAGGCCGGCGCCGTGCAGTGCGGCTTCTGCACCCCTGGCTTCCTGATGACGCTGACCGCGCTGCTCGCCGAGATCCCGCGCCCGACAGAGGCCGAGGTCCGCGAGGCCGTCAGCGGCAACATCTGCCGCTGCACCGGATACGCGGATATCGTCGCCGCCGTCGGGCGGGCGTGCGGAGGCTTGCGATGACAGTCGCGGTCGGCCTCAGCGCGCCGCGCAGTGACGGTGAAGCCAAGGTGACGGGCGCGGCGGACTACGCCGTCGACGTCGTTCTCCCCGGCATGGTGCACGCCAGGCTATGGCGATCGCCGGTGCGCTCCGGCCGGCTCGTCTCCCTGGACACCGCGCAGGCCGAACGGGTACCCGGCGTGCTTGCCGTGGTCAGCGCCGCCCAGGCGCCGCGGCATCCGACCGGGGCGGTCATCTCGGATCAGCCGCTGTTCGGGTGGGAGCGGATCAGGTACGTCGGAGAGCCGATCGCGGCAGTGGTCGGCACGAGCATCGCGGCGGTCAACGAGGCCATCGGCAAGATCCGGGCCGATATCGCGGAGCTGCCCGCGGTCACCGACCCTGAGGCGGCCTTGGCGCCAGCAGCGCCGCTGGTCCATCCCGAGCTCGCCGCGTACCTGACCGAGGACGGCGCCGACTGGCCCAGGTACGGCAACGTGGTCTGCGAGATGCACGCCGATCCGGGCGGCGTCGACGACATCTTCGCGGCCGCCGAGCACGTGGTCGAGGACGAGTACCGGTCCGACCGCCAGTATCAGGCGTACCTTGAGCCGCGCGGCGCGGTGGCCGAGTATCAGGCCGGCCGGTACATCATCCACGTCGCGCACCAGTTCCCGTTCTGCGTCCGGGACCGGGTGGCCGCCGCCCTGGGCATCGAGCCGTCCCTGGTGCGCGTCGTCGGCCACCACATCGGCGGGGGCTTCGGCGCGAAGCTGGACACCGGCCTCGAGCCCTATGCCGCCCTGCTGGCCTGGCACGTCGGCAAGCCGGTGCGGATGGTCAACGAGCGGCAGGAAGACCTGATCACCGCTCCATGCCGGGAGAACGCGATCGTCAGGATCCGCTCCGCGGTGAGCGCCGAGGGCCAGATCCTGGCCAGGGAGATGGACGTCATATTCGACAGCGGCGCGTACGCCGGCGACGGCCCGCTCATCGCGAGCCTTCCGCTGTTCGCGGCTGGCTCGCCGTACCGGGTCAACAGAGCGCGGGTCCGCTGCCGTGCCGTCTACACGAATACCGCGCCGACCGGGGCGTTTCGCGGAGTCGGCGGAACGTACCTGGTGTTCGCGGTCGAGCGGCACATGGATCACATCGCGCAGGTGCTGGGCACCGGCCGGCGCGAGTTGCGGATGCGCAATCTCATGCGGGACGGCGACAAGCTGCTCAACGGCCAGGTTCTGACGGACGCCAGCATCCTGAGCGAGGCGTTCGGCAGGCTCGAGGACGCGGCGCCATGGTCGACTCTCGGCCAGGGCGCGGGCCGCGGCGTGGGGGTCGCGGCCTGCGTCTGGCTGACCAACCCGCTGCCGGGAAGCGCTGCCGTGCGGCTCAACGATGACGGGACGCTCGGCCTGGTCACCGCGGCGACGGAGAACGGCTCGGGCGCCGTGGCGATGGGCTTGCGGCAGATCGCCGCCGAGGAGCTTGGCGTGGACGCGTCGAACGTCCTGGTGACCATGCCGGACACCGATGTCGATGGCTATGACGCGGGATCGCAGGGAAGCAGGACCACCACGGTGACCGGGCGGGCCGTGCGCGAGGCGGCCGCGCAGGTACGCGCGCGAGTCCTGGAAACGGCGGCCGCGCTGCTTGAGGCGAACGAGGCCGACCTGGAGCTTGCGGGCGGGTTCGCCAGCGTGAAGGGTGATCCGGGCGCCAGGATCTCGCTGGCTGACGTCGCCAGGCAGGCGACCGGCGCGGGCGGCCCGGTCACCGGGAACGGCTCCTACGGGACGCCGCTCCCCGGCTACGACCAGGCCTGCGCCACCGGCTTGCTGTTCCCTGCCTTCACCACCCCCACGTACCACGTCCACGTCGCCGAGGTGGCGGTCGACCCGGTGACCGGCAACGTCACCGTTCTGCGGTACATCGTCGCCCAGGAAGTCGGCCGGGTGATCAACCCGGCCGGGGTGGCCGGCCAGATCCAGGGCGGCGTGACCCAGGGACTGGGGTACGCGCTATGGGAGTGGCTCGGTCTCGAAGAAGGGACCTACCGCCAGCAGACGCTCGAAGCCTACGGCTTGCCGCTGGCCGTCGACGTGCCGCGGGTGGAGATCCTGACCCTCGAGCATCCCGATCCTGAGGGACCTTACGGGGCGAAAGGCGTCGGCGAACCGCCGATCATCCCGGTTGCCGCGGCGGTCGGAAACGCGATCGCGGATGCCATCAGCAAGTCCGGGGGGACGGGCCACGGCATCGACCGCGTTCCGGTCACGCCCGAGGCGGTTCTCAGGGCGCTCGCGCGACCCCCCGATCACCCGGCCGCGGCCGGGGCCGGGGCCGGCAGGGAGTGAACCTGATGGAATTCGACGGCAACAGGCTCGGCCTCGTGCTGGGAAGCACGATGCCTCCCGAGCAGCTGCTCCCGGCGGCGAAGGAAGCAGACGGCTGCGGGCTCGACGAGCTGTGGTTCACCGAGGACTGCTTCTTCACCGGCGGAATCAGCGGAGCGGCGGCGGCGCTGGCGGCGACCACGCGCATCCAGGTCGGCCTCGGCGTGGTGTCGGCCATGCTGCGGCACCCGGCATTGCTGGCCATGGAGCTCGCCACAATCGGCCGCGCGTTCCCCGGCCGGGTCATCGCCGGAATCGGGCTCGGAGTTCCCGCCTGGCTGCGCCAGGTCGGCCGGCTCCCGCGCTCGCCGGTGGGCGCGATGACCGAATGCGTGACGGCCGTCCGGCAGCTGCTCGACGGCGAGCGGCTCGACTGCGCGGGCGGGGAGTTCTCCTTCGCGGACGTGGCGCTTGCCCACCCCGTCGCCGGCCGCCTGCCCGTCTACCTGGGTGTCTGCGGACCGCGGATGCTCCGGCTGTCCGGCGAGATCGCCGACGGGACGATCCTGTCCGCCGGCGCAGGCGTCAGGTACCTGAGCTGGGCTCGGGAGCAGATCGAACAGGGACGGGCTGCGGCGGAGGGCGCCGGTGCCCATCGCATCACGGCGTTCGCGCTCTACGCCGTCGGCCAGGACCGCCGCCGGGTCCGCGAGGACGTCCGGGCGGCGCTGGCCCTGTATATGGCGGCGGGTGGAGTCGACGCCATCACCGAGGCGGAGGGAATCTCGGACGCGCTCGGCGCCATGCTCCGGAAGGGCGGAGCCGACGTCGTCGCCAGGGAAATGCCCGAATCGTGGATCGACGAGCTGTCCGTGTGCGGGACGCCCAAGGACTGCGCGCTGCGCATCGCGACGTTCTATGAGGCGGGCGCGGACTCCGTTGCCCTGTTCCCTGTGCAGGCCGGCCGCGTGCAGCAGGTCGTCCGCGTGACCGCGGAACAGGTCACGCCCTTGCTGAGGTAGCCGGGCGCCGCTGGCTCAGCTCGCACAGCCCGTCCGAGCCGATGTTGAGCGCGATGTTGGAGATGTTGTAGAGGTGCTCGCTCGCGGCGAGCCAGACGATGTCGCAGATCTCGCGCTCGCTGTAGTGCCGGCGCAGGCGCGCGAAGGTGTCCTGGCCAACCTCCTTGTCCCTGGTGAGCCCCGTCACGTAGTCGAGCGCCGCGCGCTCGGCGTCGGTGAACAGCGGGCTCGTCTGGTACTCGGCAAGCGCATCGAGGCGGGCCTCGTTGTCCGGCGCTGCCTTCATCGCGTACCACCGGGTCGCGTCCATGCAGAACAGGCACATGTTGATGCTGGCGACCTGCTCGCGGATGATCACCGCGGTCCGCGGCGGCAGCTTGAGCTTCTTGTCCAGCCTGGACACCTTGCCGTAGAACGTCAGGAAGGCAAGCGGCATCCGCGCCGAGAACACCGCGATCGGCGTCGCAACCTTGCCGAACTGGCGGCGCATGAAGAAGTACATGAGCTTCAGGAGCAGCCCCGGCGGATTCTCGACGGGGGGAAGGTACGTGGCCATGTGTTGGCCTCCTCACTTGGCCCGAGCGCCCGCAACCTGCGGGTCACCCGTATGACCCCCCGCGCGAAGAAGATGTGACAACCGACCGCATGTGCCGGTCCCTTCCGCCGCGGAATTTTCAACACTCATGTGCCAGCGACGGTTGTACAACAACATCGATGGCGCCCGAGTGTTGCTCGGATCGGCTGTTCAGGTGAGGCAGGCGTTGATCTGGTCGAACATCTTGGCGGCGCGCTTCAGGGTGGCCGCGCCCACCCCGGGCAGCAGCGTCTGCTGCTCGCGCAGGAAATACGCGGCGAGCCGGTACCGGCTGAACGTGGCCGGGACGTTGTTGTCGCTGAAATACTGCTCGACCCTGGCCGTGACGCGCGGAAGCCGCGACTTCAGGTCGGCGGGCTTGACCGTTCCATCGGGAAGATCACTGGCGTAGGCACCGGACACGAGCGCGCAGTACAGGGCGGGATCGAGCAGGTCCTCGATGTCGGCCTCCTTGCCGGTCGCGAAATCGCTGATCCTGACCAGCGACGAGACGTCCAGGTAGCCGCTGTCCTTGAGCGCCTTGAACCGCTGCTGGTCGCGGGTGCCGGCCCCGACGAGCACGGCGACGGTCAGGTCGTCAGAGTCGTGCAGGCTCACGAAAGCGGACACCTTGTCGGCGCCCCCGACAGGTGTCACGACCCATCGCGGATCGAGGCCGGTCAGGCCGGCGTCCTGGCACGCCTGGCTCAGCAGTTGCAGGTACAACAGCTCCGACGGCCCGTCGACCAGCAGGGAACGCTTGCCGGCGATGAGCGTCTGCGCAAGCTCGTAGCTGATAGCGGCGTGCAGCGGGAACACGGTCTCGCGGTCGGCCTGGTAGGCGTCCGTGCTGACTACGGTGCCGCGATCATCGCGATCCTGGACGGTGCGCACGCGGTCGATCCGCCGCGGGTCGACCAGGAATGGCGAGTGGGTCGTGTAGATGACCTGGTGCTTCGGAGCGAGCTTGCGCTCGATGAACGCCAGCACATCTCGCTGGCCGGTCGCGTGCAGGTTCAGTCCAGGCTCGTCGAGCAGCAGGATCGTGCCGCGCAGCGGGTCCTCGGCGATGTTGCTGAAGTACGCGTAGAACGAGAAGAACCAGACGAAGCCGCGGGAACGCTCGTCGAAGGGCACCGTGACGGCGTGCTTCGGGTTGTAGATGCGGACATTGAGCACTGGCCCACGATCCAGCGGCGGGCTTTCGTCGGGATTGCCAGGCGACATCTGCATCGTGACCCGCAGTCCGGGATTCTGACGCCAGTAGGTGAACGCGTCCTCCGTGATGCCGTTGGCCACGCCCTCAAGCTCGCGAGTCAGCGCCTCGAATTCCCCGATGTCGAAGTCGCCGAGATCGGCATTCGCGGTGCGCAGCAGCGACAGGAAGGTCTTGTCCGCCTCGTCCGCGAGGCCCGACTCCTCTTTGGCCCGCAGGTGGGGCAGCGAGACACGGCCGCGCATCGTGCTGTATTCGGAGAAATAGAAAAACCTCGGCAGCCATCCCTCGAAGTAGGTATCGACGAGATGCACGCCCAGCGATTGCTCGCGCCACGACCCGATCCAGTTGATCAGGTCGGTGACAGAAGAATGAGGCGCGGCGATGGCCTTCAGCGCGTCGACCAACTCGGGAATCGTGGTCACCGCCTCGACCGCCTGCTTGTCGGGAGCCGTTATCTCGATGCGGGAAATGAGGTGCCCGATGGCCCTGGCAGTGGCGTAGTCCGACCGGTACTTCCTGTGGCCGTAGTACCCGGTCATGACGGTGATCTCGCGGCTGGTCAGGACGCCGTCCCCGAGTTCTTCCTCGATGACCTTCAGCTCGCTGTCGCTGAGCTCGAATACGGCCGTCACGACGTCGGCCGGTGAGTCGTCCCTGACCTTGCGGTACGCAGAGAACCGCCTGCTCGGGAAGTCCATTACGTCATGGAAGGCCGTCTTGCCGTTGATGGGATTCAGCGGGTTCAGCAGGTGCAGGGCGTGCAGGAAAGCTGTTTTCCCCGACTCGTTCTTGCCGACCAGGCACGTGACGTCCTTAATCGGCACGACCCCGGAGTCATCGATGCTCCGGTAATTCTGGATGCGGACTGACTTCAGCTCCACGGCTCCGTCCTTCCCTGATAACGCCAGCGACCTCGGGCCCGCCTCGCGGCGCGGCGCAGCCTGGCAGGCATGACCCCGGCCGCGGCTCCGTGCGGCCGTCCCCAAGCGGCACTCTACCGATCCTTAAGGTGCCCTTAAGGTGATCCGCCGATACATGTACCGTCTGCTCCGCCTGTCCCGAGATGCACGGGCGCCGGGCTGCGAACCGGAAGGGGGTCGCTACCGAGTCACCCGCCGCCGCCGGGCTGCCACGACCAGCGGAACCCGACCACGGCCCTCTCGACAGACCGCAGGTATCGCTGCACCTCGCGCTGACCGCCCAGCGACACCGGCTCACGCTCCAGGATCGGCCCGTCCACGCCGTCCCAGACCGCCCACCAGATCTGGGCTGGCAGCTTGGCCTGGTGGAACTCCACCCGCATGTCGAAGTTCTCTAGCCTTCGCATCACTGCCCGGCGGAACTCCCGTTCGCGCGGATCGTCGAGATTCCCCGGGTAGCGATAGGTCGTCACGTACTCAAGGCTGATCGTTTCGCCGACGGACAGCTCTCTGGCGAGCGGGATCGTCGTCGCGTAGACATCCTCGCTGATCTGCCGAAGCTCACCGGAGACGTCGCCGCATCCCTGCCCGACCTCGAGCGTCAGGGCGTTCGTGTCATACAGGTAGGGGATGCGATCAAGACCGTCGGCGGTTGCCTCGATGACCTGCAGGGTGCGCGTCCTGGCGATCCGGCCGTCGGATCCGACAGAGACGTGATCGTGCAGGGATACCGTCTGATGACGGCGCGGGCCAAGAGCCGCGCGTAGCTCTCCCTCGGCGTCGGACCCCAACGCCCGCGCGCCGGACAGCACGCTGATCGTGCCCGAGCCTTCCCAGAGGCGCCGCAGCCGGCGCGCGTCCGAGTCAGAGATCCCGAATGCTTCTATGAAGAGGGAAAGAGTCGGCCGGCTGAGCAGCGTGCCAGACAGGGCCCGGCCGACAGTGTCCTTGAGCTGGCGCGGCAACGCATCGGCATCGCCGACCACGCGAGGATTGGTCCACAAGTACCTGGCAAGCACCTCGGCGACGGCGAGCTGAGTGATCTCACTGGACCGGGCGCGCACGACATGCTGCTCCCAGAGACGGCGGTAGGGGCCCTGCTGGGCAAGTAGCGCATGCAGGTAGCTGGCCGCCGCGCGGCGGCCAGCTGGGGGCGGGACATCGCTTGCCGGCACCCAGGCCTCACGTGATGCGAACTAACTGCGACATGTACGGAATACCTTACGGTCTGTGTCCTTGTTGGGGGGCCGGCCCGCCGCTACGGCGGCGGGCCGGGGGGACACTGCCCGCGCGCCCAGCCGGTATGCGCCTGACCTGCCCTGGCGGAACGTGGGGCTCAGTTCGCAGCCCGGCTTTCGGCTACGGCAAGGACCGCCGCGGACCGATGGGCCCGCGTGTTGACCAGCCGGGCTTCCTGGGAGGACACTCCGCGCATCGGCTCATCGGAGGCAGATTCGTGGCACGCCCGATCTCGGGAGGAACTATGGCCGTCGCGTTTCCCGGGGAATCGGCCGAGTACCGGGCCGCGCGGAACCGGCTGGTTGACCAGGAGATCGAGCTGCGCCGCGCCATGGAAGCTGTGGCCGAAGCCAGGCGGCGGCTGCCGCCCGGCGGGATAGTTCCTGAGGATTACGTCTTTCAGGCGCAAGGGCCCGACGGCGCGGCGGCCCAGGTGCGGCTGTCCGAACTGTTCGCGCCCGGCAAGAACTCGCTCGTGATCTACAACATGATGTTTCCCCGCGCAGCAGACGACAGGAGCCCGGGCCCGCCAGGCGGGCAGACCTCGTTGCTGCCGTTGGCGGAGGGACCGTGCCCGTCGTGCACTGCCCTGCTCGATCAACTGGACGGCGCGGCCGAGCACGTCTCCCAGCACCTCAACCTCGCGGTCGCCGCGAAGGCGCCGCTCGAGCGCATCCTCACTTTCGCCGCGGAACGCGGCTGGAGGCGGCTGCGCCTGCTGTCCTCGGCCAGCACCACGTACAACCGCGACTACCTGGCCGAGACCGCCGACGGGTCCCAGCAACCGATGCTGAACGTGTTTCACCGCGACGCGGATACGATCCGCCACTTCTGGGGCTCGGAACTCTTCTACGCACCTGTCGAGCCCGGGCAGGAGCCACGCCACGTTGGCACCATCGAACCGCTCTGGAACCTGTTCGACGTCACCCCAGAGGGTCGTCCAGCCAATTGGCATGAGCAGTTCAGCTACTGACAACCGGACGCCCGGCAGCTTGTCCGGCACGTTTCCTGACGGCACGGACGAGCGAGTTCTCGCTGGGTAGCGGTGCGCACGGGACCGAGGAGACCGCGCAACAGGCGTTCGAGCACCTGATGCGGGACCTGGTCGCGCCGAGCCGATACGGACTCAGGCTCGGCGCACAGCCAGCCGCTGATGGTCAGCATCCGTCGTAGTTCGTCCAACTCGACGCGCCACCGGCCGCGATCGCGTTATCGAAGATCTGATCCTGGTAGGCGGGCCCAGCGACGCCGTGCTGGCTGGCCGCGCCGCCGTACTCCTCCCAGGTGCTCAGCAGGAACTGGTAGGCCCCGCCGCCGTTACCTGGGCCCCATGCGTAGCTGCCGCCCTCTTCGACGTTGCGGATGCAGATTCCGAGGGCGGAGTGGGCTGCGTCCCCGCCAGTGGACGGCGGCGGTGCAGCGCTCGGGCTCGGCGATGGCGCTGCTGCCTGCTGCCTGGCGAGCCTGAGGGCGGCGAGGTGCCTGCGCCGGGCGGCTCTGGCGGCCTGCGCGGCCAGCCTGGCCTGGCGGGACATGCGGGCTGCGACGTTGCGGTGAATGGCGGCAATCATGTCGTCGCTTTCACTGCCCGGCAGTGCACGAGTCACCGGGATCGCGTCGTGAGCCGACACTGGTGCCGCCGATCCTTCCTGCAGGAACACGAAAGCCGCAACCGCGCCTGCGAGCGTCGTTGCGGCCAGAGTCAGTGCCCTGAGCTTGGGGGCCATTGTCTTGGGTTTGGCATGACGGGGTGCTGCGGGCATCACCCTCCTCTCCGCGAGGCTCCGCGTTCACCCGGCGGGCTGACGCAGCTGACGTCAGGCGGCGCGGGCAACGCCTGTCCCACCGGAACCTACTGGGCCCCGGGCGCCAGGTGTGGGAAAACGCGAGTAACGGAATCCGGCGCGCCAGCGACGCGGCCTTGGCATCTGCGGGTCGGTGAGGTCCTCGATCCTGGCGAAGCGTCGCGCATCCAGGCGCC
>Ga0070707_100004182_pt1 | contig 13527 bp, 10 predicted proteins | sample KBSK5502metaG_FD_65468 | JGI IMG/M metagenome (GOLD analysis project Ga0070707, IMG submission 65468) | Corn, switchgrass and miscanthus rhizosphere microbial communities from Kellogg Biological Station, Michigan, USA - KBS K5-50-2 metaG | ecosystem: Host-associated > Plants > Roots >... | reverse complement strand
GTGGATGCGGGCCTCGAAGTTGCGGTTGCCGGACAGCACCGCGACGACCGCCAGGTCTTCCTTGGTGACCGCAGCCTCGACCTCTGGACTCGCGAGCGGACCAGAGTTGCCGATGCACGTTGTGCACCCGTAGCCGACGAGGAAGAAGCCGAGCTTCTCCAGAGGCTCGAGCAGGTCGGCGGTCTTCAGGTAGTCGGTGACGACGCGCGACCCAGGGGCCAGGCTCGTCTTGACGTACGGGTTCACGGTGAGGCCTAGCTCCACAGCCTTCCTGGCCAGCAGCCCCGCGGCGACCATCACCGAGGGGTTCGAGGTGTTGGTGCAGCTCGTGATGGCCGCGATGACGACGCAGCCGTTCTCGACCTTTGCCTCGTGCCGCGCGTGCACCGCAACTGTGGCGCGGCCGTCGACCGGGCCGCCTTCCTCCGTGAGCCGCGAGATCGCGTCAGTGTCGGGCTTGGGGCCGGGCTTGAAGACGGTCGCGAAGCTGTTCCAGACGTTGGGCAGGGCGACGCGGTCCTGCGGCCGCTTCGGCCCGGCGACGCTCGGCTCCACCTTGCCGAGGTCGAGCTCCAGCATCTCGGTGAACTTCGGCGTCTGACCGCCGTCGACGCGGAAGAGGCCCTGCTCCTTGGTGTACCGCTCGACCAGGTCGATCTGCTCGCGGTCCCGGGCGGTGACCTCCATGTAGCGGAGGGTCTGGTGGTCGACCGGGAACAGCGCGGAGGTGGCGCCGTACTCCGGGCACATGTTGCTGAGCGTCGCCCGGTCGGGCACCGACAGCGACGACAGCCCGTCGCCGCAGAACTCGACGAACTTGTCGACGACCCCGTGCTTGCGCAGCATCTCGGTCAGCGTCAGCACCAGGTCGGTCGCGGTCGCTCCCGCGGGCAGCGCGCCGGTGAAGCGCACGCCGACGACGATCGGTGGCGGCAGGTACGCGGGCTGGCCGAGGATCGCCGCCTCGGCCTCGATGCCGCCGGTGCCCCAGCCGAGCACGCCGAGGCCGTTGACCATCGTCGTGTGAGAGTCAGTGCCCATCAAGGTGTCGGGGATCGCCACCCTGCGGCCACCGATGTCGCGGACCTGGACGACCTTCGCCAGGTGCTCGAGGTTGACCTGGTGGCAGATGCCCATCCCGGGCGGCACCAGCGAGAAGTTGTGGAACGCTTGCTGGGCCCAGCGCAAGAGCGCGTAGCGCTCGCGGTTGCGTTCGATCTCCTTTTCGATGTTGCGCGTATAGGAGTCGCGGAAGCCGAACGAGTCGACCTGCACAGAGTGGTCGATGATGAGGTCGACCGGGACGAGAGGGTCGACCTTGCCGGCGTCCTTGCCGGCGCGCCTCATCGCCGAACGCATCGCCGCCAGGTCGACGACCGCCGGCACCCCCGTGAAGTCCTGCATGAGGACGCGCGCGGGCAGGAAGGGAAGCTCTGCATCTGGCGGCGGCTCGAGCGGCCAGCGGGCGAGGCTCTCGATGTTGGACGCCTCGGTCACGCCGACGTCGACAAGGCGAAGCAGTCCCTCGAGGAGGACCTTGACCGTCATGGGCAGGTTTTCGCCGAGGCCCCTCAGCGGGTAGAAGTCCAGGTCGGTTCCCTTCAGCTTTTCGCGCGTCGGCATGATCAGATCGTACTAGCGGCCTGCGTCACGCATGGCCGCTGCGATGCGTTGCGGACCATCGGAAGTTTCGATCTCTTCGATAGGCTCCGGCAGCGCCAGCCTCCAGTTGGGGAACTCGCCCGTCGTGCCGGGGACGTTCGGTCGCTCGTGCACGCCGAGCGCGTCCTCGAGCGAGGCAAGGACGATGCGCGAGCGTCCTCTCGCCAGGTGCTCGTACACCGCCACGGCGACGTCGACCGGGTGGGTTTCGTCCGGCAGGTGCGTGATCTGGACCAGCTTGTCGCGCAGCGGATGAAGGCGCACCTCGGGCTCGCTTCGCGTCCATATCCCGGCGACGGTCGGCAGGTCATGGGTGGCGATCGCGGCCACGGCGTCGTGCGGCCACTCGTCCGGCGACGACTCCTCGAACCAGACGAGGCGATAGGAGAGCGAGCCCTTCTCGTTCAGCTGCTTGCGCACCACGGGCTCGACGAGGCCGAGGTCTTCGCCGATGACGAACGCGTGGGCGCGACGGCTCTCATTGGCCAGCAGGTTGAGGAGGATGCGCGAGGCGTAGTGGACGTACGCGCCGCGGATGGCCGGCATGCGGTCGGGGATCCAGAAGAGGCGAAACAGGCTCATCACGTGGTCGAGCCGGATCCCGGCGGCGTGGCGGCCGGCGCCGCGGATCGCCTCGATGAACGGCTCCCATCCCGCCTCCCCGAGCTTCCATGGGTTGAACGGAGGCAGGCCCCAGTCCTGGCCGTCGCGGAAGAACTCGTCGGGAGGCGCGCCGACGCGCGTGCGTGGCGCGAGATAGTCCTGCCAGCGCCATGCGTCAAAGCCGTCCGACGCAAAGCCGACGGGGACGTCTGTGATCAGACCGATCTCGCGCGAGGCGCGAGCGAGCTGGCGGTCGGTGTGGAACTGCAGCCACTCGTGGAACGCGACGCGCTCGGCGAGGCGCTCTCGCGCGACGTCGATGCCGTGCGCGCCGGGGTGCCGCACCTCGGCGGACCAGTCGCGCCACGCGGGACCGCTTTCCTCGCACAGCGCGCAGAAGGTGGCGAAGTCGTGCAGCGCCCTTCCATGACGGCGCTTGAAAGCCGCGAGCCCATGCGGCTCGGGCGCTGCGGGGAAGACCTGCTCGAGGGCGCGAGTCTTCAGCTGGAAGACGGCGTCGTAGTCGATGATGCGGCGCTGGTTGAGGCCGTGGGCCTCGTTGCGGAATCTCTCGAGGCCGGCCCGCTCGGCGCCTTCGACTTCCTCGACCCGCAGGTAGATGAAGTTGCGGAATCGCCGCGTCGACGCGTAGTACGGCGAAGCCTCGTACGGAAGCCGCGGGTTCTGGGCGCCGAGCGGATTCAAGAGGACGACCGAGGCGCCCGCCGTCCGCGACCACCGGGCGAAGCGGCGCAGGTCGGCGAAGTCGCCGACGCCCCAGCTCCCGCGCGAGCGCAGCGCATACAGCTGAACCGCCCAGCCCCAGGCTCGCTCCGGGCCCGTCTCGCAGCGGACCCGCGGCACCTTCGGACTCCTCGGGCGCGGCGGGCTGTCCCTCTGAGCGCCCATCGCTTCGAGAATCGCTGCCTCCACCTCGGGCGCCGTCTCGACGACCTCGCCCTGCCAGCTGTGATAGCGGGGCAGGATGCCCCAGCGCTCGGCGCGTTCGGAGGTCAGAGGAGGGACCGGAACGGCTCGGGTTCGAAGCCGGCGAGGGCGCTCTCCCAGCCGCTCAGCGCCCGCCTGACCGCGGGGTCGTCGCGGATGAGCCACGCCAGGTGGCGCAGCGCATGCTCGAGCACCGCCTCGACGCCAATCCGCGCCGGCGCCGCCATGGCCTCGCCGCGGGCGAGCTCCGCCCGGTGCACCGGCGTGATCACGAGCGAGTCCTGCGGCAGGCTGCCTGGCGGCGCCACGACCGCGACGTAGGTCAGGACGATCCGGCCTTGCTCGTGCCGCCACGAGGTCGAGTGCACGACGACTGGCGTCAGCGGATACCACTTGAGGACGTCGAGCACGACGTCACCAGGTTTGCCGCTTGCCGGCAACCCGACTCGCAGCGAATCCGCGTGGACCGGCTTCATCCAGAAGAGCTCGCCATCGCGCAGTCCGACCGGCAGCACCTCGAGCGTCTGGGCGACGAACTGAGGCGACCACGGGAGGGAGGAGATGGGCGGCCCCATCGTCTCGACGAGAGCTTCGATCCGTGCCTTACCTCTTCGGGCCATCGCCTTCGACCACCCGCCAGATGGCGCGCACCTCGGCCGGGGTGATCTCTTGCTGGTGCGCCGAGCGGCCGTGGGCCTGCACGTCGGCGACGACCTTCGCCTTCGAGCCTCTCGCCGTCCACCCGCAGCGGCAGGTGACCTCGACCAGCACGGTCAGAGCCTAGCAGCGGACGCGTACGATCTTGCTTGCCATGGCAGTGGCCGAAGGCCTGGAAGTCGCGGCGTTCCTGCGCGAGCAGCCGAAGAAGCTCTTCATCGGCGGCCGGTGGGTGGCGGCGGCCGGCGGCGAGGTGTTCACCACCTCTGACCCGGCGACCAACGAGGTGCTGGCGACGGTCTCCGAGGCCCAGGCCGCAGACGTCGACCGCGCCGTGGCCGCCGCGCGCCAGTCCTTCGAGCGCGGCACCTGGCGCGACCTTCCGCCGGCCGAGCGGGCCAAGGTCCTGTGGAAGGTCGGCGACATGATCGAGGAGCGGGCGGACGAGTTCGCGCAGCTCGAGACGCTCGACAACGGGATGCCCATCAACGACGCGCTCCTGTTCCACGTCCCGCTGGCCGCCGCGACCTTCCGCTACTACGCGGGCTGGGTCACCAAGCTCGACGGCGCGACGCAGCAGATCTCGCTGCCGGGCAAGTACCTGAGCTACACCCTGCGCGAGCCCGTCGGCGTGGTCGGACAGATCATCCCGTGGAACTTCCCGCTGCTGATGGCGGCGTGGAAGGTGGCCCCGGCGCTGGCCTGCGGCAACAGCGTGGTGCTCAAGCCTTCCGAAGAGACCCCGCTCAGCGCGCTGCTGCTCGCCGAGCTGCTCCAGAAGGCGGAGGTGCCGGACGGCGTGGTCAACGTCGTGCCGGGTCGTGGCGAGACCGCCGGAGCACGCCTGGCCGCGCACCCGGACGTGGACAAGATCGCGTTCACCGGTTCGACCGAGGTCGGCCGCCTTATCGCGCGCGCGTCCTCAGAAAGCAACCTGAAGCGCGTCAGCCTCGAGCTCGGCGGCAAGTCGCCGAACATCGTGTTCGAGGACGCCGACCTGACGAGGGCGGTGTCGGGCGCCTTCTTCGGAATCTTCTTCAACCAGGGCCAGGTGTGCTCGGCGGGGTCGCGCCTTTTCGTGCAGGAGAAGGTCTACGACCACGCGCTGGACGAGCTTCTGAAAACGGTGAAGGAGACTCGCATCGGCCCGGGCATCGACCCCGTGACGCAGATGGGGCCGCTCGTCTCGAAGGGCCAGATGGAGAGGGTGCTCGGCTACATCACGGAGGGCAACCGGGAGGGCGCCCGGCTGATGGCCGGTGGATCACGGCCGCAAGGGCTGGACGGCGGCAACTTCGTCGAGCCCACCGTCTTCGCCGACGTCGACGGCAAGATGAGGATCGCGCGCGAGGAGATCTTCGGCCCGGTCGTGGCCGCGATCCCGTTCCATGACGAGGACGACCTGGTCGCCAAGGCGAACAGCACGATCTACGGCCTGGTCGCGGGCGTGTGGACCAACAACGTGGCACGCGCCCACCGCGTCGCGCACGCGCTCAAGGCGGGGACGGTCTACGTCAACTGCTACCACATCGTCGACCCGGTGACGCCGTGGGGCGGTTACAAGGAGAGCGGGTGGGGCCGCGAGCTGGGTCCCTACGCGCTCGACCTCTACACGGAGCTGAAAAACGTGATCGTCGACATCAGCTGAGCCGCTGGGTCATTCGTTGACGATCGCCTTGACGCATTCCAGGAGGTAGGGGTCCACCCCGTCCAGCCGATCGCAGAGGGTGTGGATCCGAAAGTAGAGATCGGGCGTCACCCGCCGGTTCCGATCGAGCAGAAAGCCACACAGGGTCTCCAGGGCCAGGATGAAGTCCTGTCCCTCGACGAACTCCTGGACCTCCTCGAGCTCGCTCTCAGAGAGCGTGCCCCGGCTGCTCCGAATCAGGCCGTGGAACTCGCCCAGGACCTCCATGCTCGGTGCAACAGTATGGAGGGGAGATACTTGTGCGGAGATGGGTGGAGTCGCCGCCATCCTGCTCGCCATCTCGCTGCTGCTGGTGGGCGCCGACGGACCGGTTCAGCCGCCTGGTGGGGCGGCCAACCCGGCTGACGTCTTCCAGTTCCCGCTGCCGTCCTGGGCGCCGCACTGCCTCGGCTTTGGCAGCCAGTGGCGGTACTGCGACGGCACTGTGCTGCGTTCCTGCGCGAATGGCGCGGTGTGGCTGCACACCGGAACTGACATCAAGGCGGCGGTGGGGGCGCCGGTGAAGGCTGCCGCCGATGGGGTGATCATCGGCTACCTGATCGACTCGCAGTTCAAGGGCGGAGTGCTGATCCGGCATAGGACGTCGTTCGGGACTGTGATCACCCAGTACTGGCATGTGTGGCTGCGGTCGGGGTTCGTCGTGGGCACGCGCGTAAAGCGGGGGCAGGCTTTCGCCGACATCGCGAGCATGGGCACCCGCACGCACTTCCATTTCGCCGTGTTCCGCGGCGCGTTCGACTCGCACACGTGGAACGGGGCGCTGCCGCCGAGCCCGGGATGCTCAGGCTTCCCGGCATTCCCCTACAAGTTCGTCAACCCGACGGACTTCATAAAGGCGCGACTGCCGGCAGTCGGCGGTAATTCGGCGGTTTGAAACGTGCGAGTGCCGGCACTCGCGAAACTTACTCGTCGTAGCCGAGGTTCGGGCGCAGCCAGCGCTCCGCCTCGGCGGCCGTCATCCCCTTGCGGCGCGCGTAGTCCTCGACCTGGTCGCGCCCGATCTTGCCGACCATGAAGTACCGCGACTGCGGGTGCGCAAAGTAGAGGCCGGAGACCGCGGCCGTCGGCGTCATGGCGCCGCTCTCGGTCAGCTCCATTCCGATTGAACGCGCGTCGAGCAGGTTGAACAGCGTTTGCTTCTCCGAGTGATCCGGGCAGGCCGGGTAGCCGAAGGCCGGTCGGATGCCGCGGTACCTCTCCGCGATCAGCTCCTCGTTCGGTTGCTTCGGCCCTGACTCGTACCACGACCGACGCACCTCCTCATGGAGGTATTCCGCGAATGCCTCGGCAAGGCGGTCGGCCAGGGCCTTGGTCATGATCGCGCGGTAGTCGTCGTGCTCGGCGGTGAAGCGCGCCGCCAGCTCGTCGACGCCGAGGCCCGCTGTCACGGCAAACGCGCCCAGGTGGTCGCCGGCCGGCGCGACGAAGTCGGCCAGCGACAGGTACGGCTTGTCGTCGCCGTGGTCGACCTGCTGGCGCAGCATCGGGAAGCGAACGCCGTTCTCCAGCGCCACGTCGTCTCCGTCGGCGCGCGCCGGCCAGAAGCCGTAGACGCCCTTCGCCTGCACCCAGCCCTTCGACAGGATCTCGTCGAGCAGCTCCTGCGCGTGCCCGAACAGCTCGCGCGCCGCCGCCCCCTGGGACGGGCTGTCGAGGATCGCGGGGTATTTGCCCTTCAGCTCCCACGCGTGGAAGAAGAAGGTCCAGTCGATGTACTGGCGGAGCTCGGCCAGTGACGGCTCGATCACCTTCTTGCCGGTGAACGGCGGCTTCGGCAGCGAGTCGAAGGGGAGGCGCATGCGCTTGTCGCGCGCCCCTCCGATCGAGAGCAGCGGCCGCCTCGACGAGGTGTGCTGCGCGCGCAGCTTCTCCTGGAGCGCGGCGTTGTCGCGCTCGAAGCCGTCGCGGCGCCCGTCGTCGAGAAGGTCGGAGACGACGCCGATGACGCGCGACGCGTCGAGCACGTGCACGGTCGTCCCGTCGTACGCGGGAGCGATGCGGACGGCGGTGTGCTGCTTGGAGGTGGTCGCCCCTCCAATCAAAAGGGGAATGCGGAAGTCACGGCGCGTCATCTCCTTGGCCACCACCACCATCTCGTCGAGCGACGGCGTGATCAGCCCCGAGAGGCCGACCACGTCGGCGCCCAGCTCGATCGCCGTGTCGAGGATCTTCTCCGCGGGCACCATCACGCCCAGGTCGTGGACCTCGTAGTTGTTGCACGCGAGGACGACGCCGACGATGTTCTTGCCGATGTCGTGCACGTCGCCCTTCACGGTGGCGAGGACGAGCCTGCCCCGCACGCGCCGGTCCCCGCTCGCCTCCTTCTCGGCCTGCATGAACGGCTCCAGGTAGGCGACCGCGCGCTTCATCGCGCGCGCGCTCTTGACGACCTGCGGGAGGAACATCTTGCCCGCGCCGAACAGGTCGCCGACCACCTTCATCCCGTCCATCAGCGGCCCCTCGATCACCAGCAGCGGCTTGCCGTACTTGACCCGCGCCTCCTCCGCGTCCTCTTCTATGTAGGCGACCTCGCCGTGGAGGACGGCGTGCTTCAGGCGGTCCTCGACCGAGCCTTCACGCCACGACAGGTCGACCTCGCGCCTGGACCCTTCACCCGTCACCGACTTGGCAAACTCGACGAGGCGCTCGGTCGCGTCCGGGCGGCGGTCGAAGATGACGTCCTCGACAAGCTCCAGAAGGTCCTTGGGGATGTCTTCGTAGACGACCAGCTGGCCGGCGTTGACGATGCCCATGTCGAGGCCCGCGCGGATCGCGTGGTAGAGGAACGCGGAGTGGATCGCCTCCCGCACGCGGTCGTTGCCGCGGAAGGAGAAGGAGAGGTTGGAGACCCCGCCGGAAACGTGGACCCTGGGGAAGCGCTTCTTGATCTCGCGCGTCGCGTCGATGAAATTCTTCGCGTATGCCGCGTGCTCCTCGATACCGGTCGCGATGGGGAGGATGTTCGGGTCGAAGATGATGTCTTCCGGCTCGAAACCCGCCTTCTCGGTAAGGAGGTTGTACGCGCGGCTGCAGATCTCCACCTTGCGCTCGAACGTGTCCGCCTGACCAACCTCGTCGAAAGCCATCACGACAGCGGCCGCTCCGTACTTGCGTACCAGCTTCGCCTGCTCGAGGAACGACTCCTCGCCTCCTTTCAGGCTGATCGAGTTCGCGACGCCCTTCCCTTGCAGGCACTTGAGGCCGGCCTCGAGGACGGACGGCTTGGAGCTGTCGACCATCACCGGGATGCGGGCGATCTCCGGCTCGGTCGCGATCAGGTTGAGGTAGCGCACCATCGCGGTCTCCGACTCGAGGAGGTCGGCGTCCATGTTCACGTCGAGCAGGTTGGCCCCACCTCGCACCTGGTCGAGCGCGACCTGGACGGCACCGCCGAAGTCGCCCGATTCGATCAGCCGGCGAAAACGGATGGAGCCGGTGACGTTGGTCCGCTCGCCGATGACGACAAACCCAGAGTCGGGGCTGATCTCGAACGGCTCGAGCCCGCTGAACCTCGGACGCTGGGTGCGATGCGGCACCTCGCGTGGCGCGATGTCGGCCATCGCTTCGCGGATCTGCCGGATGTGCTCCGGTCCCGTGCCGCAGCATCCGCCGGCCGCGTTCAGGAAGCCCGCCTCGGCAAACTCCTTGAGGAGGCGGCTCGTCGTCGGCGGCTGCTCGTCGTAGCCGCCGAACGCGTTCGGCAGGCCCGCGTTGGGGTAGCAGATGACGTACACCGGCGCCATGCGCGACATCGCCTCGACGTATGGCCGCATCTCGGTCGCGCCCAGCGAACAGTTGACGCCGGCCGCGAACGGCTGCGCGTGCTCCACCGAGATCCAGAACGCCTCGACCGTCTGGCCAGAGAGGTTGCGGCCGCTGCGGTCGACGATGGTGACGGACACGAACAGCGGTATCTCGGGGGCGACCTCCTTGACCGCCGCGATCGCGGCCTTGCCGTTGAGCGTGTCGAAGACGGTCTCGATCAGGAGGATGTCGACGCCGCCGTCCTTGAGCCCGCGCGCGGCCTCGGCGTAGCCCTCGCGCAGCTCGTCGAACGTGACCTCGCGGTACGACGGGTCATCGACCCGCGGAGATAGGGAGAGGGTGACGTTGGTCGGGCCGAGCGAGCCCGCGACGAACTTGTTCTCGAACTGGTCTGCCGCCTCGCGCGCCAGCCGCGCGCCGGCGAGGTTCATCTCGTAGGCGTACGCCTCCAGGCCGTAGTCGGCCTGCGAGACACGCGTCGCGGTGAAGGTGTTGGTGGTGACGATGTCGGCCCCCGCCTCCAGGTAGTCGCGATGCACCTGGCGGACGAGGTCGGGCTGGGTCAGGCACAGCACGTCGCTGTTGTTGCGCAGCGGCTTGGGGTGGTCGCGAAAGCGCTCGCCTCGGAACTGCTCGTCGGACAGGCCCTTGTGCTGCAGCATCACACCCATCGACCCGTCGAAGATCACGATGCGCTGCTTGAAGAGCCGTTCGAGCCGCTCGCGGACCGCTGTCGCCACCGCCATGGTGACCCCTAAGACTACGGGAGAGAGCATCCGCTCCCTTCCCGGCGGCTTCGCCGTGAAGCTCCAATTCCGAAGGCCACCTCCATAATCCGCGTGATGCCGCATCCGGCCGCCACCGACACTCCGCATCTGTCCGTGTGCGTCCTGGTCTACGACGAGGTCGACAGCGTGGAGCCGCTGCACCGAGAGCTGATGGGCGTGCTCGAAAGCCTGGGTACGTCTTTCGAGGTCCTCTACGTCGACGACGGGAGCCGCGACGGAAGCACCGAGCGTCTCGGCCTCCTCGCCACGCGCGACGCGCGCGTGCGCGTCGTCAGCTTCCGGCGGAACTTCGGCCAGACCGCGGCCGCGCAGGCGGGCATCGACCACAGCCACGGAGATGTCGTCGTGTTCATGGACGGCGACATGCAGAACGACCCGCACGACATCCCGCACCTGCTCCAGAAGATCGACGAGGGCTACGACGTGGTCAGCGGATGGAGGGTGGACAGGCGCGGCGCGGTGCTCCGCGTCTGGCCATCGCGATTGACGAGCTGGGTCACGGCGGGGCTGACCGGCGTTCCGGTCAGCGACTTCGGCTGCGCGCTGAAGGCGTACCGCCGGGACGTGATCGAAGGCCTCGGCCTGCGTGGCGAGATGCGCCGGCTCATGCCCGTCTACGCGGGGATGCTCGGCGCGCGCATCACCGAGGTGCCGGTGAGCGACCGCCCGCGCACGTACGGCAGGTCGAAGTACTCGGCGGCCAGAACCTCGCGGGTCCTGGTTGACCTCCTCGGGGCCAGGCTCCTGGGCAGCCGCTCCGCCCAGCCCGTCTACTCACTCGCCTTCGCCGGTCTGGTGTCCTGGGCGCTGGCTGTGGTGGCTGCGGTCGTGGTGGCGATCCAGAGGTTCGTGCCACCCCACGTGCATGTCCACGCCAACCTGCTCGTGGTGGTCGTCATGGGGCTGGTTGTCGTCGGTCTCCAGCTCCTGATCGCGGCTTTCAGCCTCCGGCCTCCCCAGGCCGGCTACGCCGTCCGCGAGGTCATCGAAAAGCCCGCCCCCAGGCACCGGAATTAACAAACCGACTGTCGGTCGGTTATAATTCAGGCGATGCCGCGGACCCTGAACCTGGCCGTCCACACGGTGCGCCGGGAGGCGTTCGTCGAGGCGGCCCTGCGCCTGATGCAGGCCAAGGGCTACGAGGGCATGAGCGTGCAGGACGTGCTCGACGAGCTCGACGTCTCGCGCGGCGCCTTCTACCACTACTTCGACTCCAAGCAGGCGTTGCTCGAGGCGGTCATCGACCGCATGGTCGACGCCGGTCTCGCCGAGGTGGCGCCGATTGCGAACGACCGCGACCTGCCGGCGCTCCGCAAGCTGGAGCAGGTCTTCAGCGGGATCGGGCGCTGGAAGACCGAGCGCCGCTCGCTCGTGCTCGCCCTGCTCACCGTGTGGCTTTCCGACGAGAACGCGATCGTGCGCGAGAAGTTCCGGCGCACCATGGTCCAGCGACTCGTGCCGCTGCTCTCGCCGATCATCCAGCAGGGCATCGACGAAGGCACGTTCCAGGCGGGCCCGGCGGAGGAGACGGCGCGCCTCTTCGTGATGGTGCTGCAGGGCTACCAGGAGATCGCCACCGACCTTTTCCTTGACCGGCAGGCGGGGCGGATCGACCTGCCGGTGGTGGAGCAGACCTTCGCCGCCTACGGCGCGGCCATCGAACGAATTCTTGGCGCTCCGGTCGGATCGATCCACGTGATCGACCGCACCGTGATGAGCGCGTGGTTTGGGTAAGGAGGGCAGATTGGCAGCCATCATCGAAGTCGAAAAGCTCAGCAAGAGCTATGGCGGCAAGCGAGGCATTACCGACGTCTCGTTCCAGGTCGCGGAGGGCGAGGTGTTCGGATTCCTCGGACCCAATGGCGCGGGCAAGACGACGACGATCCGGATCCTGATGGCGCTCATCCGGTCCGACTCAGGCACGGCCCGAATCGCGGGCCTAGATTGCTGGCACCAGTCTGTCGAGATCAAGCGCCTTGCCGGCTACATACCGGGAGAGCCCTCGCTCGACCCCAACCTGACCGGCGGCCAGATCCTCGAGTATTTCGCCAACCTGCGCGGCGGCGTCGATCGCGCCTACCTGAAGAAGCTGATCAACCGCTTCGAGCTCGACACGAGCCGCAAGTTCCGCCAGTACTCCACCGGCAACAAGCGCAAGGTCGTCCTCATCCAGGCCTTCATGCATCGGCCGCGCGTCCTCATCCTCGACGAGCCGACGAGCGGGCTCGATCCCTTGAACCAGCAGGAGTTCGACGACATGGTCAGGGAGGCGCGGGACGAGGGGCGCACGGTGTTTCTTTCCTCGCACGTGCTCAGCGAGGTCGAGAAGACGTGCACCCGGGTGGCGATCATCCGCGAAGGCCGCCTTGTGCGCGTCGGCGGCGTGCACGAGCTGAACGACATCAAGCGCTACGAGGTCACGATCACATTTGCGCAGCCCGTGCCCGCGGACACCTTCAAGAGCGTGGAAGGGGTCGTCGAGGTGGAACCGCTCGACAACGGCCACGCGGTGCGCATCGCCGTCCAGGGCCCAGCCGACGCGGTCATCAAGGCCGCCGCACGCTTCCCGGTCGTCTCGTTCAACAGCTACGAGCCGAGCCTGGAGGACATCTTCCTCAAGTACTACGAGGGAGACGGCGCGAGCAGCCCCTCCGGCCCTGCGGGCCACCTCCCCACAAGTGGGGAGGAGTCCTCCGGCCCTGCGGGCCACCTCCCCACAGGTGGGGAGGAGCTGGCGACCCGTGTTTAGGAACGTCTTCCTGAAAACCCTGCGCGATTACAGGATCGCGATCCTGGGCTGGGGCATCGGCATGGGCCTGGTCATCGTCTCGCCGATGGCCAGCGTCGCCGAGCTCATCAAGACCCCGCAGGCGCACGCGGCGCTCGCGACGCTCGCCGCGCAGTTTGCGTGGAACGCGGATCCCGTGGCGGCCGACACGGTCGGCGGCTACGCGACCTTCAAGATCGGGATCTTCGTCTTCCTGATCTGCGTCTGGCCGCTGCTCGCCGCATCGCGCATGCTGCGCGGCGAGGAGGACCGGGGGTCGCTTGATGTCCTGCTCTCGCTGCCGCGCAAGCGCTGGCAGGTCGCATTCCAGAAGGTCGCGGCGATGTGGGCCGCGCTCGTGGCGATGGGCGTCCTGATCGGCGTCATCGCCTACCTGGGCGGGGTCGCTTTCAAGGCCGGCTTCTCCCTTGTCGACGGGTTGCTCTTCGGCCTCGACCTGGCGCTGATCTGCGCCGTGTTTGGCGGCGTCGCCCTGCTGACCTCACAGTTCACACACGAGCGCGGGCCGGCGGCCGGCGCCACCGGTGCGCTGCTGATCGTGTTCATCGTGATCGACATGGTCCACCGCGTGGTCCCCAACACGGAATGGTTCTCGCGCCTCTCTCCGA
>Ga0070707_100004181_pt1 | contig 13529 bp, 11 predicted proteins | sample KBSK5502metaG_FD_65468 | JGI IMG/M metagenome (GOLD analysis project Ga0070707, IMG submission 65468) | Corn, switchgrass and miscanthus rhizosphere microbial communities from Kellogg Biological Station, Michigan, USA - KBS K5-50-2 metaG | ecosystem: Host-associated > Plants > Roots >... | reverse complement strand
TCCCCCCGCGCCCACATGCGTAAATGACGCACTGACCGTTCCTCGCTGGCTGGTAGGGGATTGGATTCGCCGACCCCGCAAACGGTTTTGAAGACCGCGGGACTGGCGGCCACCACCATCCACCAAGGTTCGCTCACGTTCGATCGCGTGAGTCGTGAGTCCACGAAAGTCCGCATGCGGCTGCAGTCGTCCGTCAGCTTGGCTGTCTTCTTGACTGTCATCACACCCTGCGGTTATGGAGCCGAGCCTGCTCGATGATCTTAAGTTCGACAAGCGCCAGAATTGGCGGACTGCGCTCAGCTGCGCTCCAATGGCGGCGTGGATCGGTTGATCCAATTGGGGTCGATCGACCGTTCGCCGACCGCATGCACGGCGTCCAGTCGAGCGATGTCGTCGCTCGTTAGAATGACATCTATGCTGCCTACGTTCTCTTCCAGGTAGCGGATGCGCTTAGTGCCTGGGATAGGAACTACGTCGCTGCCTTTCGCAAGCAGCCATGCGAGAGCCATTTGACCGGGCGTAGCGTTACACGCGGCAGCCATGTTGCGCACAGTCTGAATTGACTGCAGGTTGGCGCTGAAAGCGGACCCGCGAAAGCGCGGATAGTTTCGGCGCAAGTCCCGATCGCCTAGATCGTCGAGCGATGTTATCCGGCCGGTAAGGAAACCGCGGCCGAGCGGACTGAAGGGCACGATACTGATACCCAGCTCGCGGCAGGTGGGAACGATCTCGTCCTCTATGTCTCGGCTCCAAAGCGACCACTCACTCTGTAGGGCCGCGATCGGGTGCACGGCTGCAGCGCGGCGGATCGTGTCGACGGAGGCCTCCGACAAGCCGAGGTATCGCACTTTGCCCTCAGCTACCAGTTCGGCCATCGCACCGATCGTCTCTTCTATCGGCACGTTCTCATCAGGGCGGTGCTGGTAATAAAGATCGATGTAGTCGATGCCGAGTCGGCTCAATGACCTCTCGACCGATGACCGGATATATGCAGGCGTTCCATTGACAATGGCCGGTTTACCGCCGTGAGGAGGTGCAACGATACCGAACTTAGTAGCAATGACTGCGTCGTCGCGATACCGCCCAGCGATCGCCATGCGGATCACCTCCTCACTCGGACCGTAACTGTCGGCGGTGTCGAGCAGAGTGGCGCCGACCTCAAGCGCGCGCCGGATGACCTGGACTGGATCGTCGCCAGCGCCTGTGCCATAAGTTCCGGCGAAGCTCATGCACCCAAGGCCGATCGCGCCGACCATGGGACCGCCTGCTCCAAGACTGCGCGTTGGAATTCGATTCACGATTCAATCTCCACTCAACAAACCCATATTGGCTCGGGCCGTTACGCAAGACTCGTGGCCAAACCGCTAAAACGTCGCCACAGATTCCGACCCTTAGGATATCGCGGCCACGATAATGGCCTTTCCCGGTGCGAGCAACGAATCTGCTAAGCCGTTCGCGTCCTACAGGTAGCGTTGATGCCGCCCGATGCGCTGACATCGCTTGAAGCCTCCGATCCAGAGTGCCAGCGAGAACCACTGGGCTCGAGTCCAATCTCACTCACCCGCTGGGAGTTATCTTGTGCAGGACCCAATTGTGACGAGGGTTAATGTAGCAACAACGCGATGAATACCTCCCAAGCTCGCGAGCGAATCCGCACTCACACCGGACTCAACGCGTTCATATCGCTGACTCAGGAATCAGGCGACGGGACAATCGTCGGTATCAAGGACGTCGTTGAAGTGCGAGGTACTGTGACAACTGGCGGTGGAGCAATCCTGCCGACTGTACCGAGTGATAACGATGCGCCCGTAGTTCGCGCGATGCGATCGTGCGGGTGCATCGTGATTGGCAAAACGAACCTTCATGAATGGGCTTTTGGCGTCACCAGCGCGAACCCACACTATGGTGCGGTGGGCAATCCACGCGTACCTGATCGAATCCCCGGAGGGTCGTCTGGCGGCTCAGCTGCAGCTGTTGCTGCAGGACTTGTTGAATGGGCCCTGGGGACCGACACCGGTGGGTCGATTCGAATCCCAGCCGCGCTCTGCGGCGTGGTCGGGTTTAAGCCCACTATCGGCGCAATTGATACGACCGGGGTGATTCCCCTCAGCAGATCGCTCGATACCCTGGGGCCACTGGCCCCAAACGTCGCGACGGCGTCGCGCGCATTCGCGCAGATGTGCGGTGATCGAGACTGGGTTCCGGAGGCTTCTGTAGCGGGATTCCGACTCGCCACGGCGGCTGGTTGGGGGGAGGACCTCGACAGAGAAAGCACGGAAGTATGGGAGCGCATAACGCACGGACTCCCGACGATTAGCCTCCCGTCCCGGGTTGAGCTTAACGAGGTGGGCTTCACAATTCTCTTATGTGAGGCCGCCGCGTTTCACCGGTCCTGGATCGAAAGATGGCCAGAAAAATACGGGCGGGATGTTCTCGACCCCTTGATGCGCGGTCTGCAGGTGCCTCGAGATGACTATGTATCAGCTCTGCTTCGGCAGTCACGACTACGTCTCGAGGTTGACCAAGCATTAGCTTCTTCGGGAGTGGACGCTCTTCTGGCCCCAGCCACTCGAATAGCCGCTCCCCGCCGGTCCGACTCGTTTGAGAGAGCGGATCTGACAGGCTACACCCGGCCTTTCAACACGACTGGTCAGCCGGTGGTTTGTCTTCCGGTGCCGGGCACGGAACTGCCGATAGGCATTCAGGTAGTTGGGCGACACGGTATGGACGCTCGACTGCTCCGGATCGCCCTGGCCCTAGAGACACAGTGGGCTGGACAGTCTTGATGAGAGCGCGGACCGACCTCCCCCTAAGACTGGCTTAAACGCGCCAAGGTCTTCGCGAACAAATTCCAGGGTTCGGAGCAGTCACGGCGGCGCCGAACTTCTATTCAATGCGAAACATGTCCGGTTCTCGCCCGAAGTCAGAAAGCCATCGAGCTCCATGTTCTGTTACGAGAACGCTATCCTCGATGTGATAGCGAGCATCCCCATCCTCTATGTGAGAGGGCTCGATTTGTAGGATCATTCCACTCTCGAGGTCGACGTTAGTCCCGCGAGACATTTCGAAACCCTCGTGAACTGCGAGACCGCTACTGTGTCCAATCGTTGTCCAGGGATATTTCAAGCCAGCCCTCTGATGTGCTTTCTCGCCCACGTCAAAGAGAGTGCTTGCGCTCACCCCTGGGCGTATCTGGCTAAACAGCATTTCCTCGATCTCACAGAGCTTGCGATAAATGTCGGCCTGCCTGGGGCGTGGCGATCCTACAACAGCGTTACGCGAAAGGTCGGTCTTATAGCCTCCAAAGTTTCCACCAAAGTCAACATGGATGACTTCTCCCCACCTAATGGGCACCTCCATCGAGTGTGCGTGTACCACAGTTGAGTGAACTCCAGAATGCACTACTGCATGCGCCAGACCGTCTGCTCCGAGATGAAGGACAGCCGATTGCATCGAAGCCTGCAGGGACTTTTCGGTGTCGCCCGGCCGAGCTAGCGTAAAGCAAGCAGCAATTGCCTTAGCGGTTGCTAGGGCGGCAGCTTCGAACAGAGCGATTTCCTTATCAGTCTTGACTTGGCGCGTTTTCTCAAAGACCGCTGATCCATTCGCCAGCGTTGCGTGCGACATGGCGACCGTCATCGCTTCGAGGTCGACACTGCCTTTCTCAATTCCAAGGCGCGCTCCGCTAAGTCCCAGATCGCTGAGCCCCTGAGCTAGTAATTGGAGTGCCTCTTGGTCGCTCCGCGGACTAAAGCCAAAGGTCCTGACGTCCTTAATCCACGAGCATGATCTCACGTAGTAGGCATCGGCTTCGTTAAGAACGATGAACTGGGCTCCATCTGCTGAAGTGACCACAAAGGTGGAGAGCAGTAGGGTGGATGGGAGATACGCGCCAGACGTGTACGTGACATTGTTCGAAGTTGAAGCGATCACCGCATCTAGCCCTGCCGCCCGGATCGCCGCAAGCAAGCGATCGCGGTTGAAGAGACCATCACGGTTTGCCCGAGATGTGTCGAACAGTTCAAGTCCCGTCATTACAATCCCCCTCCTTCTAAATATTGTTCTGTGTGCGCGCTGAGGCCGGCGATCCCATCGTGCCTAGCTCTTGGAACCGATCGAGTCGTCCTAGCACTTACGAGATCGGCTCCACGACGGTGACTTCGTAGGCGATATCTAGCTCTCGGCCGCTTTGAGTGTCGGTCAGCGACCCGCGGAAATGAGTACCGAAACGCAGGCCAGACAGTGTTGGGATAGTGCCGCTCATGATTACTGCTTGCTTTGTCAAACGTGTTCCCGGCACTGCCTTAATGAGCTCATCAAGAGAAAGCATTGCGCCAAGTCGTGCTGCCTGGTAGGGCTCGCCGTCGATCCAGCTTCGTAGCTCTAACTGATCCCACACGCCAACAACATCAGCGATTGACCATAGCCGTCGCGATAACACCTTGGGGCAGACGTTTTTGGCCACTGGTATCGAGAATCTCTCAAACTCACGATCCGTCTGATCGCTGCCCACGCCAACATACTTGGGGCGGCCATCTACGACTATCAGCACGGCTTCGATCTCGCCACTGGTGTGCGATCCGTACACTTCGATCGTACCCGGATCGATCATTACCAGCCTCGTCATCATCGGATAGCAGGTTGGAACCCGAGTCGGACGCGGCACCCCGAGGTCGGCTTCGAGCTCAGCAATGTGCTGCTCTAGTGAAGCTTTGTCACGTCCTGTATAGCCATCACAGAAACACTTGAAATCGTTCAATCGAACTGTTTCCTGCCGGCCATCCGTGTACTGGCATGTGAACTCAAGCATTACTGATGGCCTCGCCTCCTTAAACAGACCGATCTCCGACGATCCGCGACCAATGGGGTGCGCCTGAAGACAAACGATAGATCGAGGTCGGCGACGGATCCTCCCTTCATCTGATAGAGGCTATGTCCACATCGCTACCCAATCCAGGCGTTCGGTCGTGATGCCCGTCTGGAGCAGCCCATCGCGGCAGCTTGATGCACGCTGCTGTGTGGCCTTCGCCAACGAGCTCCAGCGGTGGAATGATCTTCGTGCACTCGACCGTCGCCAGCGGGCACCTGGATGCTAAGGCGCAACCGGGTGGCAATTTCACCGCGCTCGGGATTTCGCCACGCAGTGTGAAGGATTGCCTAGAAGCGCTCGGGTCGGCGACCAGCATTGAGTTGAGAAGAGCGCGGGTGTATGGGTGCTGGGGGTTCGCGAATACGGTGTTGGTGGCTCCGAGTTCGACGATCCGGCCAAGATACATGACTGCAATACGGGAGCTTATGCGCTTGACCGTATTTAGATCGTGTGAAATGAATAGGAAGGAGACCGCAGAATCGCCCTGCAGTTTAGTCAAAAGCTCGAGTACGTCCGCGCGGGCGAGAGGGTCCAAAGCGGAGGTCGGCTCATCGAGCACGACAAGATCTGGCTGATTTGCAAAGCTCCTAGCAATGGCGACCCGCTGCTGTACACCCCCCCCAACCTCATGGGGATACCTCGCCGCAACCTCGGCGGGAAGATTGACCAGGCGAAGCAACTCACCCACTCGGTGTTCGAGTTGGCTCTCGGGAGCGTGCCAGCCGACCTTTAGTGGCTCAGCGATGACGTCACCAAGTCTTTGCCGCGGATCAAGTGAGTCGAGCGGGTTTTGGCTTACCAACTGAAGCTTGCGACGCAGCTTCCTGAACTCTCGAGATGAGGTTCTGCTGATGTCTTTGCCTTGATAGATGATGCTTCCGGATGTCGGCTCAGTGAGCCGGAGTACGCATCGCCCAGTGGTTGTCTTTCCGGATCCGCTTTCGCCCACTAACGCCAAGGTCTCGCCGCGCTCTATTTCGAGTGAAACACCCGTGACTGCGTGGACCACGGATTTCGAGCCCTTGATCGGATACTCCTTAACGAGATCAATAATGCTAAGAAGAGGCGCCAAACGAGCTCCTTCGCGCTAGATGGCATCGGACAGAATGGTGATCTCCGAGAACATCAGTCTCTGGCATGTCTACTTTGCATCGATCGATTGCTAATAAGCATCGCGGATGAAATGGGCACCCAGTCGGCCGATGTATTGGGTTCAGGGCAGGGTCACCTCTGCCCAGCCTTTGAAGATTCATGTGCTTGGGTGAGCCCAGACGCAAGAGTTCGAGACTGTATGGGTGCCTGGCCTCGGCAAAGAAGACATCTACCGGAGCCTCTTCGATAATTTGACCTGCATATAGAACAGCGACCCGGTCGCAGTAGTGGGCAACGATTCCTAGATCACGCGAGATAAGTAGCATCGAGGTCTGGCGCCCTGTCACCAGTTCGCGCATGAGCTCCAGAATCTGGAGTTGAACGGTGACATCCAAACCGCCCGAGGGCTCGTCCGCCAGGAGGAGCTTAGGCGAGTTAACAAGGGACATGACGATGATCACCCGCTGGGCCATGCCGCCGCTAAGCTCGTGAGGAAGAGACCGAGCCTGAGTTGCCGGATCAGGGAGCCCGACCTTCTCAAGGTAGCGAACCGCTTCAGCCATAGCCTCATGACGCGACACATCCCGGTGTGCTCTGATCACGTTTGCGATCTGCTCGCCAATAGTCACAACCGGGTTCAGGTGCAAGTGAGGATTAGGAACAATAAGCCCGATGGCGTTGCCCCTCAGGGCCCGAAGTACTGGTTCCCGGCAAGTAAGGAGGTCCTGACCGTCAAATAGCACACGCCCTTTGACCACCCGTCCAGGGGGGTCGATCAAATTCAAAATCGATCTGGCAAGAACTGATTTTCCGGCACCGGATTCACCAACTAGGCCGAGCACCTCGCCCGGTCGTATCCTGAGCGATACTCCGTTGAGAACCCGCGCTGTGCCTTGCGGAGTGCTGTAATGAGTATGCAGATCGTCGACAACCAGTATGTCAGCCAGCTGCGACACCCAATGCCTTCCTAGGGTCGACCACTATCTCGAGCGTCTCACCAATCAGGGCGAAGCCAACGACGGTCAACCCGATGACAAGGCTAGGGAAGATGGCCGGCCACCACTGCCCCGTAACGATGTAGCCTGCGCCGCTCGCGACCATGCCGCCCCATTCAGGTGTAGGCGGACGGACACCGGCACCCACGAAACTCAAGCCAGCTGTGAGCAGAATGCCGTATCCGGCGGTTATTGACATTTGAGCTATTGCGGGCCCGATGGCGTTGGGTATCAAATGCCGAAGGATGATCCCGGCGTCCGAGAAGCCCGCTACTTTCGCCGCCTCGATAAAAGCGCGGTCCCTAAGCGCGTATGTCTGGCTTCTCATTAGCCGGACAAATATCGGCGAGTTAAGGACGGCCAACACGACAATCACATTGACGATGCTCGGACCTCGAACCGCAACAATCGCCATCGCCAATATGAACACGGGAACTGACTGCATCAGGTCAAAGACCCGACCAATAATTTCGGCGAGCCAACGGCGGGAATAGCCTGACAACACCCCCAGCGGGATACCGATTGCGCTTGAGACGAAGGTGGCGACGAGTGAGATTGTCAGATCCACTCGGCCACCGTAAATGATACGTGACAAAACGTCCATGCCGGCGCTGTCCCGTCCTAGAAATGACGATCCACCAGGCGGCTGCAGGATGTTGTTAGCATCTGAGAGGAGCGGGTCGAAGGGAGCGATGATTGGCGCAGCAATGGCCGCCAAGGCCACGATCGCCACGATCCCGAAACCGATAATGCGAATCGGCTGTCTTCTCAGTAGTTGCCCTAGCTCTGCCATTTGGAATCGTCGGTAGTCAGTACCGAAGTCTCGGATTGATTACAACCTGAAGGATGTCTACCACGATGTAGACAACTAGCGAGAATGTTGTCGCGAAAATGACGAAGGTTTGTAGGGCCGGAAAGTCTGAGAACGCGATGGCCTGAACAGAGTACTGCCCGACGCCACCCCACCCAAATACTGTCTCGACTAGCACAGCTGCGCCGATAAGGACCCCGTAGGTGACTCCTGTAATTGTCACGATTGGCGGGAGAGCATTTCGCAGCACGTACCAAAGCCTCGTGCGCTCGTAAAAACCACAGGCCTTGGCATAGAACACCATCTCTGAAGTGCGCAGCTCTCGCACACTAGTCCTCACAATTTTGATTATTCCTCCGGTGTAAACGACCAACATTGTGAGAACTGGCAAGACCAGGTGTGCTGCGCTCGACTGCACTGCCGCAAGGTTACCCGTCAGGATGCCGTCCAGAAAGTAGGATCCCGTGAGCTTTGTTGGAATCACGCTTGCGTCGATTCGCCCGACTGGTGCGGTGGCCCAGTGAAGTGTTGTGTAGAAGACGAAGACCGCGAGGATACCAACCACGAAGTCTGGAAACGAACCGGCCAGGAGACCGTACGCGGTAGTGAGTCCGCCGGCTATTCGGCTGCTCTTGAAAGCTGTAAGAATCCCCAGTGGCAAGCCGATCGCAACGGCCAGCACCAAGCTGATGGTGATCAGTTCGAGGGTAGCGGGCAGCCTATCCGTTATGTCAGCCAGAGTCGACCTCCCGGTTATCACTGACACCCCAAAGTTGCCCCTGAGCACATTCGCCACGTAAACACCGAATTGGACGTAGATGGGTTTGTCCAAGCCCAACTGCGACTCGACCCGTGCTAGCGTTTCCTGGGTTGCATAGGGTCCGGCCATGTAGAACGCTGGACTCTGTTTCGTGAGCCGACTGAGAATGAACGTGAACAGGAGAACAGCCAACACTTGGACAGGCAGGATCGCAACGCGACCCAAGATATAGCGGATCATCCGAAGGTCTAAGTCAGCTCCTAGCTGTTGCGATTAGGCACACGTTTCAGCTAGGTCTTGACAATGTCAGCGTAGACGATCTCACGGTTGATTCTCTGGAAGATGCCGGAAACGTTAGACCGTACTGGCCAGTGTATCCCTGCCTCCCCAAGTTCCAGGTAAGGCACCTCGTCAATAATTGTCTGCTGAATTTGCTTGCCAGCTCGTAGGCGCTGCTGTGTATCTTGCGACACTAAACCTTGCCGAATTAGGCTTGTAACCTGATCGTTCTTCCACCGAGGATAATTGATCACTGAATCTTTGTCATATTCGAGGAAGTACGAGTAGTATTGATCCGGGTCGTTGGAGCCACCGTGCTTGAGGCCAATGTCGAATTGGCCCATGAACTCGTTTTGCGAAAGCGCAGAAGGTGTCACTTTATTTAGCTCGGCGTTGATCCCGACCTGCTTGAAAGCGGACTGCATAAGAAGAACCAGTGGTTCATCTTCGGGAATGCCTGTTGCGTAGGTGATGGTCGTTGAGAAGCCGTTGGCAAGACCGGCATCACTTAGAAGGGATTTAGCCTTGTTCAGATCCTGATGATATGGCCATAGGGTCTTGTCGAATCCCGGAAACATCTGGGGTAACGGACCGAACGGCTGAGTAGCAAGGCCCTTATAAATGTTCTGGATGATCTGGTCATAGGGGAGAGCCCATGCCATTGCCTGGCGAACCCGTTTGTCCGAAAGGTACTGATGCTCTGTTTGAATTGGAAACTCCGTCAGGTCGCTACTCAAGAAGTCATAGACCTTGACCCCTGACTGGCCCTTCAATTGCGCCAATTGAGCGAAACTCAAGTTTCGTGCCATGTCAACGTCGCCGCTCAACAAGAGTGAGTAGCGAATGGCATCCTGGGGAACTTCCTTGAAGATCACTTGGTCGAACTGTGGTTTCTTTCCCCAATAGTTCGGATTCGGGATTAGAACTGTTTGCTGTCCTACAATTCGGCTCTGGATTTGGTATGGCCCAAACCCAACAATGTTCTGTTTTCCAAATTCCAAGGCCCATGGATCGCTACTTGTTGCTTGAGACTTGTACTCCACCGCGTCGAATGGGCCCAGAAAGTGCTGGGGCTGTACCGAAAGCCATAGGCTGGATGGCTTACTTGAAGTGAGGCTGATCGTGTATTTGTCGATAATCTTGACGTCGTCTGGACTGGCAATGTTGAGCACCTGCATGAAGAATAGGCCGGTACCCTTCAGGCCGAAATAGCGATCGTAGTTCCACTTCAGAACCTCTGCGGTCAATTCGTTTCCCTTGGGGCTCTTAACGCCTTGACGGAGTGTAAACGTGCACGTTCGACCGTCGGCCGACACTTGCCATGACTGCGCGAGCACTGGGTCGTACCCCGAGAAATCAAAGTCATAAGCGCCGTCAGGTCGGAGCTTCCTCTTCCACTCCATCAGGGGCTCTACCATTTGCATGTTGAGCTCCTGGTTGATCGGATCACCAGCGCCGAACTCTCTGTCCAGATTCTGTGGAACGTAGGGTTCTGCGACCACCAGCGTGTTCTTGGCAGTCTTGGAAGTGGACGGGGCCGGCGACGTTTGGCACGCGGCCAGCAGGCTCCCTCCAGCAAGTACCAGACTGAGCTTTCCGCCCGCAACCAAAATGTCCCTGCGCGTTCGTGGTTGAGTCCAGCGGTCCAATTCGCTCATTAGAGTCCCTCCACATTGGTTGTTGTGTTCGAGTCCTCGGCTACCCGCTTGCTGGCTACCACCGCCGGCGCCTTGAGCGCCAGGCGGGCCGTTTCGCGAATATGACGACGCATAGCCGTTGCCGCTGCGGTGCGGTCGCGGCGCAGCACCCCCGCCATGATTTCAGAGTGTTCATTAAGAACTGCTTTGCGACGGGGCTCGGCGCCGATGATTTGCGTTCCTAACAGCCAAAGGATCCCCCGTAGGGAAGAGATAATCCTTGCGGTCCTGGGCAGCTCGGCTAAGACCGCAAGCGCTATATGAAACTCCTCATCCCACGCGATGAATTCGCCAACATCGTGGATGCAGCTGCGCTGCCTGTCGAGGATTAGGGCAAGACCATCGAGCGATTCGTTTGTTATTGGCTCGTTGCATAGCTTGCTAACCGCATATGTCTCTAACATCTCGCGAAGGGCATAGAACTCTCGTACGTCGGCCAACGTCATCGTCCGCAGTCGAAAGCCACGCTGCGGCATGATCTCGACCAGTCCCTCGGATTCCAATTGGCGCAATGCTTCGCGAATTGGTGTTCGGGAGGCTCCAAGGGTCAGGGCGAGGCCAGCTTCAGAGTGCAAGGAACCTGGCTGCAATTTGCCATTTAGCATGGCTAGACGAATTGATTTGTAGATTCGACGAGAGAAGGTATCGCGACCTTGGCCGCTAAGGCTCACATTGAGCGGGAAGCGCAGCAGCGAGGAGCTCGCAACCATCCCGAGCTGGGATACTAGAACAATAGGATGCTAGCTGTCAAGGTCTCGCATCCGATCGAAACCAGCCGTAACAGAAAACCGGCCGATAAGATCTCTAGGGTCCAGGGTTAGAACCCTGGCCTTGAATTGAGCCGCAAATTCAGCTCGCCCGTCGTGTGGTCGACTCAAGTGATGGTTGGGTCACGTAAAGGTACGACTGCCATACAGCAAGGCCCCTAATCTCATCTTGCACGCGCACTGGACACCCGCGTACCTTGCCCCCGTGGAATACCGCTTACTCGGTCGCACTGGAGTCCGCGTTTCAGTCATTGGTCTTGGATGTGGGGGCTTTGGCGGCGTGGGGTCAGACGCAGGGCTGTTCGGCCGAGGCGAAAGCGAAGAAGAGGCATTCGCTCTTATGGATCGGGCACTTGACCTCGGTATCAACTACTTCGATACAGCCGACTCATATGGTGGCGGCACATCCGAAGAGATGGTCGGACGCTGGCTCACAAGTCGTGGCGTGCGCGACAGCTTGGTTCTGTCTACCAAGGTCTTCAACAAGATGGGAGCAGATGTCAACAGCGGCGGTCTATCCAGGCGACACATCTTGCAGGCGGTCGAGGCGTCATTACGTCGCCTGCAAACTGACTGGCTCGACATGTATGTGACACACCAAGTCGATCAAGACACCGCCATAGAGGAGACCCTGCGGGCCTTGGACGATCTTGTGCACGCGGGCAAGGTTCGGTACTTGGGCGCCTCGAACATCGAAGCCTGGAAGATGACCAAGTCCTTGTGGATCAGCGACCGCGCCGGTCTTGCGCGTCTTGAATCTATGCAGACCGAGTACAACTTGCTTCACCGGACAGCTGAGAGCGAACTTCTTCCGTTTGCTATGGCGGAGGGGTTGGCAGTGACAACTTACAGCCCACTTGCCGGCGGATGGTTGACCGGTAAGTACCGCCCGCAGGAGGAGCCTCCACCTAGGTCGCGCATGAGCCTGCGCCCAGGCCCGTATTCCGACTTAGAGAACGCCGGAACGTTCCGGGCTATCGATGCTCTGCAGTTTGAGGCAAGGGAACTAGGGGTATCGAGCGCGGCAATTGCGCTCGCCTGGGTGACATCACACCCCGCCATCACCGCAGCTCTCGCGGGGCCGCGGAATGTTGAGCAGTTCGCGGCCGTGGTCGAGTCCCTAACAGTGAAGTTAGCCCACGACGATCGCGAGCGCATTGGCAACCGCATGGACGAGGCACGAGCGTAAATTGTGATTCAGCTGCTTCCTATGCGGGTGCAACCCTTGGCGAAATATTCGGGAATGATCTCCTCGCACACCGGATCTAATAGAGGGCGTCTGAGACAATGGATTTCTCCTGCTCGCCCAGGTGGAGCAGCTGCCGTACGCAGAGTTCAAAATGGTATTTACTGATCGGACCGGATATTCGAGAAGCTTTGCCGTGGATCGCATGCCCCAGTAGAACGATTGCGTGATTGGTCTTGCCGCATCCGTTTAGGTCGGCGAAGCATTACGAGCGAGAGTTGTCGGCCGGCGGAGATGCCAATTGGTGACTCGCTGATAGGCGGCGGCGATCTCGAGGAGGCTTGCATCGGTCCCGCGGCGACCGACGAGTTGGAGGGCAAGTGGTAGACCGGCCTCCGTGAAGCCACAGGGGACGCTCACAGCAGGCTGACCCGTGATATTGAAGGGTGCTGTGTACAGGGCCACCGCTTCAATTAGATCGTGATCCACGCCACCAACTGTCACTTGCGTTGCGTCGATCGACCAGGCTGGCATAGGTATCACCGGCAAGGCGAGCACATCGACTTCGTTCATCACTCTGTCAAACGCTCTCACTATGATCTGCCCTACATTCTGGGCGAGGACATAGGCTGAGGCTGGTGTGAGGCTTCCCAGCAGGATCTGCTGCCTCACTTCGGGTGAATACGCCTCCGGACTTGCTCGCAAATACCTCTCATGCACGGCGGCGACCGCAGGCAAAGCCAGGAGCATTACAAGGCCGCCTAATTCAGTAAACGACGGAAACTCGAGTTCACGCAACTGCGAGCCAGCATCGTGCAACGCCGCGAGGGCGGCATGATATGCGCCCTCCATCTCTTCGTCGATAAATGTGTCCGCCTGGAGCTTGGGTATCCCAATCTTGAGGTTTCTTAGAGGGACTGCAGGCGATTCTGATGACCTGTAAGGCGTTCCAGTAATCGGCCGTCGAGCCAGTGAACTTAGCACGAGCAACGCATCTTCAGCGGTTCGGGTAAGTGGGCCAACATGGTCCAGGGCTCGAGCATTTGGGAAAATTCCCGTCGTGCTCACCAGG
>Ga0070707_100004178_pt1 | contig 13530 bp, 13 predicted proteins | sample KBSK5502metaG_FD_65468 | JGI IMG/M metagenome (GOLD analysis project Ga0070707, IMG submission 65468) | Corn, switchgrass and miscanthus rhizosphere microbial communities from Kellogg Biological Station, Michigan, USA - KBS K5-50-2 metaG | ecosystem: Host-associated > Plants > Roots >... | reverse complement strand
CCGGAGGAGATCGACCAGGAGATCGCGCGGCTCAAGCTGGCGGCGATGGGCATCAAGATTGATACCCTGACCGCCGAGCAGGAGCAGTATCTGGGCGCCTGGGAGTCGGGCACGTAGTCTGCCCAATCCTTTGCTCGACAGGGGATGTCGAGCACCGCCGTCCCGCCGCGCGGCGGGACGGCGGCCGGGGTCGGGAGCCGTCACACAGGTGTTCGCGGGCGACTCTCGACCCATCATCACACGTTCCCTACCCGGTATCAACCACGCGGACACCCGGCCAAGCGATTATTTGTGCAGTGCTTGTAGCTATCTCGATGCGGAGAGTGGTCCGCGCGGAGGAACGACGCGATGTCCAGCAGTTTCATGACCGACCCGAAGAGCTTCTTTACGAGCGAGAGCGTGACCGAGGGCCACCCGGATAAGCTCTGCGACCAGATCAGCGACGGCGTGCTCGACGCCTTGATCGCCGAAGACCCGCTGGCGCGCGTCGCCTGTGAAGCCGCCACCACCACTGGATTGATCCTGGTGGCCGGCGAGATTACCACCACCGCCTGGGCCGATATCCCCGAGATCGTGCGGCGCACCATCAAGAACGTCGGCTATGTGGACGCACGCTATGGCTTCGACTATCGCACCTGCGGCGTCGTCACCTCCATTGGCAAACAGAGCCCCGACATTGACCGCGGCGTCAGTGCCGCGCTGGAATCGCGCGAGCGCGCGGTCGCCGGCGCCCTGTCGGACGCGGAGCTGGACGCCATCGGCGCGGGCGACCAGGGCATGATGATCGGCTTTGCCTGCAACGAGACCGATGTCTTCATGCCCACGCCGATTCACCTGGCGCACAACCTGACCCGCCAGCTCTCGGCGGTGCGCCGCGCCGCCTGGGCCAACGAGGGGCCGCTCGCCTACCTGCGACCCGACGGCAAGAGCCAAGTGACGGTGCAATACGAGCACGGCCGGCCGGTGCGCGTAGACACGGTCGTCATCTCGACACAGCATGCGGAGTCCGCCATCCAGGAGCAGATCCGTGCCGACATGATCGAGCACGTCATCACTCCGGTGATTCCGGCGGAGATGTTGGATGCAGACACCAAGTTCTTCATCAATCCGACGGGCCGCTTCGCCATCGGCGGGCCAATGGGCGACGCCGGCCTGACGGGGCGCAAGATCATCGTAGACACCTACGGCGGCATGGCGCGCCATGGCGGCGGGGCGTTCAGCGGCAAGGATCCGACAAAGGTGGATCGCTCGGCGGCCTACGCGGCGCGCTATGTCGCCAAGAACATCGTCGCGGCTGGCCTGGCGGAGCGCTTCGAGCTGCAGATCGCCTACGCGATTGGTGTGGCGCGCCCGCTCTCGCTCTTCGTAGAGACGTTCGGCACCGGCAAGGTCTCCGATGCGCAGTTGATCGCGCTGATCCGCGAGCACTTCGATCTGCGGCCGGCGGGCATCATCCAGACGCTGAACCTGCGCCGCCCGATCTACCAGCCGACCGCCGCCTTCGGGCATTTCGGGCGCACCGACATCGAGGCGCCCTGGGAGCGGCTCGACAGGGTGGAGGCGCTGCGCCGCGCCGTCGGCGAGACGGTTTCACAGCGCGCCTAGCGCCCGCATGCGGCGGCTTGCCGCCCAGTCGTTCGTTTCCGACCCCCTGCCACGTTGCGTGGCAGGGGGTCGGCTTATGGCGAGCGGGCCGCTGGACCGGTGGCCGCGGACGCGTCGCCCGTCACTGGCTGCCAGCCTGTGGAACCCGGATCGAGGCCGGGCACGCCGAGCGCCAGCAGCCGACCCAGCACCTCCAGCAGATTCTCCGCCGCGAAACGGTCCTCCGCCGGCTGATCGGCGCGGCGCAGGCGCACCGCATATTGCTCCTCGCTGTCCGGCTCTGCTGTGCCAGTGGCGCGCTGCACGATCACGGCGGCACCATCCTGGGTACGAAACTCCGCCGTTTGTATGGCGCTGGATCGCAGCGCTTCCGCTAGCAGTGCCATCATCGCCCTCCTCCCACTCTTGCCGATCCCTGCGGCGCGTACAGCAGCGACCGGCCTGCCAGGTCTTCCCGCCACGGCGCGCAGACCGGCACCACATCCTTGGTGGCCAGCTGCCATGCGGCGGTTAGATTGAATCGTGCGAGATCGAAGAGTGCCAGCAGCGCCCGCGCAGTGGGGAGGTCCGGCGCGGCACCGCGTCGTCCAGCTGTGGCATGCCTCAATCCCTCCCTCGGCGCGATTGCCACCGAGGTGAGCAGACGCCTGCGCGCTCCGTTCCATGCGCGTACCATCCAGTGCTCGCAAGAAGGCTGCCGCCAGAGCCAGCCGTGCCGCCGGCGCAGACGGCTCGCGCAGCTTGCGACCAACGGGGCCGGCGTGTACAATCCGCATGATAGAGGGCGCCTCGCGGCGGTGCGGGGCGTGCACAGGGCAGCGGAGCCGCTGCCAGCGAGCGAAAGGGGGATCGGAGCGGGCGGCGCTGATGGCCGCGGTCTCCGGTACGCTATGGCAGACGAGCGTAAGATTCGCGTCCTGGTGGCGAAGCCGGGGCTGGACGGCCACGATCGCGGCGCGAAAGTGATCGCGCGGGCGCTGCGCGACGCCGGCATGGAGGTGATCTACACCGGCATCCGCCAGACCCCGCAGATGATCGTCGAAGCCGCGATTCAGGAAGATGTGGACGCCATCCTCATGAGCATCCTCTCTGGCGCGCACATGGCAATCTTTCCCAAAGTCATGGAGCAGTTGCGCGCGAATGGGGTGGACGATGTGCTCGTGATGGCCGGTGGCATTCTGCCTGACGAAGACCTGCCCGCCATCGAGGCGCTGGGCATCAAAGGGAACTTCGGCCCCGGCACCCCGATGAGCGCCATCATCGAGTACGTGCGCGCCAACGTCTACCCCGACCGCCTCGCGCAGGCGCTGCCGCCACTGACACGCGCGGCTCCCGCCGCGGACGCGAAGGCTGTTGCCGGCCAACCAGAGCGGTCGGCGCAGTAGCATGGCGAACTCCGATCTTGTCGCGCGGCTGCTCGGCGGCGACCGCCGTGCCCTGGCACGCGTCGTCACCCTCATCGAAAACGGTGCGCCCGAGACGCGCGCGATCCTGGCCGAGCTGCACGCCCATGGCGGGCGCGCGCACATCGTCGGCTTCACCGGCTCTCCTGGCGCCGGCAAGTCCACCCTCGTGACACAGCTTGCCCGCGAGCTGCGCAGGCGCAACCTGCGCCTCGCCGTCGTTGCCGTGGACCCGACCAGCCCCTTCACCGGCGGCGCGATCCTGGGCGACCGCATTCGTATGCAGGAGCTGGCCGGCGATCCCAACGTCTTCATCCGCAGCATGGCGAGCCGCGGCAACCTCGGCGGGCTGGCGGCCGCCACCCGCGATGTGGTGCGCGCGCTGGATGCCGCCGGCTTCGACCTCGTGATCATCGAGACGGTCGGCGCGGGGCAGGCGGAGGTCGAGATCGTGCGTGCCGCGCAGACTGTGGTGGTAGTGACGGTCCCCGGCATGGGCGACGACATCCAGGCCATCAAAGCCGGCATCCTCGAGATCGCCGACATCTTCGTCGTCAACAAAGCGGACCGCCCCGGCGCGGACCAGACCGTCGCCGAGCTGCGCATGCTGCTGAGCCTGGACGCTCAGCGTAACGAGCGCGCCTGGCGCGTGCCGATCCTTAAGACCAGCGCCGCCACCGGCGAGGGCGTCGCGGAGCTGGCCGACAAGCTGGCCGCCCACCTCGCCTCGCTCAAAGAGACGGGGCAGCTTGCCAGCCGCAGCGGACGCCAGGCGCGCAGCGAGATGCTGGCGCTGCTGCACCAGGCGCTGCTGGAGCGCATCGCCGCTACCATCAGCGCCGACGAGTGGAACCGCCTGATCGACGAGGTGGTCGAGCGCGAGAAGGACCCCTACACGGCCGCGGCTGAGCTTGCCCGGCGGGTGGGACTGGCCGGCGCCGCGCCGGCGGAGGCGTAACGACTGCGCCTGGCCACCACAGCACTGCTACGACATTGAATTCACTCGTCGAGCATCGCGATCAGGGCACGCAAGAGGCGGGTGAGCTGCTGATAATCCTCGTGGCCCAGGCGCGCCGACCAGTCGGCCTCCATCTGCCGGATGACCGCGCGCACTGTTTCCTCCACCGCCCGCCCGCGCGTGGTGAGACGCACCACTTTGGCGCGCCGGTCGACCGCGTCCGGCACACGCTCCATGTACCCCAGCGCTTCGAGATCGTCTACCAGATACCCCATGGACTGCTTGGTCATGAGCGCGGCATCGGCCAGCGCGGTGAGCCGGATACCCTCCGGCGGCATGTGCTGGAAGACCGTGAAGTGGGCGGGCCGCACGTCGCCAAAGCCCGCCGCCGCCAGCCCAGCCAGCACTTGGCGCAGCACCGCCTCGTGCGGGATGCCCAGAGCCTCGTCCATAGAGCGCCCGGCTGCACTCATCGATGCCGCCCGCTCGTTGAACCGCACCCGATGCGTGCCCTCTGCCGCCGCCATAGAGTCGCCCGGAACTGGGGCGATGTTGAACCCGCTGCTAGCCTCGCGTGACCGGAGCCTGCGCACCCAAGCCGCTTCCACATCAACGAGCGGTACCGCGGCCTCCACAGTCTGCAGCACCTCGACATTGAAGTCGCTTTCGCCATGTACGGCCCAGGCGCGCTGCAGCAGCCTGTTGGGATGACTCCCAGCCCGCAACAGGCTGAAGTGTTGGCCGACCCGCCCGCTGATGTGCTCGCTGGCGCCAATGTACACCTGGCCGGTAGTCATGCAGCGAATCGCATACACCCCACGCGTCCGATCCATGCCTGTCCTCCTCTATAAAGATGTCCGACTACTCAGGATATTCCACCCCAAGTAGGCGGAAAGGAAAGGCTAGGCTTTATGCTGCTGATGAGCCAGAGCAACCGTAGGATTCGCGGAGTGTTGCGGCTTGCCATAATCTCGAGTTGCGCCACCGCCACCTGGGTTCTCCTACTGAGTCTTGCGAATGCCCTTGACAAAGGCGCTCAGGTCGGGTATGTTAAGCGTGCTTAACGTTAAGTCTGCGTAACGCGATCCGCGCATCAAGCAGTCGTTGGGCGCGCTCCCGGCGACGGTGCAGTGCAAAGAAGGTGCGCAATTCGTGAAGAAGGCCGTCGTCAACCGGCTCCGCGAGCTCCGTCAGGAGCACGGGCTGACACAAGAACAGCTCGCAGCCGACCTGGAGGTCACCCGCCACACGATCTTGGCGCTGGAAGTCGGTCGCTATGTACCGTCCATCGAGCTCGCCTTGCGGCTCGCGGCCTACTTCGACCGGCCGCTCGAGATGATCTTCTGGCTTGATCCGGACGAGGATCGTGCCGTTCGAGGGCTGGCACCTTCGCTGAAGAGCATGGAGTCTCGGCATGAAAATGAGGCACGAAATGATGGCTGAGACACATCAGTGCCCTCCACGTGCGGAGGCACGCCAAAGTCGATCTAGCCGCGCCCGATTGGCGCAGCGGGTCATCGGCGCGATCTACCTGGCGCTCGCGCTCGGCGCCGTTCTCTTCGCGCTCGTCACCTGGTGGGTCGGACGGCTCAACCCTATCAACGCTCTGATCTTCGCACTCACCGCGGCTGGGACCGGTCCAATAGGTCTGCTGGCTCTGGGCGACGACTATCCGGCGTCGCGCCGGATGGACGAAGGCCAGCGCGAGATGGATCGCGCCGCCAAGTCCAATGCCTTCCACGTCGCCTACTTCGGACTGTATGCCCTCTTTTTCGGAGCCCTCTTCTTCCCCACAGCTCGTGACGCGCTTCCGGTTGCAATCGGTGTGCTGCTGCTGCTGGTGAGCCTCACCTGGGCTGGCAGCTACATGTGGGGCCGCTGGCGCCCCTAAAGTGCGCCAGCGGCCGATAGCTAACAACGTCACTCCCGTTCTACGGGCGAGGGAGGTATCTACATGCGTGCGAGCATCGCCGCGTTGCGATGCTCATTGCGGCGCAGATTCGGCGGCGGCGAGTTGCCAGCAAATCACATGGGCCGTGACGCGAGCCGCTATGGTCCTGTGCCACGGATGAAATGGAGAAACACGTATGCAACAGACCGCTCGTGGACGACTTGTATTGCAACAGGGATTGTTTTTCGGCGCAATCCTCGGCGTTGTGGACCTGGCGCGCACCCTGGTCGAGGGACCTACCGGCCTGACCGCGGCTGTGCCGGGCGCACTCGGCATCGTGACCTTCCTGGTGGTTGCCGCCGGCTGCGTGTACCTCGGCTATCGCGTGGCAGCGCGGGCAGGCAAAGCGAGCCAGGGCGCGTTGGCCGGCCTGATCGCTGGCCTTGTCGTCTGGGCGTGCTATGTCGCTGGGGCCCTGCTCGTCACATTCTCTAACCAGGAGACGCTGCGTCGCCAGTTCCAGTCCGCGGCGGATCAGGCGCACCTGGGCATCCAGTACACGACGGGAACAGTGCTGGCGGCGATCATCGTCACGCTCGCGTTCGCCGTGTTCCTTGGCGCTGGCGTGGGGGCTGGGCTGGGCGCGCTCGGCGGCCTGTTCGGCAAGCGCAGGCCGGTACGGGCAGTCTGAGAGGAGGAGTACGATGACGACGGTACACGACGCGCCCAGCGGCGGCTCAGGACGTATCATCAACGTACGCAAGCTGGTGGCGCTCGACATTGCCCTGCACGGCACGCGGTTCATCGTCGGCGAATTTGCCACTGGCATCGCGCTATGCGCGGCGCTCGGCGTCTGGCTCGCCGTCTCCGGATTGCCGCTGGGCCACGCGGCCTCGGCGTTCAAGCTCGTGTTGGGCGCATACTTCCTGTGCCTGGCGCTCAACTACGTGCCAATGTTGCTCTACGCCATCGCGCTGGCGCGCAGCAAGAGCGCACGGCAGGAGGCGGCGGCGGAGATGCCAGCCAAGGGCAAGTACCCGCTCAAGTACGCCGTCCAGCAGGTCTTGCTCGTCGTGCCGCTGGCCATTCCGCTGCTCGCGCTGGGCCAGGAGATGCGCAGGCACGACTGAGGCCGCCGCGGCCAACATGGCGCTGACACGACAGGTGAGCTTCACGCGCGCCGGGCCAGGGAGGCGCCCACGACGACCGGCGCTACCGCCTCCGGGCGTTGCGCAGCGCCCAGCGGACGGCGCCAGCGGCCAGCGCGGCGACAACAGTGATGGCCACGGCTGCTCCCACGACGCGCGCGACACGGCGCGCGACTGGGGCGCGCTGGCGACTGTCCACCATGCGCTGGTAAGCGTCTTCGGGCCGGACGCCGGGCGGCGTCTCGCCGGCATGTAGCGCCAGCTGCAGCACCTCGGCCAGGTGCAGCGCGCGGCGCTCGGTGGTTTGGGCGATCTGCTCGCGGCAGCTAAAGCCATCCGAGACGATCAGGGCATCGTCGCTCGCCGCCCGCACCGCCGGCAGCAGCACACGCCCGCCGCAGGCCAGCGAGACATCGTAGTGCTCGCGCTCGAAGCCGAACGCGCCCGCCATGCCGCAGCAGCCAGCATCGAGCAGCGTGTAGTCCAGCCCAAGCGCACGCAGGACCGTCTCCTCCGTCGCGATGCCGAGGACGGCGCGCTGGTGGCAGTGCGCGTGGACCACGGCGCGCACCGGCAGCCGCGGCGGCTGGAAGTCTGGGGCCTTACGCGCCAGGAAGTCGCCCAGAAGATATGTTTGCTGCGCGAGCCGCCGCGCGCGCTCGTCCCGCGGGAAGAGGTTCACCAGCTCATCACGGAAGACCGCGACACAGCTCGGCTCCAGGCCGACCACCGGGATGCCGACCTCGATCGCGGGGCCGAGCGTCTCCAGGATCTCCCGCAACAGGCGTTTGGCCGTATCCAGCATGCCGAAGTCGTAGAGCGGCCGCCCACAGCACAGGCTGCGCGCGGGAAGCGTGACCTGGAAGCCCGCCGCCTCCAACACCTCCACCGCTGCGATCGCCGTCTCGGGATGAAAGTGGTTGTTGAAGGTATCGGGCCAGAGCAACACCGGCGGCAGATCCGTGTTGCGTGGGCCGCGCCGCTGGAACCAGGCGCGGAAGGTCATGGGGGCGAAGCGCGGAACCTCCCGCGCGGGCGCGATGCCGCCGAGCGCCTTCACGAGCGGGCCGAGCAGCGGCGCGTGCGTCAGCGCATTGGCCAGCGCCGGCGCGCGGGCGGCCAGCCGCGCCCACCAGTAGATCAGCCCCATGCTGTAGGCGCTCGGTGGCCGCAGGCGCCCGGCGTAGTAGTGCGCAAGGAACTCGGCCTTGTAGGTGGCCATGTCCACATTCACCGGGCACTCGCTCTTGCACCCCTTGCAGGCCAGGCAGAGGTCCAGCGCCTCGCGCACGCTCTCGTCGCGCCAGCCATCCCGCAGGACATCGCCGTTCAGCAGCTCGAAGAGCAGGTGCGCGCGGCCGCGCGTCGAATGCTGCTCTTCGCGCGTCGCCATGTAGCTCGGGCACATCGTGCCGCCCTCGTGCTGCCGGCATTTGCCGACGCCGACGCAGCGCAGGACGGCGCGCGCGAGGCTGCCGTCGTCGTCAGGATACTGGAAGTGGGTCGCCGGCCGCGCGGGAGCGTAATCGGCGCCGAGCCGCAGGTTGTCGTCCATGCGATACGAGTCCACCAGCTTGCCGGGATTCATCTTGCCGGCGGGATCCCAGATGCGCTTGAACTCGCGGAACGCCTCGATCAGCTCTGGCCCGAACATCAGCGGCAAGAGCTCGGCGCGCGCCTGGCCGTCGCCGTGCTCGCCGGAGAGCGACCCGCCGTAGCGCACGCAGAGCTCGGCGCCCTCGCGCATGAACGCGCGGAAGGTGGCAATGCCCTCGGCGGTTTGCAGGTCGAAGTCGATGCGCGAATGCACGCAGCCCTGCCCGAAGTGCCCGTAGAGCGCACTGTGGTAGCCGTAGCGGTCGGTGAGGGCGCGTAGCTCGCGCAGATAAGCCCCGAGCCGGCTCGGCTCCACCGCGGAGTCTTCCCAGCCGGGCCAGGTGTCTGCCTTGCCGGGCACACGCGCGGCCAGCCCCAGACCAGACTCGCGCACCTGCCAGATCTTCTCGGCGTCGGCGTGGTCGTCCAAGAGCCGCATCGCCGGTGCGGTCGCACCATTGCCCAGCTCGTCCATCAGCGTGCGCGCTTTGGCCCGCGCTTCGTCAGCGGAGTCGCCACCGAGCTCGACCATAAGCCAGCCGCCGCCCGGCGGCAGCAGCTGCACGCCGGCAAGGCGCTCGCCCTTGCGCACGACGTTATCCACCAATCGATCGTCGAGTCCCTCCAGGCCGATGGGATGGTGCGCCATGATTGAAGGCACCTGATCGGCGGCAACAAACACGTCTGGAAAGCCGAGCACGAGCAGCGTGCGCGCGGGCGGGCTGGCGACCAGCCGCACCGTCGCCTCCAGCACGGTGACGCAGGTATTCTCCGAGCCGACCAGCGCGCGCGCCACATCGAAGCCGTTTTCCGGCAGCAGCGCGTCCAGGTTGTAGCCGGAGACGCGCCGTGGGATGTCGGGGTAGCGCGCGCGAATGAGCGCGGCATACTGGTCGCGCAGGGCATGCAGCGACGCGTAGAGCGCGCCGCGCCGGCCGCCCTCGGCGATGATGCGCGCCAGCTCCTCGTCGCTGGTCCGCCCAACACGCAGCACCAAGCCGTCGTAGGTCAGGATTTCGAACTCTTCAATGTTGTCGGAGGTTTTGCCCGCCATCACCGAGTGCACGCCGCAGGAGTTGTTGCCGATCATGCCGCCGAGGGTGCAGCGGCTATGGGTCGAGGGGTCGGGGCCGAAGGTGAGGTGGTGCCGCTCGGCCGCGTCGCGCAGGTCATCCAGCACACAGCCGGGCTGGACGCGGGCGATGCGCCGCGCTGGGTCTACCTCCAGCACCTGATGCATGTACTTCGACAGGTCCAGCACGACGGCGGAGTTGCAGCACTGGCCAGCCAGGCTGGTGCCGCCGCCGCGCGCCAGCACCGGCGCGCCGTAGTGGTGACACACAGCCACCGCCTGGATGACGTCTCGCTTGTCGCGCGGGAGCACGACGCCGATCGGCGTCTGGCGGTAGTTGGAGGCGTCGGTGGCGTAGAGGGCGCGGTCGCCGTCGGAGAAGCGCACCTCGCCGCGCACCACCTCCCGCAGCGCGGCCTCCAGCGCCGCGACGTTGAGCGGCGGGCTAGCCGCGCCCGCACGCCGGACCTCACGCTTCGGTATCACGCTGCGCATCCCTCTTCGCGGCGCCTGGTCGAGCTGATACGTGACGCCGCTGCTCCTTTCACTCAAGTTTGCCGAACACCGCTGCCGCCAGCGCGCATTCACGCGCCAATGTTGATCATAGGATGTGCATGTCAGTCAGCGCAGCCATCATCGCCCGCAGTGTTTGATACCACTGCGCAGCCATGCCAGTTCCACGCCCCCGGTTACGCGCCTAGCTGCTGCACCCGCGTCTCTGCTTCGGCCGCTTCGGCTTCGCGCCCCAGCAGGCGCAAAGCATCGGCCCGCATGCGCCATTCGTCAGCTTCCTGCGGACGTGCCACCAAGGCCGGCGTCTGCGCGCGCTGTGCCCATTCTTCGTCGAGGAATGCGAGCGATTGCTCGGCAATTACATGAGCCTCCTCGGTCCGCTTCAGAGCCGCAAGCGCCTCGGCTTTTGTGAGCCATGCGTTACGGGAGCGCGGCGAAAGACGCAACGCCTCGTCAATCGCGGTCAGCGCTTCCTCGTGGCGCCGAAGACGGCTCAGCGTAATCGCCTTATTATTCCAGGCCACATCAAGGCGTGCATCGAGCCGGAGCGCACGCTCACAAGCTTCCAGCGCATCCTCGCATGTTTTGTACGCTTCGCGCTTGAGCAAGAGATAGGCCTTCAGATTCCACAGCTCGTCGCCGTCTGGAACAAGGTCCAGAGCGCGCTCGCAGCTCGCCAGCGCCTCGTCGCCGCGCCCGAGTCGCTCCAGGCAGTAGACCTTATACCGCCATGCAACTTCATCCTTCGGCATGCGGGCGAGCGCCCGATTGAGTGGCGAAAGCGCCCGAGCATACTGGCCGACACAGTAGAGCAGCATGCCCTGCAATCTTATGGGCGTTGCCAGCCCGGGGCTACCTTCAATGTGCGCTGGACCACCGCCAGCGCATCCTCAGCACGGCCCTGCCTCAGCAAGATGACGCACTTCTGCGTCAAGAGACCGAGATGTCGAGGGTGCCGCGCCAGTGCGCGCCCGACGAGCGCGTCGGCCTTTTCGATGTGTCCAGCATCGAGCAATGCGTGGGCACGGCGTGCAGCACGGCGCGCCGTGCGCTCTGCGAGACGAGCGCGGGCAGGTGGGACTGCGAACCCGATGGCGGCCAGTGTGACAGTCACGACGACCGCAGTGGGACCAGTCGCCAGCCCAGACACGAGCCGGTTCCCCGTAGCAAGCTGTCCAACGCCAATCGTGGCGCCCCCTAAGGCAAGCAGCAATTCCAGGAACGACCAGGCTAACTGGGGTCTGTATTGGTTGATGAAGGGCAACAAGTGTCTGACTCGCTGTGTGTGCCGCACCCCAAACAGGACGCACATGGCGATCCAGCACAGCTAGAAGGGGGTAAACGACATGTGCGACCTCCTGCAGGCGGGCGCTGCGCCATCGCCGGCTATTCGTTGAGGCCAGTATAGCAGGGGGAGGAACGCGGCAGCGTGCAGTGCACGTGTCAGCGCTGGGGCAGAGAGGTGTAGAGGATCGTCGTGAGCCAAGTCGCTTAGGGCCGTAGTGCGTTCACTAGGCAGAGTCGCCTTCCAACAGTCGGCGCAGCTCCGCCGCCGCCTCAGGTGTGAGCGTGCCCTTCGCCTCAGCCAGGGGTAGGGCGAGGCGGGCCAGCGCGACATAGGCATCGCGCAGGGCAGCGTCGGGGTTGATGCCAGCGTGTGTGTCCAGCCAGGCCAGATGGGCAGCGACAGTGCCGCTGTCGCCGCGCGCCAGCGGGCCAGTGAGCGCCTCGGGCAGGCCGACCGCTTCGAGATTGGCAACCGTCGCCTTGAGCAGTGGCAGCAGCGCCCGCAGCGCCGCCTGGGCGTCCGGCTCGAACGGCTGCCAGAGGCGAACCGCCGTCCCTAGCAGCGCCGCCACATAGTTCGAGGCTAACACGCCCGCGATGTGGTAGGGCACACGGTCCGTCGGGGCCAGGCGCACCACCTGCCCATCCAGCGCGGCGACGAGCCGCGCGAGCGCCGCGGCGAGCCGCGCATCGGCGGCTTCGAGCGCCCACGTGCAGCCGGCCAGTCGCGCGAGGATCTGCTCGACCGGCGTGCCGAGCGTGTCACGTGGGAACGTCATCAGTGGATGCAGCGCACCCACGTGCATCCCACGCTCCGCTGCCGCCGCCAGCGCCTCGGCGCCCTGGGCGCCGCTCAGATGCACGACGCTCTTGCCGGCGAGCCAGGGAACGCTCGTGGCGAGCGCCGAGATCGCATCATCCGGCACGGCGAGAATGATCAGCTCGCACGCGGCGGCGACCTCTGCTGGCTCCGCCATGGCGGTTGCGTCGGGCAGCACGCGCGCCAGCGCCGTGGCGTGCGCGGGCGTCCGCGCGCTGACAGCGGCTACCAGCGCGCCCCGCTCGGCCAGGGCGCGCGCCAGGGCGGACCCGACAGCGCCGGCGCCGATGAAGCCAATGCGGCCGAGCGCCGCCAGCCTGGACTCGCTGCCCGCCATGCAACGTACCTCCGGGAACCTCACCCCCGGCCCCGCTCCGGCGCGGAGAGGGGTGCCATGCGCCGGGATTCGTGAGTAGGGCGAGCGCGTCCGCCCGCCTGAAAGACCAGATGTTTCGCCACAGAATACACAGAGTGGCTGGAGGAAGACGTCGCCCCCGGCGCTTCCCGGCCGACTGCGCGCCGCGGCCCACCTGGTACTAGCGCTGCTCTCAGGATTGGCTCCGCCCGTCAAGGCGCAGCCAATCTTCAAGGCGAGAAGCCGTTCCCCTACGAACGCGCGCTCCGGCTCCCCCTTTCCCTTTAGGGGAGGGGCTGGGAGTGGGGGCCGTTCGCCTAGTCGAGGTAATCTTTCAGCACGCGGCTAGACTGTGGATGCCGCAGCTTGCGTATCGCGCGCTCTTCGATCTGGCGCACGCGCTCGCGCGTCACTTTGAGCTTCTTGCCCACCTCTTCGAGCGTGTGGTCGTGGTCGTCCACCAGGCCGAAGCGCAGCTCGATCACCTGGCGCTCGCGCAGCGTGAGGTTGTTCAGCACCCGCCGCACCTCCTCGCGCAGCAGTGCGCGGTCGGTGGACTCAGCAGGTCCCTGTGCCTGCGGATCCTCGATGATGTCGCCGAGGGAGTTTTCCTCTTCGTCCGAGAGCGGCGCATCCAGCGAGAAGACTTTCTCCGCCCAGACCAGCAGCTCGCTCACGCGGTCGGCGGTAATGCCCAGGCGCTCGCCGATCTGCGCGTTGGTCGGCTCGCGGCCAAGCTCCTGATACAACTGGCGCGTCATGCGCTTGACCCGCATCACCTCTTCCATGATGTAGACGGGCAGGCGGACGGCGCGTGTGCCTTCGAGAATCGAGCGCGTGATAGCTTGCTTGATCCACCACGTCGCGTAGGTAGAAAAGCGG
>Ga0070707_100004176_pt1 | contig 13533 bp, 15 predicted proteins | sample KBSK5502metaG_FD_65468 | JGI IMG/M metagenome (GOLD analysis project Ga0070707, IMG submission 65468) | Corn, switchgrass and miscanthus rhizosphere microbial communities from Kellogg Biological Station, Michigan, USA - KBS K5-50-2 metaG | ecosystem: Host-associated > Plants > Roots >... | reverse complement strand
GTGTGGCCAGATCCGGGTGACAGTCCGATCTGGACGGCATTGAACACGAAGCCCAAGTACGTGGCATCGACCACGCTCACCAAACCACGCTGGGCGAACACGACCGTCCTCTCCGGTGACACGGCAGCGGCCGTTGGCGAAATGAAAGCCAAGCCGGCGGGTGAGCTGCAGGTGCACGGCAGCGGCAACCTGATTCGCTGGCTCATCGACAACCAACTCGTCGACGAGATCACCCTGCTGACCTATCCCGTGATCATCGGCCAGGGCACGCGGCTGTTCCCTGACACCGGCCGGGACAGGGCGCTCGCACTGGTCGAATCGCGCGCCACCTCCAGCGGGGTGACGATCCAGGTCTACCGGCCCACCGGGCGCCCGCAATATGCAAACCCCTAAGGACGTGACATTCGAACCGCGAGAGGCTCGTGCCGGACCGCGAGCGGTGGTCGCACGCGCGCGCTTCGAGAGACGCGCGTCTGTGTCCTCATCAGGCCGGAGTCGGGACTGATCGGACCCCAGCGCTGACAGCGTGACGTTCAGCCGATCGGACACCACACACGAACTGGACCGAACGACGGGGGCCAGACAGTGGAGCTGAGGGGGATCGAACCCCTGACCTCTTGAGTGCGATTAACCGCGTCCATGAAATTTCAGCGAAAGATTGACAAGTACCCGCTTCCCGGCGACGTCCATTCTTAGATTTGTTCGGTGTCTACTCGAGATGCGACGTCAGGCTGGAACACATTCGCTGCCGAAGACCGCTGGACGGAGTGTTCTGCGGCGATCTTCGCTCCGAAGTCCGGACTGCTCGAAATCCTCGCGACCGGTCTCGAGGGTCAGGAGGTTCAGTTCCGCGTCGACGATGCGTTGTCAGCGGCATATGTCCTGCCACCGCGACACAATGCGTACACGTCCCGTCCCGTCCTTCAAGGACATCATCGGGTGGCAGTACGTTGGCGCGGTGAGCACGGGCCGTCGAAGATCGAAGCTCGATTCTTGTACCTATCTCGGACGCTGAGCGAACTCGAACGAGATGCGCCGGACGTCGCAGCGGTGATGAAGAAGAACAATCCAGCGAACTTCGAACTCTGTGATCTTCTGATCCTGAGTCAGCCACCGACAGCGACGTGTCAGGTCTACGGGATCTTCACCATCGATCGAAAGGCGCTGGCATCGGGTCGCCGCAACGCACCCGTCATCAAGCAGGACTTCCTCGTGAACGACCGAAGCGCGAATCCTCCCGAGATCACGTACTACACCGGATACCCGTCTCCAGGGCCGCACCGCTCGATCGAGGAGTTCTGTGCTCGATTCGGTCCGGACCACTATGGCTGCGAGCGCGTCGGCAACAAGTGGCGCTGCAGAGATCACCGCTTCACGCTTGAACAGTGGAAGAGGGCCGCAGTCGAGCCAGGAATACGCGCGGCGGTCCAGGCTGCGATCGATCGCGCATCTACCGTCTGATTGCCCTGCAGTAGCTGGTTGACCGCAAGGGACACGGTTCTGCCCAGCACATGCCGGTTAGATCCCGAGCGGTGGAATACGAGCAAGTCCAGGTTCGACGACCTCGCCGTTCTTTACGCGCAATACGATCGCGTGGCTGCGAGCGATCTCCTCAATCGGGTTTCCGGTCAAGACCAGGAAGCTCGCCTCCGCACCTGCCTCAAGCAGCCCGATCGCTCGCTCGGGAAAGATAGAGCGCGGGGTGTCGATCGACCAGGCACGAAGCAGCTCGAGATTCGTCATCAGCTCGAGTCGTGCGAGAAGATCGACTTCCGTGCGGGCGGTTTCGCGAAAACGATCAGTGCCGATCACGATCGTCCAGCCCGCGGCGCGGAGCCGCGAAAGGTTCTCGCGTTGGACGTGAACCCGCGGGTCGTCCGCATCGGCATCTCGAGCCCAGTCCAGCGTTGTGGCCACGACCTTGGGCAGCGCCAGGTCGTCGTCGGCAAGACGATAGGCGGCGAGGTCCGCCGCGTCGACGAAGGGCATGTGCGCGATTTCGTCGACTCCCGCGCTCACCGCGACGTGGAAGTCATGGGCGTTCTCGATGTGAGCTGACACCTTGAGATTCGCAAGCCGCGCGCGCTTGACGACGGCGGGGACCAGCGTCGGATCGATGCCACGCGCCTTTGGCGAAAGCGTCTGATCATCTCGCCGCGCGGCGTACTCATCCGAGTGGATGAGGAAGACCTTTATGAAGTCAGGCCTTCCTGACAGCAGACGCGGCCAAGCCCGGTCGAGGTCTGCCTCGGAAGCAATCGCGAACACTGCGGCACCCTCGCCATGCGTCGCGGACCATTCGCTCGGCAGGATTCCGAATGCGCATAGTTGGTCGACGATCTCCATCGGGTGACCTGCCGGACCAGTAAGGCCCTGATGTGCAGCCACGTAGTCGACTGATGGGGTGCGATTGACGAGCGGTCGCAACCGTTCGTGGAACACAGGGGATGTCCCCTGGTCCTTGACGTAGAAGATGCCTTCGCGGAGATGCTCCTGGATGTAGGCATCGGCGAGGTCAGGCTCGAGCCAATGGTTGTGGCCTTCGCCATAGGGCGGTACCACGTATCGACCAGGCAATTCGACGACGCGATGCCCGAGCCCGCCGGGGTTCGGGATGAATCGGGAGCCGCGGACCCAGAGGCTCCGCTTCGTGAAGCGCGTTCCGTCAAACCAGGCTGCACCTCGGTATTCGGTGATTCGCAACCGCTCGGGTGTCGTCATCGGTGTCTTTCAGTACCGGGCAGCGATTTCCGCTCATGGACGAGCAGGCGCGCGGGAGGACTCACATTGATGAGATGCGTGCGGAGGCGGCGACCTTGCGCGGATTCCGTGGCTAGTTCGCCGCAGAAGTCAGGATCTCCAGGCTCCGAGAGTGGGCGAACAGGCGCAGCCGCGCCGAACCGGAGCGGTCACGCAGTGGCAGGCACAGGGCGGGCGCTCCCTCGAGTGTGACGAGCGACTCCGGCTCGCCCACCCAGCGCGGGTAGCGCGTCATGAACGCCTGGGCTGCCGGGTGGCACCACGCGAGGAGGTTGGGGGTCGTGTTGACGATCAGGTCGCACGGTTGGCACTCGACCACGATCGTGATCACGGTCCACTCGTAGCGCTGGGCGAGCGGGTCAGATGGCTTGACCAATCGGAGCGCGCATGGACGTCCGCAGCTCGGGCACGGCCGCGTGGCTCCATCACGACCGCGAGGATCGGTGAGGTATGCGCTCGCCCACTTATGCATTCGATGGAGCGCGGGCCGGAAGGACCGCTGGCTGACGAAGTTGACCGCACCGCCGCTGTTGATGCGGTAGTCGCATGACGAACAGCGCAGGCGAAGGTTGATCCGTCCGTCGGACATGTCCTCGAACACGCCGCGCAGGCGGACCTTCCCGCAGCCATGGCACCACTCGCGCGTGTCGCGCCATCCGACCGTCGGATCGACTCGGAGATTCAGACCGAAGGCCTCAGCCTCCACGCGAAAGCGAGTCTCAAGTAGCCGCCGCATCTCGCTGCGGGCTCGATGCAGCCTTGCCTCGAGGGCAGCGAGACTGATGCCGAGCGCCATCGCGGCCTCGCGTTGCGGCCATTCCGCGAGGTAGCACATCTCCACGATGGTGCGTGTCCGTGCCGGCAGGGCGGCGAGGAGCCGGTCGACGAGCACGCTGCGATCAGCCTGTTCGAGCGCATCCGTTGGGTCGAACCCCTCGGCGACCAAGTCGGGGTCCGCGCGGTCACGGTCCTGTCGCTGCAACGCGCGGCGAACTTCAGGTGCCCTGCGGCGGAAGGTCGCGGCACATTGGCGGCGGCAAATCTGGTCGACCCAGGCGTCTAAACGCTCCGGTGACCGCAGTTGGTCAAACTTGCGCCAAGCCGCAAGGAGGGTCCCCTGAACTACATCTTCAGCACTCGAGTCGTCGAGACCTGCGCGTCGGGCGAGGTCCAACAGATGTGGCACGCGCGCCGCGAGTCGATCGTTCAGAGGCGAGGCTAATCGCGCTTCAGCGACTCCCGACGAACCCACCGACGCGGATGCGAACGCGAAAGGCATCATCCCTCGCAATGATGCGCGAAGGCTCTGCACGCCCCTACGGCACGCCAAGCAGTGAGAGGTTTGGGCGGGCATCCGTGAGCAGCGATAACGAGCTGGCGCCACGACACTATGTCGTCCTCCTTGAGCGCGTCCTCTCGCGCCCGTGGCGGTGCGATGCCTGTAGTCGTCAAATCAGAAAGAGCGAGACCGTGGTAGTGCACGTCGAAGCGGGCGATCCGCCGAACCGCGTCTACCACCGCGCCTGCGCGCCTGCACCGGTACCGCCCGTCACGTGAGAAGCGCCGCGTTCGAGCTGGAGTTGACCGCTATTCAAGTCGCGCTGCGAGAGGCTGAGCAAGAGAGACTGGCCAGCCTCCGGCCCCCATGTGTTTCTTGAATTTGGCAAGGCGCTTGAATGTTCTGACTCGTGCTCGCGTTCGCGACTCGATGATTGCGAATCTTCTAGGAAACTCGATCGGTGGAGCTGAGGGGATTCGAACCCCTGACCTCTTGAGTGCGATTCATGCGACCGAGATTCTGGCGGACCACGCAAAAACACTGGCGAATTTGAAAGAACAGGGTGGCAGCCCAGCCTCTTTGTCGAGTTAGTCAAGTGTTTTAGGCGCGTGAACCGGAAGTGAAGCCGGTCCACACGAACGACGCTAATGATGCGAGCACGATGGCCAACCGTGATACCGGCTGTCGGCGACGACTTAGATGACCTCCGTCAGATCGGCGATATGTTGTGGTCACGTCGGTGGTGTGTCGTGGCGTGCAAGCGAAGCGACGCAGAGTCATCCCGACGACGTCCCTGCGACGCCTCGACCTCGATCTCGATATCGAAGATCTATGGCGACGCCATACGAATCGGGAGCGTCAATTGCTTCGAGACGCCGGTTATCCTGGCTTGTAGGGCAACGTGAAACCGACAAACGCACGCATTCGACCGGGAGCGGTCATCGAGATTCAGACAAACCGCGGGCTCGCGTACGCTCAATACACGCATTGGAACGCCCTGATGGGCTCGCTGATTAGGATCCTGCCAGGTTTCTATGATTCACGACCATCCGACATCAGTGCGCTGGTGAGGAAGCGTGATGTTCATGTTGCGTTCTACCCACTCGAAGCAGCGGTTCGGGAGAGAACCGTCGAGATCGTCGGTCACGAGGAGGTGCCTCCCGACGCGCGCTCTTTTCCGAGATTCCGCGCGCCAGGTCCTCGCGAGCCTGGAACCGGGAAGGTTCTCTCGTGGTGGCTCTGGGATGGCGACCGCGAGTGGAAGCCCGAGAACTTCCGACATGAGGACCACCAGTTACCCGTGCGCGAGGTCGTCATGCCGCCGCTCCTCGTAACCCGACTGGAGGAGGGCTGGTCGTCCGACGACGGATCTGGAAACGCCTACGACGCGAAACAGCCGCCTGACGCATCGCGCTCCGATGCCGATGATTCTCCGGCGCATTCGCGCCCGGGGCTCTCGATAAGGCACTTCCTTTACTTTTCGAGTGAGGATTGGGCGCGGAAGGCGGCGAATATTGTGAGGACGGCAGGTTACGTCGCCGAATTGCGGCCATCCAGTGACGCGCAGTGGCTGCTACTGGTTTCTTCTCTCGACCGCAGCCACCCAGATGCCGTGCAGACGCATCTCGAGCAACTCACAGCAGGACTCAAGGCGAAATATGACGGGTGGGAAGCTGCGCTGGGCGACCCTGATCCTTGAATCGGCAACGGCGATGGACCGCAGTCCGGTGTACGGAGCTGCGCCGCATCGCTCGCATGCGCGGGGCGCACGAGCGATGGAGCGCGGATGCGGAACGGGTCGCACTCGACGCACGCTACGAGCAGATCGCGGCATCCGCTCGAAGTTAGTGATCAGAACGAACCGTTTCATACGGCCCCCTGAGCTCACTGACGCCCTGCGCTGCGTCTATCCGTATGCCGGGAACGTGTGGCGATAGACGACCTGCCAGCGCTCGAACGCGGCTGGAATGCGCCCTGCGAGCCGGTGCTGCTCAGCGGTAGTGGCGGCTGCTGCTGATTCGTTGATCGTGCGCACCGCCTGCGCGCGCTCGTTCGCAGACAAGTAATCGTCGATGCGCGTCACGTTGTCCCAGGGGTCGGTAAAGCTCTGGTTCACCCACCCGCCGAGGACTCGGAGCGTGCCGGCGACCGCCGCCGGCCAGACGCCGATGGCGTTGCCGTCCCACATGCGCTTGACGAGCATCTCGAGGTGGAACGATCGAAGGCGGAGCGCGTGCACGACGTTCCACGCCTTGATCAGCCGAACGAGCGGTTTCAGTCGCTGGCCGTGGAGCGCGTCAGCCTGCCCGACGAGCTGCGCGTGATACGGAGGATTCGTCCCTTTCCAGCCTTGGCGTCCGTTCGCGATCCAGTAGCCGTTGGGGTTGCGCGTGAACGCGGGCACGACCTCGGTGCGGATCACGTTGAAGTCGAGGACGACCGCGAGCTGGCGTGCGCCGACATCCGTGCGTGGGTAGCGACGCGCGAGCAGCGTGCGCACGTCGTAGAGGAACTGTCGCGAGTCGGTGCGGTACTGGTTCGCGTAGAAGTCGGTGACCACGGCCATGAGATCGATGTCGCGTTCGCCCGCGACCATGGTCCCGCGATTGGCCGAGCCGATGGTGAAGACGGGCTGCTGCATCTGGAGGCTGGCGGCGAAGTACGCGCGGATGTCGGTGATGCGCTCGTTCGCCGTTTGCAGCTGGAGGGCGGTCAGCCCCTGGCGACCGAGGAGCTCGTTGAAGGCAACGACCACATCGGTCGGCACTACGCGTCCTGCTCGAGCTCTCTCCACAATGGATCGTCGCGGTAACTCGCTTCACCGCCTTCGATGCCGCGCTTCGCCGCTGCGTACTGCTTCTCCTCGATGACGTGGGGCGCGACGACCGTCAGGTCGTTGTAGCCCTTCAGGAGCGTGCGCAAGCGCACCAACAACTCGGAGTCGGGAGTCGCCGAGCGAAGCTCGGCCTTCAGGAAGAAGAGCGCCTCGTTCCGGAGACCGATGTAGCGGTTGCCCTTCACGGCGTGCGCGGTTGCCAGCTCCTCGGGGCGCACGAAGCCGCGCACACCCGTGAGGACGGCGGAGAGAAGAGCGAGTCCCGCGGTGAGCCACACGACCTGTCCGAAGATCGCCGAGAGCGCGGCACCCGAGGCCGCGAGCGCGCTCACCGCCGCGAGCGGCAGACCGAGCACGCGACTCCAGCGCATCCAGCGCTTCGCCTCTTCGAGGTGGCCCCGGCTCGTGTAGCTGGCATCGACGTAGATCCGCATGGCCAGATCACGAAGGCCCGCGCGAAGATCGGTACCGCTCCCCATGCGAGAGAGGCTATGCCACGCGAGGCAGTGGCGGGGTTGACCCGTCGGGCTCAGTGACGCGGATCACCTGGACCTCACCTGCATGGCGCGCGTCGCGACGCGCTCTCGCCCGAGAACGCCCGCGCCAGCTACGCGGTCACACTCTCGAGCCAACACCCTAGCCACAGCCCGACGACGGTCGGGCGAGTCGTGATCAGCGGAAGCGCGCGTCCTCTCGCGGCCACGGGGACTGCCAGGTCAGGCCGGTCGTCATTTCCGTCGTCGTGCTGTGCACGCGCACGAGCCGGCGCAGTGGGTCTGGGTAGTAGCGAACCTCATCGTCCGTCAGACGACGCGGATCGGGGATGTCCGGCCGGGTCAAGGGTGTCCCAGCAGCGTGCTGCAAGTCGTACGCGTCGGAGACCCGCCGGTTGGCCTCGTTCACGCGGTCGTAGTCGTAGGACGGACGGCCGGGCATCCACAGGTGCGCGATGTGCGCCTCGCCCCGCGCGAGGTCCCGGATCACAGCGTCCCATCCGTCGAGGTCGACCCGCGGCTCGCGCTGTGTCATGCGCTCGAAGTCGCGCAGCTCGTCGATCGCGATGACGCAGACGTACCCCAGGCGCAACTCCATTGCGTAGTGCTCCGCCGTCGGCCATGCGCCGTGGACGCGCTGGCCGTACACGCTGTCCGTCACGTCCTGGCTGAAGGGATGGGTGAACGCGCTCAGGAATCGGTAGTGCACGTCGAGCTGCACGACCTCGCGCTCAGTCGCGAGTCCGTTGAGGATGAGGTTCCCTTTGAGGTGCTGCCACGCGAGGGCCTCGCGCCACATCTCACGCTGCAGCTCGTGGTACTCGGCCATCTGCGCGGTGCGTGACGGGGATCCCGACGCGATCTCGCGCAGGTCTTTCGCCGGGACGGCGAAGGGGTCGTACTCGCGCCACCACTGGTAGTAGATCGAGATCTGGTGCACCGGGCGCTTGGCCTCGTCGAAGACCTGGGGGCCTCGCCACACGATGCGCACGCGGTCCTTCGGCAGCCGCTCCCAAATGTGCAAATGCTCCGGCCGCTTCTCGACTTGCCAGCGGGCCCACGTCGCGTCGGTGACACCCTTCATCACGACCTCGTGGACCGTGCCGAGGAAGAGCAGGCGGTCGAAGATGCGATGATCGAGTGCCGAACGCACGAGCGCGTAGGCCGCCGGGTACGCGTGCGCCTCCCCGCTCCGGAGGGACTGCTCGAGGTACACCGCGAGAAGCCGACTGCGCTGCGCGAACTCGCGGTGCTGCAACTGCTCCATGCCGCCGAGGCGCCGCAGTCTGCCTTCGCACGAAGCGAGGTGTCCCAGGAGATGGCCCGCGCACGCGGCCAGCGCGAGCTGACCCTGATCGTCCGTCATGCGAACGCGCTCCGCGTCTGTAGCGCGCCGAGTTCGCGCCAGCCAAACGCGGTCTGGCCATAGGACCCAACCCAGCCGCAGGGCTTCGACCGTCGAGACAGCGCGCTGGCGCCCAACGCTCGATAAAACTGCTGCGCGGGGCTGCCATCCCAGGACCACGCATACAGACCCTTGCCTGCGTCGACGTGCCCGAAGAGCGCGCTCACGAGTCGGGTTCCCACGCTGCGGCGCTGTGTGGAGGGGTCCACTGCGAGGTGGTGGATCATCTGGTCGTAGGTGCCCTCGCCGAGCGAGACGACCCAGTCGGCGGGCCCGAGCGTGCCGTACCCGACAACGGTCCCGTCGAGTTCGGCCACGACGATCGCACCTTGCCGGCTCCACGCCTCGACGTGCGTGATGCAGAGCCCAGTTACCTCATCGGTCCAGTACCGGGTGATGCTCTCGCTGTTGGCGCGCTGACCGCACGCGTGCGCGGCGCCCGCCTCCGCCATCTTCGCGTGCTCGTCGGCGAACGCCCTCACGTGAATGCCGGCGATCGCGGCTCCGTCCTCTCGGGTCGCCGGACGAACGAGCGGTATCACTACCGAACCGCACGTTTCAGTCCACGGCCGTGACGCAGAAAATCGACTACGCGAAGCCGAATCGGTATGCCGCGACATCAGGCAGCGGCGCGGCACCGAGGTGCCAGAGGCCCGACCACGGGTCGCGCTGCGCGACGAAGCGCGCGATCTCGTGATGCACGAAGGAGCCAGCGATGCCACCCACCACAAGACCGATGCCCGCGGCTGCCGTCGCTGCGTCCGCATTGCGGGTCTTCCACGCCGTTCCTGCGCCCACCGTCACCAGCCCGGTGATCGCACCCTGCACCGTCTGACGGACCCACTGGGAGATGAACGCGTCAACAAAGGTGACGCCGAACTCTCCCAGACACCGCCGGAGCTCATCGAGCGCGGACACGTGCGAGTCGCGCTGCATCCGGAACTCGAGTGGGTAGCCATGCGTCCAGTGACCCGCAAGCTCTTTGACCGTCATATCTGTGACGCTCGCGCGCAGGGCCTCGAGCGTCAGATCCCTCACGCCACCGGACACCAGCCAGCGACCGGAGTGCGTGAAGAGACGCGGACGGTATGTCGATGTCACCAGGTCAGCAGGGTACTCCATGGCTCGGCAAGTATACCCAATTGGGTATGGCCTACCGGAGTGTGTCACGAGTAGAGTCGCGCCAGTGCAGAAGCGGGCCACGCTCGATTCGCGCCGAGTAATGGAACGGCTGGTCAAGGCACGGTCGGCGAAAGGCCTCACACAAGCGCAAGTGGCGCGAAAGATGGGGACGAGTCAGCCCTACATCGCGCGCCTCGAGAACAGCGCGAACGACCCGCGCCTCTCCACGCTGCTGCGATACGCGGCCATCGTCGCCGGCGCCGCGCTCGTGGCCGCGATCCTCAGCGAGCTCGAGAGCCCGCGCAGAAGGTAATCGCCGGACCTCCCGAGCTCCGTCGGCTCAATCGACTCGCGAAACTTCGCAACGATCACGCGCATGGACGACTAGACCCCAGACGCGAAACCCAGACATAGTGGAGTTCCTCAAGGGTGCGCACGAACTATGTGCGGGCTCGTTCATCGATAGCGTGCACCGCCTTCGAGACGGCTCACGACATCTTGGCACCGCGTCGGGCGCCCAAGCCCGTTGTCGATCTTTCAGAGGTTCAGGTTGCTGGCCGTTCTAGTGTTCAGACTCCCGTCGTCGGCCACAAGTGTCTGTACACCGAAGACGGCGAGAAGTCGCGCTCGGGCCGGATCGTCCGCGACCTCGCGTTCGCGGGGAGCTCTGAAAGGTCGGTCCGACCGAGACACTCCGACGTCGATGGTGACGCGGCCGTCGTGCGAGGCACCGCCTCAGCTCGTTGAGGCCGGTCGCTCCCGCGTGTCAAAGTCGACCATCCTTGCGCCCAGTTTGTCGATCATCGCCACGTCGATGGGTCTGCCAGCATGCATAGGTTCGGCATGAAGCTGTCGTTCAGCCGCGATGCCCTCATCGATCGCCGTCTTGGCGCGTTCGCAGGCTGGTCCCGGTGCGAGCTGCGTTCGTGCGGCGTCACCATCGGGCGCATACGTTCCAGTCGCGTAGAAGGCTTCGAGGCACGGCGGTCGCAAGATCGCTTCACCAGGGCCGCTGAAGTTCTCCACGCGATTCGTTATCCGAAGTATTGACACTCGCGGTCCGGCCGTCGTCATCATCGCGATCATGAAATCAACACCTTGAACACCCAGCAAACTCCAGCGTGGGTCTTTTCGGCTGGCAACTACGAGACGGAGAAACTTCTTCACGAGCTTGTCTACGACGCGCTCGATGCTCAGTTCGCGGGGAGGAACGTTCATCAGCACGGCTTCGATGATCTCAGTCGTCGTTGACTGGAAACGTGCGCGACGCTCCAGCTGAAACGCACCCATACCGGCGGCGGCCACGGCAAGTGGAAGGCGAGGGTGCACGAACAACTTGAGAAGCGACATAGGGATCTGCTCTCCGGAGGTGCCCACTCCGGGCACGTGGCGGTCAGCGCCGAGTACGGCGAATCCGGAACCGAGACTCCCGTAGAGGATTGTCACGAACGCACGCGCAATGTTCTGGTTTCTCAGTCCTCAACAGCGGTTTTTTCGATTCAAGCGACGTGGTGCAATTCAAGCGGTCTACACCAAAACGCGAACATTCGGAATCGTACGGAATGACGGGCCTTCGGTGGAGCTGAGGGGGATCGAACCCCTGACCTCTTGAGTGCGATTCAAGCGCTCTCCCAGCTGAGCTACAGCCCCGAGTGGCGGAGTGACCTCAATCGTAGCGGTAGACCGAAGGACGAGTAGAGTCTGCCGCGTTCGTGGGGAGGCCGCTGTGAAACTGGGAACGCACTACCGCTGGGACGGCATCGCGAAGGAGCGCATGACCGCGGACATCGAGCGCCGCTTCGTCCACGGCGATCGCGCCATGGTCGCGCAGGTCTTCCTGAAGCGAGGCGCGATCGTCCAGACACACACGCATGAAAGCGAGCAGATCACGTACATCCTCGAGGGCGCGCTCCGCCTATGGCTTGGCAACGATGGCGAGCAGGAAATAACGGTCCGAGCGGGCGAGGTCCTCACGATCCCTTCGAACGTCCCGCACCGGGCCGAAGCGCTCGAGGACACGCTGGATATCGACGTGTTCAGCCCGCCACGCCAGGACTGGATCGACAAGACCGACGATTACCTGCGCCGCTGACCGGACTCAGGCGATGCGCAGCACGACCGGCGCGTCGCCCCAGAGTCGCTCGAGGCGGTAGAGCTCCCGCTCCTCAGGCACGAACACGTGCACGACGACGTCGCTGAGGTCGATGAGGATCCAGCGACCGCCGCTGTAGCCCTCGACACCGAAGGGCTGCTGACCGGCGGCTTTCGCCTTCTCCACGATCCCATCCGCGATCCCCTGCGCCTGCCGCTCACCGCGGGCGCTGCAGATGACGAACAAGTCCGCGATCGTCGTGACCTCTGAGACGTTCAGCACGAGGATGTCCTCGGCCTTCTTGTCACTCGCGGCCTCGACGACAAGGTCGGCAAGAGCGCGCGGCGGAAGCTCGGGGCGAGCAGATGCCGTCACCGATGGAGACCAGCGGGTGCGGATACCGTCACCGATAAAGGCCGCGCGTCTTGATGTGCTCCCACACTGCGTCAGGAACAAGGTACCGCAGGGACATCCCGCGAGCGGCGCGCGCCCGCAGCTCACGCGAGCTGATGTCGAGGCGCGGTGCGTCGAAGGCACGTGCATGGTGCATCGCATCGGGCTCGGGCGCGCCGGGTCGCGCCGCGACCAGGATCGTCGCGAGCTCGCGGATGCGATCCGGAGAGCGCCAGCGCTCAAGATCCGCGAGCGCGTCACTTCCGAGGATCAGAAATAGCTCGCCCTGCGAGCGCAGGGCCTCGAGCGTGTCGACCGTGTACGAGACGCCCTCGCGCTCGAGCTCCGAGCGTGAGATCGCGAAACGAGGCTCGTTCGCGATGGCCGCCTCGAGCATCGTGACGCGATCGGCGATGCTCGCGAGCGGATCGCGGTCTTTCAGTGGGGAACGACGTACGGGAACGAAGAGCACGCGGTCCAGCGGAACGGACTCGAGCGCCGCGAGCGCGATCGCGAGATGGCCGACGTGCACGGGATCGAACGTTCCACCGAAAACACCGATGCGCGGCGTCAACGCTTCTTCTTGGCGCCGGGTGCCGCGAGCTGCTGCGGCGCGTCCGTCCATTCGAGCTCGAGCTTGCCGATGTGCACCGTGTCGCCTTCTTTCACGCCGAGCGTGCGCAGCTTTCCTTCGACGCCCGATCTGAGCAGGAGTCGGTGGAAGTACGCCGAGGCTTCGGGGCTCTCCCAGTCGATGCCGGTCGCGAGCCGCTCGAGGCGATCGCCGCGAACGCGGTAGGCGTCGCCCTCGCGCGAGACCTTCACGTCCCTGGCACCCCCGGCAAAGACGATGCGCCGTTCGGTCGGCGCGGCGGCTTCCGGTTTCGGGCGCGCGGCGCACAGCGCGAAGATGCGCTTGTTCAGACGATCCACGCCCTCGCCGGTCGCGGCGGAGACGGCGATGGCCTCGCGACCTTCGGCCTCGAGCGCTTCGACGATGCGGGGCACCGCGTCGCGAGCCTCCGCGAGATCGATCTTGTTCAGCGCGAAGAGCTCTGGCAGCGCGTCGAGCGCGTGCCCGTACGCCGCGATCTCGGCGTCGATGGTCGCGATGGCCGCGAGCGGATCGGCGAGCGAGGCGTCGACGACGTG
>Ga0070707_100004174_pt1 | contig 13535 bp, 12 predicted proteins | sample KBSK5502metaG_FD_65468 | JGI IMG/M metagenome (GOLD analysis project Ga0070707, IMG submission 65468) | Corn, switchgrass and miscanthus rhizosphere microbial communities from Kellogg Biological Station, Michigan, USA - KBS K5-50-2 metaG | ecosystem: Host-associated > Plants > Roots >... | reverse complement strand
GGCCGCAAGCTGTGGGGCCTGCTGTGCCTGGAGCTCTGGCAGCGGGCCTTCCACGACCGCGCGGCCCACTTCAAGCAGCTCATCGCCAGGGAGGCATTGGTATGAAGGTGCTCGTTACCGGAGGGGCAGGCTTCGTCGGCTCACACCTGGTCGATCGCCTGCTGGCCCGGAAGGACCGGGTGCTGGTGATCGACAACTACGCCACCGGGCGGCGGGACAATCTGACGCAGCACCCGAACCTGACAACCGTCGAGGGAACGATCGCCGATCGGGGGCTGGTCGACCGGGTGTTCACCGAGTTCGGCCCCGAGCAGGTCGTGCATGCGGCAGCCTCGTACAAGGACCCGGATGACTGGACCGAGGACAGCCTGACCAACGTAGTCGGCACCGCCAACGTGGTCCAGGCGTCGAAGGCCACCCGGGTCAGGCGGCTGATCTACTTCCAGACCGCGCTCTGCTACGGGCTCCAGCCGCTCGAGCAGCCCATCACTCTCGACCATCCGCTCCGGCCCGAGGGCAGCAGCTACGCGATCAGCAAGACCGCGGGCGAGCACTACGTGCAGCTCGGCGGGCTCGACTGGATCTCGCTCCGCCTGGCCAATGCCTACGGGCCCCGAAACCTGAGCGGCCCGCTCCCGACGTTCTATCAGCGGCTGACCACCGGCAAGCCGTGCTTCGTCATGGACACGCGGCGCGACTTCATGTTCATCGACGATCTGACGGAGGTGGCGCTCCGGGCCCTGGACGGCCGCGGGCGCCCGGGCCCCTACCACGTCTCCTCAGGCTCGGACGTGTCCATCAAGGACCTCTTCGACGCCACGCTCAAGGCGCTGCAGATCAAGCTGGACCGCGAAGTCGAGGTCCGGCCACGGAAACCCGACGACGCCTACACTATCCTCCTCGACCCCTCGAAGACCAACGCGGACTTCGCCTGGCGGGCCGGCACCCCGCTCGAGACCGGGGTGGCCGCCGCCATCGACTGGTACAAACGGTTCGGGATCCACCAGACCTTCACACACCTGAAGCTCGGTGAGGAGAAGAAATAGCGATGGCAGCCCGCGCCGTGGCCGGGCCGAACGGAGAAGGGCTCGCCGGCCACGCGATCCTCGTGGTGGGGGGCGCCGGCTTCGTGGGGAGCAACCTCGTGCGCCAGGCCCTGGCGCTGGCCTGCCGGCGCATCGTCGTGGTGGACAACCTGCTCTCGGCCGAGCGGGAAAACCTGCCGGCCGATCCTCGTGTGGAGCTGATCGAAGGCTCCATCGCGGACGACGCCGTGCTGGCCCGGCTGGACGACGAGTTCGACTACGTCTTCCATCTCGCGACCTATCACGGCAACCAGAGCTCCATCGCCAACCCACTGGCGGACCACGACAACAACCTGATCACCACGCTGAAGCTCTACGAGCGCATCAAGCAGTTCCGTCGCCCCCGGAAGGTGGTCTACGCCGCCTCGGGCTGCACGCTGGCCCCCCACACCTTCGACCGAGCCGAGGCGACCGCCGAGGACGGGCCCGTGCCCCTCGAGCTGGACAGCCCCTACCAGATCTCCAAGGTGGTGGGAGAGTTCTACTCGGTCTACTACCACACCCACCAGGGCCTGCCGACGGTGCGGGCGCGCTTCCAGAACGTGTGCGGCCCCGGGGAGATCTTGGGCGCCGGCCAGTGGCGGGGGACGCCGGCGACGGTGTGGCGGAACGTCACCCCCACCTTCGTCTACCGGGCGCTGAAGCAACAGCCGCTTACGGTGGAGAACGGGGGCATGGCAACTCGGGACTTCATCTACGTGGAGGACATCGTGCGCGGGCTCGTCCTGTGCGCGGTTGCCGGCAAGCCCGGTGACGTCTACAACCTCGCCAGCGGCGTCGAGACGTCCGTTCTGGACCTGGCAAGGCTGGTCAACGAGCTGACAGGCAACCCGGCCCCGCTCGACTTCCGCCCGCCGCGCGAGTGGGACCGCTCGGGTAAGCGCTTCGGCAGCACCGAGAAGGCCAAGCGCATGCTCGGGTTCGAGGCCCGGATCGCGTTGCGCGAGGGGCTCGAGCGGACCATCGCCTGGACCCGCGCGAATCTGCCACTGATCGACCGCTGTATCGAGAAGCACGCGGGGCGAATCCCCGGTTTGTTGAGGCAGGATTCGCAGTCACGGGCCTACGAGTGATGCCAGGGAAGCTTCTCGTAATCTACTCGGTTGCGAGCACTTTTGTTGCGACCACGATGGAATATGTGCGCAGCTTCGGCCGATACTCACGGTACGACGTCTCGTATATCAACGGGACGCATGGCGCCCGGTTTGGCGTCGAGCTGAGCGAGTTCGATGCCATATGGCTGAACTATTGCGGTCGGTTGTGCTTTCCGGGTTACGTAGGCTCGCACGTGAGAGATGCTCTCGGGACGTATCGCGGACTCAAGCTGATGTCGGTGCAGGACGAGTACGATCGGACGGAGACGCTGCGGCAAGGGATCGAGGAGCTGGGATTCGACGTGGTGTTCACTTGCGTGCCTCAGAGCAGCCTGAGCCACGTGTACCCAAGGGAACGGTTTCCTCATACCGAGTTCATCACGGTATTGACGGGGTATGTGCCGGAGCAGCTGGAGACGAAGTCTGGCACGACTCCGCTCGAGCGGCGGCCGATCGTCATCGGCTATCGAGGACGTGATATCAGTGCGCGGTATGGCGAGCTCGGCTTCTGGAAGTACGAGATAGGTCGTAGGATGCGGGCGATATGCCTCGACCGAGGTGTTCGCTGCGACATCGAGGTGACGGAGGAGAATCGGATCTACGGCGAGAGCTGGTACGCGTTCGTCGAGTCGTGCCGGACGATGCTCGGCTCGGAGAGTGGGAGCAATGTCTTCGACTTCGACGGCTCGATCGAGCAACAGTACAAAGCGGTGAAGCGGGCGAAGCCGGGCCTCTCGTATGAGGAGTTTCAGCTGCACGTGGCCGGCCACGAGAAGGATATCGGTATGGGCCAGATATCCCCTCGCGTGTTCGAGGCAGCGGCATTGCGCACGCCCATGATCCTGTTGACGGGACGCTACTCGGGGCTGATCCAGCCGGGCGAGCACTACGTCGAGCTCAGGAAGGATTTTTCGAACGTGGACGAGGTGCTGCGGCAGGTCGAGGACATCCCGGCGCTAGAAACGGTGGGGGAGCGCGCGTATCGTCATCTGATCGCGTCCGGCACGTACAGTTATCGTCGGTTCATCGAGCTCGTGGACGGCGTGATAGAGCGAAAGCTGTCGGAGAGGGGGACGGGGCTCGGGGCGGTTCGGCCTGGAGGGCGTGCCGGGGGACGTGGCGTTCGGGAGGTCCAGCAAGAGCGCTCAATGGTCACAGAGCTCCCCACAAGGTACCCTCTTGACTCCATCCATTATTTCAGGAGGGTGATAGATCGGCTGCCAGCATCTCCTCTAGCATCTGCTCTAAGAGACGCGGCCATCGGCGATCTGACGAGCGAGCTTGTTCGCCGGTTACTGGCGAGGCTGCTGAGGTGGCGGCGCGGATGGATTGCGACGAGGTTGAAAGAGGACCTGGCGGTCTTCGCCAAGGCGCGTGTGGCAATGAGGGCGATTAGCGCCGATCCTCTACGGACGTTGTTCTTTCAGTGGCTTGCAGATCGAAGAATCCGGCGTCGGATCGGGTATGAGAGGCTTGTGACTGATCTTTTCAAACTGGAAATCGTGCGGCAAGCGCGCCGAGGGAGTCTTCAGAGCCGGGAGCCTTTTTTCATCAGGCGCACGTTTGACCCGGCGAGCGGTGTGCTGACGCTCAGGAGCCTGCCGGCGCGTATGGCCTCGCTGGAGGAGAACCGAAGCGACTCGATGTCGGAGCTGTCCGTCGCGCTAAGACGGGGCCTGGTGACGTCCATGGTATGGGACCACTCAGCGCTTGGCTGGCAGGTCGTATGCGAGCTGATGCGATCGCGGCGGCTCACGGTGTTCGTTGGTGTGGGCGGAGTGCATCGGTTCGACGCGCTGGTGGAACTGGCGCGGTCCCGGCCTCATCGCGTGGCTGGAGTCCTGGCGTCGATTCTCGACGGTAAAGACGCGATGGCGAGGGCTGAGGTGAAGCAGAGCGAGACGGACGCCAGGAATGCGGCGTTCTGGAATGAGCTCGGCGGATCGCCACTTGCGCGGTCGCTCGGCATCAGGGACAACACACCGGAGAGTCTTCGGAAGTTCGATGAAGCTTATCTGGCGATGTACCCCTACCTGTCTCGGTATGTCACAGAGGAAGACCTGGAGGGGAAGAGAGTCCTGGAGATCGGGCTGGGCTACGGAACGCTAGGACAGCTCATCGCGCTGCGTGGATGTCAGTACTACGGCCTCGATATCGCCGCTGCCGCGGTCGAGATGACGCGCTATCGGCTCGGCCTGCTCGGCAAGGAGGTTGGAGACCGGGTCCAGAAGGGTTCGGCGCTCGACATCCCTTACCCGGACGGCACGTTCGACTACGTATACTCGATCGGGTGCCTTCACCATACCGGGGACCTGCCGAAGGCGGTCTCCGAAGTCCATCGGGTGCTAGCGGCCGGCGGCAAGGCGGTGGTGATGCTGTACAACCGGCACTCCTTTCGTCAGCTTGCTCAGTTGCGTACGAGGTACCTGTGGGAGATTGTGACCGGACGCCGTAGACGGGGAAACCTCGGAGAGATGGTCCGGGCGCGCTACGATAGCAACGCGGCGGGTGACGCCGCACCCCACACGGACTTCGTATCCCGGTCCGACGTGCGGCGTCACCTCTTCGAACACTTCTCGAGCATCCGCATCGACGCTCAGAACTTCGACGGCCTCGTGCTCTTCAGGGGCCGAATCGTCATCCCGCGTGAAAAGCTACTGGGCAACATCGCCCGGGTCCTCGGGACCGACCTATACGTGGTGGCCACGAAGTAGGCCTATGCTCCCATTGCCCACCCTCTCGGTATTGGTTCGCTGAGCGGCTCCATGCCCGCACCTTCATGCATGATCGTTCCCCTCGGTCCCAATGCACCCGCCCATCACCTCCAAAAAGTGGCCCAGCTTCACGAAACCGAACTGCCTGCCGGGTTGCTCGCGAAACTCGGTGTCACTTTTCTTGCCGACTTTTATCACTATGTCGCCAGCGATCCCGGCTGTGTGCTGCTGATTGCCCTCGAGGGCGACAAAGTAATCGGATTCGCAAGCGGGACCCACGATGTAGGGAAGTTCTATCACCGATTCATCCTGCGACACGGCCTCAAGCTCGCGGCGTGCCTAATTCCGTACTTGCTGAGCCGCCGCTCGTTGTCACCCCTTGTGTCGATTCGGCGTTATTTGACTTCGCGCGATACCACCCGTCTGCCGGTCACCGAGCTCACCAGTCTTGCGGTTGATCCGGGCACTCAACGCAAGGGTGTAGGCAAGGCGTTATTCGTGGCACTACAGGAGCACTTTCGCAGTCAGGGCATTCAGGCTTTCCAGGTCACGGCCGCCAAGACGCAGCTCGCGGCACTACGCTTCTACCCGGCGCTCGGAGCAAAATTGGTGGCGAAAACCCAATTGGGTGACCTCGAAGCGTCCATCTTTGTCTGCCCGACCGTCGCCCGTGCAAGCCGCCAGGTTGCGGGGCCACGACTTAAGTCGGAAACATGTCCTGGTGGGGAGCGACCCGGGAGCGGGCCGCCGGGCCTGCCGGGATCTTGCCCGTGAGGCGCGTGAGCCAGATCTGTGCGGGGCTACCCTTTCGTCCTCGTGCGCTCGCGCGTCAGCCTGATTGCGGCCATAGTGTATGTGAACAGGGCCTTCCCAAAATTCGACTTGCTCGTTCCCGCTTTTCGGATTCGGTACACCGCGGGTATCTCGACGATGGACATTCCCTGCCGCTGCCCATGGTGGATGAGGCGGAAGAAATATTCGCCGTACCCGAAGAAGATCCCGTCGAAGGGTAGCCGCAGGATATCGGCTTTTCGCATGGTGAAATACCCGCCTAGGTTGTCCTGGACCTGTGTCCTCAAAACGACCCTCAGCACCCAGTTGTAAAGCATGCTGGCGAGGTAGTGCGTGACGTCCTGCATGTTGCCGCCCGGGCAGAACCGCGATGCGCTCACAATGTCGTAGACCTCCCCGACGTGGAGGAGCCTGGGGATCTCGGCCGGATCATGGGTAAAGTCCGTGTCCATCACGACGATTCGGTCGCCGCTGGCCCTCTCGATCCCTTCCCGGATGGACTTTGCAAACCCCCTGTCGACCGTCCGAAGCACGGGAATAACCCTTGGGTTCGCCCGGAAAGTCTCACGGACAAGCCCGTGAGTGTTATCAGGGCTATTGTCGTCCACGACGATGATCTCGTAGTCATAGACGGGCGGGATCTGCTGGATGATCGCCTTGACCAGGTCGATGATGTTGCCGGATTCGTTGTAGGTGGGGAGGACTACGCTGACCTTGGTCATCTGGAGGCATCTTTCTCCAGCGCGAGGAAGACGAGGCCGCCCCGGTCGGCCCTGAGACCCCGATCCAGGAATCCCTCGACGATGCGGCGCAGCGGCCGCATCGTGACCCGACGGAGGCGGGGCCAGAGTACCCATCGGTCGAACACGCGCCTGCTCAGCAAGCTCATGCCGGCAAGAGGGTAGAGGACATCGTTCAGGAGGCAGATACTCTTGGGATCATAGGTGACGGCGTCGATCGGCAGGAAGCCATGCGACTGCGCGATGGATTGCCATTCCTCCCGTGTGTGGTAGTGCTCCTGACGCCAGAGCACGCGACTGCAGAACTGGCGATATCGAGCGGCAAGCTGCTCGAACCTGATCCCCGTGAGCAGGGAATTGAGGACGGTGAACTGCTCGAACAAGGGGGTGGGCACGGTCAGGTAGAGGCGCCCACCGGGCGCAAGCAATCGGTGGACCTCTCGGAAGACCGGCGCGAGCACGGGAATATGCTCCAGGACGCTGTTTGAGAAAACGGTCTGGTATGCACCGGAAGCTTTGGGGACGGCGCTCCCGACACCCTCGATCAACTCCAGATGTGACCCGCGCCGACGGGCGCGCTCGAGCTCTCTCGGATTCGGATCGATACCCGTGTCGATGGGCTCCCCGAAGAGGAGATGCGCGAAGAGACCATCGCCGCACCCAAGGTCCAGCACGGGGCGCCGAAACGGGACTTGCCCGAGGATGCGGCATTCCAGGTATCGCTCGAACGCCAGGGCCAGCGGGGCGTTGCTCATGTAGTTCAGGAGAAGGTCGTCCGGGAATCGGACGGAGTCACTTCCTGAGGGAGATGATCTGATCGCAGACCAGCGCGACATGGTCGTTGCTCAGCGACGGGTAGGTGGGCAGGCTGATGACCTGTTGACTGATTGCCTCGCAGATGGGCCGGGGCGGCGCCTCGTAGAGGTCGATCAAACTCGCGGCGTAGAAGCCGGGCCGGGTTTCGATCCCCGCTTCGGCGAGCTGCGAGATCACCCCATCCCGGCCCTGGGGAAATGCCACGGGATCGAGTTTGACAGCACATGTCCAGAAGACGGCATCCACGTCGGGGGGAACCCGCTGCAGGGTGATTCCGCCGGCGTTCGAGAAATGATCGGCATACAGCGCATGAACGCGCTTCCGTTCTCTGACGATACGTTCGAGGTGCTCGAGCTGGCCGCAGCCGATGGCTGCCTGCAGATTGGTCATGCGGAAGTTGTGGCCCGCAAGCTCGTGCCAGTAGCGCCTTTTCCGCATGCCGTGGTTCCGATAAAGCGACATGGCGTCATGGAGCCGTGGATCCTCGGTGACCACCATACCCCCTTCGCCGGTCGTGATGGTCTTTGTGGCCTGGAAGCTGTACGTGCCGATGGCGCCCATGGTTCCAGCCAGCCTCCCCCTGTAGCGAGACGGGAAGGCTTCTGCGGCATCCTCGACCACCGGGATCCGGTGGTGCGCGGCAAGGGAGAGGATGCCGTCCATGTCGCAGACGTTGCCATAGGTGTGCACGGCAACGACCAGCTTGGTGCGCGACGAGATGCATGGCTCGACCTCCCGCGCGGTCATGCACCAGGTGTCGGGGTCGACCTCGGCGAAGACGGCTCTGGCCCCGACGTGCAGGGCGATATTCGCGGCGGCCAGGAAGGCGAATCCGGGGACGATGACCTCATCTGCGTGCCTGATCCCGAGGGCCAGATAGGCCATGTGCAGCGCTGTGGTTCCATTCGACGCAGTCACGGCATACCGACTGCCGCAGTAACGCCTGAAGTCCTGCTCGAATCTGTCGACAAATGCACCCCCGGAGATCCACGTGGAGCGGAAGGCTTCGAGGAGGTACGCTTCCTCGGCGCCGAAGAAGGACGGCTGGGCGTACGGAATCGTCACCGGTGCGGCCATCGCAGGCTCCTCGCGTGAGACTTCGGTCCGTCCGTCTGCCGCCAAGCAGGGGGCACGACGGCGTCGAGATAGGCTCTGGCAAAACTCCGTCGCTCGACGATCCTCCAGCCATGCTGTTGCAGCAGGGAATCGACGAGCGACTGGTCGAACCAGTTGAGGTGCCGGACGTTCAGGACGGGTAGCAGTCTCCGCACCCGGTTGGTGGCCCAGTGGCGAGGATCTAGCATGAGGCGGTAGGGCATCTTCGTCGTCGGGAGGATGTTGACGTAAACGGCGTGAGCTGGAGTGCGCCCGCGGGGCATGGTCGACGGCCTTCACCGTAGCTCGTCGCCTCCGCAGCTTCATCCCCCCATTCCCCGATGTTCCCGTTCCAGTAGTCCTTAAATCGCGTCTTGGCGCTCATCCCAGACTCGCTTCCAACCGCGAGAGTCCCGCCAGGACAAAGTCGTGGAGCGACTCCTGCCGCCAGCGCTCGGGAGTTCGCCAGGCGTAGGCGGCACTCTGCGCATCCAGGGTCGTGTCCGCGGTGACGTCTGCGCGGATCACGAAGAGAGTCGTGACGCCGTGGTTCGTGAAGTCTTTCTCAGGATCGTCGAGCATGACGTCATAGGTCCCGATCTCATCTGCAGAGCTCGCATGGATGCCGCATTCCTCGCGTAACTTCCTGAGCGCTGCCTGCCTGCGCGTCTCAAGGTACAAGACGCGGCCGCCGGGGAACCACCACTCTGCGGAGGCAGGATGGTTCTTTCTCAGCAGCAACAGGACCCTGAAGCCTCTGTCGACAACGATAAGGTCTACGCAGGCGAGGGGCATGCACCGACGGAACTGCTGGTAGAGTTCCTCGGGGATCCTCATTGATCGCCCCGGCCGATGACGCGCACGTCGGGTAGGGGGAGAATGAACTTGCCCCCACGACTCAAAAACTCCTCTTCTCTCTTCGTGAAGACGTCGATGAAGTGCCAGGGGAGCACGAGGAAATAGTCCGGAGATTCGCGGCGGGCCTGTTCTTCCGAGATGATCAAGATGTCAGTGCCCAGGGTTCTCCTGCCCCACTTGTCTGGGTTCCTGTCCGCGGCCTTGGGGATAATGGTCTTGTCGACGCCGCAGTACTGCAGAATCGTGTTCCCCTTCGTGGAGGCGCCGTAGATGTAGACTTTCTTGCCGGTCGCCGTGATCTGGTCCAGGAGCGCACGCAGTTCCCGCGACACCTTCTCCGCCTGCGCCCTGAACCGCAGGTAGGGCGCGTCGCTGGCCAGCCCAAGCCGCTCCTCCTGCTCTTCCACGGCGCGGATCGTCTGCTGGCTCTCGGCGGGGATGGGTCCGGCCTCCTTCCGGCGGATGAACAGGCGAAAGCTGCCGCCATTGACGCTGTTGAGCTCTATCCCGTGGACCTTCAGACTGTGGCGGTCGAGCATCCACGTGATCTGCCGCAGGCTGTAGTACTCCAGGTGCTCGTGGCAGATGGTGTCGTAAGAGGCGTTCGCGAGCATGAAGGGCAGATACGAGAGCTCAATCACCCAGACACCGTCATCGGCCAGGATAGAGGCAATGTTCCCGACAAATGCGCCGGGGTCCTCCAGGTCGTAGAACATGGCGATGCTCGTAACCGCCTTGGCCTTCCGGTCGGGTCGGGCCTGGCGGAAGGCATCGCTTGAGAAGAAGGTCGGCACCACGTCCAAGCCCTGTTCGCGGGCAAGCCGGCTGACGTTGTCGGCCGGCTCGAAGCCGAGTCTGTCGAGGCCATCAGTTTGGTAGGAGGAAAGGAGGGTCCCGTCATTGCAGCCAATGTCTGCCACGAGGTCGCCCGGACCGAGCCCCGCCATACGCTCGACCTTCTCTGCAATGTCGCGGAGATTAGCACGCATCGCCTCGTTGATGCCCGAGAGATAGCCGTAGTGGGCATAGAGCAGCTTCCGAGACACCGAGTGCCGGAGCTGGACGAGACCGCACCCCCTCTTCGAGGCACATCGCACGACCTCGAGAGGGTAGCGCGTCTTGAGGTGGTCTGTGACGTCGTCCCCGGTGAAGATGCTTGCGATGTACTGCGGCCCGAGATCGATGACGGTCTGCAGTTGCCCCCCGCCGCAGAGCCTGCAGCGCCTGATCTCCATGACTGTCAGAGCATCGATCACCATGGGAAGATCCCCCATCGGAATTGCATAGTAAGCGCCACCTTCGCGTAGTTGCAGTACGCTAGCCAGGACACGACCACGACGGCGAAGGTTACCTGCAGGCTGCGACCTCGGATGTGTTGCAGAATCTTCTGGGTGCACCATCCCACCAGGATGGAAGCACCCAGGATCGACAGGGTGTGCTTGTAGTCAAGAAGACTGGCTGCTCCAGGGAGCACGAAATAGCTCCGGTACATGATAGGGAGATGCAGGACGAACCCCGCCCAGGTGAGCAGGAGCCCGATGACCGCAGGCGAAGGGTTCTCCTCTCGTGCCGACAGATACCAGGCGAGGTAGGCTGTGGCGCAGAGAAAAAGCCCGAACAGGAGCCCGGCATACCAGTCGCCCATCCCGCGGTAGTGGATCGCCGAGTAGGGGGTGTAGGTTCGATTGTACTGGTTGTAGATCTCGATGTCGTATCCCTGCAGCACGGACTGCGACAGCATGGGCCAAGGAAAAAGGAGCGGCTCGACGATGCTGGCGACGTGGAGGCTGGCGTTGACCGCGACATCCTCGATCATCAGTCCGGCCGAAGGGTAGGAGAAGACGGATTGCGCTTCGGTCACCGCGCTCGACTCGTGCGAGAAGGTGCGCGAATGCAGGGCGACGTATATCCCTCCGATCAGCAAAGGAATGAGTACCCCATGCACGAGGATCTGGCGGGAGCGTCCATTCCCAGGCCGCACCATAAGAAGGATGATCGAGGCCGAGACCAGGAAGACGAGCAGGTTTATCCATTGCTCCCATGCACCCACGGCCAGGGCGAGCGACACGTAGTACCCGACTAGGTCGGCCGTGCGCCGCGTCCGCACGTATCGGATCCCGAAGAAGAGGACCGAGATGGCATACAGGATCAGCAGAGACGTGGCGATGGTGCTCACAAAGCGGAAATAGTAGGCGAACCCCTTGTTGAGGCCGACGAACATCCCGGCAGCGAACGATGCCAACACGCCAAGGTTGAGGAGGCGGCAGAGCCGGTACGTGCATAGCGCGATGACAACGAAGGAGGCGATGAAGACGGGGATCAGTCGTTTCGCCTGGACGAAGTCGTCGCTCGGGAACGGAATGCGAAGTAGTGGTGCGAGGAGGTGGCGATCCGCGAAGCCGACCAAGAGGAGTCCCGTGGGGGAGTACCTGTAGTAGTGCCCGTAGTCAATCCAAGTCCACATGGTCAGCCAGCTTGCTTTGGCGATCGGCTTCAATTCTCCGGCGTAGTACGGCACGAGCCGGAGGACCTTTTGCGTGAGGACTGACCAGTAGACGGCCACACAGGCACAGAGGGTGACCTGGGTGAGAAGGTCGGCCCGTCGTCCTCCGCTAAGCGCAGGGGGGTACGCCACCCTGACGGCTACCGTGTCAGTTCCGGGTTGTCGGTACGCTTGCCAGCCATGGGAGCTGGCCTCCGAGCGGGGCATCCCCCCGACCTATCCCCGGGGCGGGAATCAGCCGGCACGCACGCGGAGAGCCCGACCCACGAACAGCCGGGGGTGCGAAGGCCGAGACGGTGGTGTCGATCTTCAAGGTCGTCCGCCGGAAACGACGGAGAGAAGGGAGAGGCCATCACTGGAGGTTGCTGCACACCCGGGCTGCCTATCTGAAACGATACGAGATTACCACAGCGAAGCTGGCGCTGATGAGACCCGCGGCCCGATAGAATTCGAGAAACGGTTTGCGGTGAAGTCGCTCGACGCATCGAACCTGATGATGGACCTTACTCCAATAGCCGGGGTCGCTGTCAAGTATAAGTGAAGGCAGCGCGCGATGAGGTAATTGAAGGTGATGGAGGCGAGCAGCAAGCCGATATAGGCGGGATTCCACCACCCGTAAAAGAACAACGAGGCCAGAGCAAGCCAGGCGATGGCGAGACCGCGGCTCCGGCGCCCAAGGACGAAGAAGGCGGCAAGGATGATCGGGAGGAAGAGGGATACGAGTTAAACAGCATCCGATGGCGTCGGGCGGGCGGGGCCTTCCGGCTTCGTGACGTAGTAAGTCCGGCTTTCGATCGCGGTGGACGCCATCGCATCCGCGCGAGCCTCGAGGATCCGGGCGCCCGCGTCGGTCAGCAGGGCACGTACGTCCTGCTCGGGCAGCGAGGTCATTCTCATCGGAAACAGGCCCAGGCGCTGGTAGAGAACGTGGGGGCCGATTCCGAGGCTTCTCAGGATCCCGTAGAGCCGCCGCCGTAGCTGAAGCCGCCGTCTGAGCGGAATATGGCTCGGGATCTGACACACGAGCAGCCCGCCCGGCGCGAGGATCCTGGCAAAGTCGACGACATAGGCGGCGATGGCGGCGCGGGTCGGCAGATGCTGCAGCACGAGCACGCTGTAGATCAGGTCGAAGTGGCCGTCGGGGAACATCCGGAGATCGGGCTGTCCGTTGAGGACGAACTCGCAGTTCGGGAATGCCGCGTTCAGCTTCCTGGCGGTGGCGATCATGGGCGCGGAAACGTCGACGCCATAGCAGTGCCGGAAGTGGGGCGCCAGCGCGCGCGTCAGCCGGCCGACCCCACAGCCGAAGTCGAGGGCTCGCGCGCGCCGGGCCGGATGGCCGAGGCGCTGCATGTCCATCGCCAGGCGCACGATCTCCTGCTCGCCAGAGCGGAAGAAGTCGTCGAGATCCCACCGTCCGAACCTGCGCTCCGGGTAGGCGAGGATGGCCCAGCACGGATCGAGATCGCCCAGGTCTTCCCAGTCCCGCTGATGCCGTCGGAGCGCCGGATTCATGAGCTGGTTATCTCGTCCAGGACGGCAAGCACCTGGCGTGCGGTGCGCTCCCACGAGAATGCGGCGGCCCGGGCGAGACCTCGCGCGATCAGCTCCTTGCGCACCGGGTCCTGCGTGAGCAGGCGCAGGATGGCGTCCGAGATGGCGGCCGTGTCCTCGGGATCGACGAGCAGTCCGGCGTCGCCGATCACCTCCGGCATCGCGGAGGTGTTGCTGGCGACGACGGGAGTGCCGCAGGCCATCGCCTCGAGAGCGGGCAGGCCGAATCCCTCTGCGAACGACGGCATCGCGACGAGGCTGGCGCCCCGGTAGAGCGCGGGCAG
>Ga0070707_100004168_pt1 | contig 13543 bp, 10 predicted proteins | sample KBSK5502metaG_FD_65468 | JGI IMG/M metagenome (GOLD analysis project Ga0070707, IMG submission 65468) | Corn, switchgrass and miscanthus rhizosphere microbial communities from Kellogg Biological Station, Michigan, USA - KBS K5-50-2 metaG | ecosystem: Host-associated > Plants > Roots >... | reverse complement strand
AGCGGGCGCAGCAGGCTGGGCTGCACGGGCCGCAGCGGGCGGAGCGGCGGGTTTCTTGGGCTCCGGGGCAGCTTCCTTCTTCGCAGCAACGGCTCTGGCAGGAGCGGGCGCAGCAGGCTGAGCTGCACGGGTCGCAGCGGGCGGAGTGGCGGGTTTCTTGGGCTCCGGGGCAGCTTCCTTCTTCGCAGCAACGGCTCTGGCAGGAGCGGGCGCAGCAGGCTGAGCTGCACGGGTCGCAGCGGGCGGAGCGGCGGGTTTCTTGGGCTCCGGGGCAGCTTCCTTCTTCGCAGCCGGCTTCGCTTCGGACGGGATGATGGCAGCGATCTTGTCTTTCTGCACGAGAGCGAAGCCGTAGCTGGTTTGCACCTTGAAGGAGTTGTTCTCGAAGCCGACGATCGTGCCCACAATCCTTGTGCCGTCTTTCAGCCGGATCTCGTCGGCCAGAGCGGAGGAAGCCACGGCCAGCACCGCGAGCGCGCAAATCGTTCGTCGCTTCATGGCTTCGAGTATGGCAAACAGGCCGCCTGCGCAGCAAGGCTTCAGTCGACTGGTGGTGTCCGGGTTGCGATTGTGGCGAGCAGCTTTTCGATGCGCGCCGCCAAGCGTTCGAGCTCGTCCACCAGGGCAGCGAGTTTCGCGCGCGCAGGCTCGGGCAGCCGCACCTGCGTCTGGCGCAGCGCGAGCGCTCGCGCCAGCAGACGGAGTTGCTTGCGATGCCGCGGGTTGAGCCGCTCCCACAGGCGGTGTTTGCTCGTTGTGTTGCGGCCGAGCCACTGCTCGGCGGACTCGACCGGGCGACCAGCTGCAGATTCCAGCTCGGGCGGCTGTTTTTTGGTTTCGGGTTTGATCATCTGGATAGGAAACTCGAAAATCGAAATTCGACAAGTCCGTGTAGCCGAGTCTTCAGCGGCGAGGTTTTGCGCAGGTCTCGCGAGCGGTCGAAATGACCCGCTCGACCCGATGGTCCGGTCTGATCGAGTTTCTGCTCTTTCAAAGCTGCGCGGCTTCCAGCCGCTCGCAGTGGATCTGTCCATCCGGCTCGACCCGGCCGGTCACGCGCAGCAGGCGCGTTTCAAACACCAGACTGCCATACCGCTCGTAGGCCTCGGGGAACAGCACCGCCTCGTAGAGGCCGCGCTGGTCCTCCAGCGTGACGAACATCATGTTGCGGTAGTCCTTGGTGCCCACGTGCCGGAAGGTGACCACCCAGCCCAGCAGCGTCACGCGCTTCCCGCGCAGCCGTTCGAGTTCGCTGCTCCACACTTCGCCGTTGCGCGCCACCCGGTCAAGCGGGTGGCCGCTCACGCATACTTCCAGGATCTCCTGCTCGTAGGCCAGCCGCTGCTCGCGTGTGTAGTCGGCGGCTGGCGTGGCGATGGCCGCAGGCTGCGCCGGCAAGGCCGCTTCGGGGAAAAGCATCTCGGCATGCGATGCAGGCGGCGGGGAAGAGGAGCGTATCAGGTTCAACTGCCAAAGCAGCGCCGGGCGCGTCGTTTTTCCATCACCCACCTCGTCAAACGCCCCGCACTTGATGAGCGCCTCGATTTCGTCGCGCTCGACCGGGACGCGGCGCAGGAAATCCTCGAGCGAGCAGTAGGGGCCCTGCTGCTCGCGTGAGCGGACAATGTTCTCGATTGTTTCCAGGCGCAGCCCCTTCACCTGCATCCATCCGATGCGGATCGCGCGCGACATCGTAGCGCCGACATCTTGTCGGCGGTTTTGGGGAAATGCCAGCGAGATGCCGATGGTACAAGTTTCTTCGGTGGTGTACTCGAGGCGCGAGTGATTCACCGAGGGCAGGCGCACCTCGATCCCCCACCGCTTGGCCTCCTCGACGTAGGCGGAGACGTGGTAGAAGCCTGCGCCCGCGCTGCACATCGCCGCCAGAAATTCGGCCGGGTAGTGCGCCTTCAGGTAGGCGATGCGGTAGGAGAGGTCCGCGTAGGTGGCGGCGTGCGCCTTGCAGAAGCCGAACCCGGCGAACTTCTCCACCATCCGCCAGGTCTCCTCGCGCGCCGCGCCTTCGAGGCCGGTCTGCGCCGCCGCCTTCAGGAATTTCGCCCGCAGGCGTTCGCGCTCGCGCTGGTCGGCGAACTTCGTCGTGGTGCGGCGCACCAGGTCGGCCTCAGCGAGCGAGAGGCTGCCGGCCGCCTGCGCGATCTGCATCACCTGCTCCTGATAGACGCACACGCCCAGGCTCTCGCGCAGGATTGTCTCCAGGCACGGATGCGGGTAGCGCACCGGCTCCGGCCGGCGCAGCCGCTTCAGGAAGGTTTCTTTCGCGCCGTACTCGGATGCGCCCGGCCGGATCAGCGCCAGCGCCAGGGAGACGGCCTCAAGCGTGCGCGCCCGGAGCGCGCGCAGCAGCCCGCGCATCCCCGGTGATTCGATCTGGAAGACGCCCATCGTGCGTCCCTGGGAAATCATCTCGCAGGTTGCGAGGTCGTCCTCGGGGATGGCGTCGAAATCCACGCGCTCGCGCGCCGTGCGCTCGATGTTTGCGAGCGCCAGCGACATCGTCGTCAGGCCGCGCTGGCCGAGCAGGTCCATCTTGATCAGGCCCAGCGCTTCGATGGCGTTCATGTCGTATTGCGTGACGACGATGCCCTTGGTGGCCACCTCGAGCGGCACCAGGTTCATCAGCCCGCCCGAGGCCGGCGCCGAAATCACTGTGCCACACGGGTGGATGCCCAGGTGCCGGGGGAAATCGTCCAGGCGCAGCGCCACCGCGAGGATCGTTTTCCACGGCTCCTCCCCGGCGGGCAGCGCGCGGCATTCGGGCAGGGTGCGGATGGCCTCGAGGATTTCGCGCACCGGCCGATGCGGCAGGCGGCGCGTGAAGTGGTTCACCTCGCCGGGCGCAAGGCCGAAGACCTTGGCCACCTCGAGCACCGCCAGACGCGCGTGCATGGTGACGAAGCTCGCAATCATGGCCACGTGCTCCGCGCCCCAGCGCTTGTACACGTAGTCGAGCAGCTCGTCGCGCCGCGCCCCGCAGATGTCCAGGTCAATATCAGGACAATCGCCGCGCTGCTCGTTCAGGAACCGTTCGAAGTAAAGCCCCCAGCGCAGCGGGCAAACGCGCGAGATGCCCAGGCAGTAGGTGACCATCGAGCTGGCCGCCGAGCCGCGTCCCACCGCCGGGATCCCGCGCCGCCGCGCTTCCTCCGCGATGTCCCAGACGAGCAAAAAGTACGGAGCCAGCTTCAGCCGGTGGATCACTTCGAGCTCGTGCGTGAGCCGCGACAATACTTCCGGCCGCAAGGGCCGATAGCGCTGCCGGGCGCCCTCGAAGCACAGCTTCCACAAATAGGAAAACGGAGTCTCACCCTCCGGCACGGGGAACTCGGGAAAAATCAGCTTGCCCAGTTCAATTTCGAGGTTCGCTCGCTCGGCGATTTCGAGCGTCGCGCGCAGCGCTTCGGGATGGTCGGGGAACGCCCGGCGCATCTCCTCGGCCGATTTGAAATAGGCCTCGGCGCTCGAGATCTCCGGCGGAGCAACCGTAGTGAGCAGCGCGCCGGTGCGGATGGCATTGAGCACGCGGTGGTGCAGGTGCTCTCCGGGCCGGATGAAGTGGACGTTGTTGGTGGCTGCGAGCGGCACGCCCAGCGCGCTGGATAATCGCGCCGCTTCGCGCAGCGCGCGGCCGTCGCCGGGGGAGAAGTGGTGGACTTCGAGATAGAGCGCGTCGCCGAAAATCTCCTTCAGTTGCGCAACGCGCTCGAAATCTTCCGTAGGGGCACAGCATGGTTTGACCTGCCGTGGTGGGCTCGGGGCAAGCGCAGCGCCTCTACAATTTTTGCACGGTGCGTAGAGCGCAATTAGGCCGGCGCGGCGCGCATCAAGCGTCTCGAGCGAAACCGGCCGGTCCTCAAGCTGCCGCGCGGTCACCAGACGACACAAATTGCTGTAGCCCGCGCGGTCGGCGGCCAGTAGCGCCAGCGTTTCGTTTCTGCTCTCCACCACAGTTTTTTCTTGGTCATCCCGAGGTCGCCTCGGCGACCGAGGGATCTCTCTGTGTGGATTTTCTGTCGTGATCTCCAGCACGGTGCCAATAATCGGTTTCACGCCCGCCTCGCGCGCGGCCAGATAAAACGGCACGGCGGCGTAGAGGCCGTTCGCATCGGTTAGCGCCACCGCCGGCATCTTCTGCTCGGCCGCGGCGGCCACCAGCTCCGCGGGCGAGGGCACCGCCTGCAGGAACGAGTAGTGGCTGTGGCAATGGAGATGGACAAACATTGCCGATCGAAACCCGGTAGGGAAGCGGGAGAACTTGCTAGCGCGAGAGGCAAGGCGTCGAGAGCACCAGCCCCGTCGGCTTGGTCGCATAGTGTTCGCGCAATTGCAAACCCTTGCCGTAAAACACGGCGTTCCAGCCGTACCGCCCGCGGACCACATCCACGCCGCGGTTCAGGTACCAGCGGCGGTTGGCCCGCGCGTCGAACAGCTCGTTCTGCTGCCGCTCGGGCTCGAGGTTCGCGACGCTCAGGCCCACGAAGCGTAGCGCCACGCGCCGCGTGAACAGTGCGCGAAAAATTTCGAGCGCCGCCGCGAGCAGCGATTTTTCGTCGTTGGTCGGCGGAGTCAATTTTGCCGCGCGGTTCACCGAGTATAAATCGGTGTAGCGCAGCCGGAGCGAGAGCGAGCGCGCCTGGCGGCCGGCAGCGCGCAAGGTCGCGCCGATGCGCTCGGCCAGGTACTCGACGAGGCCGCTCAGAAATTCCAGGTCAATGGTGCCGCCCTCGACGGTGGTTTCGCGCGAAATGGACTTGGGCTCAGGCGGAACGAGGACCGCGCGCGGGTCGAGCCCGCGGGCGCGCTCCCAGAGTTGCCGGCCGACAGCCTCGCCGAAGGCGGCCTCGAGCGCGCGGAGCGGCACCTGGCGCAACTGCCCGACGGTTTCGATGCCGCGCTCGGCCAATGTCGCGGCGTGGACGTGGCCGATGCCGTGCAATTTTTCAACGGGCAGCGGCGCCAGAAAGGCTTCTTCGTCGCCCCAGGGAACGATCCGAAAGCCGCGCGGGCGGTTGAGGCGCGACGCCACCGAGGCCATCAGCTTCGATGTCCCGGCGCCCACCGAAACGCTCAGCCCGATTTCGCCGGAGACGCGCTGTTGCATCCGCCGCAGCGTCCCGGCGAAATCCGGGTAGAGCCGGTCGGTGCCGGTGAAGTCGAGGTAGAAATCGTCGAGCGCGGCGACCTCGACGGCGGGCGTGAAGGTTCCCAGCAGCCGCGCGACGCGGCCGGCGTAGTCGGCATAGTGTTCGTACTGTCCGGGAACGACCATGGCCTGGGGGCAAAGCCGGCGCGCCTCCCGGAAGCTCATCGCCGTGCGCACCCCGCAGGCCTTGGCCTCGTAGCTGGCCGAGGCCACCACGCCGCGGCCCACCAGTACCGGCTTGTCGCGCAGGCGCGGATCGAGCAACTGTTCGACCGAGGCGAAGAAGGCGTCCACATCCACGTGAACGATCTTGGGAGTGCGGTCGGTCATGTGAACCCCGTGTGTAGCGGCGGTCCGATTCTGATCCGCCGCGGCGGACGGACCGCTCCGTATTATCGGAATCGGAGCGGCTTCACGCCGCCATCTGGCCTTAGAGGCTAAAGCCCGCGCTCAAAGCACGCTCTACGGCACGGCTCCCTCGACGGCGCTCGGGACAAGTAAAGCCGTGCCCTGACGAGTGTGTAGTGGCGCCCTTCAGGGCGGCATCTCTGTTACAGGAGAGGACGGGAGCGCAGAGGTCGGAGCAGGGCGGGCGGAGGACGACCCGGGAGAGTCACATGGACAATAGAGCCAATCCCTCGCCCGCCTTCCCGTTTCCTCTACCGGGGGAGAGCATAGGCGAATAAAAAGCGAAAGTCAAGAGAAATCTGTCAATCCCGATGGCGCACGTGTACTGGCACTTGAATACGGCTTTCGGGCCTGAATACCACTGGCGCCGCGTGGGCAGGAGTCTCAGGTGTCACCAGTATAGCGCGACGGAAAATGTCCAGCCGCAGTTCGCCGGGCGATTTCGGCTGAAATTCGAAATCGTAGGTCTCTCCGACGGCGATCATCTGCTGTGTTGGACGCGCCGTTGCCTGTCCCGATGGGAGATCGGCGCCATCCTTGGCGATGGCGCGCCAGCTCACTGGCGCATCTCCGGAGAGGAGCGAGACCGCCAGGGGCGGATTCGGTGCCATGATGTTGATGAAGCGGAACCGGTACTTCGTCCCCGCCCGAAGCTCGATGGGCTCTGGGTGCGCGCTGCCGTTGAGCAGAAGAGATGCGTCATACGCCGGACCGCCGGAGCTGAGGAGCATGATGCGGTCGGTTTCAGCGTCGAACGATTGACCCGGCTCAAGCACAATCAGGGGACCGTACAGTCCGGAGCTGAGCTGGCGGACGTCGTCGATGTGTGAGTGGTAGATGAACGTGCCGGCCCGCGGCGGAGTGAAACGGGCCACAAACGGCCCCCCGGGTGCGATGGGCGGCATGATATGGCCCGCGCTCCCGCTCACGCCTGGCACGCCGTCAAAGTAGCTCTCCAGTTCGATTCCGTGCCAGTGGACCGCCAGCGACTCCGCAAGCCTGTTTCGCACCCGGATAGCTACTGGTTGGCCGCGAGTCAAGATAATCGGCGGCCCCGGGATACTCATCGAAGGTGGGCTCTGCGCTTTGCCCTCCTGAAGCGCGAAGCCAAGTCCCGGATCTTTGCCGTAGCGCCCCGGCTCGGACAAGGCAATCAGTTCAAGCTCTCTTCTTGGGACGTCTTGACGCGCAGGCTTCGCTGCCTTGGGACCAGGCAGGACGTGAATTCCCAGGACAAGACCCGCCATCCCCTCGCGCGCGTGCTGCGTTACATCGTGAGATTTAATTTCCACACGAACTGGGGGACGCCAGAAGCGACGTTCCGGCGAAATGTGCGGAAGTACGTGACAGTGAAAAATCCAATTCCCGGGCCGGTCGGGTACCCAAGTGAGCGACATCGTGCTGCCCGCTAGCATGAGCTCAGTGACGACAAGACGCCTTTCGTTCTCCGTATACAGAGTGTCGCGCTCCGCATCACCCTTGCTCTCCACCCGGTAGTAAAACCCGTGGAGATGCATGGGATGAGTGGCATCGCTGGCATTGATCCAGCGCCAGTGAGCGGAATCTCCCACGGTGTAAGTCAGGGGTTCGGTATGCGGCCAAGACCTGCCGTTGATGGCCAGAACTTCGCGAAATCGAGGAGGCTTTGCCTCCGGGTCGTCGAGGATGAACCAGACACTGATGACAAAGATGCGCTCGTCACTGGGCAGCTTGCCGATAGCACCGCTCTGCCGCTGCTCCGTAGGTTTTGGATCGACGATGAAAGCTCCTGAGAGCTGGCTTTCAGCGGAACGGCGCTCGCGTAAGTCTGGCTTGCCATTCGTGCTCCCCCAGTAGAAGTAGGTGCCGGGAGGACCGGCCTTGAAGCGGACTTCGCGGGTTGAACCCGGCGCGAGCTTGATTGTGTCTTTGGGGTCGCCCGGACGTGCGTGCAGCCCATGGATCTCCAGAGTCGCGTTGGGGATGCTATTTCGCACCGTGGCATGGATTTCGGTGCCTTCGGGCACTCGAATCAGGGGCCCCGGGATTTGAGGTGGCTTGCCTATCTCCGCAAATGCCTGGACCTCCAGCCCCGGCCCGTCCTTTTCTTCCGGGTACCACATGCCTGTCCGGGCTTCTAGAACGATCGTGAGCACACCATCGCGCAGTTGGCCCGCCGGCGAGCGGTTGTCATTGGCGAGGATTTCTTCAAGGTTCTTCTGCGGCGGGTTCGATGATTGCCCGGAATCGGCCCAGGCAGCCGGCAATGCAGATACAAGCCAGAGCAGGGTCACACAAATCGTGGCACGTATTGGACCAACCTTCGTCACTTTGAGTTCCTGGGCTCCCGAATCCCAGGGATTTTGCTTCGGTTTTCGCTTCTTGTCAAAATGAAATGGTTTGCCCGCAGAGATCGGTGCCTTCGAACGGCAGGACGCGGAGGATGGCGCTTTCAGAGATGACGCAGCCACTCTGGATCGCATTCTGGCCGATGATGTGACTGCCGTTGCCGGCATCGGAACCGAAGACGACAAGGTGTCGATACTCGCTGATGTCAGGTCTCGCGACCTGACGTACAAAAGGCTTACCTATGACCACCGAAAGATTCGGATTTACGGCGACACCGCCGTGGTAACCAGCCATGCGAAGGTCGTAGCGAACTACAAGGGAAGAGACCTCAGCGGAAAGCTGCTTGTAACACGTGTCTACGCGAAGCAGCAGGGCAGCTGGAAACTTGTGGCGATCCAATCAACCAGAATTCCGGCTTGACGAGTGTAGCTACGAGGCATAGAGTCTCTCAAACCTTTGCACCGCTTTAGCCAGCCACGCCTGCTCATAAACCTTCCGGCCGAGGTGGGCTCACACTGGGGGTAGGAGCTAGCTCGGGCGATTTCCAGATGCCCGGCGCGCCTCGGCGGGACGTGGCGGCTCCGGCGCGAATCGCTTGCCATTCTTGCCGGTACGCTGCCTTTCAACTCGCTCGGAACCCTTCGTGAACTGCTCCGCTTCGGTTGAGCCGTCGAGCCCCGTGGTTGAGGAATGTCCGCTGGCGACGGTCCGCGCGATCTGGTCGAAATAGCCGGTGCCGACAAACTTCTGGTGGGTGATGGCGCGGTAGCCGGCCTCTTCGGCTGCCCGGAACTCGCGCTGTTGCAGCGCCGCATAAGCGGTCATGCCGGTTTCGCCGTAGGCCCGCGCCAATTCGAACATGCTCAGGTTCAGCGAGTGGAAGCCGGCCAGGGTAATGAACTGGAACTTGTAGCCCAGCGCGCCCAGCTCTTTCTGGAAGCTGGCGATGCCCGCGTCGTCGAGGGTCTTTTTCCAGTTGAAGGAGGGCGAGCAGTTGTAGGCCAGCAGCTTGCCCGGAAATTTCGCGTGGACCCCCTCAGCGAACCGGCGCGCCTCGTCGAGATCCGGCGAAGAAGTTTCGCACCAGAGCATATCGGCATAGGGTGCGTAGGCCAACGCGCGAGCGATGGCGGCGTCCAGCCCGGCGCGGAACTGGAAGAATCCCTCGGCCGTCCGCCCACCGGGGGCGAACTCGCGATCGCGCGCGTCGGCATCGTTCAGCAGCAACCTGGCGCTGTTCGCGTCGGTGCGGGCGATAAGCAGCGTGGGGACGCCCATCACGTCGGCGGCCAGGCGCGCCGCCACAAGCTTTTCGATGAATTCGCGCGTGGACACCACGACTTTGCCGCCCAGGTGCCCGCACTTTTTGGCGGAGGAGAGCTGATCCTCGAAATGCACCGCCGCCGCCCCGGCCTCGATCATCGCCTTCATGATTTCAAACGCGTTGAGCGGCCCGCCGAAGCCGGCCTCAGCATCGGCCACAATCGGCGCAAGCCAGTAGGTGCCGTTTCGGCCCTCAGCGCAGTCCATCTGGTCGGCGCGCTGCAGAGCCTTGTTGAGGCGTCGCACCAGGGCGGGACAACTGTCGGCAGGGTAGAGGCTCTGGTCGGGATAGACTTCTCCGGCCGTGTTCGCGTCGGCGGCCACTTGCCAGCCGCTCGCGTAAATGGCCTGGAGCCCGGCTTGGACCATCTCGACCGCCTGGTTGCCCGTCAGAGCGCCCAGCGTGGGCAGATAGGGCTCGGACGCGAGCAAGTGCCACAGCCGCTCGGCACCCAGGCGCGCCAACGTGTATTCGACCTGGACCGAGCCGCGCAGCCGCAACACGTCTTCCTGGCCGTACGGGCGCGTGATTCCTTTCCAGCGCGGGTTGGAGTTCCAGCCGTTCCGTGCTTTGGAGCCCTTGCCGTTGGTCGGCATGGTCTTCCCTCCTGCTGCGAACCCCGTCAAGGCAAGCCCTGGGAGCGCGAGACCCATAAGCGGGCGGCAATTTCCGGGCCAAAACCTCCGGAGGTTTGTTTATGCCCTCGCCCCGCAGATTCAGCCACTTGGCTGACCCCAGCTTGCCGCAACGTCGGACGCTTGACCCGATTTGGGCCGCCTGTGTGCAGATTGTTCGCCCAATCCGGAAGAAAGTTCCCCGCGGGGGCTGCCTTTGTTCAGCATATTGAACACCAGTTCAACTCTCATGCATATGCTATCGGAGCCGCCCTTCGGGCGCAAGACCCTGTTCAAAATGCCGAACAAATATTCTATACTTTGATCCGGCCCACGGGGCGCGAACTCCGTGCGAGCCGAAGCCCATGCCTCTCATTAAAGACAGCCCTTCGACCGCCGTGGAGCGGGCGCTCGCTATCCTGGAGGCGGTCGCGCAGCGCACGGGCGGCTTGACCAACTCCGATATCAGCCGCCGCCTGGGTATTCCGAAGAGTTCCGCGAGTTACATCCTGCGCACACTCGAGCGCCGCGGGTACCTGAGACGCGAGGCGGAGAGCGGGAAATACCGCCTGGGCCTAAAAGTCCTGAGCCTTGGCCGGGACGTCCTGACTGGGCTCGACGTCAAGGAAGTGGCCTTGCCGGTGCTCCGCGCGCTGGTCGAGCGCACGCGATTGACGGCGCACCTGGCGGTGCTCGACCACGGCGAGGCGGTGTACATCGAGAAGGTGGACGCCCCGGGCTTCATCAAGATGGATACGTGGGTGGGGCGGCGCATGCATGTGCACTCGACCAGCGTGGGCAAGGCTCTGGTGGCGCATCTGCCGAAGGCGGAGGTGGAAGCCCTTGTCCACCAATACGGCCTGAAGAAGCGCGCGCCCAAAACGATTACAGGACTCAACCGCTTCCTGGCCGAACTGGACAAGGTGCGCGCGCAAGGCTACGCGGTGGATGACGAAGAAAACAGCCTGGGGGCACGCTGCGTGGGCGCGCCTGTCTTCGGCGTCCTGGGAACGGTGGAGGCTGCTGTGGGGGTCAGCGGCACGACCACGCAGGTTGACGCTTCCAACCTGCCGAAAATTGCCGAGCTGGTGAAGGAGGCCGCGCGCAGGATCTCGCGGCTCCTGGCGCGGCCGTCCTTAGCTAGCTCGGTCTGAGCCGGGTGCGCGGCCGGCTCCAGCAGGCCTCAGCCCTTCTTCTCCACGCGCAAGTGATTGGTCACGGAGAAGACTCCGGGGACTTCGTTGGCGCGGATATTGGCGATGTTCCTGTCCGCTTCGTTTGCTGCCACGCCTTCCAGAGTCACATGCCCGCCGTTGACGATGATATGGATGGAAGGCACGGGGGGAAGGGCGTACCGTTGCAGCACCGTGTCCGAATAGATGTGGCGATACACGGCCAGCCGAATCCGGTCGTCGAACGACGAGACGGGCAGCACCTCGATGCGGTTATCTACGCTGCGGACGCCTTCGATCTTCTTCACCACGGCTTCGGCGTCGGATTTCAGCGACGGCCGCACCACCTGGCCTATCAGGACGACCCGGTCGCCTTCGATCCTGTACTCCAGGTTGTCGAACACGGAGTAGTAGGGAAGCATCAACAGCTCATGCCGCACGCGTTTGGCCAGCCATGACTCGTACTTGGACGAGTCGCCGCGGTACGACTTCGCCGTGGCCGGTGCCACTTGGGCACCTGTGCCCGCCGCCGTGGCTGTCAGGGCGGCCAACAGGGACATAACAAGGACTTGTTTCGCGCGAGCGATCATCTTTTCCTCCTTCGGGCTTCCTCTGCGCGCCCGTGCTATTCGCTGGGCCCTCCTCTAACGGATTAGATGCGAATCGGCGCGGACGCGCTTTCTCGGGAACCCGCGTGAAACAACTCTGTTACGATACCCGAGCCGCGACGAAGCGCGGGAGTTCGTGCGGGCGGGAGATGTCCAGTGTGGGTGGTTGGGCATCGCGGCGCGTCCGGATACGCGCCGGAGAATACCCTCGCAGCGTTTCGCCGCGCGGTAGAGCTGGGCGCAACCTTCATCGAGACCGACCTGCAGCTTTCGCGCGACGCCCATTTCATCGCCATCCACGACGCCACACTCGATCGCACCACCACTGGGCGCGGCCTCGTGCAGGCGCTCACGCTGGCCGAACTCCGCGAGCTCGATGCAGGCTCCTGGTTTGCGCCCGAGTTCGCCGGAGAGCGCATTCCCGCGCTTGAGGAAATCCTCGCGTTTGCTCGCGACTCTGACGTTGCGCTTTATCTGGAGCTCAAGCCCGGCGGCGCCTGGGGCTCTGCGCACGCCCTGGTGGGTGCTCTGCGCGGCGCCCGGGAAGCGGCGCGCGTCGTCATTCTCTCCTTTGATCCAGACACGCTGGCAGGAACCCGGCAACTTGAGCCGACACTGATGACGGGCTTCCTCTTTGACCAGCCTCATCCCGACGCGGTGGAGCGCGCGCTGCGCGTGGGCGCGCGTCAACTTGCGCCGCGCGGCGATCTGGTGACGCCCGAACTCGTGGCCGAGGCACACCGCGCCGATCTGCAAGTCGTCGCCTGGACCGCCAACGACCCCGCGCACATGCGCGCGCTGATCGCCGCGGGCGTGGACGGCATCATGAGCGATTATCCCGACCGCCTGGTCGCCGCCCTTCGCGGATAATCCTCCCGGGTGTGGCGATCCTTCTTCTATCAGGCTGAGGTCGCCGCTTGCCCTGAGCCGCCCTGAGCTCATATGCGGTGCAGGCTCGGAGAAAGCTATAGGGAGTGCAGGGAGGAGTACAAATCCGCGAATTGCTCGACACTCAATTGCTCGGCGCGCTCGCCGGCCCGCAAGCCAGCAGTGCGCAAGGCCTCCCCGGCCCGCGCGTCTCCCACCAGCGGGCGCAGGTTATTGAGCAGTGTTTTGCGTTTCTGCCCGAAGCACCCCTTGACGAAGCGGAGAAAATCCTGGTCATCGGGGATGCCGAGCCGCGCTCGCTCGCCCGGCAGGCGCAGGCTCACGAGCGCCGAGGTCACGTTGGGCCGCGGGCGAAAGGCACCCGGTGGAATCCGCAGAACGATTTCCGGCCGCGCGTAGAACTGCGCCAGCACAGAAAGATAGCCGTACTGGCGGCGGCCTGGGCGCGCCGCCAGCCGCGCCGCCACCTCGAGCTGCACGACAACGTGGATCGCCTCGAGCCTGTCGGCCCGCTCGAACAGTCGATGGAGGATGGGCGAGGTGATGTAGTACGGCAGGTTGCCGTAGACCTTGAAGGGGCGCGAGCCCGCAAGGCTTGCGAGATCGAGCTCGAGCACGTCTCCCGCGACGATTTCGACGTTGGGAAACTCTCGCGCGAAGCTGCGCAAGCGCTCAAGCAGCCGTGCGTCCAGCTCGACGGCCACGACGCGGCCGGCGCGGCGCGCGAGCTCGGCGGTCATCTCACCGTGCCCTGCGCCGATTTCGAGCCACACGTCCTCGGAGACTGCGCCGAGCGTCTCGACGATGCGCGCGCGCCAGCCGACGTCGGCCAGGAAGTGTTGTCCCAGTCGTTTTCGCGTCACGGCGGGAAAGAGTGTAGCAACACTGCACGCGTTTCGCGCGTCGCAAGCCCCGCTCGGCCGTCTGTAAGATTTTCTGTTGAAAGTCGGAGGAGAAAAAGAAAGGGTGTCTCCGGAAACCACGACCCTAGCAGGGGTCGAAGAAAGGAGACACCCGATGACTCTATCTCTAGGGGG
>Ga0070707_100004166_pt1 | contig 13549 bp, 9 predicted proteins | sample KBSK5502metaG_FD_65468 | JGI IMG/M metagenome (GOLD analysis project Ga0070707, IMG submission 65468) | Corn, switchgrass and miscanthus rhizosphere microbial communities from Kellogg Biological Station, Michigan, USA - KBS K5-50-2 metaG | ecosystem: Host-associated > Plants > Roots >... | reverse complement strand
TATTGATGAGAGCCGACGAACCACCATTCTCCCGCAGCAACAAGCGCCGATCGCAACGAGCACTCCGCAGCAGCAGGTGATTACGGAGGCACTGGAGAAACTGATCACCGCGATCAATCAAGCCGATCTGTCGGAGAAGGAGAAAAACGAAGCGAAATCTTCGTTGCGGAAACTGCTGGGTAGCAAAGCAGCGGCCAGTGTGTTAGGCGCTGGCGCGCAATCCCTCGCCGCAAAGTATTTCACGGGATAGAGCAGGTATATCGAGTTCAAGCCCGCTCCCTTCTCGGCTTGTGCAAATGTTAAATGCTCTGCTCAGCCTGCCCGCCGTGGCGGGCGAATGCTTTCGGAGTAGACTTGGCGAAGGAGGTTTTTCGATGTCAGCGTTTCAGTTTTTCAGCATCTCAGCTTTCTCAGGAATGTTTAGATCCGACCCCATTCTTCCCACAAAATGCGTTGGCAAACGCGCACCCCTCGTGGAGCTTCCTCTCATAGGCGCGATCAACCTGAAAGAGAAATGATTTATGGCGCACGTCGTTACCAATAAATGTCTGGGGTGCAAGTTCACCGACTGCGTCTTGGTATGCCCGGTGGCGTGCTTTTACGAGTTGGAGGGTCAACTGGTTATTCACCCCGAGGAGTGCATCGATTGCATGGCTTGCGTGGATGAATGTCCGGTGCACGCCATCTACGCCGAGGCGGACGTTCCGCCCGAGTTTCAATCCGACATTGAATTCAACGCGACTGAGGCCAGACGGGTAAAAGAGGCGGGCCAGGGTGCAATCGAGACGAAAAAGGATCCCTTGCCGACCGCCGCCCAAAGGAAAGCGGAATTGGGTTACTAGAAGCCATTTCAGCTTTTGAAACTTCGTCGTTGCCCACACTCCGTCGTCGCTGCCCTCGCGACTTTACCTTCTATGTCGCGCCTTCCATGTGGCTACATTCAGCTTTCGATTATCCCGTTGCTCTTCCTTGGTCCGGCTGCCCTTCGGTACGCGGGGTGCTCGATAAAATGCAGTCACCGTGGGAAAGCTGTTGAACATTCTTAGCGTTGACGACGAATTTCGCGTCGCGCACGCGTTGGCGTTCGCGCTTAGTCATCCTGCCCGAAAACTTACACTCGCGTTTAGCGCCGATGAAGCACTGGCCAAAGTGACCGATCATTCCGAGCCTTTTGATGTGGTGATCATCGATCACAAGATGCCGAAAGTGTCGGGGATCGAGTTAGTTCAACGTCTGCGCGCCGCGAACTTTGACGGCAAGATAATTGTTTTGTCCGCGCACCTGACCCACGAAAACCGGCGCGCCTACGCGGAACTCAATGTCGACACGATGTTAACCAAACCGTTCGACGTCCATGAGCTCCGCGAAGTGATCGACTCTCTGTCGAAGGTCGCTTAACGACCGCTTGTAAGTGTCCTTCTAGCCCGCGCCTCAGTCTCACAGTTCTGACCCCTCAAATGTCAAATGCTGTGCTCAGCCTGCCCGCCGTGGCGGGCGAATGCTTTCGGGGTTTAGATGTGACCCCGTTTCTCTTTCCAAGGTTGCTAGGTGGATCCATTTCTCCAGATCGAAAGCTACCTTCGGGTAAGCCAGGACCACCGTGCAAATCTGGACAGTTGAAAAAGGATTTGGGATTGGAAGTGAGTTCCGCCAGACACGCTGCGCGGCTAGTAATTTTTGAGATCATGAGATCTTTTTTGTTCGTTCAAATAGCTCCAGTCCCAAATGGAACTACGCAGGATCGACGGACACCCTTGCCAGTCCGAGGCGCTGTCGCGCGCGGAGCAGGCAAGCGTGCCGTTGATACGTTACCGATTAACTTCTCCCGGCGAGGACTCCCCCGGTAAGGAAGGGTTCCAGTTGGCTGGCGATCGGCGCCGGCAATTTCGTTTTCAGGAAATCAAACACCACGAGCACCGCCTTCTCGGCGTTCTCCTGGGTGATCCCTGTTCTCTCCACAATCAGGTTTATTACTTGTTCGTTCATGATGAACTCTCGGCCCGCGCGTGATGAACTGCGCGCCGGATATTGCCAAGAGCTGCCCGCTTCTTGCAGTCCGGCCCCGGACTTCGTCACTCGCCGGCCACGCCGTAGCCTTGCGCGACGGCGAGTCACTTCCCCATCCCGCTTTCAGCGTGTCAGCGTTTTTGGCCATCCGCTAAATCGCTAATTCACTAACTCATGAAATAATTAGCGGACCTGACCAGTTCGCTCCATTCAGTTTGTCAGCGTTTCAAATTTCCGCCGTTCACTGCCGGGTTTTCGGGCTTGCTATAAGTAAGCTGAACGACGCCGCTCTTAAACGGCGTGGCGCTGACGAAATGAAGCGCGTCCGGCCACGATGAATGCGGCGAGAAAAGGGGAATGCCCGAGCCGAGCAGAACTGGAAAGATCGAAATAATATAGCGCGAGATAAGCTGCTCCGCATGGAATGAAGCGGCCAGCTTCCCGCCGCCCATCAGCCAAACGCGACGCAAGCCGCGCGCGGCCAGCAAATCGTTAACCTCGCGCGGACTCTGCGATGTAAGAGTGATGCTAGGGTGAAGTATCGGCAGATCGCGATGGGTGAACACCCACGATGGCGTATTCGGCGAGGGCCACTGCCCGAGCTTCAGCGCGAACTCGTAGGTATGGCTACCAAGCAAGAGTGCGTCGACCGAAGACTCTAACTTGCCGGCACCGTGATCCTCTCCGGCAGTGTGAAAGCGCGAGAGCCAATCGACGCCTCCATCGGTTGTTGCAATGTAGCCGTCCAAACTGCTGGCGACGTAGTAAATGACCTCGGGCATGGCTTGTCCTCCGCCTAACGAGATCACGCTCAGCCACCGTGGCCGAGAGCGCAATACTTCATCTCAACTTCTCAAAACCCCTCAACCCTCAACACCCTCGGGACGTGGGCAAAGCCTTTACGTCCTCAACTGCTCAACGACTCAACCACTCAACGCTGCTTTGTCGCTTAAGATCGACAACTAAGTCGAGAGTCTAAACGCCAACAAGTTGTTTCGCTTTTCCGATGTCAGCGTTTGTATCTCGGCAGCTCCCGCGGCGCTCGACCGCTACCTCGCGGCTGTACCGGCCATGTCGCTCATCCCATTCACTCCATTCAGCATTTCCGCGTTTCAGTTTTTTTCTAAGGGATGTTTAGATCTCACCCCCGTTTCCTCTTCCAGTTTGCGACACCGAGTATCTCGAGGACTTTCAAAAGATCCTAGCGTCGGACAAAGCTGTGACAGGCACGGCATAACCCAAAGCAATCAGCGCGCGGCCAGAGAGCGCAACCGCATCGCTTCCGCCCATAACCACATTGCTTCGGGCACCGCCTTCAACTTGCCGAGCGCGGGATATGCAGCGTCGAACTTCACCTCCTTGAGTTTGGCGATCTTCGTTTCGTCATAGCGCAACGCTGCGAAATCCGGCGGCCCGTCCGTGCGTAGGGCACTGGTAAGTAGCGCCGCTTTTGCGGCGGCGGTTTTCATGTCTTCGCGGCGGAACTTCACGCCGACGAGGTGTGACCGCAATTGTTTGCATCCGGCGTCGAGCAGTTCGCAACGGCCATCTTTCGGCGCCATGGTGAATCCGACTTGAGCGATGAGATGCGCGGTGTCGAAACTATCCTGTAACGCTTGCTCCGACGTGAATTTGCCGCCGCGGTACCCATTCTCCGCCGCGAAGATTTTCTCGTAGGCGACGTTCACCGCATCGGTGTCCTGTGCAACGTCGAATAGCTCGCCGATGTCGAACACCTGCTTCATGAACTGCATCGTGTAGCGATTGTTTAACTGCACACCGGTTGTATTTGGACCGAAGGCAGTGAGCTTGTCGCCGAGGAGACCTTCCACGGTCGGGACGAGTAAGGTGCCGTCTCCCTCAATGAAGGTAGTTCGCAACGGGACGCTCTCCACTGTCGGATACAAGTTCTCCTCATGAACCACGTCCAGCAGCACCCAAGGCGCGACGTTCTCTGCGTCGAGTGGCGTGTAGAAAAACTTAAAGTGTCGCCGGGCGGGGATGCGATGTTCGCCGCGCTCGTCTTCTTCCATTCCGGTGAACGGCTTTTGACGGCTCACTTCCGTTAGTAACCCGTTAAGCTTTTCCGCGGATTCGAGGCAGAGAATATCCGCGTCGATTGAAAGCCGCCGGATATGGGGAAGTCGGAGCAGCAAACTTGTGCCGCCTCTGAAAACGAACTTCAGGCCACGTGCCGCGAGCGCATCCAGCAGAGCAAACGAATGAATCGTCTTTTCTAGGAGCGTCGGATCGCAACCGCCCAATTCTTCACGCTTTTGCACGATCCAGTCAGGTGCAAAGCACTTATCATCAATCATTTAATGATATTTAATCAATTAATTCCCCCTATTTAATAAAGGCGGAATTAATAGATTTAGTCCTTCCCCGAGCAGCTCTTTTACAGGGAGCTTACGCTCAGCGGAAAAGCTCAAGAGCGTCGCTATTTGAATCCGCTGCGAGCCAGCGAGGTTTTGTAGCATCGTATGAAATTCCGATAGTGCCATAAGCTGCAAGTCACGCGCCTCAAAATACAGATCGACCAGCAGCTTCTCGATTGGCGCAATGTGTTCCTCGGATGGGCTCTTGCTGCTCTCGCGCCGAACCACGACGGTACGTTCTCGCACAGCGAAGCGTGCCGCTTCTGCGCCACGCGGATTTAGCCACGCATTCCATCCCGAATCTCGCAGGTGCTCAAACACGGGTTCAATTGCGTCGGGCTCGACGTTCACAAATGTAACGAACCGACTGAGGAGATGGTGCATCGCGCTCTTTACCTGTTCAGTGGACCAACATGAAAAGTTGACTAGCGGAAAGGCCTTCGCCAGTTCATCAGCCAGCGGCTTCACAGGGGCCGCATCGAGAATGAACGGATTAGGTAAGGATGAATACCAACCCCGCCCAGCGTCGAAGATATGCTGTCCTTCGGTCAGCTCGTGAAGATAACGGTTAAGTGTGGGCGGGTCGATTGGGCAGCGTACCGCTTCGAGAGCTTGACGGATGGTTTCGATGCTGAAGTAAGGCGTCTCGGCCGCGAGTTTGGGAATGAGCTGATCACGCAGCAGTTCCTTCATCGCCTGCTCGGTGCGGCGATACCGATGGATAGTTGATGTTGGCGATGGTGTTGATGGGGACGACGACGACGACGACGACGACGAAGAAGAAGAAGAAGATGATGATTCGGATGCGACGCCGTAAAGGGTGGCGAGCTTGGCGTCGAGGTCAGCTTCAAGCACGCTTATATTCACGTTGGGGTTCGCACGCTTTTCAGCGAGAATTTTTTCGACAACGACCACGATTGGTTTTTGTTTTTCAAGAGGCACCTCTGGAATCGGAAGTTTTTTCCAATCATCAGGGTAGAGGTGAATGTTGCTGCGACGATTAGCGCGAAGAAAATTTCGAGCAAAAGATGAGTTCATCACCGCGAGCAAGTACTTCACAGCGAAGCGGCGGCTCATTTCCTCGAGTTGCTCTCGCTTCGGTAGATCGGGGCGCGGCTGTTCGCCGCGGTAGCGGGCAGATTTCTTGATCGAGTTATTGCGAACGCCGTGCAGGAGGTGCCATGGAACAAATGAAATCAGGGTGTGACTGTGGAAGGCTTGGCCGGTATCGTAAGCGGCGCGGTTTTCGGCGCCAGAGACGTCGGCCGCTACTATTTTCTCCGGCACTTCGTAGAGTTGTGCAAATGTTGGTCGAGTTAACAAGGAAGGTGAACGGTCGGTGCCCCACTCGAGCCAGCGGTACTGATGATACGTCCAACGTTCTATGTCTTTGGCTTCGATGTACGGTTTCGGATGATCTTTATCTTTCCGCTCGCTGACCAGGTCGGCTGCTACGAACAGCCCCTTTGCAATCTTCTCATTACTGTTTGGTCTGCAGCCGAAGCTGACGTAACAGATTTGTCCTATCGGGATTGCAGGCGTCGTAAATGCCGCGCTCTTAGATGTTGCTGGAAAGAAGGCGCGATAGGTCAGCTTCGCCTGCGCATCGGTTGGTAGCGCAATGACATTGCCAAAGCTTTCCGAGTGCAAGCGACGTTCGGGCGTCGAGTGGGTGCCGTCGGATTTCTGGAAAAAATAAATGACGTTGTGAACAGCCGCGTCGAAAATCTTTACTTCACCACAGAAGTCCAGACGCAGAATGCGGGCATGCTTAAGGAACCAATTCTGCGGCTTCTGTGCGTACTTCGAATGGCAGAAGGCATCCGAGACGATGAGCGTGCTGACGCCGCCAGGTCGTAAAAGCTTGTAACTGCGCTCGATGAACGGAACGAACAAATCCCACTTTTCCCACAGAGTCTCGTACTGCTTGCTGGCTAGAATCTGCTCTCGTTGCCACCTGTTCCATTCCGATGGCTCATCAGCGCGAACGTAAGGCGGGTTGCCAATCGTAATGTCGAATCCGCTTTCGGAGGTGATCGTCGCTGTCAATTCGTCATCCGCGATCGCGCTAAAGCTGCCGGCCAACGTAGTGGAGTCTTGGCGGGCAGATTTTCCGACAAGCAATCCGAACATTGATTCGGGATCAAAATACGCAGCAACTCGATCAGCGTGGTACGGATCCCAGGCACCGATGGCTGAAGCCAATTGCTTTGCGGCACTGCCACCAATGCCTTCAATGAACTCACTCAGTTCTCGCCGAAGCTTGCGATCTTGGGCTTTGCATTCGTCTTTCTCCTTCTTTGTCTCCGCAAAGAAATAACGAGCACGAACTTCGAGGAGGGCGCGTTCTTTCGGCTCGATTTGGTGATGGAAAAGCTCCCAATCCTTCGGCCTTGGAAGGGCGATGAGAGAATTGGCGCAAACAAATTTCGTCTCGAGATTCGGCAGTGGACGAACATGGCGTGGATCATTTTGCTCGATTACGAGCGATAAAAAGAACCGAAGTTTGCTTATCTGGATGGCGGCTGGCTGGATGTCTACGCCATGAATGCAGTCCTTAACAAGCTCCAGCTTGCGTGTGTAGTCGAAGGATTCCTCGCGAAAGACGGTTTCAGCTTTCTCCCGCATTTCCTGTGGCAAGAGAGCGAGTTTCGTCGCCTTCCATCTTTGATTGCCGGGATCGAGTTTATGCAGAATGTGAACAAGCCGTTGAAGAAGACCCATGGGGAATGCGCCAGAACCGCACGCGGGGTCGAGGATTCGTGTTTGGCCGATCACTTCGACAATCGTATCGGCCTCAGTGTCGTTGAAACCATGGGATTCCTTCTCCGCTGAGATGAGTTCGCGGAGACGCTCCTCAATTTTGGGAAACGGCTTTTGCCCGCCTCCTAGTTTCGTGACCAAGTGGCGAAGGAGAGCCTCCTCCACCATATAATTGACGATTTCGCGCGGGGTGTAATACGAGCCCGTGGACTTTCGTGCGACCGTGCCAGTCTCGGGATTGACGGCAGCGAGGAGGTTTTCGAAAGCGCGTCCGAGCAGCTCAGGGTCGAGGGCAATGTCCTGTTCCAGCGGCGTGTTTTCTTCAATGGTGAATTTGTAATCCCGAAAGATCTGGATCAAGCCTCGCGCTTTCGGCGCCGTCGCTTCGCCGAGAAGCGCAGAGAGTTCCGGAACGCGGCGCTCGTCGCCAAAGAACAGGAAGTCTGGAACATGTGGCTGCTTCTCGGGTGTGTCAGAGAATCCATCGACTCGTTTCTCCTCAGTGATGCTGTCATCGCCACGTCTCGGAATTTCGTCGAGCATCTCGAATAGTCCGCCGTTCAAGAACGGAATCGCTTTGTAGAGTTCTTCAACTGGCGCTTTCTCTTCGAATAGGTTCACATGACGGAAATAACGCTGATCGCCATAGTGCTTGTTCTTTCCCTGATAGCTGCGCTTCGAACGGAACTGGCGTTCGCTAACCGGAGTGTTGAGAGTGGCAAAGAAAAGATTTTGTAGAATCGCCTTGTAGTAACGACCTTCTTTATCTTTCTCGCAGTTAGCACGCTGCCATGCGTAAAGGAGATTTTCCAACGAGCGTTCGGAGAAAAGTTCGTCGCGGATGAACCGCTTCTCTCGCAAGAACCAACAGAAAATCATCCGCGTCAGCAAGCGGATAATTGCCTCTGAATCCCGGTTGTCCGCGTCTTTCTTGGCACCTTTAGGGAAGCGAGCGTGAAGCCGCGCCCAGTAGAACCAGTTTCGAATTTCAACGAAAAATCGCTTGTTGAGGGACTGGATGTCCAGGGTTTCCTGCCACGCCCTGTGTAGTCCAACAAAATTGGTAACGTCGTGTTTTGCACGGAGCGCATCGAACGACAGGTCGAAAAGAATTTCGACGTGTGCACGATGTGGGCTCGCAAAGCGGATGTCTTTGATGAGCGTTACTTTTTCGAGCACATCCCTCGACTCGTCACGCTTATGCAAGCGGCGATTTACCACTGCGAGCGTGAGAGTGTCGCCATGCCGGAACAGCAGCAGCACCGGCATTGGGAACAGGCGATTTACCGCGCGGGTGATCCCAGAAAGCTCGGTCCGTGTGTAGTGGGATTTGGTGAGCGCGACCGCGAAGAACAGATAGGACTCAATAGTCGCTCCATCCCATTTGCCTTTGCTATCGAAAAGAAATTGTTGGTTGTTCTCCGCGGCGGCACGCACTTCGTCGTCCGTGAGTTGGAACAGAAAATCCACAGATTGCCAGTCGGCAATCAGCGCGTGTTTGGGATTGAGCGTTTTGTCTTTGTCGAAGGTTTCGGTGAAACTTTTCGCAGTGTTCGGTTTGAGAACGATGCGTTTCTGACTCTTGTAGCCCAGCGATTCAAAAAGTGCGGTGGCAGCGTCAGCGAGTGGCTGGTCGGCGAAACTCTTGAGCGAATCGGTGATCGCTTGCTTGGTTTCAATTCCGTTCACGAAGTCTTAATAACGAGCCAACTGATGAGTTCAAAATCAGCAGCCTCACGCGCCTGTTCCTGCTCATCGGGAATCTTGAAGTCACGCACCGTCTGCAATCCCGCTGCAACGCGCTTCTGAAAAGTTCTGGCGATGGATTCAACGGCAGCATCAAGAAGCTTGTTATAAAGACTCATGTCCGCGCCGTTCTGCGTTTCACTGTCGAACAACTGACAGAGTTGTTGATAGGCCGCAGGTTTCCCGGAGCAGAGTAGTCGGTAGATTTGCAAGATTTGCTTTGGCTGCACGAATGAGAGGCGAACCGTACTATCATTCAAGACGTAAACCAGATAGTAGGGCTGGAGCGGATTAACCGTTTCTCCGCTGGCTGTGCTGCCCTTCTGTTTGAAGCAGAAAATAACCCCGGGGGTGATCGTCTTTTGCTCGGGGTCCGGCGGCACAACGCCATATAAACCTAACGGCGCATCCTCGAGCAACTTGCGGTTGCTGGTGATGTAGTTGCTCAGCTCGATGCGAAAGTCATCGAGCGTGAACTCATTCAGGGCCACGCTTTCGCTAAAGTCTTCGAGGTCCAGCACTTCCTCGCGCAAACGCAGCAATTGTTTGTCGCGGTAGCGCATGTCCTCATGAATCAGTTCTTCAATCTCATCGCTTTTGAGGATGTTGTCTTCAAACGTTGCGGCGATGTCCACAAGCGCCATACGCGCTTCGACGCGATTCTTAAGGTTGACGTATTTCTCCAAGTCTTTCGTCGGCCAGAAGTTCACCAACTGGACCGAATCGCTCACGCTACCGATACGATCAATACGACCAAACCGCTGGATGATGCGGACCGGATTCCAGTGAATGTCGTAATTAATGAGAAGATCGCAGTCTTGGAGATTTTGCCCCTCAGAAATGCAATCCGTGGCAATGAGCAAATCAATCTCGCCGTCCTGTGGCATGGACGGTATTTTGTCGCGATTCTTGGAGCGCGGAGAGAAGTTGGTGAGGATTTGATTGAAGTCCGTCTTGCCGAAAGTAGTGCGGTTATTACCACCGCCTGTCACCAGCGCGATGTTGATGCGAAGGTCATTGTGCGCCCAAGAAAACAGCGTATCGAACAGGTATTCTGCGGTATCGGCAAAGGCGGTGAATACGAGCACCTTCTTGTTCAAGTCGCCACGCTTGTTAGTCGTAGGGTCTTTGACCTTGTGCTCGATGAGGCGTTTTAACTCTTTGAGTTTTGCGTTGCGTTCCGGGGTCACGTCCTTCGCGGAAGCATAGAGCAAGCTAAGTTGCTGCTTGTCCCCCTGCAAATCTCTGAGCCACTTGTTAAGTTCGAGATGTTGAAGGTCGTATTTGAATTTGCCGCCAACAAGTTGGGCGTCCTCAAGCTCCTCGTCACCTTCGGGCGTGCGAATGTCCAATTCGAGTTCGTTCGACTCCGGGCTCTGATCGGGTATCGCCTGATAGTTGCGTATCTTCTGTTCCAGCGTTTCAATCTTGGTGATGGTGCGTTCCATCGTGATCTCGAACGAACGAACAGAACTTTCGAGGCGCTTGAGAAAATTCACCTTCATCATGCCGACGAGGAATTTTTCGCGATCAGCCTGACTGAAAGGGTCGCCAGCGTGAGTCTTGTAATGCTCTTTGAATTCCGGTTTGAGGTAACGTGATGGCGCGAACAGCGAAAGCTTGTAGCCGGTTATCTCATCGTTGAGCCGATCGTAGGAAAGAAACCGGCGCTGCAAATCGATATCAGAGAAGATGGACTCTGGTTTTTTGCGTTCGGGAAATCCCCCAAGAGCGGCGATGTTGCTTTTGTAGTAACGCAGGATGTGCTTTCGCGAGCGGGCAATGGTCAGTTCGTCCAATAGTTTGAAAAACGCAGAACTAAGCTTTTCCAGCAGGTCTTTGGTTTTACGCTCGCCGGACTGTTTTCTTGCCCAAAGAGTGAACGTTTTTTGTGCGGCGGCCAAAGTTTCTTTCAAACTGCCGACACCGATGGTTTCCTTGAACGCGGCGTCTTCGCCTTCGGTCAGAAAGTAAATCTGATTGCGCAGGTCGCGCAGGTCGTTGTTAACCGGCGTGGCGGACAGCAAAAGGACTTTTGTTCTGACGCCGCCTTTGATGATGTCGTCCATCAAACGTTGGTAACGGCTCTTGCGAATAATGTTGCCTTCCTCGTCGCGCCTGCCTGGGGTGTTGTTGCGGAAGTTGTGGGATTCATCAATGACCACGAGATCGAAGTTCCCCCAGTTGAATGTCGTGAGGTCGAGGTCGCCTGATTTGCCGCTCTCGCGGCTCAAGTCCGTGTGAGATAGAACGTCAAAGCGAAAGCGGTCGCCGATAAACGGATTGAGGGCGTCGTTATGGCGATAAACGGTCCAGTTCTCGCGCAGTTTCTTCGGGCACAGCACCAAGGCGCGCTCATTCTTCAACTCAAAGTATTTGATGACGGCGAGCGCCTCGAAGGTTTTGCCTAAGCCGACGCTGTCGGCAAGGATGCAGCCGTTGTGTTTGAGAATCTTGTTAATAGCACCCTTAACGCCGTCGCGTTGGAACTCGAAGAGGGCTTGCCAAATTCCGGTGTCAACGATCTTGAGGTTCTGATCGAGTAAACCGCCCTTTTCCTGATCGGCCAGGAAGTTCTCAAAAATGTGGAAGAGGGTTTTGTAGTAGATGAATTCGGGCGCGTGGTTCTGATACAGTTGGTCGAGATATAGCAAGACGTCCTGTTTTACGTCTTCCACCAGTTCCGAATCGTTCCAAAGTTCGTCGAACCAAGCCTTGAGGTCGCGGCGGTCGCGAGTGCTGTCCACTTCGAGGTTGAGCTCGATGTTATTGCTATTCGCGCCGAGTCCGAGTCCGCGAACGGTAAAATTGGAACTGCCCAAAATGGCTTCCTCCACGCCAGCGTTCGCGATGTGATACATCTTGCCGTGGAGCAACTGCACGTGCCGCACGGAGCGAATGTCCACTTTTTGTCGAAACCATTCGGCACAATCGCGCGCGACGCGCTTTTGCTGAAGGCGATTCGCCAGTTGCAAGCCGTCGCTGTTGAGGATGAACGCTTTTTTTTCGGTCTTGTCGGGGTCAAGAGATGAGATAAAGCGAGGCTCGCCGAAGAGGAAATCAAGATGTTCAATGTGCTCGAGTTTCTCCTTCAAGGCTTCGTAGGCGTAAATCGTGAAATACGCAGAAACGACTGAGAGTCGTGAGCCGGAGCGAATCTTTGCCTTCAGGAAATCCGCAACGATACCACGCCGGTGATTGTCTCTGATGCCTGAGTTGGTCGGTATGGTCGGCATTTTCGGGGGAGAAACTAAGCCAGGGGGATTCTTACTCAAACGCTGAAAAGCTGACAGCTGAAAAATGAAATTAGAGATCAGAGGTCAAAATCACAGGTCAGAGGCCAGAGGGGAGGAAATTAGAAATTAGGAAGGAGAAAGCTTGAAGCAAAAGCTGAAAAGCTGAAGTCTGAAATGCGGAAAGCGGAAAGCGAATTGCTGCTCTTCGGAAACGCGGCGAATGACAGGTTATTTTATGAAGCGATTTTTCGTCCTCTTCCTGACGATTTCGGCGGGTGTGAGCTCGGTTTGCGCTAATCTGGGTGATGGCAGTGACAGAATTGACGATTCATATGGCAAACTGGTCGAGCGTCACCTGCGCGACGACGGAACCGTCACCATGCTTTATCACAAGGATCGGTATCTTTACTTCGTGGTCTTCGATAACCTTGTGAGTGTTTTGGAAAAGTATTCTCGCGTCGATGGCGCCGACCTGTCGGAAAAAGAGATCGCAAAATTCCTAAAGGCCAATGCCGGCCGAACGGCGACGTGGATCCGCGACGAGACCGGCACGTCGAAAGAACGCCGATTTAAGCGCAGCGATCACAAAGCCGAAGCAACGTGCGGCAAAGTGGATGACCGATTGACGCTGACGGTGCGGGTGGTTGGGCGGGACACCGAACGGGAACCGCTGAAACGCTGAAACGCTGAAACGCTGAAATCTGAAAGCGGTCGCCGCGGCGACTTCGTCCATGAGCGAAGCAAGCGGAATGGTTACGCTCCCGCTAGTGCATCCATAGTGTGCCCGGCCTGTAGTTTACCGCAGGGCGGCGGGATTTTCGTTTTCGGCAACTTCGTCGGTGACGCGGCGGATCTAAAACCCTAAAACGAACTTCACAGAGTGGGGTTCAATTGGTGAAAATCCGGTACGGATAATGAAGAGGTCGAATATCCGCGCGCTCGCGTTGCTGGTGGCGGCGATGTTGGTGATCGCGCAAATCGCCGGCGCGCAAACGCAATCGAGCACGCCGCAGCCGAGTCAAAATTCGAACAATAATGGAAAAATTGTTCGGCCAGAGCCACAACCGCCCCGTCAACAACAGCAAAAACAAACGCAGCAACAACAAGAAGCGCAGAAGCAACAACAGCAGCCGCAGTCGCAGCAGCAAAACCAACCGCAGCCACAGCAACAACAACAAGAACAGCTGCAGCCGCCGCAACAGCAGCAGCAACAGCAGCAGCAGCGGCAACACCAGGCTCGGCGCGTTCGGCGATCGAACCCGAACCCGGTGCCGGCGTCCGTGATGAGCTATTCATCGGCGCTCCAGCGTTGTCAGCGGGAACGGCACAACCGCGATTGGTGGAGCCAACATTTCGCCGTCATCGTCCTGGTTGGCGGCGGATATTATTATTTCGATTCCGGTTACTGGTTTCCAGCCC
>Ga0070707_100004164_pt1 | contig 13556 bp, 10 predicted proteins | sample KBSK5502metaG_FD_65468 | JGI IMG/M metagenome (GOLD analysis project Ga0070707, IMG submission 65468) | Corn, switchgrass and miscanthus rhizosphere microbial communities from Kellogg Biological Station, Michigan, USA - KBS K5-50-2 metaG | ecosystem: Host-associated > Plants > Roots >... | reverse complement strand
CGGTCTCAAAGATCGAAGTGACCCCGTATGTGGATGGAGCACCGGCCGGAGAACCCTCCCGCCCAAAAGTGTTTTGGGGTCAGACTGAATTTTTCGTTGGCCCCTTTTCTCCTGCCCGCCTTCATAAAGACTTAGCCGAGGAACTCAGTCGCCCATTTTCACACCCCGCCATTTCCGCTGCGGCGGCTGCCTGCGCTGACAGATCAGCAGCCTTCGTCCGCGAATACATGGCTGCGGAATTCAAAATCAATCCCGACTTACCGTTGCCCGGGTCCGCTGCCGCAGGCAAACAAGAGAATGCTGCGCCGGATTCCGCGCCGGCCTTTCCCGAAAGCACCGAGTCGCAACATGCAGAACAGTTGGATACGGCCGAAAACACGGCGGCGCAATTGGAGGAACAAGAGGAGGAAGAATTGCCGCCCGCGACTTCTGTCTCGCGTAAGCCTGTTATTCCCGAGCAATCGCTTATATGGCGCTACGCTTTGACGCAGGGTTTTCGCGCCCAGAAGGATGGCAAACGGTTTTTCAATCCGGACGGAAGATATATTCAAAGAGGGGAGAAGCCGTTCAGTTGGGAGGAGCGTCGTCCCGATGGTGACCTGATAGCGCGAATCGCAGTCTACGACTCCCACTTGGGCGAAGGTTTTCAGATACCGGCTGAGCTATGGCTTCTAGTGAAAGACTCGCCAGCTGCAACTCGTCTTGTATTGCTCGGCGATCGTGATCAACCCATCGCCCTTTCTGGAGTTCAACTAGTGCAGCTGCACGGTGCGGGAAAGATCAAACTATATCCGTCGCAGTACCGTCTGATTGAGTCGACATAAGTGAACCCAATTCCGTGAAGATATTAGACCCGAAGCTCCTAAATCACGAGACAGCACGACACGAGGTCGCAGCGATGGTTCAGCGTATGGGCTTCGGTTGGAATGATCATTATATCGAGCAGGGAATTGACGGCGTTATCGAACTAACTAAGCCGGAGTCTAACGAAGCTCTCGGCAAGTTCGTCGGAGCGCAGATTAAAACGCAAAAGCAGTTTGCTTCTGAAACACAAACGGAATTCTCGTTTTATCCTGACTTTCGGGACCTTGCTTATTGGAACACATGCAACGTCCCGGTCGTACTTTTCGTATGCAAGCCGGCTAACCACCAATACTTCGCGATGGATATCCAAACGTACCTAGCAAACGAGGCCAACAAGAACCGTAAGGCGATCGTCTTTAACAAAGAACGCGACGCATTCTCTGCCGGAGACGAATGGCAAAGGAGACTGCTAGACCTCACGAATTCAACGAGTTTAGGCCTGGCGTTTCCACCCCTCCAAACAGAGGAGCGGCTATCATCAAATCTCCTGGAAGTGAAGCTACCGGAGCAGATATACATTGGCGCGACAAAGTTTCGACGGCGCGGCGAAGTTTTCGACGCTATGCGCACAAAGGGCGTAGAACCGCGGGTCGAATTCATTATTAAAGATTGTCAGCTCTGGTCCGTTCTGAACCTTACCGACCCATTCGTAGGGGAAGGTTTAGTGGACACGGCTACCGCAAAGGCTCGACCATTTCGCGAAATCGCGCTTGCCGCCGATGAAGCGCGGCGTCGGTACGCGGTCGAGCTGTTGAATTGGTGTCTCACCGCGCGCCTGCGGTTAGAAGACGTGGTGTGGCTGAAGGACGACGAAATTTACGCGTATATTCCTGAAAAGACTCCGACCCATTCAGTTCGTAAACCGGTTCAAGGAGAGACTGGCGAGACAAAGAAAGGCCTGATTTTTCCGAAACTGCGGAAGGCGAAAATTGGCTTTTGTCGCCATGCAGCAATGAGAGCGGAATTCGTCGCGATCGGCGATACTTACTATTTACAAATCAACCCAACTTACTGTTTCACGCGAGATGGGCATCGGCGTCACCGACGTTTTGAGGAGTTCATACAAAATGCCCGAATCATGGAGAAAGAGCTGCAGTACTTTAGCAACCTGCAGCTGTGGAGAACAGTCCTCTCGACCGACACTGACTTGTTTCAGGAAAGCTACGAATTCCTGAGTTTCGGGGATTTTCTCGAACTCACTTCGCCGGTGTCCATCCCCGATCAAAGCTGGAAACCGGCAACGGATGCCGATCTCCAATCAGAAGGACAAGCGCTTTTGGAATACTGAAATGACGGACCTGACTTACATCGAAGAGCCGCCCTTGGAGTTTGGAAAGGACCGTCATCCCGATATCCGCTACGGCATACTGAATTTTGGACCATTCGACCTGCGCAACGTTGATCGTCGGCCAACGGTCATCAAGGTTGCGATTGTTGGCACCCCTTCTTCAATCGCGACCGCAAGTCGCTGGATTGAATCCTGCAAAAACCGAATCGAGCGTCACGCTTCAAGGAAAGTGAACTTGTTTGCTTACTTTCCCGGATTTACAAAAGACAGCCCCTTCGCATGCGATTGTGTGCTGGCGGATAGCTTGGACGCCGCAGTCTTGCCTCAAGATATCAAAGCGCTTGAGAGCATTTCCGAATACAACGAACGCGTGCGACGGGCGTCCGAGCTTTTCATGCAGGCGCTCACACACGCTTCACAAAAGAAACCAGACGTTCTAATTCTCGCATTGCCTACCGAATTACTTGCCGTCCTTGGGGAGGACGACCAGGACGAAGACGAGGAGAGTGCAGAAGGGAATCGTCCCCGTGTTCGAAAAAAAGCATCTCGTTCACGCTGGAACTTCCACGATCTGATCAAAGCGAAGTCGCTGCGGGGAGGAATTCCGGTTCAACTGCTGCGGCCGTCCACATGCGATCCGAAATTAAAGAGACAGGAAAAAGACGCCTACGGGAAAGGCCTGCGTCGACAAGACGATGCAACCTGTGCATGGAATTTCTTCGTCGCACTTTATTACAAGGCTGGCGGGTATCCGTGGCGCCTCGTGCGAGATCGGACTGACTATACGAGCTGCTTCGTCGGCATCAGTTTTTTCGAGGCGCTCGACAAAACACGCCTGCGCACGTCGCTCGCTCAGGTTTTCGACGAACGCGGTCATGGCATGATTGTTCAGGGTGGTCTCGTTGCGGTTGATGAAACGGACCGTCAACCGCACATGGATGCTGAGGCCGCCTACGCGTTGATCAAGAATGCGATCGAGAATTACCGACGCGAACACCACAACAGTCCCGCGCGCGTCGTGATTCACAAGAGCTCATCATTTAATACTGGGGAGAAAGATGGCTGTCGAAAAGCCTTGTCCGAATTCAAGATTGATAATGTCGATCTACTCAATCTCGACACGTCCCATATGCGTCTGGCTAGAAATCAATATTACCCGCCGCTCCGCGGCACCTGCTGGTGGATAGATGACGAGCGAACTTTGCTCTACACCAACGGCTCAGTTCAGCTCTACGAAGAATACCCCGGACTCTACGTTCCGAGAACTCTGCTCATTCGCGATAACGGCTGCGTATCCGACCGTCAAAAACTTGCAGAAGAGATTCTCGCGCTAACGAAGATGAATTGGAACAACTCTCAGATCACAGCGCTGCAACCCATCACACTAAGGGCTTCACGGCAGGTCGGCCGAATCATCAAATACGTTAATGAACCCGAAGCCCAGGCGAACTACCGCTTTTTCATGTGATGATCACCTATAAAAAGAAACTCATTGAGGTTGCGCTTCCGCTGGACGCGATAAACAAGGAAGCGGCGCGGGAGAAATCTATTCGGCATGGGCACCCGAGCACTTTGCATCTGTGGTGGGCACGGCGGCCGTTGGCGGCGTGCCGTGCGGTCTTGTTTGCATCACTCGTCGATGATCCATCTGCGCATCCCGATCAATTCCCTACTGAGGAAGCGCAGGAAATCGAACGCCAAAGACTCTTTCGTATCATTGAGGAGCTGGTGAAGTGGGAGAACTCGGACAATGAGCGCGTGCTCGAGGGCGCACGGGCGGAGATTATTCGCTCGACAGATGGCAAGCCGCCACGGGTGTATGATCCGTTTTGCGGCGGCGGCTCCATTCCACTGGAGGCCCAAAGACTTGGACTAGAAGCGCACGCTAGCGATTTGAATCCGCTACCCGTCCTAATTACGAAGGCACTAATCGAAATCCCGCCAAAATTCGCCGGCCAGCCGCCGATTAATCCCAAATCAAAAACGGAAATCTCAAAAAGCAAAGGTTGGCGTGGTGTAGAAGGATTGGCCGAAGACGTTCGCTACTATGGCCAATGGATTCGCGACGAAGCGCAAAAACGTATCGGCCATTTCTACCCAGAAGTGAAGCTGCCAAAAGAATACGGCGGGGGTAAGGCGACGGTGATCGCATGGCTATGGGCACGGACAGTGGCCAGCCCTAATCCGGCGGCAAAAGGCGCACATGTGCCGCTTATACGCTCGTACTGGCTATCCACGAAGACTGGCACAAAAGCCTGGATGGACGCGATTGTCGATGAAAAGACAATGACCTACCACTTTGAGATTCGGAAAGGCACTGGTGATGCGAAGCTTGGAACGGTTAATCGAAACGGCGCAGTCTGTTTATTAACAGGTAGCCCAATTCCCCTCGAATATATTCGAGAAGAAGGCCGGGCTGGCCGGATGGGGACACGACTCCTAGCGATCGTCGCCGATGCGCCCCAAGGGAGGGTTTACGTGGGAGCTGATGAACGTCACGAGTCTATAGCGAACGAAGGAGATCCAAAGAATGTGCCGAACACCGACTTACCAGAGAAAGCTTTGGGATTTCGAGTTCAAGCATACGGGATGACAAAGCATCGGCATCTTTTCACACATCGACAGCTAGTAGCTATTACCACTTTCCGAGATTTAGTCGTAGAAGCGCACGCAAAGGTGTCGGAGGACAGCGATGGGAATGCAGAATATGCGCGGGCGGTGGCGACATACCTGGCGTTTGCGGTCGATAAGATGACCGACACAAATACAACTCTATGTACTTGGCAAATCAATCCGCCAAGGCTTCGCGCAACGTTCGGTCGACAAGCGCTCCCTATGACGTGGGACTTCGCCGAAGCAAACGTTTTTGGTGATGCTGCTGGAGATTATCAACGATGCGTCGGTTCTCTCTGTGAGGTTCTCGATCGGATCGTGGTTACTACTCCCGGGTTTTCTAGCCAAGCAGATGCCGGCACAGCTTTGCTGAACGTCGATGCCCCTCTGATCTCAACCGACCCGCCCTACTATGACAACATCGGATATGCGGATTTATCAGACTTTTTCTATATCTGGCTCAGAGGTGCTATTGGCAGCTTGTATCCTGAATTGTTTTCCACAGTACTTGTTCCAAAAGCCAAAGAGCTCGTTGCTTCCCCATTCCGTTTCGGTGGCGACAGGTCTAAAGCGCAGCACTTTTTCGAAGAAGGGCTCGGAAAAGCATTCGAGTTAATCCGAGAAGCTCAGTCACAAGCATTTCCCCTTTCCGTTTACTATGCTTTCAAGCAATCGGAGGAAGGTGAAGAAATCGGACAGGATGGAGCGTCCGCTGCAATAGCATCTACCGGATGGGAAACAATGCTAGAAGGATTGCTCAAGGCAGGTTTGACCGTTTCAGGGACCTGGCCAATGCGATCCGAACTTGCGAGCCGAAACGTGGGACGTGATACGAATGCGCTTGCTTCGTCGATTGTCTTGGTTTGCCGTCCGCGCCCGAAGCAAGCCGGTATCGCATCACGGCGCGACTTCCTGTCCGCTTTGCGAAAGGAGCTTCCCGCAGCCCTACGCCATTTGCAAAAAGGCAACATCGCCCCGGTTGACTTGGCGCAGGCTGCCATCGGTCCCGGGATGGCGGTCTTCAGTCGTTACGCCCGCGTGCTCGAAAGTGACGGTTCCCCAATGAGTGTACGCACGGCGCTAGGTCTCATCAATCAGGCGCTGGACGAAGTGCTCGCCGAGCAAGAAGGGGAGTTCGACTCTGACACGCGATGGGCTTTAGCGTGGTTCGATCAATACGGATTTGCGGGAGGTCCATACGGCGTCGCGGAAACACTTTCGACCGCTAAGAACACCAGCGTTTCAGGAATGGCCGAGGCCGGTATTCTCGTCGCCAAAGCCGGTAAGGTTCGTTTGTTAAGAAAGGAAGAGCTCGCCGCAGATTGGGATCCGGCGACTGACAATCGATTCACCATTTGGGAAGCGACGCATCACCTTATCCGTCTTTTGGACACGCAAGGCGAACAGGGAACCGCTGATCTAATTGCACGCCTTGGTGGCGGTCACTCCGAGCGGGCGCGTGATCTTACATATCGTCTTTATGCAATATGCGAGCGGCGGAAATGGGCCAAGGATGCCGTGCCGTATAATGCGCTCGTCCAAGCTTGGTCCGAAGCATCTCGCCTATCCGCTTTAGCTCCGGTCGCAGCGGCGAAAATAGCGCAGCAAGAGTTATTATAGAACTGGGCAAATCTGATCCTCTTATACTATGGCTAAAACTAATCGTGAGCGCATCGGTCGAGCACTAGATCTCTTTGTCGAAGGATTCCGGCCGTTTGTTATTCAACAAATGAATGCTCGCCACGACGGGAACGGTATCAACAAGGCTCAAGAATATATCCAGCAACGGGCGCGGCCAGGCTCGCGCGTCGCATCCGGACCAGATGAATGGGACACGGCCACTTTGATCACAATCATTTTAAGCGAGTGGCAGTACCTTTTTCGCCTTAAACTCGGGAAGGCTGAACGCGGAATGCTCGGCGAATTAGAGGAGATCCGAAATGACTGGGCACACCAACAAGTATCCAGCACGGATGATACGTTACGTGCCCTAGATACAATTGGTCGCCTGCTCAAAGCCGTTTCAGCGGCAGATCAGTCGGCTGAAGTGGAAAAATTGCAGGGGGAATTGATGCGAACACGCTTCGCTGAAATGCAACGCACTGCAACAGATCGAGCGAAGCGACAGTCAACAGAAGGTACGCCGATGGAAGGTTTGAGGCCCTGGCGCGATGTTATCATTCCGCATCCGGATGTTTGTAACGGCACGTTCGCCCAAGCGGAGTTCGCCGCCGATCTTGCACAAGTTTACCGTGGCGATGCGTTGCCGGAGTACGGTGATGCAAAGGAATTTTTCCGCCGGACCTATCTAACCGAAGGACTGCGAGGGCTATTACTTAATGCGATCAAACGATTGAGCGGGAAGGGCGGCCATCCTGTCATCGACCTGCAGACAAATTTCGGTGGTGGGAAAACTCACTCGATGCTTGCGCTCTATCACTTGGTTAGCAACGTAGCTGCCAGCGATTTAACCGGGATCGACGTGCTTTTGAGTGAGGCCGGGGTATCCGCGCTGCCTAAAGCGAAACGGGCGGTCCTTGTAGGTACTGCACTTTCGGCGGGGCAGCCAGAAACAACAAAAGACGGCCTTTCTTTGCGCACGCTGTGGGGGCGAATGGCGTATCAACTCGGTGGGAAAGAGGCTTACGCATTGATTGAGGAGTCGGATCGAAACGGAACATCGCCCGGTTCTGACGACCTGGTAAAGCTTTTCAAAAAGGTCGGGCCTTTGGTGATTTTGATGGATGAATGGGTCGCCTATTGTCGCCAGATGTATGAGACGCCAGGACTCCCTGGAGGCTCGTTCGATTCAAATCTGTCATTTGCTCAATCGTTGACGGAAGCGATTAAAGCTTCACCAACGGCACTCCTGGTCGCTTCCTTGCCGCAATCTGACATCGAGGTTGGCGGTGAAGGCGGCAAGCAAGCGCTCGATCGCCTCGAACACACTTTTGAGCGTATCGAATTTAGCTGGCGGCCCGCGAATGCTGAGGAAAGCTACGAAATTGTTCGGCGGCGATTATTCGAACCGTTAACAGATCCCAAACTTTTCGCGGACCGTGACGCTGTCATCGGCGCGTTCGAAACTCTTTATCGGCAGAACGCCGCTGAATTTCCTGCCGAGGCCAAAGAAGTCGACTATGAGCGCAGAATGGGAGCGGCGTACCCGATTCATCCCGAGTTGTTTGATCGTCTATATAATGACTGGTCCAGCATGGAAGACTTTCAGCGGACGCGTGGCGTGTTGCGTTTAATGGCCGCGGTAATTCACACACTCTGGGCTCGCCAGGATCGTTCGTTAGTTATTCTTCCAAGTTTGTTGCCGATCGACGAACCTACCGTGCAGACCGAGTTGACTCGATACTTGTCGCCGAACTGGTCGGTGATCATTGAAAAGGATGTTGATGGTCCGAATTCACTGCCGAAGCGAATGGATAATGAATCCGCCCGCTTTGGTCGGGTGTGGGCAACTCGGCGCGTGGCACGGACGATCTACATGGGCTCGGCTCCCGTGGCCGGACAGGCAAATAAGGGACTCGATATGCGCCGGGTTCGACTCGGCTGCGTACAGCCCGGTGAAAACATCGCGGTATTCGGTGATGCGCTGAGGCAGCTCGGAGACCAAGCCGCCCACCTCTACGCAGACGGCTCGCGCTATTGGTATTCAACTCAACCAAACGTAGGGCATGTAGCCCGAGACCGTGCGGCACAGCAAAACGAAGACGATGTTCTCGAAGAAATCCGAACGCGACTCCGTAAACAACAGGGCCAGCGCGGAGGCTTCGCTAAAGTTTATCCTGCGCCCGACAGCAGCGGTGAGGTGCCGGACGAGACAGACGGACGATTAGTTGTTTTGCCGCCAGAGAAAGCGCACACGAACGGGATGATGGATAGCCTCGCTGTCAAAGTGGCCATGGAATTCCTCGACAAGAGAGGAAATGCACAGCGGGTCAATCGAAACACGCTGGTGTTCTTGGCCGCGGATAAGACGCGCCTAACGGAGCTCAAAGAGGCGTGCGCTCAGTTTCGCGCGTGGAAATCGATCCATGACGAGCGCGAACAACTTGGTCTAGATCCTTTCAACGCGCGGTTGGCTGAAAGAAAGGTTGCCGACTTCGATGGGACTATCGAAGCGCGACTGCCGGAGGCTTATCAATGGCTAATTGTTGCCGAGCAGCCCGATCCGCGCGGGAAAACCGAATGGCAAACAATCCGGCTTACAGGTTCAGGTGCCCTCGCAGCGCGAGCATTCACACGGTTGCAGCGTGACGGCCTGATCACGGCAACGCTCGCAGGCAGCTTCCTTCGGCATCATCTCGATCGGATTTTATGGTCTGACAAAGACCATTTGGACGTGCGCCAGGTGCAAGAGTACTTCGCACAATATCTCTATTTGCCACGGCTGACTTATCAGGAGCTTATCATCGAGGCCATTCGCGACGGAATCAGCAGTCTGACGTGGCAATCCGATGCCTTTGCGTATGCGAGCGCGTACGATCCTGAGAAGCAAAGATACGTCGGACTACAAGCCGGTCGCTCCGGCGTTGCAGTTGTTGCTGACGGTCGAAGCGTCATTGTGAAACCCGATGTTGCGAGGGCGCAGCTCGAAAGAGAAGCGGTGCAACCGCCGCAACCAGAACCGGGCAAAACCGCCACTCCACAGCCGGCTATTCCAGGTTCCACCGGCTCAGAGGACACGCCCAAACCCGCGTCACGTCCCACTCACTTCCACGCCAGCGTTAACATCGATCCCACACGTCTTGGGCGTGATGCCGCGACCGTCGCAACGGAGATCGTTCAACATCTAGCTGCAAAACTCGGTACAAAAGTGGAGATAACATTGCATATCGACGCGGAAATTCCTGACGGAGCGGACGAAGCAACAGTAAGAACCATTACCGAAAACTCTCGGACATTAGGCTTCGATCAAGGCTCGGGTTTCGAGCCATAGCTGTCAGATGAGCTATGCAGTCTCGAAGGAAATTGAGGAAGTCCGCGAGGCTGCGTCGCGCCTGAACGAGTCTGTGACACTTCCCATTTTGGGAACATTTCCGAGTCTCGCAACCCCGCTCCGCCGTGTCTTTGATTTGGTACAGTTAATCGACATGCGCCGTTTCCAAATGACTTACCTCGTTTCTGCCGCCAGCCATTCCCCAATCAACTTACGCACGAGCAGAAGCGCCTCTACCTCATTCTTTCGGCGCAAGCGAACCCTCCCGTCTTCGTCCGGTCGCTGCCGAACTACGGCGTGGTTAGAAATAGAGTACACTGCTTCGGCGTTTTTGTTTTTGGTGCCGCCTGCAACAGGTGGAAAGCAGGTCGAAATTCAAAAGACGAAGGGCGCGTTCGCTCGTTTTTGGGGCGTCTCCCGAAACTATTTGCACGCCATTCTCCGTTAATCCGAATCCTAACCACAAGAGCCACTGCGACCCTGCGTCACTAATCCACTGGTGCAGGGATTAAGGGCTGCAAGTCGTCGCTGAATCCGCGATTGGAGTCGAGTGAGATTGACGGTCCGCCTCGAATATGTTCGGATGCACATGTGCAGGCGAATCGCCTTCGTGTCGCCATAAAAAATCTGGCTGACGCGCTCCGTGAAACAGAGGCGGCATTAGAAGAAATGCGCGCTGATTCAGACCCGCTCGCGGTTCATATTTTCGTCGCACGCCGCCAGTATCGAAATGTGCCGGACACAAAAGGCGGGAAGCGAAGCGAGATTGCAGCCCGACTAAGCTGGCAGACCGCCTGCGAACTTGGCTATCGCGGCAGCCTTGCAGAATGGGAGCGATTGATGGGTGCAAAAGGCAAACGATGAAACTCGCCCTCACGGATTCAAGGGTGCAGGGGATCAGGGGCGCAGGTCGACAGCAACATCCATCACAACCGCGACCATGCAGGGTCTCCAGCATCGGTGAGTGGATAATGCGGGCAATTATTCTTGATTACGTGTTCAAGACGAGGGTCCTGCGTTAGCGAAAGATCGCTACCTCGGAAGTTCAGATACAGACTCTCTTGGTTTCGGCCGGACCAACCCGTAAGCAGATCAACAACTATCCCAACAGCCGCTGAACACAGAACGCCGTTTGACCAAATAACTTGCGGCCGGCCGCCAGCGACACCGTAGGATTGAGCTTCGCGGGACAGAAGTTTATCGGTGAGAAAACCCATGCACCGCATACATGGTTTGCCAGGCATTGAAAGGATAACTTGACCCACAATTTCGTGAAATGCTCCGCTTTGGATAACATCCATCCCGACATCCACATAAGGAATCAGGTGGCGTCGACAGAATGCTTCCAGGTCACTGCGAGCGGCAAACGTGTCAAGAGAGCCAACGATAATGTTACATGCCATTAGCTCTTCCATCGCATTTTCCCATCGAGTCCGACGATTGACTATTCGGGCGCCTTTTAACACACGACGATAATAGCGCTCAGCCAGATCTGTTTTGGAACGTTTTCGTCGCACGTCTGCGGTCGTTGCATTCACAGTTCGGTTCAAGTTTGTTGCCGTTACACGATCGCCATCGGACATAACGACACACTCAAATCCTAAATGGGCGAGCTGTTGGTTTGCGTGCGAACCACTTCCTCCAAGGCCGACCAGGCCAATGGTGCAGGTTGAAAAAATCCGGGATGATTCAGGCCCGAGGAAACTTTGCCGTTTAAATCGCTCAGCGAGTAAAAAGAAACTTTGTTGCGTTAGCCAGAAACGCTTTGGTCGGCATGGGATTCTCTTACTTACGACCATTCGGCTTCCGATGATTGAGACAGCAATTCTCTCGATAGGAACATTGTTTCGGGGCAGCACCACGGACAACCAGGCGTTATCCGCGGATAAGATGGCCCAGCCGCAGGAATTGGTTTCGCTTACGTTTCGCAAGCTCCGAATCAGGCCTGGCAATTCAGTTCTGTCGACAGTACTTGGATTCGGCAAGCCTGAACTTTCGCCATGTGTGTGAACGTGGATTTGGCCAACCCCCGAATTGGTGCACCGTGCCATCGCTTCGGTTATCGCAGCGGAATTGATTCTCGCCCCCACCGACCTATCTCGAATGTAATGAACATCGGCGACTGGATGGTATTCAATACAATGAACGAGCGTGAGGTTCTTAGTAGTGCTGCACTTCGTTGAGAAAAAGCCGACGCGTTCATATGCGAATCGATGGGGGCGCGCTAAGTCTTCGAGCGCGGCCGCGAACAAAGAGCGCGGAATTTTAATGATGGTCTTCGTCATTGAAACGCCTCGAGGTGAGCCGCGAGAATTGCAGCAAGCCGCGGCCTACTGGCTTGGCCGGCTGCGGGAATTGCATTCCACGATACGGCCCACCACCGATTACCCAGGATGACTATACCTGCCGCGTTCCAGTTTTTGCCTCGGCCGTTATGCGCGATCTGTTGCGATAAAAAAAGTCGCGAGGCGTAGCCGTCGCCTCGTCCGTACGGACAAAACAAGGCGTCGACAATGGCCGGAATGCAGCCCGGAGGAAGTCGAAGCTTCGGGATCGACATAAACTCGACACCCCCTTCCTGGCCTGCAGCCAAATCCGAGTAACAAAGCTTCAGTTCCTCAATCTCGTCCGGAGGAAATGGCATTATGCCGATCCCCCGCTTGGGACGTGACTGACAAAAACTTCGCCGCCGTGAATTTCGACGTAGCCATCGTTTGGCAGATCGACCGGCTTGTTGTGCTTCAGCTCGCTGAGTACATCGGTGGCCGGGACATGGCCAAGCTTCCGGATGAGCTCGACTGAGTTTCGGCCGCGAGTTGTTTCGTACTTTTTCCCATTGATGAGAATTTCGACCTGACGGCGTTCATGATGCTTGTGCCGACAATGGACGTGATGATGGTGCCGAACACCGATATCGCATAGACGGTTGTGGTATTCATGTCTTTGCTCACCCACGAAGACATCTAACTCATCGACGTGATCAGGAGTCGCTTCCTGAAGCAACGTTCCAACGGTTTCGTGCTCATCAATTGTCATTTTCTTTGGTTCCCCACCGTTGAGGTGAACGAACACTTCAATCTTTCCGTTCATTATTTCCCCTTCTGTTTGTTGTTTCGGCGTGTTTGCGCCGTTGCGGGGAATGTGGAGGCACTTCCCGCTATGTCAATCTCATTTGGCATTATTTATTGTTACGTTTATGTTACAAACTGTGATTCTTATTGACTCAACACATCCCACCCGCAAAGCTTGCAAACAGATGCCCGCTGGAGAGAAACCGGATTTCCTTCAGGTCTATCGCATGGTCGGCGAGCGAATTCGCGACGAGCGCAAAAGGCAAAATATTACTCAGGACGAGTTGGCCAACGAGATAGGGCTGACGCGCACGTCAATCACGAACGTCGAAAAAGGGAGACAGAAACTGCTGCTTCACACGTTAGTTCAAATCGCAGCTTATCTTGGAACCTCGCCTGAACGGCTTCTATCGAAGAGTGACCCAGATGCGCCTGTGGAACTTCCGGAGGATTTGTCAGGTCCAGTGCGCAACTGGATTATTCATTCAATCTCTTCGGTGAACGCGACGCCGTCGAGGAAATGACGATTCGTAGAAAGCAAATCCGGGAGCTGGTTTCGCAGCTATTGGTGGAAAACAACGTTCAGCGTCCTCCCATCCCAGTTGAACGAATTGCTCGGTCACGCGGAGTGTTGATCCGCAAGCGGGCGGTTGACCAGACCGTCTCTGGATTCCTGTACCGCAATATTGCTACAAACAAGAAGTTGATTGGCGTCAATAAGCTTCAGCACCTAAATCGGCAGCGATTCACCGTTGCCCATGAACTTGGG
>Ga0070707_100004163_pt1 | contig 13556 bp, 12 predicted proteins | sample KBSK5502metaG_FD_65468 | JGI IMG/M metagenome (GOLD analysis project Ga0070707, IMG submission 65468) | Corn, switchgrass and miscanthus rhizosphere microbial communities from Kellogg Biological Station, Michigan, USA - KBS K5-50-2 metaG | ecosystem: Host-associated > Plants > Roots >... | reverse complement strand
TCGATAGACTTTTCTCGAAATCCCGCCATTTCGTAGGTTTTGGCCAGATTCAAGTGAGTGTGCAGGGAATTGGGATTCAATTGCAGCTCTCTTGTGTACTCGATCATCGCCTTCTCGAGCTGTCCCTTGTTGACAAAGACATCTCCAAGATTGTGGTGCACCATCGGTTGATACGGACTGAGCTCATTTGCGCGATACAGCAGGCCTTGTGCTTCATCAAATCGTCCCTGGCGTATCCGGACAATGGCGAGTGTTTGATAAGCCGGCGCAAATGTGCTCTGCCGTGCGACAACCGGCGCAAGTAGCTCTTCGGCCCTGGAGAGGTTATTCCCGTCCAGATAAATCGAAGCAAGGTTGTTGAGGGCACTCGGGTGTTCCGGGTAATGATGAAGAATGACTTCGTACTCGGTGATTGCGCGATCCAGTTGTCCACGGACCCGGTAGAGCCCACCGAGATTGAAATGTGGACGCGGTTTGTCCGGCGCCTGCAGTGCCGCATCCTGCCACAACAACACTTCATCGTTCCAAATCGCATTTCTTGCTCTGGTCTGCAGGGCAAAAGCGGAAATCAACAGGCACGAGATCAGGAGGTCGTGTGGCATCGAGAAAACTACAAATGCCAGAATGATCACTGCTCCCAGTGCCGTAATGTACGCCCTGTGTTCGGCCACCACATCTGCCAGCGGAAATAGACAGTAGGCCGATAAGGGGGAAATCAGAATCAATGCCGTTCCCGCGGTGATTATTGGAGCGCGTTTCCGAAAACAGTACGCTGCGGCCCCAAGGCCCAGAAGACAAGCCAGAGAAGCCAGGACCAACAACGATGGACCGCGCACGAGCGCGCTCTGCGGGTCTACGTTCAATTCAGCCGGAAGGAACAACCTCCAGAGGTAATAAGTCGTCCATTCCTTCAGAGATGTCCAGAAATAGGTCCGGAATTCGGGAGTCTCCTCAAAACCGGCTCCAACGAGTACTTCATTCCTCTGGGTGTCGGTGGACACGGTTTTCAGGGATCCCACTTGAGGAGTCAGAAGCAAACCGATCCCGGCTACCAGCAGAGCCGTGGCGGCCCACTGTGCACGACGTCCGCGGCGTCCGTTGGCGGTTGGCCACGCCAACCAGATCAAGGCAATGCCAACCACAGGCAAGGTAACCGCTTCTTGCTTCACGAGCCCTCCGGTGAATGCGCATCCCAGGACGAAAATCAACAGCATTGACCGTTTGTTTGGGCTCGCTCGTCCGGCCAGCAACACACCATACACGCCTGCAAAGTAAAACAGGGCGCACAGCGAAGAGGACCGGCCCGCAACATAAGTAACGGCTTCCGTCATCAAGGGATGCACGGCAAACAGAGCACCGGCCAGCAACGCCATCCGAACGCGGCGCTGCCGTGGCACCAGCGCTGAATGTCCCAGCTCCCACGCGATGAGGAAGACGAAAAAAGAATTCGCGGTGTGGATGAGGTAATTCGTCAGCCGGAATGGAGCTGGATTCAAACCGGAGACGGCATAGTTTAAACCATAGGTGAGCATCAGCAGAGGACGCGCGCTCAGCCCGTAGGGATGATTCCAGAGAGCGCGCGCCGCTGAAAAATCAAATATGCTTCGAAAGGAGTTGACGTAGGGGTTTTCGACAATGTGAATCCGGTCATCGTACACAAAAGGATCGCTGATCGCGACGCCGTAGACCGCTGCAATCAGCGCGGGAATCAATAGCAGGCCCAGTGTAAAGTTTCGAGTTTTGAGTTCACCGGGCATGGATCGATCGATCCGTGTCGCCTTGAAGATGTTGTTTTATGGCTTCCAGCTCGGATTGAAATTCTTGCTTTTGCGTTTCCACTTGCTTGCGAAGGCCATCGTTTTCTGCCTTTAATTCCCGCAAGGCCTGCAACAGCATCAGGGGAAGCTCACTATATTTAACCGCCTGGAATCCGCGTTCGTCAGTGGTGACCAGTTCCGGCAGCACTTTCTCAACTTCCTGTGCGATCAGACCGAAGCTGCGGCTGGTTCCCAGATGCAGTTCGGGATAATCCTCCGCCTTCCAATCGAAGTGAACCGGCTCGAGCCGAATGAGTTGTTCCAGCACTGGATCGAATGGCTGCACATTTTGTTTCAATCGCGCATCCGAGGAACAGGTTCCTGCGATCACGGTACCGCTGCGATCCATGACACAACCACGACTGTCGGTACCAATGCGGATGTCCCCAGCAACATCCAGTTTGTTGACTGGCGCCGTCACACCAATTCCGACGTTCACCGTACCGTCGCCCAAAACCAGCGCATTGCTTGCCGACACCTGGGCGTTGGCACCAATCGCCGTCGCGTTGCTCAATTGAGCCGTCCCCCCCGACCCCATCATCAGAGGACCCGCGTTATAGCCAATGAAGGTATTGAGCGAACCTGTTGTGTTGGCGAACCCGGCGAAACTCCCTACAGCGGTGTTGCTGTTGCCGGTCGTGTTGTTGTCCAGGGCGATGGTGCCCACAGCGGTGTTGTCGCTGCCGGTCGTGTTGCTGACGAGGGCGGAGGCGCCGGTGGCCGTGTTGCTGTTGCCGGTGGTGTTGAAAACCATAGCGGTATTCCCCGTGGCCGTGTTATTGCCGCCGCCCGTGTTGGTGTGCAGGGCGTTGGTGCCCATCGCGGTGTTGTTGCCGCCGTTGTTGTTATAAAGGGCGCCGCTGCCTGTAGCGGTGTTGCTGTTGCCGGTCGTGTTGTTGAACAGGGCGAAGCTCCCCACGGCGGTGTTGTCGCCGCCCGAAGTGTTATTCGTGAGTGCGTAAGTGCCGATTCCAGTGGCGCGACCTGTACCAATGGTGGTGAAGTTTCCCGCATTCGTTCCAAGGAAGGTGTTATTCGATCCGAATGCATGGAGGAATCGATTTCCGCCTAAGTCCACCACACCGGTCGCCGCATTCACCGTCGATGGCAACATCACCGCATCCGCTTTGACCGTCCCCGCCACATCCAGTTTCGCTGCGGGTGAACTGGTCCCAACGCCAATATTTCCGCTCGAATCTTGACTGATCACCGAATCAACACAGTCATTGTGACTTTCAAAATTGCAAAGACCCGTTTTAGGCTGATCAAAGATCGGGACTCGTCCCGGTGTCTGAGCTTGAACATAGCCACTGACGATCAGGATTGCTGACGCAACAAGAAGCATTGGGCCTTTCATGGAAACCGCCTCCCCTTCACTGAATTTCGATGTTTAAAACAGGCTAATGTGCGGACGACTTCAATTCCAAATCTCTTTTGTCCCTCAACGTACCCTGTCACACATCGGTTCGTACGCTTTGAATGAACCGAACGTACCGAAAGCTGTCGAGACTCCATATACCTCGATCTGTTTTAGCAAAAGCAGAGTCCTGTTTTGGTCGAAGCGAATTTCGTTCGGACCCACGATCGTTCCATCAGAAACGACCAGGATGATTTTCCGATGATCCATCGGCTGATTTTCGAGCGCTCCGGCAGCTTGAGGATAATTAAGCGCCAGCGCCACTGCTTCGTAGCGGCCGAATCCTCTCATCAATAAGGTGACGCGGTTGGCTTTCGCTTTATGTGGACATTTTGTCGTGCTGATGACAAGTGCGTCTCACCTGCAAACCACTGCATTCAAAGACTGTTCAGGAATGGTATACGTTGCAGCCCGTTCGGGCCCTTGCCAGTCGTCCGACCGCGTTGTAAAGTACGCCGGCTTTCCGTCCTAAGGAGGTTTTTTGAATGCGTTTTGTACGGTCCCGACGTTCCGTCCTGTTTAATTTCCTTCTACTTATTGCAATGTGTTCGCTGCTTGCCACCCCGATCCTGGCTGAACGACCACCCGATGGATATGCCCGGCCGCCGATCCATGTAAAACCCAATGCGACGAGCGCCCCGCGGGGTCTTTCTCCCGTTCAGGTCAGGCACGCTTATGGGTTTGACAAAATCGCTGCTCAAGGTGCTGCTCAGACGATCGCGATCGTGGATGCCTATGATGATCCAAACATCGCATCCGATTTGAACGTTTTTAAAAGGCAGTTTGGGTTGCCTGACAACGCATGCCCGTTCACCAAGGTCTATGCGTCGGGATCGAGACCCCGAACCGATGCCGGCTGGGCACTCGAGATTGCCTTGGATGTGGAATGGGCTTGCGCCATTGCGCCATCTGCCAACATTGTCCTTGTCGAAGCGGCGACGAACAGCTTCGCTAACCTGCTTGCAGCTGTTGATTATGCGGCCGCTCATGCCAATGTGGTGTCGATGAGCTGGGGAGGCGGCGAATTTTCATCCGAGACGTTCGGCACGTATGATGGCCACTTCAATATCCCGAACGTCACATTCACTGCGTCCTCCGGCGACAGCGGAAACGGCGTCGAATATCCTGCAGCATCGCCTTATGTCGTCGCTGTCGGCGGAACGACATTGAACGTAGATGCGTTCGGCAATCGCTTGTCGGAAACCGCCTGGAGCGGCAGCGGCGGTGGCATTAGCGTATACGAAGGCATACCTTCATACCAGGGCGCCGTTGTCCCGGTAGACCTCGATCCGAATAAGCGTGCCGTTCCTGATGTGGCTTATGACGCCGATCCCAACACCGGTTTTCCCGTGTACGATTCCGTCAAGAATCAGGGTCAGTGGGGTTGGTTTCAAGTCGGAGGCACCAGCGCCGGCGCGCCACAGTGGGCAGCATTCATCGCGATTGTGAATTCGGCCCGGACGTCTCCTTTGTCAGGAACGCCGGCACCCATTTATGCGGCTTACAACGCCACCAATTTTTACGACATCACTTCGGGCACGAATGGCTCGTGCGTCGATGTTTGCACAGCACGCACCGGCTACGATTTCGTGACTGGTCTTGGAAGCCCTGTCGCGGACCAGTTGTTCCAGGCGTTGATCCAGTAGGCGCCGACTTCAGTCGGCGCGTGCGCCAACGGCGCAACTTGCCGCTTCGCGTCACGCGCCGGCGAAAGCCCGCCTTCGAGTTGGTCGTCGACGATGTTGCATCGTTCGCGGACCGTCCCGTCGGGATAATATGTAACTCGCTCAGACATAGCGATGGAATTAGCCACAAAAAGGCACAAGATTCACAAAACTTTTTTTGTGCTTTTTGTGCTTTTTTGTGGCCGATCTCCCTCTCTCAATTTAGTTTCACCATTCCGCCCTTCAGCGCAGCATGCCGCCGCCATTGCGTTCCTGCGATGCGCTGGCTTTGTTGGTGAGAGAAATTCCACCATCGTTCGTCATTGAAAGGCTTGCTTTGTTCGTCAACGAGGTGCCGGCCTCGTTCTTGAGATCCGTGCCGGATTTGTTAGTCGGCGAAGTCCCCGCCTGGTTCGTCAGGTCCGTACCGGACTTGTTCGTCAATGCCTGCGCCGCCTGGGCGGTGAGATTCGCAGCAGACTTGATGATCACGTCTCCAGTCGTGGATTCGATCGTGACGGTTTTACCTTTGATCGTGAGACCCCCCGCGGCCGTGATCGTCATCGTGTCGCCATTCACGGTCAGAGTAAATTCCTTCGTCACCGTGTGAGTGTACTTCCCCTCATTCGTGTGCGTTTCCTCGTTGGCATCACCTTTGATTGTGATCTTGCTTTTGCCATCCACTTGCTTTCCTGGAGGAACTGCACAAGGATTGGCAATTTTTCGGTTCCCTCTCGCCGATCACGCTCGCCATCCAAACGCTGGCGAAGAAGCTGGACGACACCACGCTGCAACTTGGCGGAAAAACCTTCGCCGCCGCGCGCACGATCTAGACGGGTGCCCAAGACACCGTCTGCCAACGCTGCATTGCGTAGGACGGCCGATGACCTCCCGAAACGCTACGGCCGCAGGAAGAAGGTGGACGACACAGCTCCACCAGATCCGCCTGCATCTTCCACCACGACAGCCGGCTCGTGAAGTCCTTCCCACGGAGCTCTGGACTCCAACGCCGGAGCTCCGGGCTTCACCGATTGGTTCCCAACACTCAGCGATTCATCTCCGGGAGTCAAGCACAGGTCTTTGAGAGTCGCGCGCACATCTCCGAGACTCAGCGTCGAGTCTTTGATATGGACGCACGGATGTTGGAAGCTCGACCGCTGCTCTCCTGCATCTGCGCGCAGCTTTCCAGAATGGACGCGTTGGTTTCTGGGAGTCAACGACAGCTCCACGGAATGAATCGATGACTCTCTGAGCTCGGCGCGCGGCTCTCTGAGCTCCGCCCTCGACTCTCTGAGAGCAATCATCAGGTCTCCCGAACCTGATGATGAGTGTAATGCGGCGGAGGAAGCACTTGAAAACGGTGCCATTACAGCGAAGATCAAGTCGAAGATGGTTCTAGACGATCTGGTGAAGGCGCGCAACATCAACGTGGATACGAATGGGTCCGTTGTAACGCTGACAGGCGTCGTCGGGTCAGAAGCCGAGCGGCAGCGTGCCCTGCAGCTTGCGAAGCAAACTGAAGCAGTGAAGTCTGTCATCGACCATTTGCGGGTGCAGTAAGCCGCGTCCTAAGTGTCCTTACTGAAAATCGCACCAGCAGTCCTTTTCCAGGTGGCGAGCGGCAACATTAGGGCAACATTAGATAGACGAATTCCAAAGACGTCGGACGTCCGATCAACGTTCTCGAATTCCGCTCAATACAGCCGTCTTGAACGATTTTGACCTGCGATTCCAATTGGCAAAGCACCGAGCCAGATCGCGCCCGGCGCTATGACCTATCAGCTCCGTCGCCCGCGTCTCCATGGCTTGATTCAACGCATCCCGAAAACTCATCGCTATCAAGTCACCGACCTCCGCGGTCTTCAAGGGCCAGGCGACCACGACGACCTCCGCGCGTTGAATTATTTCCTGAAGCGGAGATCCCAGACTCGGTACTGCACGACGCTGAACTCCGTGACCGCGCCCGACGTGTTGCGGTGAAAGCGGATCGTGCCGAGCCGGCCGCCGTTGAACGTATCCGCGTAGATTGGCGTCAGTTTGATCGTGGTGTTGGGCCGGCGGGAGATCTCGAGCGCGCCGTTGCGGAGCGCGACCTTCATCGTGACTTCGGCTTCGTCGCTCATATATGAGCCGACGTACGCATTCAGTTCCTGCGCCGTTGGATTCGCCGGCTGGACGCGTTCATACGACTCCACAGTGCCATTCGAATACGAGATCTTTGCGCCACTCCTGCCGTTAAATTCCAGAATGCGGCCATCGTTCGCGACGAACTTTGTTGGCGAAACCGACACCAGCGTCGCGGGTATGATGCGCAGCGCGCCCTTGTCGTGAACGATGGTCATCGCTTCGCCTGTCGTCAACTCTCGATAGAGACCGGCCTTCGCATCGAGGTCCGAAGCTGAGAGCGATACCTGCTTCGGTGGCAAACTCGATTTCAAGCTCGGAGCAAGAAACAAATCCGCGACCTGATGCCCGTATTGTTCCGCCTGGGCCGTTGAGACGTTGCATAAGACCGCGACGGAGACGTGCTGATCGGGAAAACGCGTCAGAAATGCGCGGTAACCCGCGGTCGCGCCGCTATGGCTCACTTGCTTCAGTCCTTTGTACTCCCCAATGAACAGGCCGAGACCGTAGTCGTGCGAGCGCCCGTCGTTGAACTTTCCCGGGGTCTGCTGCTGACGCACGAAGTCCACGCCGCCCACTTTCGGTTCAACGAAGTTCTCGTTCCATTTCAAAAGATCGCCTACGGTCGTCAACAGGCCACCGTTTCCATGAATGTCTTCGAAAGGCATATTCTGATGAAACTCGCCCCGACTGTCGCTGTATGCGATCGCGCGTCCCTTCACAATGCGGGTGAAGTCATCACGCCACTGCGTGTGCGTCATTCCGAGGGGAGCAAAGACGTTCTTGCGCGAAAACTCAGCGAACGAATCACCGCTGACGCGCGAGGCGATAATCGCCGCCAGGTTGAACCCCGTATTGCTGTACGACCAGTTCGTGCCCGAGGGAAAGTTCAGGTGCTGCTGCCGGCTCATGATGTCGATCACGTGATCGTGCGTATACACGCGGGTGGTTCTCGGCCAGCCTGCAATTTCCTCGACGGAGCCCCAGTCCCGAAGACCGCTCGTGTGGTTCAACATGTGACGGATAGTGAGAGGCGTGCCGTAATCGGGAAGCTCCGGAATGTACTTCCGCACCGGATCGTCCAGCGACAACTTTCCAGCCTGCGCCAGCAGCAGCACTGTCGCTGCCGTGAATTGCTTCGAGACCGAGCCGGCTTCGAAAACCGTGTCGGGAATGTTCTTCACATCGTGCTCGAGGTCAGACATGCCGTATGCCTTTTGCAGCACAGGCTGACCGTCCACGCTTGCCGCAACAGAGCAGCCCGGCGTCGAGGCGTTGTATTTCGCAAAGATCGCATCGACCTGACTTTCGGAAACTCGGCCGTTCACACCTTGCGCACGAGCTTCAATTGAAAGAAGTGCAAAAACCACACTGAACGACAACGAGAGAATTCGGGAGCTCATAGGCCGGGATCTTACATCACGCTGTATACTCTCGTCATCGTGTCCGAGTCACTCTTGCCAGGCTTGAGCCGCCGCGACGTATTACGGATCTTTGGAATGAGCGCAGCCGCGGCCACCTTCTCGAAAGGCGCATTCGCGCAGACACCCACATTTCCGAAGGGCGCGATCATCCGAACGATCGTCAGAGACTACACGCCGGAAGAGTTGGGTGGCGGCGCCCCTTTGTTCCATGAGCACATGCAACTGGCTCCGGACTTCAACGCGAAGTTCGCCGCGGCCACGGCCGCCGCTCGAGCGGCGAACGGATTGCCGCCGCTGCCTCCGCGTGGCGGTGGAGGCGGCGCTGCTCCGCCACCTCCGGACATCATGCACAACGTGGATCTGATGTCTGAAGAAGTGGCCAGGGTGAAAAGCGCAGGCGTCGCCTGCATTGTCGACGGCGGACATGCAGACATGGGACGCGACGTCAACTTCCTGCGCCAGGTCTCGATGAAGTCCGGTGTCCCGATCGTTGCCGGCGGTGGATTTTATTCGCAGCCGTTTTATCCGAAAGAGATTTCGACGATGAGCGAAGACCAGATCGTGAAGGCGCTCATCAAGCAGGCGGACGACGATACTCTCGGTGCGTTCGGCGAAATCGGCTCGTGGGACGAGATCACCGCAGACGAACGCAAGGTATTCCGTGCCATCGGTAAGGCGCATGTCGCGACGAACCTTCCGATCTTCACGCACACCGGAATTCCCGGCAAGTCGGCGCTCGAGCAACTCGATATCCTCGAGGACGCCGGCGTGAAACCGGATCGCGTCATCATCGGACACCTGGGAAATCTTGTGGACGCGAACGTCTACGTTCACAAAGCGATCTGCAGACGCGGCGCGTTTGTCGGTTTCGATCGGCAGGGCGGAAATAACGATGCGCAGCAGGTGCCGATGGTCAGAGCGCTCGTCGACGCAGGCTTTGCCGATCACCTGATGTTCTCCTCCGATGCCTCGAGCGGCTACGCGAAGACACTCACGGTGTTCCTGCCGAAGCTGAAGACCGCAGGCTTGAGCGACGACCTGCTGCACCACATCATGGTCGACAACCCGCGCCGGTTTCTTGCCTTCGTTCCGAAGAGACCGCGGAAGAAATAATCCTGGCGGGCTTAAAGTCTGCAATGACCGGATTGTGATCGCTCAACTGACTCCAGCGCGAACCGCGAACGACGCGGCAAGATATCAGTCGCGGCAGCCATGAACGCGGGACAAAAATGCCGTCGCAATGATAGGGCGCGCTGGGATTTCCCATCCATCGCAGCGTTTGAGCCAGGCGGCGGTTCGGATTCGCCGTCTGCCAGCAACTCACCAAATCGAATTCGTTGCTCAGCCGGTCGAGCAGGTCGCGTTCGCCGCGCACAAACCGGATTTGGTCGGACGGCTGGCGATATCCGACAGCGACATTGAAGTCACCACCCAGTACAATGTCGGCGCGGCCGCGAAGCGAGGCAACACGATCGAGAATGTGATGCATCGTGCGGATGTATCCACGTTCACCGGCGGGTCCGTGAACACTGAACACTAATAGAGGACGTTCCGACCACAAGGTGTTTCTGATCTCGCCACCAACCACCCAGCCGTCGTAACCCGAAATCGCGATTGGAACCAACGATGCGGATCGTGCAAATAGTCCGCTTCCCCAACCTCTGCTTCCGGCAGCCTGCCACGCGAATGCATCGTCATCGTTATGCCGGAATCGCTCAGCGGGAGAACTCTCCGGCGGACGACACTCTTGCGCCAGCACCAGATCGGGTTTGAGATTGCGGATGACTCGCGACCAGTGTCCGCAGCGCTTCAAGCTTCCTGCGCGGAGAAAGTTGTATGTAACGATCCTCATTTCTGTTGTACCTTTGGCAATCTATGAAAGGCGAAGGACTGAAGGACGCCAGTCATCTGTATGAGGTCGAGCGACGAGCGTATCACGCAGAACGTCCGGGTTTCCGCATCTCAGAGCTACAGATTTCTCCGACTCAAAAGGTGCCCTGGCATTATCACAACAATGTGCAGGATACCTTCTACGTTCTTGACGGGCATATCCGGCTATTTCTCCAGCAGCCAAAGCAAGAGGTGAGACTCGGTCCTGGTGAAACCTATTCTGTTGCTGCCGGCCGTCCCCATCTTGTCACTAATGGTGGTGACAGGTCTGCGACCTTCCTTGTGCTGCAGGGGATTGGTGAATATGACTACGTGCCGCTGGGAATGTAATATCCTGCGGATTACAAACATCCAAAAAGGAGATGGCATGAATTCCATCTCCCGGCGTGGGGGGACCGGCCAGCTGTGAAGAGGCCGCGAAGCGGTGTACCGAACTGAACTGGCCGGTGGGCCCGACGCTAAGAAAAGGAGAATCAACATGAAGCGCATGGCCGCCCTGCTGTTGGGCTCCGTCATCGTCTCAACGCTTCTCGTTCAGGCCCAGGCAGTGACCCCTTTCAAACTGGGCACGTTCCAAATTCAGGCTCGAACGTTCGTGGGAATCGTCCTGCGGGATTCGGTCGTCGTGGATTTTGCCGCCGCGAGTCGCGCGATCACGCCCGCATCCAACGTGGCGCTCCCGACGGACATGAAGGACCTCATCGCCCGTTACGACTCGGGACTGCGCGATCGTATCGTCCAGGTGGTGCGGAGTGTCAACGCTCAGACCGGCGCCCGTCCTGCCTATGTATACGACTTGACGGCGCTCAAGACGATGCCGCCGATCATGTATCCCACGACGATGCTCAATGTCGCTGTGAACTACACTGAACACGGCGCGGAAATGGCTGCACGTGACGGCAGCCGCGCCGCCGAAACACCGCAGGGGAGTGCATTGCCTGGTACGAAGAGCGCACCCGGCGTCTGGGAGCGAAAGCCCACGGATACTCGATGGAATCCATACATGTTTCTGAAATCGCCAACGGCTGTGATTGCGCACGGCGAATCGATTCAACTGCCGGTCGGTCGAACCGACATCGATTGGGAATGTGAACTCGGTGTCGTCATCGGCAAGCGGGCGTCGCGAGTGCCGGCCGCGAACGCGAAGGACTACATCTTTGGTTACACGCTCGAGAATGACGTCTCCGATCGCGGAGGACGGGGCGACTCGCGATTCGCCGGCTCCGACTGGCTGATCGGAAAGTCGCACGACACCTTTGCGCCGATGGGGCCATTCATCGTTCCGAAAGAATTCGTCGCGAATCCGCAGAAGTTATCGATTCATGTCAATTTGAACGGCAGACTGTTCCAGGAAGGCACGTCGGCAGACATGATTCACGACGTGTTTGAGCAAGTCGAGTACGCGTCGAACATCATGACGCTGAGACCCGGTGATGTCATCTCCACCGGCACGCCGCCAGGCGTCGGTTCCGCCAAAAAGCCGCCGGTGTTCTTCAAAGCCGGCGATTCGCTGTCGTGCACCTATGACAGTATCGGAACGCTGGTGAATCCGGTGGTTGGCCCGAGCAGCGTATCGCGCTGACGCAATGAGCGCGGACAGGCGTCGTCACTTCTTCAGGCCGAAGGCATAGACTTTCCCATCCCACGTGCAGACGTAGAGCTTGCCTCCGGCCACGACGGGTTCGCTGAAATGAGTAAAGCTGTCGATCGCCTTTTCGCTCGAATAGAGCTGCTGTCCGGTTTCTGCGTCGAAAGCGTACAGGACCGCGTTGGGCGTGGCGAGCTTTCCCCCTGAGCGCGTCTCGGTGGCATTCTTTCCGGTTTGAAGCGCGTACACAACTCCATTGGCAACGACAGGAGGATCGGGTGCGTGCATGTCACGAGAGATCCATATCGGATCCAGCATCGGTTTACCCTTATCCGTATCCATCCGAACTTCGAATGCCATGATGCTGCCCTGTTCCGCGTTTCCATAGCTGTACTTGAACCGGGGCGCTCCTTTGGAGGACGGCCCCTGCATAGGCATGAAGAGGAATCGTCTTCCCTGACTGTTTTGCCAGGTGGCCATCGATCCCCACACTCCCCGATCATGGAGCATCTCCTCATCGTTGCCCCAACGAGGCGACTGGTAAAGCGGTGTGTGGTGGTCAGCGCCTCCGAGGTTATTGGCATCCAGGAGTGCAATGACGGATTCCTTACCCACCGACGCCACCAGCGTCCACTTGTCGAATGGAAAGATCGAAGGACTGACGGAGCCGGTATCGAGATCCTTCTTGTTGAGATATTCCCAGTTCGCGGGAGTGTATGAATCCATCAGGCGAAAGTTTTTGGGACTCACTGCTACAACAGTTTCTCCGAACTGACCGGAGGCCGGATCGTAAGGCCCGTCCGCCGTCTGCGCGTAAAGACCCTTCGGTCCCAGAACCAGGCCGCCGCGTCCCCAGGCGCCTGAAGGATCTTCTCTGTTCCGGGAGCCTGGTGGCACTCCCGCGCTGGTAAAGAAATCCATCGTTTTTCGTGATGGATCTTTCAAATCCACGCCCGTAAAGCGCGTGGGTGTATCGGCACAGCCCCGGGCCGTCGGTGAATAAATGACCCCATCGATCAGATTCAGACTCCAGTTACGCGCGAACGGAGCCGTGAAGTCGGCCGGCGGCATGCGATCCTGGCCGTCCACCAGACTCAGGCCGCGGAGCTTTCCATCGCTCATCGACACGTAAATAATTCCCGCCTCTTTGTCGATCACCGGAGTCGCGTTTTGAGTGTTGGGACACCGGTAATCGCCGCGTGTGGGTGCAGTCAACGTGTTGGGAAACCGTTTCTGCCAGGCTATTTCACCTGTGTCTGCGTTGATCGCATAGACGGTGTTGTCGCTCCCGACGACGAAAACACGAGTCACCGGACCTTGCGGTCCATTCACACTGGCGACCAAAGGAGCCGTCAGAGTCGACAGGACTTCATCTCTCGGAGGAGTGGGCAGCTGAGCCTTCCACTTCACTTCGAGTTGAGAAACATTGTCCTTGCCGAGCACTCTCTCCGACTGATTCCAGCCGGTGCGTTGTTGGTCGTGGCCCCACGTTAACCACTCGCTTTGAGCCGCCGCGAGGCCTGGGATCAAAACGATGAGGCCAAGTGCGTTAATAGATCGGTGTCCGCCCATGAGTTTCTCCTTTTTATTAGCGTCGGGCCCACCGTCCAGTTCAGTAAGGTACACCGCTTC
>Ga0070707_100004162_pt1 | contig 13558 bp, 15 predicted proteins | sample KBSK5502metaG_FD_65468 | JGI IMG/M metagenome (GOLD analysis project Ga0070707, IMG submission 65468) | Corn, switchgrass and miscanthus rhizosphere microbial communities from Kellogg Biological Station, Michigan, USA - KBS K5-50-2 metaG | ecosystem: Host-associated > Plants > Roots >... | reverse complement strand
CGAAGTCATGGGCCGCGACACGGGGTGGGTGGCCCTGATGGGCGGCATTGCCGGCGGCGCCGACCTCATCATCATCCCGGAGTTCGACCTCAGCCTTCCCGACGTCGTCGCGCATCTGTACAGGCGCCGCGGCGAGGGCAAGCTGTTCAGCATCATCGTGGTCGCCGAAGGCGCGCGCATTGCGGAGCTCGAGCGAGAGCTTGGGGGTGAGGCCGAGAAAGACGCGTTCGGTCACGTGCGGCTGGCGAAGCGCGGGATCGGGGACATCCTGGCCAGCTCGGTGGAGCGTGAAACCGGGTTCGAGACGAGGGTGACGGTGCTTGGGCACCTGCAGCGTGGCGGCTCGCCGTCTCCAGTCGACCGGATCTGGGCGACACGGCTGGGGGTCGCCGCCGTGGAGCTGATCGTCCAGGGCAAGAGCGGCGTGATCCCGATCAGGCGCAACGGCGACGTCGAGGTCGTTCCTCTGACCGAGATCATCAAGGAACAGCGTCGCGTGCCGAAGGAGCTCTACGAGCTCACGCAAGTCTTCGTCTGATCGGCCGGGTGCGGGCAAGCCGGCGCCGCGCCGGAAGCGAATGCTCGAGCTTTCGGGCACCGGCGATGACGGAACCACCGGCCTGCTGGGCGGTGGCCGTTCTCCCAAAGACGATCCACGCATCGAAGCCTTCGGCACCGTGGATGAGGCCTCGAGCGCGCTCGGACTCGCACGCGCGCTCTCCTCTCACGCGCGCGTCACTTCTATCTGTGAAGAGCTGCAGCGCGGGCTGTACGCAGTCGGCGCTGAGCTGGGCACCAACCCGGAGGCGGACAAGGCCTTTGTCACGACCGGACCGCCTCAGATCCAGCGCCTGGAGCAGCTGATCAGCGAGCTCGAGTCGGAGGCCGCGATGCCGCAGGGTTTCATCCTGCCCGGCGCCACGCCCGCGTCTGGCGCCCTCGACCTGGCGCGGGCGATCACTCGCCGGGCGGAACGGCGGTGCGTGACGCTGGAACGGGCGGGCGGTCTGCAGAATCCCGACGTGCGCCGCTGGCTGAACCGGCTGAGCCTTGTCCTCTTCGTCCTCGGCCGCTACGAGGAGAGCCAATCCGGCCGGCGCGCCCAACCCGCCAAGAGCTCGGACCCCGGGGCGTTCTAGTTAAGCTTCGACTCAGACCACGGATGGATCAACTGGCTTACGTCGGCATCGTCTTCATCGCGCTTGTCGTTCTGTTTCTGGCGCTCTCCTACCAGGTGTACCGGCGAGCCTTCGTGCCGCCTCGCCCGACCTGGCTCGACGATTTCTCTTTCACGCCTTTTGAGTTCCAAGCCGACTACGAGGAGGTCGAGCTCGTAACGGCGGACGGAATCAACTTCGGCGCGTGGCACTTCCGCCAGCCCGGGTCGCCGCAGACGATCATCGTCTCGGGCGGCCACAAGGGTCAGCGCCAGGGCGCGCTCGGGATCGCGGTCGCGCTTTGGCGCAAGGGGTTCAACGTGATCCTCTACTCGTACCGCGGAATGCCCGGGAGCGACCGCGCGCCCATCACGTTTGGCATCAAGGAGGTGCTGGAGCTGCAGGCGGTCATCGCCTTTGCGCGCAAGCGCATTCCCGACGCGCGGATCGGTTTGCTGGGCTACTCGATGGGCGCGGTCGTTTCACTCCTGGGCGCGGCGGGCGAGCCCGGTGTGCAGGCGCTGGTGCTCGACAGTCCGTTCAGCGACCTCCGCAGGCTGCTGATCGAGAATGTGCGCAGCGCCAGCAAGGTGCCTGGGACTCCGTTCGTCTGGCTCGCGGGGTTGATGTTGTGGCTTCGCACCCGCTGCTGGCTTTCTGCCTGCAGCCCGATCGAGGTGCTGAGCTCGCTCGAACCGCGGCCGCTGTTCTTCATCCACGGCGGCGCGGACGGAATCACCAACGTCAACCACAGCCGCCGCCTGTACGACGCGTACCGCGGTCCGCGCGAGATCTGGATCGTGCAGGGTGCGCCGCACACGGGCGCGTATTTCGCGGACCGGCCGCTGTACGTGGAGCGCGTCGCCGGATTCTTCGCCCGTCACCTTGGCCTGGACGTGAGCAGCCACCTGCGGCTGGTCGAGGAAGAAGAAGTCTCCTAACTTGCGCTTGTAACAAATCGCCTGTCCGGCGACAGGAACAAGTGAGAGATGCAGCAGGTGGCCGACGTCACGTCGTTGCCCGTCAGCGAGTCGACTTTCGCCGACTTGCTGAAGCCCCTGGTAGAACCCGGCTTCCGACTGGCCCTTGCCATGCTTCACGACCCTCAGGCTGCAGAGGACGCGGTGCAGGAAGCCTCGTTCACGGCCTGGCGAAAGTTGGGCCTGATGCAAGACCAGGGACGGCTGCGCTCTTGGTTTCTCGGGGTCGTCGCCAACAAGTGCCGCAACGCCCGCCGCAAGAAGTGGGTGGTGGAGGTGAGCGTCGGCGTGCCCGAGGAGCTACCTGCCAAATCGTCGGAGGAACAAATGTTGCACGGCGCCGATCTGCGTCGCGCGATTTCTCGATTGAATCACGACGACCGATTGGTGGTCGTCCTCTACTTCTACCTCGACATGCCGGTCGACGAAGTGGCCACGGTCGCCGGCACATCAGTTGGCGCGACGCGCGCGCGCCTGTATCGGGCAATCAAGAAGCTGCGTCCGGACGTGGCGATCGAGGAGGCACTCAGGTGAGCCTGCGCAGGGACGTTCATTCGGCATTCGACGTGATCACGCCTTCGATGGCGGGACTGTCCGAGCGCGTGGTGCAGACGGTCCTCGTTGAAGGCGCCGCTCGACGGAGGAAAGAGAAGATGTTGTTTCGGATCAGAGCACCGCTGTCCCTGGTGGCGGTGTTCTTGCTCATTGCGTTGGTGGCGGCAGTCTTCGTCGGCGGCCGCCTGATTCAGGACTGGAACGCGCTGCACAACAGCCCCGCCGGTCAAAGCAACAATTCGGACCTGGCTCAACTCGAGGCGCGTCCGTTGAATCTACCGGTCCTGAAGTCTCGGTCCGAGTGCACCACCGGTCCTTTCAACTCAGATGGCACTGTCGGTTCGGGGCCGCTCTTTGCCTACGCGCACGGCGGATTGGGCGGGATAACAAGCTGGGGCGCATACATAGACAACGACTTCTATACGGACCAGCAAATCGCCGGTCCCATCCTTGTTCGAGTGCGCTATGTACTCAACAACGTCACCGGTGTGTTTGTGGGTAAGTACGCGGCAGGTCCAGTCGTCGGCTCAGACGTGGTGAACGGCACGCGGGTCGAGCAGCACAACGAACTGGTCCTGTTCGAAAACACGGCGGACCGAGTCACAGATAACCCTCCGTCTAGACCACACGCGTTCAAGTGGAGTTTCACGGTTGGCGTTCCTAACGCTGAAACCGGTCCCACCGGTTGGCAGATCGACGGCCTCGGCTTCACCGAAGTCTTCGTGATCTGCTAGCGAAGTCTCCTGTCACAAAGCGGCGTGCCGGCGACGTGAATAGGCAAGCGACTCAAGCCACGGCGCCGGCACTCGCGACCAAGAAAACGACAAGGAGAGTCCAGCGATGGAAGCCAGGGCATCTTTGCGACAGGTTCGGATCTCGACCGGCGTCCTGCTGTTCACAGCCGCCTTACTGGCGGCCCTGTTGCTCGGCGGGGCGGGGGGCTATCTCATGAGGGCCTGGACCGCACCCGCCTCGGTCACCACCACGGTCGACAATATCGTTCCGCGACACACCGATGGCATCCCATACAGCACACCCGTGCCGGTGCAGATATCGCCGCGGCCGACCGACCCTAATGGCAACGTCATTCCGATCTAACAAGGCACAAACTTGGAGCGCGTGGCCACCGGGCCGATGAGCGAATTACATGCTAGGGGCGAGCAGTCCTTCACGGACCTGCTCGCTCCGCTGGTGCAGCCCGCCTACCGACTTGCCTGCGCGATGCTCCACGACGCGCCAGCGGCGGAGGACATCGTCCAGGATGCTTCGCTGATCGCCTGGCGCAAGTTGGGCAAACTCCACGACCGGAGCAAGCTGCGCGCCTGGTTCCTCGGCATCGTGGCCAACGAGTGTCGTAACGCCAAACGCCGCGGGTGGGCGCGTCGGGTCAACCTCGGTCTGCCGAGCCGGCTCTCGGTGGCGTCCTCCGAAGAGCATTCCGTCAAACGCGCCGACCTGCGCAGGGCCATGCTCCAGCTCGAGCATGACGACCGCCTGGTGGTCGTTCTCTACTTCTACCTCGACATGCCGGTGGCGGAGATCGCCGCGGTCGTCGGAGCGACTGCCGATGCCGCTCGGGCTCGCCTGTACCGAGCGATCCACCGCCTGCGCCCCGGACTTGCGATTGAGGAGGCACTGCGATGAGCCTGCGGAACGAGATCCGCGCGGCGCTCGATGACGTCACGCCACTGGCTCCAGCGCTCGGGCACAAGGTCGAGACGTTCGTCATGGCCGGCGACCGAGTCAGGATCCTTCGTCCTCGCCGACCGAGCGTTCACTGGACCAGGCGGTTTCGCGGGCCGCTGTCACTCGTCGCCGCGGTGCTCGTGTTGGTATTGATCGGCGGCCTCGTCCTGGGCGGCCGGCTCTTGCGTGAGATGAATGCGCCACCGCAGGGCATCAACCAGGCCGACCTCAAGCGCCTCGAGTCACGTCCGCTGCGGACCTTTCCGACGGTCCGAGCGGGCGACCCGTGCCCTACCAGCCCTCTGACAGACGTGTCCGCTCACGGCCCCGAAGATGTCCTGTTAGGAGATGGACCTGTGTATTCGTCACGGCTCGGTGGTCAATCCGTGACCCGTACGAATTGGGGTACCTGGAGCGTGTGGTCGGTGCTTGTCGATACGACGAAGGCCTCTGGCCCGATTTTGATCAGGGCGAGAGATCTACCCACCCATGCAGAGGTTGTCTTCGGATGGCAGACCGCGCATGGTCAGGCCGGTGACGGCATACCGGCGGGGACGGCAACGGGGACGGATGTTGTTCTTGGTGAAACGGAGCACCTGTATCCCGAAGCCGTCCTGGACCTTGCCCACCCGTGGCCTCTCACCAAGGCGGGGGATTGGCCGATTTTCAAGACCTTCATGGGCTATCCGAAGGCAGCGACGGGTTGCATCGGGTTTCAGATCGACGGCGCTGGCTTCACCGAGTTGCTGGTCGTGAACTGAGGGTGCTCGACAACGGGATTCCGTTCGCCCAGTAATATCCGGTTGGCCCGGCGGGCAGGAGGTCGTATGTCCTCCCGCCGGCGTACGGCACGAGCTCCGAATGCGTGATTGTCGACCCGTCCACCTGATCGCCGACCTTGAGCGAGCCGACGGCTCGACCATCCGCTGTCATGTGTCCCGGCGAGATTAGAAGGTCGCGACCGTCGGCGAGAACCAGGTGCACGACGCGATGACCGGCAGGCGCCTCCATGCTGCCGACTTCGACCACCGGAGCAGCGATGCGCGAACCGTCCGCCGCTTGCGTCCAGACGATCGTTCCGACGCGGACATCGGTGATGCGGATCGGTCCATTCGGAGTCGCGATCATGGCCGAGGCGGCGAGGCAGATCGGGCAGTTCGGCGGGCCCGACGGCGTCCGCGAGCTCACGGTCACCACTCCATCGACCCGGACCGTCCCGGACACCGTCTCGTAGGCCGCTGTGCCTCCCTTCGACTGGACGCGGTACTCGAACGAGTAGTCGGCGCCGCTCTGCGTCAGCGTCAGAGCCCGGAGCAGCTTCCAGGCCCGGTAGGCCACCAGCTTCTGCGCATCCGTCAGATCGCCGGACGGGAGGTGCTCGTGGGCGACGATCGCCGCATACATCTCGGCGTCTGCCTTGATCTGCGGGTACGTGGAGACGGCGTTCGCCTCCTCGCCCCCGAGGCGCGCGATCGGGTAGAAGTCTGGGTCGCAGTAGACAGGGGTGCCCACGGAGTCCATGACCGCGAACTTCAGCTGGGTGGCGTTGAGCGGCGTGCCAACGGCCGGGGCGAGCCTGGCAGCACCACATCCCACCGTCGCCAGCAACAGGATCGCGAGAGCGAATCTCATCTGATTAAGAAGACGTTATCGGCCAACTTTGGTAACACATGGGGAACCAAATGCACTCCTCAGCTGTATTTGAACTGAGATGGGCCACCAGAACGGCGAACCTATAATCGCGGGGATGGGGTCGGCTGAAATGGTCACGCGCGTCGCCGATGCGTTCATGTCCAACGTCAGTCGCGCGATCATCAACAAGGAAGACGAGATCCGCCTCTGCCTCGTGACCCTCCTTTGCGAGGGCCACCTCCTGATCGAAGACGTGCCCGGCGTCGGCAAGACGATGCTCGCCAAGTCGCTGGCCCGATCCCTCGACTGCACCTTCCGCAGGATCCAGTTCACCCCCGACCTACTCCCCTCGGACGTGACCGGGGTGCGCGCCTACAACCAAAAGATCAGCGATTTCGAGTTCCGCCCGGGCCCGGTTTTCGCCCAGGTCGTGCTGGCGGACGAGATCAACCGCGCCAGCCCCAAGACCCAGTCCGCCCTGCTGGAGGCGATGGAAGAGCGGCAGGTGACGATCGACGGTGAGACGCACGTGCTGCCCAAGCCGTTCATGGTCATGGCGACCCAAAACCCGGTCGAATACTCGGGCACGTTCCCGCTGCCCGAGGCGCAGCTCGACCGCTTCCTGATGAAGGTCAGGCTCGGCTACCTGACTGAGAAGGAAGAGGCGAACCTCCTCAACCAGCACAAGGTCGAGTCGCCGATGGAGGAGCTGCAACCAGTCGTTTCGCCCAACGAGCTGAAGGCCGCCCAGACCGCCGTTCGGGACACCTTCGTCAAGCCCGAGCTGCGCGATTACATCGCGAGGTTGGTCGGTCGAACGCGTGGCAATCCCGAAGTCGCCCTCGGCGCCAGCACGCGAGGCACCCTTAACCTGTTCCACGCGAGCCAGGCGCTGGCCGCGATCCAGGGCCGCAGCTTTGTGACGCCGGACGACATCAAGATGCTTGCCGAGCCGGTGCTCGCGCATCGCATCATCCTGCGTCCCAACGCAGAGATGCAGGGTCAGAGCGCGGGTAAGCTGGTGGCAGGACTCCTGGAGCGGGAGCACGTTCCACAGATGGCTTACGACGGGTAGCGAACCAAAAGGTTCCCCATGAGCAAGGTCGCCCTCGCCGGTGCGCTCGGGCTGCTCATGTTCTTCACCTACCTGACCGGGATCCGGACCGCGTTCGTATTCGGGTACGCGCTTTGCCTTCTTTTCATCATCGCGTGGGCCTGGCCGCGCCTGGCGATTCGCGGCATCACGCTCGGGCGCAGCGTCGACCCGGGGACGCCGACTGTCGGCGAGGTGTACGAGGAGCAGTTCGAAGTTCGGCGCAAAGGCTGGATTCCGGCGCCTTGGGTCGAGGTCCGAGACCTAAGCCAGATCGCCGATTACCAGCCGGGGCGCGTGATCTCGCTCGGCAGCGAGCTCGTCAAGTGGAGGGCGCGCGGCGTCTATCGCCGGCGGGGCTGGATGGCCCTCGGCCCGACGTCACTGCGCGTGCGCGAACCATTCGGCCTGTTCGACCGTGAGCTGAAGATCACCCAGCGCACATCGATCCTCGTCTATCCGCGCGTGCGGCCGGTGCCCGACCTCATGACACCGAGCTCGCAGCAGGTCGGTAGCTCGCAGGCGCTGGGCGCGTGGGCCGACTACCCGCCCGAGACGGGCGGAGTGCGCGATTACACAACAGGTGACAGCTTCGGTCGGATCCACTGGGCGCTGTCAGCGAAGCACCAGCGGCTCATGTCGAAAACCTTCGAACAGCCGTTGACGACCGACCTGTGGATCCTCCTCGACCTCGACCGTGGCGTTCACTTCGGTGAGGGAGAGGAGTCGACGGTCGAGTATGCGGTCAGCCTCGCCGCGTCGATGGCGGCCCAGGTGCACAGCCGTGGTCGCCAGGTCGGTTTGATCGCCAACGACTCGCGCGGCACCGTGCTCGAGCCGCACCGCGCCGTGCGCCAGGACCGCCTCATCCTCGACTACCTCGCGGTGTGCCAGGCCGACGGCCGCACGCCCCTGACCCAGACGCTCGCGTGGGACCGCATCCGCAGGCTCCCGCGTCGCGCCATCGCGGTCATCACGCCGAGCGCCGACCCGGAATGGGTTCGGCTGCTCCAGGCGGTCCGTGGCCGCCGCTCGACACTCATCGTCTTTTACCTCGACATAGCCAGCTTCGGCGGACCTGACCAGAACCCGAGCTTCGACCTGGGCCAGGATGTCGACCTATATGTCGTGCGCCGGGGCGACGACTTCGCCCGCCTCGTAAGGACCAGGGATGCGATACGTATCGCCTGAGGGCCGCCTCGCCGGTCCGGAGGCGGCGTTTGAAAGCGCCCTGGGGCAGCGGGCCCTGCTGTGGGACCGCGCGCGCGGCTGGATGGGCGGCGGCCGCTTCTGGTCCTTCGTTCTGGTTCTGCTGCTGACGTTCACCGTCTCCCGTTCGACTTCGACGGTGCAGTGGGTGACCGGCATCGACGTCGTCAACGTGATCGCGTTTCTCGCGGCGGTGCTGTTGGGAGCGCTCGCCCTGTCGCGCGTGCGCGAATGGATCGCGCTTGGGATCGGCCTCATCCTCGCGCCGGTGGTCGCACTTTACGCGGCGTGGCCGCAGATCCACCTCCGCCACCCGACCGACACGATTGGCCCCCAGCTGATCAGTGTCTGGTCGAACCGCATCGCCGACGGGTCCGCCGCGCAGGAGCAGCCGTTCTATCTGCTTCTCATCTGCCTTTTGATGTGGGTTGCCGGCGCATGGCTTGCCTGGTGCGTGCTGCGCTGGCGCAAACCCATGCTCGGCCTGATTCCAGGCGCGGCGGCGTTTGCGACGAACCTCTTGAACTTTCCGCAGGACCAGAACGGATACACGCTCGCGATGCTCGTGCTGACGCTCGCGCTGCTGTTGTGGACCAACTACACGAGCTCGATCGCAAACGCGACGCGCGCGAACGTGAAGCTGACAGGCGACGCACGCTGGGATTTCTGGGAGAGCGGTCTCGTCGCCATGGCCGGCCTCATCGTGGTCGGAATCCTGCTGCCGCCGATCTCAACAGCCGACAAGACCCTCGACGTCGAGACAGGCATCTTCTCGAACTGGGCCCAGCTCCAGGAGCGGCTCAGTCATCCCGGATTCCTGGGCAGCGGTCGCAGCGGCGGAGTCACCGGTTTCACCGACGAGGTGAAGCTGGGCGGTCCGCTGCAGCGGACGGCCGACCCCGTGTTCACGTACACGATCGTCGGGACCTACGCGAGCAAGGCGCGCTATTTCCGGGGCGTAAACATCACGCAGCAAGCCAACGGCATCTGGCGTTATTCAGGTGCCATCGGATTTCGCGAGGTCGTTGGGAAGAACCAGGTTCCTGACTTCGCGGAGCAGTACCAGAAGCTGGAGCTGGCCCAGATCGACGTCCGGATGCTGCATCCACCCAGGGGGTACCAGGACATCGTCTTCTACCCGGGCGAGGTGTACAGAGCCGACCGCCCGACGATGGCAAGCCAGGTGCGGCTCCCCGGTCAGCAGACCAATAGCCTGTACACGATCGACCGCCTGAGCAGCATCCAGCCTCCCACGTCATCCGGGACCTACGCCGTAACTGTGGATTATTCGACCGCGACCACGTCCGAGCTGGAACAGGCCGGCACAACCTATCCCGACTGGCTGGTCCAATACACGAACACGCCCCCGGGCTATCGCAGTCCGGTCGTCTTGAAGAAGATCCACGACCTTGCCCTGCAGATCGTCAACGCGGCCGGCGCCAAGAATCCTTACGACGAGGCGAGCGCGATCGAGACATACCTGCGCGACCCGCACAACTTCACGTACACGCTGTCCCCGCCCGCGACCCCTCCGGGGGCGGACAAGATTGACTATTTCCTCTTCAGCTCACACAAGGGCTACTGCGAATACTTCGCGACCGCGATGGGCGACCTGCTGCGGTCGCTCGGCATCCCCACGCGTCTGGTCAACGGCTATGGCCTTGGCCTGTACGACCAGAACGTCAACAACTGGGTCGTTCGCGACGAGGACGCGCACACGTGGGTCGAGGTCTACTTCCCGGCGCCGGCGCCCGACCAGCAGCCGTATGGCTGGATTCCCTTCGAGCCGACCGCGGACGACCTCGGCCTGTACACGCCGATCCAGCGCGGCCAGACCGGAACCAACCCTTGCCTGCGCGACAACGGCTGTGACACTCCGATCGCCGGCACCACTGGAAGCGGTGGGGCGGCAACGCCGCCGGGTGGTCGTGGCGAGCGCAATGACACCGGCGGAGCTTCGGTCGGGGGCGGGTTGAGAGTGGGTTCGCTCGATGCGACGGCGTTGACCAGGATCGCCGGAGTGATCCTGGCCGCCCTGTTGCTGCTCGTGGTCGCAGGTTTGCGGTATCTGCGCCCTCGCACCGTGATGGCCGTGTGGCGGCGGACCCTCGCCCTGGCCAGTCTGGCGGGCGCTGAACGCCGGCCGGGCGAGACTCCACTCGAGATCGGCCGGCGCCTGCAGCGGACGTTCCCCGAAGCTGCCGAACCGGCGGGCGTGCTGGCCGATGGGTTTGTCGTGGCGGCGTACGCGCCACCGGACATCGCGTCGACCACCCGGGCCTCAGTGATGGAGGCCTGGTCCGCGCTGCGCCCGCTGCTCCTGCGCAGGGTGCTCACGCGTCTGAGACCGACAAGGCCGTAGGCTTTTCCGCGTGGCAGCGGTCGCCGGGCGCACGTACCCGGCGGTGAGATTCGAGATCGAGCCAGAGGCCGTCACGGCGTTTGCGGCGGCCATCGGCGCCGACCCGGCCGAAGGCGTGCCGCCGACGTTTGCCGCGGTCTACTCCCTCGGCGTCACCGCGCCCCAGCTGTTCGGCGATGACGAGGCTGCGGTCGATTTCGGGAAACTCCTCCATGCCGAGCAGGAGTTCGAGTGGCAGCGGCACCCTCGCGTCGGGGAGACGGTAGTATCCCGCGGCCGGGTTGCGTCGGATATGAGCCGGCGCGGTATGCGCTTCGTTTCGTTCGAGACCGCGACCACCGACGTTCAAGGCGCGCCGCTGTGCACGTCGCGAGCGTTGTTCGTGATCCGCTCATGAGCGAACGGATGGTGACCTTCACCAAAGACCAGATCGCGGCCTATGCGGAAGCCTCCGGCGACCGCAACCCGATCCACCTCGACGACGATTTCGCGCGGTCTGTCGGCCTGCCTGGCGTGATCGCGCACGGGATGCTGCAGATGGGAATCCTGGCGACGGTCGCGTCGGAGGCCGCGGGTGGGTCAGACCGCTTGCGGCGGATCTCCGTCCGCTTTGCCGGCATGGTCGCGCCCGGCGACACCGTCACTTTTCGGGCCGCGCCGGCGGGCGAGGGCAAGCTCGATCTGACCGCTGTGAACCAAAAGGGCGAAGCCGTTTTGACCAAGTCGCGCGCGGAGTTCGTTGCGTGACGCTCGAGTTCTCGCTGACTCCCGAGCAGGAGGAGATCCGCAAGCTGGCTCATCAGTTCGCGGAGAGGGAGATCAGGCCGGTCGCCGCCCATTTCGACGAGACGGAGGAGTTCCCGTACGAAGTCGTCAAGAAGGCGCACAGGCTGGGACTCAGCCCGGCCGCCTTCCTTCCCGAGCAGTACGGTGGCCAGGGCCTCGACTTCCTGACCGAGCTGATCCTCAACGAAGAGCTGAGCTGGGGCTGCGCCGGAATCGGCGTATGCATCCAGTCGATGGGGCTGGCGATCGCGGGAATCCGCTCGAGCGGCACCGACGAGCAGAAGAAGCGCTGGCTGCCCGAGTTCACCAACCCGGACAAGCTCGTGCTCGGCGGACTCGGGCTGACGGAACCGGACTCCGGTTCGGATGCTCTCGCCATGAAGACTCGCGCCACGCGCGTCAGCGACGGCTACGTGCTCAACGGCACCAAGCAGTTCTGCACCAACGGCGGCATCGCCGATTACCACGTGATCTACGCCAACACGGAACCGTCCAAAGGTCCCGCGGCAATCGCCTCGTTTCTCGTGCCGAAGGACACGCCTGGATTGCGCATGGGCCGCAAGGAAAAGAAGCTCGGCGTGCGCGCCAGCCACACAGCGCAGGTGATCCTGGAGGACTGTCACGTCCCGCTCGACCATCGCCTCGGGGGAGAGCCCGACGCCGAGAACGCCGGCCCAGGCGCGCTCGGCGCGCTGATGACGCTCGAAGCCACCCGACCCGGGGTTGCGGCGGGTGCGCTGGGCATCGCGCGCGCGGCGTTTGAGTTCGCGCTCGAGTACGCGCAGGACCGCAAACAGTTCGGCAAGCCCATCTGGCAGCACGAGGGCGTCGGGTTCAAGCTCGCGGACATGGCGATGAAGGTCGATGCGGCGCGACTCCTGATCTGGCGCGCGGGATGGATGGCGACGCAGGGCAGGCCGTTCGAGCGCGCCGAGGGCTCGATGGCAAAGTGCTTCGCCGCGGACGTTGCGATGGAGGTGACGACCGATGCGATCCAGGTCCTAGGGGGCTACGGCTACATCAAGGAGTACCCGGTCGAGAAGTGGTTTCGGGACGCCAAGATCTACCAGATCTGGGAAGGCACGGCGGAAATCCAGAGGCTAGTCATCTCGCGCGCGATCTCCGGCCAGCGCGCGGCCATCAAATTGGGAGCGTGATGAATGTTTGATCTTTCCGGGCGGGTTGCTGTGGTTACGGGCGCGTCGCGCGGGCTGGGACGCCAGGACGCATTGACGCTGGCCGGGATGGGCGCGGACGTGGTCATCACCGACGTCCTGGTCGAAGATGACCCCGACCTCCAGCAGACGGCGGAGTCACAGGGCAGCGTGCTCGCGCAGGTAGCCGTGTCGCAGGGCTGGGTGCACTCGAACGCGACCGCGGACGCGATCCGCAAGATGGGCCGGAAGTCCCTCGCGATCAAGATGGACGTGACCAATCGCGAACAGGTACGCGACGTGTTCAAAAAGGTCCGGGAGGAGTTCGGCAGGATCGACATCCTGATCAACAACGCGGCGACGCTCGACCATGCGGCCCAGATCCCCAACCAGTCGTACGAGCTCTGGGACCGCGATGTGAGGGTCAATCTCACCGGTGCCTTCAACTGCACCAAAGAGGTGTGGCCCTACATGGTCGAGAACAAGTGGGGACGCCTCATCTTCATGTCCTCGGTCGCGGGCACGCTCGGCGGTTTCGGCCAGGCGAGCTATTCGTCGACGAAGGCCGGTCTCATCGGGCTGGCCAAGACCGCAGCGCTCGAGGGCGGCCGTCACAACATCACCTCCAACGCGATCGCGCCCGGCATCATCGAATCAGAGGCGGGGAAGGCCGCCGCCGCGAACAACCCGATGTACGAGCGGTTCAAGACGCGCACGGTGTTCAAACGATTCGGACAACCCGAGGACATCGCCAACACGATCGCCTTCCTGTGCACCGAGGAGGCCGGTTACATCACGGGCGCGGTGATCGAGGTCGCCGGCGGCATCCCACTTTTCACGGCCTAGAGAAAAGATGGGCGAGCTGGTCGACGTCAAACGAGACGGCGGCATCGCGCGCGTCGTGATGCATCGCAAGGGCAACAATGCGATCGCCGAAGACCTGA
>Ga0070707_100004161_pt1 | contig 13558 bp, 11 predicted proteins | sample KBSK5502metaG_FD_65468 | JGI IMG/M metagenome (GOLD analysis project Ga0070707, IMG submission 65468) | Corn, switchgrass and miscanthus rhizosphere microbial communities from Kellogg Biological Station, Michigan, USA - KBS K5-50-2 metaG | ecosystem: Host-associated > Plants > Roots >... | reverse complement strand
TGTCGCAGGCGTACAGCATCGTGCTAGGGCCGCATGAGGGTTCGGCCCAGTCGTCCACCATCGAGGTGGCGCCGAGCTTGTGATGGCGGATCGCCGTGAGCGTGCCGTCCCGGGTCGCGCCGAGCGTCACGTCGCTGCTGCTCGCGGTAGCCCATCATCGCCGTCGTCTGGTCGCGGGTGATGACCAGCTTCACCGGCCGGCCGACCTCGCGTGCCGCGAGCGCGGTCAAGGCGGTGTGCATCCAGAACACCCCTTCACCCCGAACCCGCCACCCAGGAAGCGGCTGATGACACGGACGTTCTCCGGCTCGAGATCGAGCCGATCGCAGAGGTTGAGCTGAGTCATCGAGACTCCCTGCGTCGTCTCGTAGACGGTCAGGCTCAGGCGCGGCCCGTCCCATACCGCCGTCGTCGAGGAGAGCTCGAGCGGGTGGTGACGCTGCGCCGGGTAGGTGTAGCTCGCGCTGACGCGGACCTCCGCCCGCAGGAGCCGGGCGTCGGTGTCGCCGCGCCGGTACGCCGCCGGGAAGATCCCGAACAGCTTGTCGAGCTCGCGGGCATTGGCCTCGGCGTCGGCCAGGGTCGCGACCGGCGGCTCGTGGGTGTACTCGGCATCGATCAGCTCGGCCGCGCTCACGGCTTGCTCGCGCGTGCAGGCGATGACCATCGCGATCGGCTGACCGCCGTAAAGGATGCGGTCGTCTTGGAGGAAGGAGAAGCTCATACCGGAGAGCTTCAGACAGCTGAACACCGGCTGGCGGGCCAGGCGCGGCATCGTCTGGTGGGTGAAGACGGCGATGACCCCGGGCGCGCGTTCGGCCCCGGCGACGTCGATCCGGGTCAGGCGGCCGGCCGCGGCGGTCGAGGGCGCGAAGACACCATGGACGAGCCCGGGCAGGTGGATCTCGGCGCTGTAGCGCGCGGCACCGGTCACCTTCGCTGGCCCATCAACACGGTCGCGAGCCGGACCGATCAGCGTGTTCATCCCGCACCTCCGGCTTGCCGCAGGGCGCGCACGATCGCCCGAGTGCCAAGCTCGATCTTGAAGGCGTTTGTCGCGCAGCGGCCAGGCAGCAGCAAAGGCAGCGGACGCCGCCTCGCGGATCGCGGCACGATCATCCAGCGCCACCCCCGCGAGCATCGCCTCGGTCTCGCGCGCCCGCCATGGCCTGGTCGCAACACCGCCCAGGGCCACGCGGGCTTCGCCGATCAATCCGCCATCGAGCGCCACCGACGCCGCCACCGAGACGAGCGCGAACTCATAACTGGCCCGCTCGCGCACCTTGAGGTACACCGACCTGCCGCCCCCCGGCAGCGCCGGCATCGATACCGCGATGATCAGGTCCCCATGATCGATCGACGTCTCGAGGTGCGGGTTCGAGCCGGGCTCACGGTAGAAGGTGTCAAGCAACATGGTCCGCTCCCCCGCCGGGCCCCTGTACGTGCACCTCCGCGCCGGCGACGAGGGCAACCGCCAGGTCCGAGGCGTGCGTCGCGACGCACCAGTCGCTGCCGCCCAGGACCGCGTGCCGGCGGTTCTCACCCTCCAGGGCGGCGCGCCGCAGGCGCCCTGATCGCAGCCCTTCTTCGTGCCCGTCAGGTCGAGCCGCTCGCGCAGCACGTCGAGCAGGCTCTCGCACGGATCGATCTCCAGGGTGTACTCGCGGTCATTGACCGTCAGATGGACTGCTCGGACGATCCCGGTGAGTTGGCGGTCGGTGATGTCCATGCGCTCGACCATCGCGCTCAACTGGATGATTGAGCATCACATCATCTATACGATTTCCGGCCACGACCACCGGCTGGCGCGGCCCGCTGCGCTACGCCCGGCACCGGGAAGATGACGTCGTCTGAACGGACAGGATCGTCCTTCGCCGCTCGGCGTCGTGCGATGATCTAGCCGTGGGGCCTGCTGAGGGATCGGGTGTCCCGGCCAGGCGGGACACGCGCCCTGGTGCGGTAGGGATCGTTTCCCGCCCAAGGCTGTCCGAGCGGCTGGGTGCCGCGCAACGCGTGACCGTGGTGTCGGCGCCGCCCGGGAGCGGCAAGACAGTCCTGTTGCGGTCGTGGATTACTGAGGCAGGTTTGGCGGAGAGCGTCGCGTGGGTGTCGGTGGGCGGCGACGAGCGCGATCCGCAGCGGTTCTGGCTGTCGGTGCTCGGCGCGCTGCGCCAGACGACAGCGGGGTCGGCGCTGGTGCGGGAGCTGACGGCGGCGCCTGACTTGGACGGGTGGGCCATCGCTGAGCGGCTGCTGAAGGACCTGGTGCCGCTGGAGGACTGGCTCTGGCTGGTGATCGACGACATGCACGAACTGGGCTCGGGCGAGGCGCGGCACCAACTGGAACTGCTGGTAATGCGCGCACCAGAAGAGCTGCGGTTCGTGCTGGCTACCCGGCACGACCTGCGGCTGGGCCTGCACCGGCTGCGGCTGGAAGGGGAGCTGACCGAGATCCGCGGGCCCGATCTGCGGTTCACCGTCGATGAGGCGCGGAAACTGGTGAGCGCGGCCGGGGTGGAGTTGACCGAACCCACGCTGGCGTTGCTGCATGAGCGGACCGAGGGGTGGGCGGCCGGGTTGCGGCTGGCGGCGCTGTCGCTGGCCGGGCACCCCGACCCGGGACCGTTCGCAGAAGAGTTCTCCGGTAGCGAGCGGACGGTGGCGGAGTACCTGCTCGCCGAGGTGCTGGACCGGCAGAGCGACGCGGTCAGGCGGCTCTTGCTGCGGACCTCGATCCTGGAGCGGGTCAGCGGCCCGCTGGCCGATGCCCTGACGGAAGGTTCGGGCGGCGAGCGGACCTTGCAGGAGCTGGAGGAGACGAACGCGTTCGTTGTGGCTCTGGACGCGGCGCGATCCTGGTTCCGCTACCACCACCTGTTCGCCGATGTGTTGCAGCTAGAGCTGCGGCGCACCGCCCCGGGTGAGGTCACCGCGCTGCACCGAGCGGCCACCAGCTGGTTTGCCGGGCACGGGCACCCGGTCGAGGCGGTCCGCCACGCCCAGGTCGCACAGGACTGGAGTCTGGCCTCACGCCTGCTCGCCGACCACTGGCCAGGCCTGCAGCTGGGCGGGCAGGCCGCGACCGTGCACGAGCTCCTCGCCGGGTTCCCCGCCGAGGCCGCCGCGACATGTGCCGAGCTCGCCGTGCTCGTCGCGGCGGACGAGCTGGCTCAGGGGTCGCTCGAGGCGGCGGAGCGGTATCTGGGGCTGGCGGCGCGAGGGGCGGCGCGGGCGCCGGCGGGCCGGCATGAGCAGCTGCAGGTTCTGTTCGAGGTGGTCCGGCTGTTGCTGGCTAGGCAGCGCGGCAATCCGCCGGGGGTGGCGGAAGAGGCGCGGCGGCTGCAGGCGATAGCCGAGGCGCCAGACGCGGCGCTGCCTGGCTTGGGTGAGGAGCTGCGTGGGTTGGCGCTCGTCAGCCTCGGCATCACCGAGGTGTGGGCGGCCCAGTTCGAGGTGGCGGAGCGGCATCTGGAGCAGGGCGTCGCGCTGGCGCGGCGGATTGGGCGGCCGTTTCTTGAGTTCAGCGGCCTGGCGCACCAGGCGGTGATCGAGACCTACCGGTCGTTTGGGCGGGCGGCTGAGCGCAGCAGAGAGGCGATCGAGCTTGCCCGGAGGCACGGCTGGACCGATGAGCCGACTGCCGGCACCGCGTACGTGATGCTTGGCGCCGCGCTGGCCTGGCAGGGCCGGGTCGAGGAGGCAGAGCCTTGGGTGCAGCGTGCCGAGCGCACCGTTAGAGCGGAAACCGAGCTCGCGGCCGGGGCAGGGGTCCACCATGTCCGCGGTGTGCTGGAGCTGGTGCGTGGCCGTTACCAGGATGCGCTGGCCGCTTTCCGGGCCGCCGAGCGGCTGGCCGGGAATCTCGCAGCGCCGCACCTGCTCGTCCCGCCCACAAGGGGATTGCTGCTGCACCTCCTGGTGCGTGTCGGCGAGATAGAGCGCGCCGAGCAGGCCCTCGCCGAACTCGGCGAACCAGACCGCGAACGCGGGGAGACGCGGACCGCCCTGGCGGCACTGCGGCTCGCCCAACACGACCCGAACGCGGCGACCGCCGCGCTCGCACCGGTCCTAGACGGCTCGGCTCCCCTGATCCGGCCGACCTGGCTCGTTGGGGCCTTCTTGCTGGAGGCGATCGCCCAGGACGCGCTCGGCGAGCCAGCCGCCGCCGAGCGGGCCTTGGAGTGCGCGCTCGATCTGGCTGAGCCCGAGGGCCTGCAGCTGTTCTTCTTGCTCCAGCCCGCGCCGGGCCTGCTGGAGCGCCACGCCCGGCACAGCACCGCACACCCCTCCCTGATCGCTGAGATCCTCGACCTGCTGGCTTGGAGAAGGTCCGCGCCGCCGCCCACCGGACGGCAGCCGCCGCTCATGCCGCTCAGCGAAAGCGAGATGCGGGTCCTGCGCTACCTGCCGACCAACTTGTCGGCACCGGAAATCGCGAATGAACTGCATGTCTCGCGGAACACAGTCAGAACCCACATGAGCCATCTCTATGCCAAGCTCGGCACGCACCGGCGAACCGAGGCCGTCGAGCGCGCCCGCGCCCTAGGCTTGCTGGCTCCCCTCGCACGCCGATGCTGACTCAGGCCTACCCCACGCTCGCACAGCTAAAGGCCAGCGGGTCCGGCCGGCGCCCGGGCACAGCGGCCTGAGCCGAACCGGGCCCGGCATGATCGACCTCGCGGAATCCGGCGAAATGGAGGTGCAGCCACCCGTCCGCGGATCTGCGCGGAGCTGAACCGAAAGCCGGAACACTACCGGCCCTCCCCGCCAAGCGCCAGAACTGGCCGATATGACACCCGCCTGGCAGCGCCGCCTTTGACAATCATCTAGCGCGTAATCGGCGTCCGCGTTGGGAGCGCGTGGGGCCGTACTCCGCTGCACTGACGTCCTGTCGCTGGGAGCTTGGCTCAGCTGGCCGGGGCAGATCAGCCAGCCTGCGATGATGACGACCGGTTTCGCGGCGGCCAGCGTCGTCATGCCGCCAGGACTGTAGGTGAGGATACGGTTACCTGAAGCGGTGCGAGGCCGCAGGATATGGCCCACGCGGCTGGGGGCGGCCTGCGGGCCCGCCCTGGGCTCACATCTCGTCTCGTTCACCCCGTCCGCAGCCGTTCACCGGCGGCTACGCGCAACAAATCCGAGCAAGTCCGGACGGCGGCGAACCTCGGTGAACGCCGGTCAGAATTGTTGGAAAGCGTGTTGGGGGCAACCCCTCGCGAGCATGGCGCTGGGTCAGTGCACCGGGAGCCGGACGGTGAACACCGCGCCGCCTTCTGGGTCGTTGGCGGCGTCGATCCGCCCGCCGTGCAGGCGTGCGTTCTCCTGGGCGATGGCCAGCCCCAGGCCGCTGCCCTCCGAGCGCGCCCGGGCACTGTCGGCCTTGTAGAACCGGTCGAACACGTGCCCGATGGCACCGGCGGGAAGGCCGGGGCCGTGGTCACGGACCTCCAGCACCAGTTCACTTCCGCTTGCCCGGCCGGCCTGGATGCTGGCCCGGACCGTAGCCGGCGGGGCGCCGTGCCGCAGCGCGTTGCCGACGAGGTTGGCGACGATGACGTCAAAACGGCGGCGGTCCAGCCGCACCGCCAGCCCAGCAGGCACGTGCTGGCAAACACCCGCCCAGTTCCGGGTCCGCAGGCACTCCGCCACAGCAGCTGCGACGTCGGTGTCGTCGGCCGTCAGCTGAGCCGAGCCGGCGTCGAAGCGGGAGATCTCGATCAAGTCGCCCACCAGGCGGTTGAGGTGGCGTATCTCCCGGCTGACCAGGCGCGCCGCCGCGGTGGCGTCCACCGATGTGGCCGTGCCGTCGCCGAGGATGTCGGCCACCGCGGTCATCGCCGTCAGCGGTGTCCGCAGCTCGTGTGACACGTCACCGGCGAACCGGCGGGCCCGGGCCTCCATCTGTTCCAGCTCGCCGACCTTGTCCTGCAAAGCAGAGGCCATGGTGTTGAACGTCGTGACCAGCTGGGCCAGCTCGTCCCGGCCGGCCGGCTCGACGCGGACCGACAGGTCGCCACCTGACATCTTCTGCGCCGCCTCGGCCAGCCGCCGCACCGGCCCCAGCACCCGGCGGGACGCGGCGAACGCCAGGCCAGTGATCGTCGCCAGCAGCAGCCCGGCCGCGGTCAGGACGAAGGCGATGGCGGTGGCCCGTGCCGGGGCATTAGGCCCAGCCGGGGGCCGCAGGCCAAGCCCCGGCACATACGAATTGAGCAGGTGGCTGATCAGGGCGGGCCGGACCAGGTTGCCCAGCGACGGGTAGAACGGGACGATCAGGTTGGTCACCCACGCCGACGCCAGCGCCGCCAGCAGCGCCACCACGATGAACGCGGCGATCAGGCGGGCACGCACCAGAGGCTCCTCCCGTGTTGCTTGCTACACCGGCCCGAACCGGTAGCCGAACCCGCGTACGGTCTGGATGTAGCGCGGTTCGGATGTGTCGGTTTCGATTTTCGCCCGCAGCCGCTGCACGCAGGCATCGACCAGCCGGGAATCACCTAGGTAGTCGTGTTCCCATACCAGGTCGAGCAGCTGCTGCCGGGAGAATACCTGCCGTGGTGACCCGGACAGGACCAGCAGTAGCCGCAGCTCGGTCGGGGTCAGTGAGATCTCCCGGTCACGCAGGGCCACCGTCAGCGAGCTGCGGTCGATTACCAGTTCACCGTGGGTCTCCGCTGGCGAGCCGGCCCGGGCCTGCCGGCGCAGCACCGCGCGGATCCGGGCGTCGAGCACCCGCGGCTCCACTGGCTTGACCACGTAGTCGTCGGCCCCGGCTTCCAGGCCGCCCACGATGTCGAAGTCGTCGCCGCGGGCGGTGAGCATGATGACCGGGACGTCGCTGCCGCGGCGCAGCCGCCGGCAGACCTCGAAGCCGTCCAGGCCTGGCAGCATCACATCCAGCACCACGACGTCTGCCGCGTCCTGGCCGGTGCCGTCCAGCGCCGCCTCACCGGTTTCGGCGGGGCGCACCTGGTAGCCGAGGCGGCGCAAGGCCAGCTCCAGGCCCTGCCGGGCACCCGGATCGTCCTCGACTAGCAGCACCGTTGTCATCGCCCGCCATTATGTCGGTTGCCGCTGCTCACAGGGGTACTCCAGGCTGCCCGCCTGCCGCACGGGCTGTTACATTCATCTCCCTGACGGTGCGGCAGCAATGTCACGAGGCTGTGCGCTGGCTGTCACAACCGTGTCACAGGGGCACCGCCTGAACCTGGAAGCGCATCGCTGACCAGCAGGTCGAGGAGTTCGGGGTAGGGCAGCCCGGCGGCAGCGAACATTCTGGGCACTTGCGAGTGCTCGGTGAAGCCGGGCTTGGTGTTGACCTCGTTGAGCCGCGGGCCGTCCGTGGTGAGGAAGAAGTCGATCCGCGCGACCCCGGCGCAGCCGAGCGCGTTGAACATGGCGACGGCGGCGTTTTCGAGCGCGCTGCGGTCAGCGTCGCTGAGGGCGGCGGGGGACCCGCAGGTCGGCCTGGCCGCCGTATTTGTCCTGATAGCCGAAGATCCCCCCGCCCGCGATCTCCAGGGGCGGCGCGATCATGCGGGTGCCGTCGGGGCGGCCCAGGACGGCCAGGTCGATTTCGCGGCCGGTGATGACGTCTTCGGCCAGCACCCGGTCATCCAGCGCGAACGCGGCCGCAAGGGCTTCGGGCAGCCCGGCTGGTTCCCCGACGAGGGCGACACCCCGGCTGGATCCAGCGGCGACGGGCTTGACCACGACCGGGCGGGTCCAGCGGTAGCCGGCCCCTGTGGCGGCCGTCAGCAGGACCGCCGGGGCGGTCGCGATCCCGCAGTCGGCGGCGATGAGCTTGGTGACGTGCTTGTCCATTCCCAGCGCGCCTGCCCGCAGGCCGGAGCCGACACAGGTGACACCCGCGAGGTCGCACAGTGCGGCGAGGGTGCCGTCCTCACCGTGCGGGCCGTGCACGACCGGGACGACAGCATCGCAGCTGCTCAGGATGCGTACGGCAGTGGCGAAAGGCCGCAATCGGCCGCCGTCGTCGTGCCAGGTGCCGTCAGCGGCGATCGTCAGCCGGACGACGTCGTAGCCGGTCTCCGCTAGCGCGGCGGCGACGGCTGCGGCGGAGGCGAGGGAGACTTCGTGCTCACAGTTCCGCCCTCCGCCGATGACGGCGACCCGCGCCTTCACTGGGCACTCCCGCCGCAGGCGCCGGTGATCTGGCGGCGCACCCGGGCGCCGATGCCGGTGACGATCTCGTGCTCGATTGTTCCGGCCCAGGCGGCCCAGTCCGCGACCGTGGGCTCCCCGGAAGAGCCCGGCCCGAAGACGGTAGCTATCTCCCCGGGGTGTATCTGCTGGCTGCGCAGGTCGATGACGGTCTGGTCCATGGAGATCAGCCCGGCGACGGGGCGCCGGTGGCCGCGCACCATGACTTCGGCGTGGCCGGAGGCGGCGCGGGGCAGGCCGTCGGCATAGCCCACCGGCAGCAGGCCTAGGGTCGTATCCGCCGGCGCGGCCCAGCAGTGCCCGTACCCGACGGGGCTGCCTGCCGGCACCCGGCGCACCGCCACGACCGGTGCGGTGAGCGTCAGCGCCGGGTGCAGGCGATTCGTCCGGGAGGGGTCGATGCCTGCCAGGCCGGCTCCGATGCGGCACAGGGTGTGGTGGGTGCGCGGATCTGTGAGCGCCGCCGCGGTTGCCGCCAGGTGGCGTATTGCAGGGCGCAGCCCGGCTGCGCGGGCCGTCTCCAGACCCCAGGCGAAGCGGGCGCGGCCGGTCTCGTTGCACGGGTCGGCTGGGTTGTCGGCGCAGCCCAGATGCCCCATCAGGCCAACCACATGGAGCACGCCGCGCTGCTGGCCGCCGCACGCGGCCCGGCACAGCCCAGGCCACTGGGCGGGCTCGCATCCGTCACGGGCCATCCCCACATCCAGGTGCAAGTGCAGCCGGGCGCGGCGCCCGCTTGCCCTGGCGGCGTCCATGACCGCGCTGAGGTGCCACAGGCTGGGCACGGCCACGTCGATGCCCGCCGTGAGCGCTAGCCCGAAGTCGGCATCCACCGGGTTGAGCCAGCTCAGGACGGGCGCAGCCAGCCCGGCCTCCCGCAAGGCCAGGCCTTCGGCGATGCTCGTCACCCCCAGCCACCTCGCCCCGTTCGCCAGCGCCGTGCGGGCCGCTTCGGCGCTGCCGTGCCCGAAACCGTCCGCCTTGACCACGGCCATCACCTCAGCGCTGGTGCGAGAGGCGAAGAAGCGGGTATTCTCCGCGACTGCGTGCAGGTCGACGGTGAGCACTGCGCCCTGCGCGCAATCGCTCCGGGCTGCGGCCACCGGTGCCGTAGCCACGCTCATCGGGCGACCTTGCCGGCGGCGACCGGACCATACAGCGCGGCCGGAGCGCCGGTCGCCAGCGCCCAGTACCGGTCGCCGTAGCTCCAGTGCCACCACTCGGTCGGGTAGTTCACCAGGCCTGCGCCCCGCAGGACCCGTGCGAGCAGTTCGCGGTTCGCCTGCGCCTGCCTGCTCACCTGGGGGGCGTCGAAATAGCAGGCGCCCTCGCTCTGTTCGGGTGTCGCATCGACCGGCGTGCCGAGATCAAGTTCGCGCCCTGCGCTGTCGGCCAGGGTGAGTCAGCCGCAGCGCCCGCTACATGCGGCGCCACCGCCAGCGGCGCGACGAACCGGCTGATGAGCCGTTCGAGGTCGGCTGCCCCGGCCGCCGGGTGAGATACGCGGAGCTGGGCTGCGTACGAGCTGATGATCGCGCGCTGCGCCGCCGCTGTCCGGTAGCCATCGACGACCCGCAGCCCCACGCCGCGCGGCAGGGCGTCGCGCGCCAGCGCCAGCCGCCGCGCCACCGACACCCGCACCAGCGCGCGGCAGGGACCGAACGACTCGCCCAGCGCGGTCAGAGGCTCCCCGCAATTACGGACCGGAACCGCCGAAACTCGCGGATCCGACAGCAGCACTGGCGGCTCTGGGGGAACGCTTTCCTGCTGGGCTCCGCCGCACGACGGCAGGCCTCCAACCAGTTGCCGCAAGGCTGACTTTCCGGTCCCGTCGGGGGAAGCCAGCCCGGGGGCAGGCCGGGCATTCGTGCTACGCATGCCCGCGACGATGCGGCACCGATGTAGTGGCAGCGTCGTAGGGCTGTCACAGCCACGTCACAACTGCCGGGTGCCCTCGGGGTCTGGCCAGGACACGGAACGCAGGGCTGCACTGCCGACCGAGAGACGATCCAGATGTACCGGGTGTACATCAAGGCGTCCCCCGAGGCCATCTGGGATGCGATCACCATGCCCGAGTGGACCGTGTAATACGGCTACGCCAAGAGGTGGAACACGAGCTGCGGCCCGGTCGTGCCTTCCGGGCCCATGCGAACGAGGGCATGAAGGCGGCGGGCTGCCCCGACGTCATAAGCGACGGCGAGGTGATCGAGGCCGACCCGCCCCGCAAGCTGGTCCAGACCTGGCGCATGACGATGACACCTGAGATGGCCGCCGAAGAGGTCACCCGGCTCACCTATGACATCGAGCCGGTGCGGGGCGGGGTCACCAAGCTGACCGTCACCCATGACGTGAGCGGGGCGCCCATGTGGGCCGCTGTGCTGCGGGGTGAGAGCGAGTCCAGCGGGGCCGGCGGCGGCTGGAGCGAGATCCTCAGCGGGCTGAAGACCTTGCTCGAGACGGGCCAGCAGCTCCCGTTCCAGAGCGGGCCGGCATAGACGGTTCGCGCGACGGGCTGGCACGCCATTTCAGGTGGCCTCCCGCACTGCGCCGATAGCCGCCGCCGGGCTTGGCCCACTCGCCGTGGACGGCCCCCGCCCCACTTCGAGCAAGCGGCCTGACGGTAGCCCAGATCCGATAGCCGTCATTCCCGGGACCGCTGGTCCAGCTGCCCTGGTCTGCTGGGCGGGCGCGAGCCGCGCAGCGCTCATCCCCGCGCCGTGTCATCCGCTCACGGATTTCTGTGACGCGGTTGTGACAACCAGCGGACCGTCCCAGGACGTCAGGACCACATCGTCGGGGCATGCGCGACACGAACCCGTACCACATCCGGCCCGGCGGCAGCGGGCCGCCGCAACTGGGTGGCTCTTCCGGCCCGCGGCACGACGCCCGCCAGCGGCGCGGGGGCGGTGGCTGGCTGCGGGCGCTGGCGTTGCTGGCGGTAGCCGCCGTGGCGGGCTGGTTCGCCCTGGTGAGGGTGATGGAGCCACGGGTGGCGCCATCACCGCCGCCAGTGCTGCCGCCAAGCCCGAGCCCGATAGGCTCGATCGCCTGGCCGATGGCGGGGGTCTCGGCGGCCGGGGTGTCGGCGGCCGGGTTCGCGCCCCGGCTGCTGGCGGGGCCGGGGGCATACCGGCCGGTGCCAGTGGCCAGCGTGGCCAAGCTAATGACCGCCTATGTCATCGTGCATGATCACTCGCTGGGCGCGGGCGCGGCGGGGCCGCAGATCGTGGTGCGGCCGGATGAGGCGGCCGCGTACCCGGCGCAGGCCCGGAACGGTGATTCCCTGGTCCCGGTGATCGCCGGGGAGCGGATCAGCGAGCGGCAGGCCCTGGTGGCGCTGCTGCTGCCTTCGGCTGACAACATGGCATGGATCCTGGCGCGCTGGGACGCCGGCAGCCAGCAGGCGTTCGTGGCGAGGATGAACGCCGCCGCGCGGCGGCTCGGAATGACCGGCACCCGCTACACCGACCCGTCCGGGCTGGCGGCGTCCACGGTGAGCACCGCGGCCGACCAGGTGCTGCTGGGCAGGGCGGTGATGGCCCAGCCGGTGCTGGCGGGAATCGTGGCCACGCGCATGGCGGTGGTACCGGTGGCCGGCCAAGTGCGGAACCTCAACCGGCTGCTGGGCTCCGACCAGATCGTGGGGCTGAAGACGGGCACCACCTCGGCCGCGGGTGGCTGCGTGCTGCTGGCGGCCTGGCACCGGGTGAGCGGGCGCCGGACGCTGATCATCGCCCTGGTGTTCGGCCAGCCCGGCACGCTATCCGCCTCCCTGGCGAACGCACTGGCAGCCGGCCAGCAACTGATCCTGGCCGTCGATCACGCCCTCGACCATCCGGCGCGAGCCAGGGGGTGAGCGAGTGTCACCGTTGCTACGGATAACGTTATCCGTTATACTCGGCTGAGTGATCGTATCGTTCCGGGACAAGGGCACCGAAGACCTCTTCGATTGGCGCGACACCAAGCAGGCCCGGAAGACCTGCCCGTCAGACCTGGTACGAGTGGCCAGGAGAAAGCTGGACCAGCTCAACCAGGCCGTGGCCTTAGGCGACCTGCCGGCGCCGCCAAGCAATCACCTAGAGAAGCTCAAAGGCGAGCGGAGGGACAGTACTCGATCCGAGTCAACGATCAGTGGCGGGTGTGCTTCCGATGGACCGAATCGGGCGCCGAAGACGTCGAGATCGCGGACTATCACTGATGGAGATGACAGAAATGGCACAGGTGAGGATCCCGTCTGACCGGGCGCCCACACCACCCGGCGAGATGCTGCTGGAAGAAGTCATCAAGCCGCTGGGAATGACCCAAGCTGGACTGGCGGACCGGATCGGGGTTTCCTACGTACGGCTGAACGAGATCATAAACGGCAGGCGCGGCATCACTCCCTCGACGGCCCCGCGGCTGGCCAAGGCGCTCGGCTCCAGCCCGCAGTTCTGGCTCAATGGCCAACTCGCGCTTGACCTGTACCGGGCATCCCACGACGAGGAAGAAATACGGCAACTGGAACGCATCGAGCCCGTCTCCGGGTGATCAGCGCTCCACGGGCGCCCTGCGCTCCGGCCGCTGGGTTCAGTTCCGGGCTCATTCGTCCCCGTCCATGGCAGTTCACCACAGGCCACGCGGAACCTATCAGCGCTGGCCATGAACGGCGGCGGACATTGATGAACGCTGGCCAGCAATGTTGGAAAGCGTGTTGGGGGCAACTCTCGCTAGTTCGAATCTCGCATCCTCCGCCGCGCTAGCCTGCGACGATGCGAACATGGTGCGGGAGCCAAATACCCGCCAGGGGTACCTGCGTGGTGCGGCAGTCCGGGCGCCGCGGACTGGTACAGAGTCGCATCGTATGCGAGTGCCGGGGGTTGCCTGTGCGGGGCGCTTGGGCTGGGCCGCCATTGCTGGCTGGGCGCTCGGCGATTCATGGCGGCGGCGGCCCCGGCCGTTTCTGAAGGTGGCCGGATTGCCAGCCCCATGCATGTGATCGCCTGCGCGTGACCGGCCCACATGCCGGGCGGCAGCCTCGGCGACCAGGTCACCGGTGCCGTTCTGCTAGGACGCGAGCGGGTGCGTGCCCCAGTCGGGGTGCTCATCAAAGATCGGGGCATTCGTGACTTGCTGAAGGTGGCTCCCGTCTGCTCTGGCGGTGTAGATGCCCTCCTGCCCAGTGCCCGGGCTGGTTCGGGTGAACAGCGCGAAGACGATCTTCGTGCCGCCGGGTGACCAGCCGGGGCCAAACGCGCGCGAAAGGCTGCTGGTTGCCAGCGTGATCTTCGCCAGGCCGGTGCCGTCCGGGTGGACGACATACAGCGAGCCCTTGGTGTCGAACAGGATCGAGCGGCCGTTGGGCGACCAGCTCCCGTCGGCTTCGGAGCCCGGGCCC
>Ga0070707_100004159_pt1 | contig 13567 bp, 10 predicted proteins | sample KBSK5502metaG_FD_65468 | JGI IMG/M metagenome (GOLD analysis project Ga0070707, IMG submission 65468) | Corn, switchgrass and miscanthus rhizosphere microbial communities from Kellogg Biological Station, Michigan, USA - KBS K5-50-2 metaG | ecosystem: Host-associated > Plants > Roots >... | reverse complement strand
CGGCGATCAGCTCCTCCACCAACGGCTCGGCCTCCGCACCGAAGAACCTGCCGAGGTCGTCCTGCGTCAGCGGGAGCTCGCGTGCCGAGCAGCGCAGATGCGGCTTCATCACGTACGGGTTGGTGGGGTCGATCACGGCGTCCTCGGCCTGCCGTTCGAACACCTCCTCGTGATGCTGCACGAGGTATTGATCGAGCGGGTCGTCCTGCGCGACCAGGATGGCGAGCGACTCGGCCTCGCGACGTCCGGCCCGCCCCGCTTGCTGCCACATCGACGCACGGGTCCCGGGATAGCCGGTCAAGACTGCGGCGTCGAGCGAGCCGATGTCGATCCCGAGCTCGAGCGCGTTCGTGGAGGCGACCGCGAGCAGCTCCCCGTCCGCGAGCTGCCGTTCGATCGCGCGACGGTCCTCGGCGAGGTAGCCGGCCCGGTAGCTCTTGACCCGCGTGCGCATCTGGGCATCGGAGAGCCCACGTCGGGTGAACTCGGCGAGCAGTTCGGCGGCCCGCCGGCTCCGGGTGAATCCGATCGTGCGCGCGCCACGGTCGACGAGCCCGGCCATCACCCATGACGCTTCGGTCAGCGCGCTCCGCCGCGCCCCGGTCTCGTCATCGATCACCGGCGGGTTCCAGAGCGCGAACAGCTTCCGGCCGCGCGGCGAGGCGTCGCGTTGGATGACCTCGACGTCCAGCCCGGTGAGGCGAGCAGCCAGCTCCCCCGGGTTCCCGACGGTGGCGGTGGCCAGGCACCACCGCGGGTCGCCGCCGTGCGCCGCGATCAGCCGGCGCAGCCGGCGCAGGACCATCGCGACCTGCGAGCCGAAGACCCCGCGCAGCACGTGCGCCTCGTCGATCACCACGAGCGATAGTCGGAAGAAGAAGTCGGCCCACCGGGCGTGATCGGGGAGCAGCGAGGCGTGGAGCATGTCGGGGTTGCTCAGCACGAGGTTCGCGCTCGTCCGGATCAGCGGGCGTTCCCCCCGCGGGGTGTCCCCGTCGTAGACCGCGGCCTTGAGCTGCGGGAGCTTGAGCGACCGGACGGACCGGAGCTGGTCGCGCGCGAGGGCCTTCGTCGGGAACAGGAACAGCGCGGTGGCCTTCGGGACCGTGAGCGCGGCCCGCGCGAACGCCACCTGGTAGACGAGCGACTTCCCGCTGGCGGTCCCGGTCGCGAGCATCAGGTCTCGGCCGGCCGCGAGCGCCTCCAACCCCTCGGCCTGGTGCGGATAGAGGCCGTCGATCCCCAGCAACCCGAGCCGCCCGACGAGCACCTCGGGCATGTCGACGGGGAACGGCCGCACGATCGACGCCCGTGCCGGGAGGTCCTGCACGTGCACGAGCGACCCGTCGGTCTCGGGACCGGCGGTCAGATGGTCGAGGAACGCCTGTGGGTCCACCGGCTCAGGCTACGGGGGTGCGACGACCTCACCCGTGGGCCATCTGGGCGTACGGCGTGCGGAGACCATCGCGAAGGAGCGAGCGCGCCTCGCGCCGCTTCAACGAGAGGATCCAGACGGCGGCGACCAGGTAGACGGCGGAGGCGACCAGCAGCACTTCCTCGTGCAGGTGCTCCCCTCCGACCAGCGATGCCACGAACTGCCCCCAGAACAGCGCGAAGATCCAGCCGGCCTCCGCGAGGGACATCCGGAGGTTGACGAGCATCGCCACCGCGAACAGCGACTGCGACGCGGTGAGCAGCAGCTCCTCGGCTTGCGTCCCGGCGATCGGCAGCCCGTGCCGGCTGGCCGAGGAGATCGCGAACACGATCGGGAGCGAGCCGACCAGCAACGTCCACTGGTTCACCTTCGAGCTGACGAGGGCTCCGAGCGCGAGGCCCGTCCGGAGGCGCCAGGCGAACAGACCGGCCACGATGAACTCCGGTGCCTCCGAGGCGAGCGGCGCGAGCCATTGGACCAGGAAGAACTCGGAGATCCCGTAGTCGTGGCCGGTCTCCACCAGGGAGTGCGCGAAGGGCTCCGCGCTGAGGACGATCACGACCGCCGCCCAGATGGCCATGGCGATGATGCTTGCCCGCCGCGCGGCGACGCCGAAGGACGCGAGCCATAGGGCCGGGCCGACCAGATGGGGGTCCTGCACGGGCGCTTTCGTCAGGCGGATCGAGTAGAGGACGAAGAGGGTCAGCAGGACGGCGCTGTCGATCAGCGTGATGCTCGACTTCAGCGGCAGCGTCAGCGAGTAGAGCGTCGCCACGGCGAGGAACGCGAGCTCAACGGCATGGGTGCGGTCGAGCGCCACCCCCGACCAACGCGGCGGGCGTGCCGGCGCTCCCTCCGGGAGCGCCCGGCGCGCCCGCCTCGTCCGGTACCACGCGATGAACACCACGCTCGTCCAGCCGAGACCGATCAAGAGCCGGTTGGCGCCGGTCATGTTCGCGAGCGCGAGCGAACAGGGCGACGCGGCGCCCGGCTCGGTGGCCGGGCACGCCGCGCCGAACTGCTGGACCGACGCGCCGCCCTGCCACGCGAAGACGAAGTCGACCGCGTACTCGGGGAGCACCGCGATCAGCGCCAACACCGCGATCGCGAGGCCGGCAGAGATGTCCAGCTGGGCCACCTCCGCCGCCCACGACAGGAGGAACGCCGCCCCCACGATCGCGAGACCGAAGAGCAGCGCCTCGATCGGGTGCGACAGGTGCGGGGTCGCGAACCGGAGCCAAAGCGCCGGGACGGCCGACAGCAGGGCGACGCTCACCGCGAGCAGAGGGAGACCGGGTCGCTGCGTCGCCTCCGCGCGGCTCATCGGTTGCGAGACCCTAGCACCCCTGCGAGCATGGCCCGCCACATGGATTGGGTCTTCCTGGTCGCTTCGCTCCTGATCATCCTCGTTGCGGCGGAGCTCTTCACGAACGGCATCGAATGGGTCGGCGAGGGGTTCGGCCTGTCCGAAGGAGCCGTCGGTTCGGTCCTCGCCGCGATCGGGACCGCCCTACCCGAGACACTGCTGCCGATCGTCGCGATCGTGTCGGGACACGAGGCCGGCGATGAGATCGGGGTCGGCGCGATCCTGGGTGCGCCGTTCATGCTGACCACGCTCGCCATGGTCGTGATCGGGGTCGCGGTCCTCTTCTACGGTCGCGGCGGGCGTCGGAGCCTCGATCTGGACATCGACCGGCGCGTGATCCAACAGGATCTGGGCTACTTCCTGGTGATGTATGCCCTGGCGATGATCGCCGGGCTGCTGCACGTACGCACGATCGACGTCTGCCTCGCGATCGTGCTGGTCGTGGGGTACGGTTATTACGTAAGGCGGCATTTCCAGGCGCCGCAACCGGAGAACGAGGGGGACGGGAGCGACATCCGGCCGCTCCGTCTGTGGGTGGTGCTCCGGATGGGGCTCCGGAGGCTCCCCGAGTGGACCGTCGAGCGCTCGACCGCCGCGCCCTTCGTCCAGGTCGCGATCGGTCTGATCCTCATGGTCGGCGGAGCCAAGCTCTTCGTGGATGCGGTGGGCAACCTCGGGAAGGCTGCCGGCCTGCCGCCGCTCGCGTTCTCGCTGCTGGTCGCCCCGCTCGCGACGGAGCTCCCCGAGAAGTTCAACAGCGTCCTGTGGGTCCGCCGGAACAAGGACACCTTGGCGATGGGCAACATGACCGGCGCCATGGTGTTCCAGTCGTCGTTCCCGGTGACGGTCGGGCTCCTGCTGACGCCGTGGGAGCTCGCCCACGAGGCGTTGGTCGCCGCGTGTGTCGCGCTCCTCGCGGGCTCCGTCCTGTACCTGACGCTTCGGATCCGCGGACGTCTGTCCGCTAGGCTCCTACTGCTGCAGGGGGTGTTCTACGTCGGCTACGTCTCGTACGTCGTGACGAAGCTCTGAGCCGGACTATCGCGGCTGGTTCGCGGTCGGACTCGGCGGCACGTTCTTCTGGGAAACGATGCCGTCGGGGGTGACGTCCCGGAAGATCGCCGAGACCGCCGCCGTATTGAGCGCGACGGCCGAGAGGCCTCCGATCGACGCCGAAGACCCCGGCAGAACGATGTTCTGCACGTTCTTGATCGGCTGCGCCGTCACGGTGTAGGCGAGCTGCAGCACTTGGTCCACGGTGAGGGTCGTGCTCATGTTCGACAGCCCCGCCCCGATCCACGTGAGAAGCGCGCTGGGGTCCTTGTCGTACTCCTTCTGGAACTGGGCGAGTGCCGCCAGGATCAGCCGACCACCGTCCTCCTGCCTGCCGAAGTCGCCTGACAGCAAGCTGTGGCGGTCTCGAGCCATCGCCAGGGCTTGCTGTCCGTTCAGCCGCTGGGCTCCGGCATGGAGATCAACGCCCGAGTAGGTATCGAGCATCCGGAAGGGGACGTTCACGGCCAGGCCGCCGACCTTGTCGATCATGGCCTGGAAACCCCAGAAGGTCGTGATCGCCCAATAGTCGATATGCACCCCGAACCTCGACTCGATCGTCTGGACCATCAGATCGGGGCCGCCGGCCGCCAGCGCGCTGTTGATCTTGTTGCTGCCGTGGCCGGGGATGTCCACCCAAGAATCCCGCGGGATGCCCACCATGGTCGCGTGATGCTGATCGGGGTTCAAGAAGATCAGGTGGAGCGAATCCGAGAGGGAATGCAGCAGGTCCTCACCCGGTCGGGCGCCGCTGCCCACGGCGAGGATCACGATCGGCTTGGAGCCGGTGAGCAACGGCGTGTAGTCGGCGTGCGCCTTCCCGATCAGGATGCCGGGATTCGAAGCGGCGGCCGGGGTTTGTCCGAGCGAGCCGGCCACGGTCCCGCCGATCCACGCCGCGAGGACGAGCACGATCGCAACGAAGCGTCTGGTCACGTCGCCTCCGCGGTGGGTGAGGTCGAGCCGGATGGGGCCGGAGCCTTCGCCGGCTTCTCCGAGCGGGTGAGGTTGTACGCCTCGATCTTCCACGTGCCGCCGTCCTGCACGAAGATCGCCGTCCCCGTCACCGTGATCGCCGAGTAGGTGCCGTCGGTGCGGGTGGCGAGACCGGTGAAGGTGAGGGTCCCCGACGCGCGAATCGCGTTGCCCCTCGCGTCGGTCAGCACCCGCACCTTCACGGTGCTCTTGCCCGGTTCGACCCTCTTATAGGTGTCGCCGGCGTTCTGGCCGAGGGTGAGCGTCTTGACGTCGCCGTCGAGCTGATCCTTCGCGCCGCCGGTGAAGAGGTCCCCGATCTTGCCCGTGTCTCCCCAGGAGTCGGGATTGACGTACGCGGTGTCGAACAGGACGTCCAGCTGCTTCCTGACGTCGTTGGCAGTGGTCTTCGCCGCGTCCTGCTGCGCGTTCTTGTCGCCTTGGAGCTGCGTGGGCACGAACGTCGACCCCTTCAGCTGGAAGTCGACCTTGCCGGGTGGGACGTCGTTCGTTCCGATGCCGATAACACTGCCGCCGCGCGTCAACAGGAAGATGGCGACGAGCACAACCACGGCAGCGACGACGCCGGCGATGATGCGGTTGCGGGCGACCTTCGACCGATCTGCGGTCTTCGCGGTTCGTCCGGAGGTGGGAGGCGTGCCCTCCCGCAGTGGGGTCTTGTCTTCGGTTGCCAAAACGCGACGAGGCTACCAGGCGCCTGGCGCGTTCCTTCGCATCTGTACGTTGCGACTTCGTGAAGCCACGCGCGACGCTCCCGGCATCCGTTGCGGGGTACGATGCACGCGTCACGCAGGCGAGCCGGGAAGACTGGTCGGCATCGATACTGACTGGGTTGGTGAGGCCGGCGATGACGAACAACACGACGATCCGGGGATCAGGAGGGCGACGTCCCCTGCTCGCGCCATGGCGACGTGAGGCCCTCCGCACGACGCTCTGGGTGGTCCCGACCGGGATGGTCGCGGCTGCGGTCCTGCTTTTCGCGATCACGTACGGCCTCGACCGTGCGGTCGCGGACGGGCGCATGTCGCTGCCGGGATGGGCGATCGCCGGCGAGGCGGACGCCTCGCGCCAGGTCCTGATCGGCATCGCCGCCGCCGTGATCACCGTCGCCGGCGTGATGTTCTCGATCACGATCCTGGCGCTGCAGCTCGCGTCACAGCAGTTCGGTCCCCGCATGCTCCGGAACTTCATCCGCGACGTCGGGACGCAGGTGAGCCTGGGCGCCTTCGTGGGGACGTTCGTCTACTCGGTCCTCACGCTCGGGTCGGTCGCGCACGGATCGGCCGCGTTCGTCCCGCACCTGTCGGTCACCGTGGCGCTCGTCCTCACGCTCGGCGATCTGGGGGTCCTGATCTACTTCATCCATCACGTCGCGACGTCGATCCAGGTCACCTCCGTGATCTCGGGGATCGCGCGTGATTTCCGGTCGACGCTCCAAAGCCTCCAGGACGAGGCGGCGCGGATGCTGCCGAGCGATCGGGACCCGGACGATGAGGCGCGTCAACTGTCCGCGCGGCTCGAGGAAGCGAGCGGGCTCGTCCGGGCGCGAACCGCCGGGTTCCTCCAGAGCGTCGGGCACGAACAGCTCGTGCGGATCGCGGCGTCCTCGAGGGCGACGATCCAGCTGCTCCACCGTCCGGGCCACTTCGTCGCGGAAGGGCAACCCCTGGCGAGGGTCTGGCCTGTCGATGCCGCCCAGGTCGTCGCGGACACGCTGGATCGCTCGCATATCGTCGGGTCCAGCCGGACCCTGACGCAGGATCTCGGCTTCGCCGTGGACCAGCTGGTCGAGGTGGCGATCCGGGCGATCTCGCCGGCCGTCAATGACCCGTTCACCGCCCTGAACTGCATCGATTGGCTCGGAGACTGTCTGTGTCGGGCCGGTCGCGGACCGCTGCCGAACGGGCTGTACCGCGATCCCGAGGGTGTCGTGCGCTTGGTGGATCGGACGATCACGTTCGACGGTCTGGTGCGCAAGGCGTCGGACAAGATCCGGCAGTCGGCCCGTGGGATGCCCGCCGTGCTGATCCGGCAGTTGGAGAACCTGGCGAAGGTCGCCGTGGCGCTCGGGGACGGGCGGGAGCGAGGGATCCTCGGCCACGAGGCCGAGATGATCCTTCGCGCGTCCGAGGAGTCGGTTCCCGAGCCTGCGGATCGTCGCGACGTGCTCGTCGCGTACGAGGCCCTGGAGACCCTGCTCGGCGGCATCCTGGATCCCCCGCCCGTAGCGTCTGCTTAAGTCGCAGGTCAGCGCGTCGAGGGCTCGGGTATCCTCTGCGGGTTCCAGCGCCAGGCGCCGCACGCGCCGGCGCGGATGTGGGTCGGTTCCCAACGTAGGAGGTTCGATGGTCGGCTGGCTTGCCCAGGAGAGCGGCCCGATCCAAGCGCACTTCGGGTCCGGCGAGAACCTCGCCCTTTGGCTCATCTTCGGCGTCTCGCTCGTCGCGTTGCTCTTCGCCTGGTACCTCGTCCGTGAGGTGCTCGCGGCGCCGGACGGCACCGAGAAGATGAAGGAGATCGCCCGCGCGATCCAGGAGGGCGCGAAGGCATACCTCAACCGCCAGTACCGGACGCTCGCGGTGTTCCTCGCCGTCCTGGCGGTCGTGCTCTTCTTCGTGCTTCCGGTGCCGAAGAACGCCGAACACAGTGCGATCAGCATCCGGTTCGGGCGTTCGATCGCGTTCCTGCTCGGCGCCCTCGCGTCGATGGTCACCGGCTACGTCGGGATGTGGCTCGCCGTGCGCGCCAACGTCCGGACGGCGAACGCGGCCCGCGAGTCCGGCCTCCGTCGGGCGGTACGGATCGCGTTCCGCGCAGGCGGCGTCGCCGGGATGTTCACGGTGGGTATGGGCCTGTTCGGCGCGACGTTGATCCTCATCATCTACAAGGGTGACGCGACGAGCGTGCTGGTCGGCTTCGGGTTCGGCGGTGCGCTGCTCGCGATGTTCATGCGGGTCGGCGGCGGGATCTTCACGAAAGCGGCCGACGTGGGCGCGGACCTGGTCGGCAAGATCGAGCAGGGGATCCCCGAGGACGACCCGCGGAACGCCGCGACGATCGCGGACAACGTCGGTGACAACGTCGGGGACTGCGCCGGGATGGCGGCGGACCTGTTCGAGTCCTACGAGGTCACCCTGGTCGCCTCGTTGATCCTGGGCGCCGCGGCGTTCAGCGGCAGCGAGGTCGGGGCGATCGCGGGCGTGATGTTCCCGCTCTGGGTTCGAGCGATCGGCGTCCTGACGTCGATCGTCGGGATCCTTTCGGTCTCGCCTCGCTCCGAAGAGGAGCACGGGATGAAGGCGATCAACCGCGGGTTCTTCATCTCTGCCGCTCTTTCGGCGGTGATCGTCTTCGGCGCGTCCGAGCTGGTCACGAAGGACTGGCGACCGTGGGCCGCGGTGGTGATCGGTCTCATCCTCGCGTCGCTGATCCAGATCCTCACGCAGTACTTCACCGACGCGAAGTACAAGCCCGTGCAGGAGATCGCGGAGGCCACCGTCACGGGTCCGGCGACCACGATCCTGTCCGGGTTCTCCGTCGGGCTCGAGTCCACCGTGTGGTCGGCGCTGCTGATCGGGGCGGCCATGACGTCCGCCTTCTACCTCGGTCACACGGCGTTCGAACGGCTCTACTTCATCTCCCTGACGGGCATGGGCATGTTGACCACCGTCGGCGTCATCGTGTCCATGGACACGTTCGGCCCCATCTCGGACAACGCGCAGGGCATCGCCGAGATGTCCGGCGAGTTCCAGGGCCGGCCGGCGGAGATCCTGGGCGGGCTGGACTCGATCGGGAACTCGACGAAGGCCATCACGAAGGGCATGGCGATCGCGACCGCGGTGATCGCCGCGACGTCGCTGTTCGGCTCGTTCGAGGCCGCGCTCGAGAACGCTGGCTACACCTTCCTCGGGATCCGGGTCGATCAACCCGACGTACTCGTCGGCCTGCTCTTGGGTGGGTGCGTCGCGTTCCTGTTCTCGTCGCTCGCGATCCGGGCGGTTGGACGGGCCGCGATGCAGGTGGTCGTCGAGGTCCGGAACCAGTTCCGAGACCACCCCGGGATCATGACCTACGAGGAGAAGCCGGACTACGCCGCGGTCGTCGACATCTGCACGCGGACGTCGCTCCGCGAGCTGACGACCCCGGGGTTGTTGGCCGTCCTGGCGCCGGTGATCGCCGCGTTCTTCCTGGGAGCGGAGGCGCTCGGCGCCTTCCTGGCGGGCGCGATCCTCACCGGGCAGTTGCTCGCGGTGATGTTGTCGAACTCCGGCGGTGCCTGGGACAACGCGAAGAAGTTCATCGAGGAGGGCAACTACGGCGGCAAGGGCTCCGAGAGCCACAAGGCGGCGGTGATCGGGGACACCGTCGGCGACCCGTTCAAGGACACCGCCGGTCCGGCGCTGAACCCGTTGATCAAGGTGATGAACCTGGTGGCGCTGCTGATCGCGCCCCTCGTCGTCCAGTACGCCGATGACACGGCGATCCGTGTCGCCGTGGCGCTGGTCGGCGCCGTGGTCCTGGCCGCGATGATCTGGGTCTCGAAGAACCGGAAGTCCGAGCTCGAAGAGGATCTCCGCAAGGCGCGCACCGCCGTCTGAGGCCGGGGACGCGTTGGTTTCCCGATAGGCTCACCGCGGCATGGGGGGGTTCCGTCGCTTCCTTCGGCGTCTGACCGAGTCTGACGAGACGCGTCTGGAGTTAGAGATCCGCGAGTGGGCGGACCGGGTCCCCGGCTCGGTTCGGATCGCCGACGCGCCGTTGCGGCAACGGGTCAAGATCGCCGGCGTGATCCGGAGGCTCACCGTGTTCCCCATGAAGGACAACGAGTCGCTCGAAGCGGTGGTCTCCGACGGAACGGGCGAGGTCGTGATCCGGTTCATGGGGCGCCGCGCGATCGGCGGGCTGGGCCTCGGCGCGAAGGTGGTCGTCGAGGGGGTGCTCGGGGAGCAGCGCGGAGGCATCCAGATGATCAACCCGCGGCTCGAGTTCACCGCGTAAGCCGAGCTCCGGACGCTACGCTCCGGACATGAGCGCGCCGGACGGCACGACGGCGGTACCGGAGCGCGGGACCGAGTCGGTCGAGGCGCTGGTCGGACGCTCGGTCGTCCCGGAGCCCACGACCGCTCCCGCCTGGACCCGGGAAGCGGCCATCGCGGCGAAAGTGGCGCCCCTCCGGATCTATCTGGGGGCCGCCCCCGGGGTCGGCAAGACCTTCGCGATGCTCTCCGAGGGTCGCCGCCGGGCGGAGCGAGGGACGAAGGTCGTTGTGGCATCGGTCGAGACGTACGGCCGCCCGAAGACGATCGAGATGCTCGAGGGGCTCCCGATGGTCCCCTCCCGTCCGGTGGAGTACCGCGGCCGCCCCTTCGAGGAGATGAACGCTGCCGGCGTGTTGGACCGGCATCCCGAGGTCGCCCTCGTCGACGAGCTGGCGCATACGAACGTCCCCGGAGCGGGACGCGCGAAGCGATGGGAGGACGTGGTCGATCTCCTGCAGGCCGGCATCGAGGTCATCACGACGGTGAACGTGCAGCACATCGAGAGCCTGAACGACGTGGTGGCCGACGTGACCGGGATCCGGCAGCGCGAGACCGTTCCGGACTGGGTCGTCGACATGGCCGATCAGGTCGAGCTGGTGGACATGTCGCCCCATTCGCTGCGGCGAAGGATGCTCCACGGCAACGTCTATCCGGACCAGCGGAAGGCGGAGCTCGCGCTGCAGCGCTTCTTCACCACGGACAACCTCACCGCGCTCCGGGAGCTCGCGCTCATGCGCGTGGCGAACCAGGTGGACGAGACGCTCTTGTCACGGTGGTCGAAGGGCCGGACCCCCGAGACACGGGAACGTGTTCTGGTCTGCGTGACGCCGCGCGGTCCCAGCGAGGACCTGATCCGGCGTGGGGCCCGGGTCGCCCAGCGGGCCCGCGGCGATCTCCTGGTCGTGCACGTCCGAGAGCGCGACGACGCGGATGGCCGCGCGTGGTTGTCGACGATCGACCGGCTGGTCCGTGATCTGGGCGGCGAGCTTCAGGTCGTGGACGCGGACGACCCGGTCGACGCCGTGCTGGGGCTCGCCTACCGGCAGTACGTGACCCAGATCGTGATCGGCGAGCCGCTCCGTTCGCGTTGGCAAGAGCTCATCCGCGGATCCTTCGTGAATGACCTGATCCGCCGAGCCACGAACATAGACATCCACATCATCGCGCGTCGGGAGCCTTGAGCCCCCGGCGGATCCGGCGAGCCTCCCTCGGCCCGGCATCGAGCACCAACCGGTCCTCGGAGCCGACGAACGCGGCGGCCGCGGCCGCGGACGATAGGAGGTGCGCATCCAGGATCACGCGCGCGCTGCGCGCGAGCCCCTCGGCCCGCTCGAGCACGGCACGTTGCGTGTCCGTCAGGGGCCACCCGATCGCGAGCACCAGGATCGTGTCGCGGATCTCGGCCGCCGCCGGCAGGGTACCGCCGGTCGCCGTGCGCCCGAGGACGAGCACCGTGCGTCGTTCCGTCGGCGTGCTCAACGCGGCGATCACGTTGCTGGGGCCAGCGTGTCGAGCGCCAGGTTCAGTGTGAGCACGTTCACGTGCGGTTCGCCGAGGAAGCCGAGCGTCTTCCCAGCGGTGTTGTCGGCGATCAGTTGCCGAACCTGTTGGAGCGGGAGGCTGCGCACAGCCGCGATCCGAGGCGCCTGGAACTCGGCGGCGGCCACGGAGATGTCGGGATCGAGGCCGCTCGCCGAAGCGGTCACCAGGTCGACCGGGATCTGGGCCGCCGTGAGACCACTCGTGTAGGGACCCTCGCGCTTCAGGATCGTCTGGATCGTCGATGCGATGTCGTCTGAGAGTGGCTTCGATGTGGGGCCGAGGTTCGAGCCGCTGGACGTCGACGCGTCGTACTTGATCGCGGAGGGCCGTCCGTAGAACCACCCGTTGCCACTCCAGGCCTGGCCGATCCGCTCGCTCCCGACATCGGCGCCGTTCCGCTGGATGAGCGAGCCGTCTGCATCGTTCTTGAGGGCAACCTGCGCGAACGCCGTCATCACGGCCGGGTAGATCACGCCGGTCAGGATCACGAGTACGACGGTGGCGATGAGGGCGCGGAGAGCGGTCTTCATGTCATCACGCTCATTTCGGGAAGTTGACGAGGGCGAGCGCCATGTCGATCAGCTTGATGCCGATGAACGGGGCGATGATGCCTCCGAGCCCGTAGATCAGCAGGTTGCGACGGAGCAGCGCGGCCGCGCCGGCGGGCCGGTAGCGCACCCCGCGCAGCGACAACGGCACCAGCAACACGATGATGATCGCGTTGAAGATCACCGCCGACAGGATGGCCGACTGCGGCGAGGTGAGGTTCATCACGTTCAGCCTGTCCAACTCGGGATAGGTCGCCACGAACATCGCGGGGATGATCGCGAAGTACTTCGCGACATCGTTCGCGATGGAGAACGTGGTCAACGCGCCCCGCGTGATCAGGAGCTGCTTGCCGATCTCCACGATCTCCATGAGCTTCGTCGGGTTCGAGTCGAGGTCGACCATGTTCCCGGCCTCTTTCGCCGCGGTCGTCCCCGTGTTCATCGCCACACCGACGTCGGCCTGCGCGAGCGCGGGCGCGTCGTTCGTGCCGTCGCCGGTCATGGCGACGAGCACGCCACCCTCTTGCTCGTGCTTGATCAGCGCCATCTTCGTTTCCGGCGTTGCCTCCGCGAGGAAGTCGTCCACGCCGGACTCCTGCGCGATGGCAGCGGCCGTGAGCGGGTTGTCACCCGTGATCATCACCGTGCGGATCCCCATCGTGCGCAGCTGGGAGAACCGCTCCGCGAGCCCCTCTTTGATGATGTCCTTGAGCTCGATCACGCCGAGCAGCTGGCGATCCCTTGCGACGGCCAGCGGCGTTCCGCCGGCCCGCGCGATCCGCTCGACCTCGGTTTCGAGCTCGGCGGGCATCTCGTGTCCCGCCCACTCGACGATCGAATCGACGGCTCCCTTGCGGATCTCGCTGCCGTCCAGGTCGACCCCGCTCATCCTGGTCTGCGCGCTGAACGGCACGAACCGCGCGCGTGATTCGAGGAGCTCACGCTCCCGGATGCCGTACCGGTCCTTCGCCAGGACGACGATCGATCGTCCCTCGGGCGTTTCGTCTGCCAGCGAAGCGAACTGCGCCACCTCCGCGAGCTCCCGCTCGTCGACGCCGGGCGCCGGGAAGAACGTCACAGCCTGCCGGTTCCCGAGGGTGATCGTGCCGGTCTTGTCGAGCAGGAGGGTGGACACGTCGCCCGCGGCTTCGACCGCGCGGCCGCTCATCGCCAGCACGTTGTGCTGGACCAGGCGGTCCATCCCCGCGATCCCGATCGCGGAGAGCAGGCCGCCGATCGTGGTCGGGATCAGGCAGACGAACAGGGCGATCAGGACGGCATCGGTCACCCGGGGGCCCGCGTAGATCGCGAAGGGCTCCAGCGCCACGCAAACGATCAGGAAGATGATCGTGAACTTCGCCAGCAGGATCGACAGCGCGATCTCGTTCGGCGTCTTCTGACGTTCCGCGCCCTCGACCAAGCTGATCATGCGATCTAGGAAGGACTCGCCCGGCTCGGCCGTGATGCGCACCTTGATCCAGTCCGACAGGACCTTCGTGCCGGCGGTGACCGCGGAGCGGTCACCGCCGGACTCGCGGATCACCGGCGCGGACTCGCCGGTGATCGCCGACTCGTCGACGGAGGCGAT